>Ga0049083_10000573_pt1 | contig 13198 bp, 7 predicted proteins | sample GreLakmeMI27MSRF_FD_66719 | JGI IMG/M metagenome (GOLD analysis project Ga0049083, IMG submission 66719) | Freshwater lentic microbial communities from great Laurentian Lakes, MI, USA - Great Lakes metaG MI27MSRF | ecosystem: Environmental > Aquatic > Freshwater > Lake | place: Great Lakes...
ATCGGGCACCAGCGCCTCGATCAGCGCGCGGCGCAGCGCCTTTGGGGGCGCGCACAGGTCCAGCGCCGCCAGCAGCGCGGGCACGGCGTGCGCTCGCAGCGTCTGCAGAACCAAGCGCGCTTCCGCACCGCCCTCCTCCTCCTCCTCGTGTGCATGCGCCAGCGCGCCCGCCAGCTCCGCCCCCTGCGCGTCGCACCCGCCCGCCTGGAAGTGCGCGCAGAGCAGAGGCTGCAGCGACGTGGCCAGGGCGCGCACGTCCTCGGGCGGCGTCTCCATCGCCAGGGCGCCCTGCATGGTGGCTGCCGCGGCGGGCAGGAGGAGGATGACATGGCGCGTGGGGGTGGCCGCGTCCAGGAGCGTCGCGCACAGGAGGGCACAGTGCGCGGCCGAGTGCGCCACCAGGGCGGTCACTGCGGCGGCCGAGGCACCGCCGTGGCCCCCGGGCGCGGCCATGCATCGCCGCGCCAGCTGCTCCGTGGCGCTCAGGCAGGCGAGGTGCGGCGTGCGGCCGAGGGCTCGGGCGGCGGCAGCCTCGGCGGCTCCGCCCGGCCCCTCCTCGGCGCAGCGCAGCAGCAGGCCCCTCCACAAGGGCGCGACGACGACCTCGTGGGAGGCGGCCAGGCGCAGCGCCTCCTCCGCCAGCTGCGCTGCCACGGGCGCCCAGCGCGCCGGCAGCAGCAGCAGCGCCGCGCGCGAGCCGGGCAGCAGCGCGCGCAGCGCCCGGGCGCGCAGCTCCGCGGGCGCGCGCGGCAGCAGCGCCGCGGCGGCGCCGGCGAGGGCGTCGCTGTGCGCGGCGCTGCTGGCGGGCGCGCCGGCACGCAGCTCGCAGCAGAGCGCGGTCGCTGCGGCGCCGCTGAGGGCCTCCGCGGCGCGCGCCACTGCGTCGCGGGTGATGGCGTCGCCGCGGAGAGCGGCTGCGGCTGCGCGGGAGCCGTCCAGCGCTGCGCAGAGGCGGCACAGCAGTCTCGTGGTCGCCTCGTCCAGCGCCGCCGACCGCGCGGGGCTCTCGCCGCCCGGCTGTGCCGTGTAGCGCCCCACCAACCAGGGGTGCGTCAGCGCCGCCAGCGCCGCGGGCCAGTGAGCGCTCTTCTCCGTCCCTGCAGCGCCGCCGTCGCCATCGGCCTCGGCCTCCAGCAGCAGCGCCTCCAAGCTGCCGCATAGCGCGCGCGCGGCGAGCGTGGAGGCCGCGCGAGCCGCCCAGAAAGCGCACGCGCGCGCCGCGCAAGGGCGCAGCTGCTCAGGCACGCGCCGTGCCGCACAGTCCAGCTGCGAACCCGCCCCCGAGGCCGTCGCCGTGCACACGGCCTCGGCCTCGTTCAGCGCCGCCACCGCGGGCGCCAGGGTGAAGAAGGACGAGAAGAGAGAGGAGGGGCAGGAGCCGTCAACGCGTGCGTGCGGCATCGCCAGCAGAGCCGCGGCGAGCGTCTCAGCGCCCACGGCATCGCAAAGGCGGCGTATGCGCGGGGCGAGCAAGGCGGACGGCGTCACGCACGCGGCAGCGAGGGCCTCGGCGCGCGCTTCATCAGCCTCCGAGCCAGCGCAGCCGCCAGCGCAGCGCCCCAGCGCAGCGTCTAGCGCCGCAGTGCCATCCTCCTGCGGCTCGCCGTCATGCGCGTCTGGCATCTGGGCGTCGGAGTCTGCGGTGACTAGGGCAGCGAGGAGGATGGAGTGCGCCAGGCGGCGCAGTGCGCGCAGGGGCGCAAAGGCGGGACCACTGTCGCCAAGCGACGGCGTTGCCGCGGCGATCACAGCCGCCAGGGCTGCCGGCTGCTGCTGGCAGGCAAGCAGGGTTGTGGTCGCTCCAGAGACGAAGAGCGACACCGCAAGCCGGTCCCCCAGCGGGCGCCTCTCGCTGCTGCACACCTTTAGCGCCGACTCCACCGCGGTCAGCGCCAGCACGGACGCCTGCGTCACGGGATCGCCTGCGCCCCCGGCCAGGGCCATGGTGGCAGCGCGGGCGAGTGTTGCATCTCCTCTGCGCGCGCAGCTCGCCACAGCCTCCGCAAGAAACGCGGCCGCGACAGGGGAGTTGCTGGGCAGCGCGCGCAGCCAGATGTCCGCCTCGGGCTGGCAGGCCACGCAGCCCGCAGCCAAAAGGCGCAGGCGCAGCAGTGCAGCCGCCCTGTTTGCAACGCTTTCGTCCGCCCCGGCGCCGTCGGCCTGCCGCAGATACAGCAGCGCGGTCAGGTGCCCCGGCGCCGTCTCGCGCGCGCCGGGCAGCGCCACGGCGGGCGCATCGTCGGATGCAGCGGCGGTGGCACCTGCAAATGCCAGCAGCACGTCCAGCGCTGGCAGCAGCTCCTGCGCGCTCATCTCCCGCAGCCGATGCGTCTGCGAGGGCAGCAGGCGCGTGGGGTCGAAGTGTGCGGCTGCGAAAGCTGCAAAGGCATCCGGAAGCAGGCAGCGGAAGAGCGCAAGCGCAGAGAGCGCGTTGGAGCGCGTCGGCAAACCATCGCCCTCCGCATCCGCGTCGACCTGGGATCCATGCGCCGCCCGCGCAGCGACAGCAGGCGGCGGGTGCTGTTCCGAGGCTGCGACGAGCGCAAAGAAGGCTTGTGGGTCGGGCAGGCAGTCGCGCACGCCGTCGCGCAGGGCGGTCCGCCACGCCGCCCACGCGTCGCGCCCTGCCTGGCCCTCCTCCAGGCCGCCTCGCGCCCGCTCCAGCGTCTCCTGCAGCGCCCGCAGACTGGAGAGCAGCGAGAGAGACGCGGCGTGCCTCACCAGCGGGTCGCCGTGCGCCAGCGCGCGCGTCATGGGGGCGCGGCCCAGCGCGGGAGGGACCACCCGGCGCGCGGTGGCCACCGCGCCCGGCTGCGGGGTCGGGGCGGCGAAGGCGGCGGGCGCAGCGGCAGGTGCTGCCGCCGCTGCTGCCGCCGCGACGGGCGGCTGCAGGGGCGCGCGGGCGGCAATGCGCACGAGGCGCGCGACGAGGGTCACTGCTGCGAACCAGCGCGGTGAGGCGCGCGGCTCCAGCGAGAAGGGCAGCGCGGCCAGGTACGCCCCCGCCAGCTGGGGGCGCAGCGTCACCGCGGCCACCAACATCTCGCCGTGCGCAGCAGCCTCGGACACGCGCAGGCGGCGCATGACTCGCATGGCGCGAGCGTGCGTGTCGGCGTGCCTCGAGGACGTTGCACCGCCCTCCTCCTCCGCCGGCTCGTCACTCACCAGCCCGTTGGACGCATCGCTCAGCAGCGCCGTCAGCACCGCGTTGGCGTGCGCCGCCGCCGCGGTGGCGTCCTCGGACGCGGCGTCGCCGGCCGCCGCCGCCGAGACAGCGACGAGCGCGTCGACGGCTGCGTCTGAGAAGACGGCTGCGCGCAGGCGCGGGGGCACTCCCGAGTCGCGGGCCAGCAGGTTGTGCCTGACGGCCGCCAAGGCGCGGCAGGCGTCGCCGGGCGGGTCAGAGGCGAGGCCGCGCAGGAGCGCCCCCAGCAGCGGCTTGTGCGCCAGCGCCGCACGCCGCAGCGCGCCGTCCGGCTGCGCCAGCAGCGCCAGCGTGAGCGCGCCCAGGGCGGCGCGGGTGGCGCGGGCGGCGGCGAGCGCCTTGGGCCCGTCGGAGGCGCGCGGCGGCTGAGCCAGCGTGGCGAGCGCGGGCAGCGACCAGTCGAAGCTGCGCAGCAACTCCCAGGCCAGCGACCGCCCCCGCCCAGCCACGGCCGCCAGCAGCGACAGCGCGCCCGCGTTACGGGCCCGGCTGCCGCTGGACAGGTGGCCGTACAGCTGCCGCAGGCTGCGGGCCAGCAGCTGCGCAAGGAGAGGCGTGAGAGCGCTGACTGCGCTCCATCCCACGCGCACGCACCGTGCGAGCGAGGCCGTCCAGCGCCAGGTGGGTCACCGCGGTGGCCTCCTCCGGGCTGGCCGGCTGCACGGCGAGCGCCTCCGCCAGCGCGGCCAGCAAGGGCGCGCACGCCTCCGCAGCCTGCGCCCCGTGCAACGTCTCCCAGGCTCGCAGCAGCTCCGCCAGGGCAGGCGACAGGCGCACCAGCTCCACGGTCGTCTGGGCCGCGCCCCCCCGCAGGCGGCGGCGCAGGCACGCGATGGCTGGGCGCCCAAGGGGCAGGGCCAGCTGCGTCAGACCGCGCGCGCGCGTACGGAACACACACAGCGCGCAAGCCAGACGCTTGCACGGCGGCCACGCACCTCGCTGCACCTCCTCAACCCCCCGCGAGCCCAGGCCTTCAACGATCTCAGACAGAGGCACAGCCTCCGCGACAGCCATGGCGCTCCAATGCTTTGAACCACCAGCTATGTGCCGTTGAGGCGAAGCGCCATTTCGCAGACGGGCGAGGCGGCTCTCAGTGGAAGCATGTTCGACGACGTGTTCGACGCCGGTCGTACTACCTGCTTCTTCTCGACGAGCGAGTCTGGAGTCTCGAGACGGATTTACATTTCCCCCGGTGCGGTGGTTAGCAGCTACCATGAGGTGAGCTGCCTATGGGGCAGCTGGTGACGGCGGCGCATGAGATTGGCGCCGGCGTCTTGGCCGGCATAGTGGATGCTTGTGCCTGCCACCCTGTGGACCAAGTCAAGACCCAGTTCCACGTCAATAAGCAGGCGAACGGCAGCGTGGTGAGAGCGCTGACGGAGGCTGTGCGCAGCGGTGGCGTCACCAGTCTATATCGAGGACTGCCAGCCGCGGCGCTGCGGCCGCAGGCGCTCTGCATGTACACCGGAAACGAGTGGTGCAAGGTGTGCGGCAGCACGAGGAGCAGCGGCGTTTCTGACACTGACAGTTCCCTTTGCTCAGCGCGCGGTCTCAGGCACTGGCGAGCTCACGCCGCTTACCGCCACGGCCGCCGGCTTCCTCACCGGCTACTGGGAGAGCATTTGCGTCACGCCCTTTGAGGTCATCAAAGTGCGCATGCAGGTGAAGGAGCACGTCCATCGCTACCCCAGCAGCGTGGCTTGCGCGCGTGACGTCGTTGTCCGCGAAGGTCTCAGAGGGCTGTACCGGGGACTGGTACGTCTCAACGTTGCGCCTGCGCCTGCGTAACCTGCAGGACTAACGCAGCGAGCAGGGCGCGACGTGCGCACGCAACTGCACATTCAACGGCGTCTACTTTGGCCTAATTTTCAGCGCGCAGCGGCAGCTGGCGCCACGAGCCTCCGCATGGGAGGAGACTGCGCAGAACCTGGGTTTGGGAGGCGCAGCGGGCGTCGCCTCGTGTTTCCTCAAAGCGCCCTTCGATGTCGTCAAGTCACGCATCCAGGCGCAGCTGCCGCGGTTGGATGGCAGCATGCATTACCGCCACACGAGTCAGGCGCTCCTGGAGGTTGCCAGGACGGAGGGTATCGCGGCGCTGTGGAAGGGGCTGGGGCCCATGTGCCTGCGCATGGCGCTGGGCATGTCCGTCTCCTTCGCCGCATTCGACGCCTGCCTTGCGGCGCTCGGGGCGGGCAAGCGTGGCGACCGGGAGGCGGCGGCGGCGGCGACTGCCGAACAAAAGGCGCACGAGTGACAACCAACCATGCTGGCAGCGCTGTCAGGTTTGGACGGAGCGTAGTCCACCAGTCCCGGCGAAACTTGGAATTCGAAGTCGTGCGTCGAACACTCGTAGAACAGCGAACAGGCATCGTGTGCCCCCCCGCTACACAGTGTCGCTGCGGCGGCGCTGGGATGCTCCTGGTTGATGTGTGTGGCCGGCTGCTGGTCAGTGCGTTCAGCTGGTTGCGATGGTGCTTCGCTCGCCTTCTCCACTTGCTGCCCTCGCGCCGGCTGAACGCGAGCGGCAAACAGCTCACCGTCTTGCCGCGCGTGGGCGGGGGCACGCAAGAGCTGCTCTGTGCCCACAACCGGATCGTGCTGCCACCGTCTTTGGTGCCCTGGTGTAACCTGACGGTCCTGGACCTGGGGAGCAACGGGCTGAAGACGCTGCCAGCCTCCGTCGGCTTCCTGGCTGCCCTGCAGTCGCTGAACCTAGCACACAACAGCCTTTCCACGCTGCCGCCTGAGATCGGGCGGCTGCGCGCCCTGCGCGTGCTGGGCCTGCGCAGCAACCTGTTGACCGCCCTGCCGGACCAACTGGGCGACCTGGAGCAGCTGGAGTCGCTGTTCCTGACGGACAACCGGCTCACGGAGCTGCCGCGCACAATGGGCCGCCTCCTGAAGCTGCGCAAGCTCCAGGCCGCCAGCAACGCGCTCACCAGCCTGCCCGAGGAGCTGGGCGAGTGCGCGAGCCTGGAGATGCTGCGCCTGCCCTGCAACGCGCTGGCCCAGGTGCCCCGCTCCCTGTCCGCCCACCCCAGGCTGTGCTGGCTGAGCCTGTCGGGCAACGCGCGCTTCTGCGCACCCCCGGCGCCGGCCGCGCCGGTGCCCTCCGTCGCCCCCGGCGAGCTGCTCTGCGAGGACGAAGCGCCCCTGGGCCCCTCTGGCGCGTCGGGCGGGGTGTGTGCAGCGCTCTGGAGGGGCCGCCGAGTGGCGCTGAAGCGCTTCGTGTCGGGCGTGTCCCCCGACGGGGCGCCGACGGACGAGGTGGCCGCCGCGTGCGCGGTGCGTCACGGCTGCGTGGTCGCCGTGCTGGCGGTGCAGCAAGAGCCGCTCGCACTGCTCATGAGCCTCGCGCCGGGCCAGCCCCTGGGGGGCCGCCCCTGTGCCGCGTCGCTCCTGCGCTGCACCTACCCCGCGGGTGCCGGCTGGACCAGCCGCTTTGCGCGCACAGCCGCGCGGGACGTTGCTGCGGGCCTGGCTGGCTGTCACGCGGTGCGCGTGGCGCACGGGGACGTGTACGCGCACAACGTGGTGGTGGACAGCCAAGGGCGGGCAACGCTGGTGGATATGGGCGCTGCATGGGGGTATCCGCAGGGATGCAGTGTGGACTTTGAGCGCCTGGAGGTGCGCGCCTTCGGCCTGCTCCTCCACGAGCTGGCGCAGCGCACGCAGGGCGGGGTGGACCGGGAGCTGGGGGCTGTGGCGCAGGCGTGCCTGCAGGAGCAGGTGGACGGCCGGCCCTGCTTCCGCGAGCTGGAGCGGTCGCTGCAGTCGTCGCTGCTGTCGCTCGGTGATGCATGATCATTTAAGGCTGTTCATGAAGCGGAACATGGAGGCCATTGTGCGCTGCAGGTTCTCCACCACACTCTCCTGGCGAGCTGCGCCCCCCCCGTTCGCTGCCGGGCCGCGCGCATCCTCCTCCAGCAGCAGCAACACGTCCTCCAGCCCGGGCCGCCCCGCCTGCTCCGCCAGCAGCTTGAAGCGGCCGGCCCTCTGCGCGTCCGGGCCAAACACTTTGTAGGCCTCGGGGTAGCGCTTGAACACGGTGCCGTCAGCCAGCGGGCGCAGGCTGTAAGAAACGGTGAACTGGTTCACGAACCGCTCGCGCAGGCGGCGCGCGTTGAGGCCGATGCCCGCGTCTCCAGACGCCAGGCGGGGGTTGAGCAACACGATGGAAGCACCGCTCTCCAGAGCTTCAGCAGCCACGCGCTGCGAAGCCTCCACGCCCTGCGGGTCCGGCGCGCACACGACGACGACGCGGTCACCCGGGCGCAGCAGCGCGCGGTCGTTGAGGGAGGCTATTGAGAAGGAGATGGCGCCTGACCAGCGCTGCGCCAGCCCCGCCGCCGCGCCCGCGTCGGGAAACACGGCCCGCACGCAGGCGCCCTCCTCAGGGAGCACGCCCATCGCCTGCGACAGACTCTCCACGAAGAAGCGGCAGAGCTGCGCAGGGGCACGTCAGGAGCGAGCACCGGCACATGCAGCGCACACGCGCCTCCCACACGCGCTGCTGGTCCCCCTCCTGCGCCATGATGTTGCCCGACGTGCTGTCGAAGAGCTCGGGGACCTGGATCTCAACCAGGCAGCGGCTGTTGCCAGCCTCAATGGCAGTCGCTGTCGTCTGCCCACCCTGCACCACCGCGTCGTACAGGCTGTCGGGCAGCACGTCGTCGTCGCGCAGCTCCACCGCGACGGCGTCGCTGGCGGCGCAGCGCAGCCGCGGTCCTCGCGGCGCAGAGAGCGGGGCGCGAGGGGCACCCGAGCGCCGCCGTATACGCGCCCATCTGCAGTGCGCGGGCGCGCAGAGCGTCGCCAGGGCTGTCACGGGCGACATTGGTTACGCGATGGGACAGTTTTTGGCGTTTAAGGGAACGCCTGCTGTTCTCTGCTGGCGGCGGTCAGGCACAACAATGCCATTCTCGCTCCCTACGTGCCCCTACGGTCGGTCCCTACTGCCCTCACTGTGTCGCGGTGCGAGGACAGAGCTGCCGTGAGCGCGGGTGCAGCAGGGCGAGTGTGCGCGGAATGGCTGCCGAAGCACCTGGCGCTCCTGCTGCGGGCGCTGATGCGGGAGCGCGCAACCCCTTCGCTGGCTTCGCCTCTCGGCTGCGCATCGAGCTTGTAAGCCTTAAGGATGCGGCGCTGGACAGCGACGCAGCTGCCCAGTTGCGCGCAGCCGCATCCAACGCCAAGGCACAGGTTATCAGCGCAGACTTAAGCCTGGACACGCTGGGCGACAAAGCGAAGGCTGCGGCCGCGTCCGCCAAGGCCAAGGCCTCCGCCGCGGCTGACCGAGTGGAGGCAGGTGCCGTGGCCGCGGCGCACGGCGTCGCCAGGGCGGGAAGCAGTCTAGCTGCTAGTGCCAACGACGGCCTGGCCCGCGTGCAGTCGCTGACGCACGAGCGATTACTCACCTTTTTCATGCTCAGCTTCGCAGCCGCAGTGCTGCTGGTGCTCGCCTTCTTCGTAGGACTGCCGGCAGCGGCTCTAGCGCCTGCAAAGTTCGCCGTCCCCTTCACGCTCGGCTCGCTGCTCAACCTGGGCGCGCTCGCCGCGCTGCGAGGCGTGCGCGGCCAGGTGGAGCACATGGCCGCGCCGGAGAGGCTGCCGCTGTCAGCACTGTATTGTGGCTCGATGCTGCTCACCATTTGGGCCACATTTGTGATGCACAGCTACATCCTGTGCGTGCTCGCCAGCCTGGTGCAGCTGGCGGCGCTGCTGTTCTATTCGGTGTCCTATTTCCCTGGAGGTGTTGCCGGGGCGAAGTTGGTGTCCATGAGCGCGGGGCGGGTGCTCAGACCGGCGCTGGGGGCATGCGCCAGCGCCACAGGCAGCTGCTTCGCGGAGGCGAGGGAGACGCGCAGCCTTAGCGACCTGCTCCCAATCTAAGAGGCGCAGCACTTTACATATACGCGCCATGTTGCGCTGCAACCATACACCCTCGCTGGAATGAGGCGGAAGTGAGCGAAGAGCCAAACTTTGAGATGGCTGAGCTTTACGTTGTTACGTATACGTTCGACGACAGTTCGACCCCCAGTTCGACCGACCTGTTGTTGTTCGACGAGGCTTCGAGCTATAGGCGACTCTCCTGCGCCCGGCTGCTGTGTTGACTGCATCAGACTTGTCGTTCGCTGTGTGCTCGGCCTGTCCTCTACTCGCATCCCAGCATGCGCCGCGCTGCGCAGCTCTACTCAGCTCTCTCGCACCACGTCGCCGCGCAGCCTGTGGGGCGCAGACTCGCGCGCTGCGCCGCCCCGCCTTGTCGCTGTGCCGCAGCCAACAGCTGCTCTGCCGACGTTGCCCATGCGTCAAGTCTGCACACAACTGCTCGTTCGCTCTCTTCCGGCGCTGCGCAGTCTCCGCCGCCCGCAGAGCTCACAGAGCGCGAGTTCCACGCACGGGCAGACGAGTATCTTGAGGGGCTGTATGCAGCCATCGAGGCGCGTGCTCTGAGGATGCACACATTCGCTCCTCGTTAGCAGGTGCCGCGGCGCTGACGCTCTCGGCGCGGCCCTGTTTAGGAGTATGTTGAGGCGCGAGACGTGGAGGGCTCCGACGTGAACATGTCGGTGCGTCGCGCCACAGCCTGCACAACGCGACTGTCTGCTCACGCGCACCCTCTCTTGCACAGCAAGGGGTGCTCACCGTGAAGCTGGGCGCGCAGCGAGGAACCTTCGTGGTGAACAAGCAGACGCCGAACCGCCAGATTTGGCTCGCCTCGCCCGTCAGGTGCGACACGGCGCGCTCGTTCCTCGAGCCTGCCAGCTCGCTGACGCCCTGCTCTCTGCGCAGCGGTCCCTTCCGCTACGACCCCGCGCCCGGGGCTGGCTGGCGCTATAAGCGCGACGGCCACAGCCTGCACGAGAGGCTGCAGACCGAGCTGGGCGCGCTGTGCGGCCCGCCCGCGCCGCTGCTGCAGCCGCGCGCGCGCAAGCACCCTTGAGGCGCCGATGGGCCTCGATGCGCCGGGATGCCTCGCAGAACAGCACGAGCTGCTACGCCAGCCTGATTCTATGTAGGCAGGGCTGACACCAGAAATCAGTCGTGCCATATATCCACGGCGGCAGCGGTTAGCACATACGGCGCAACCACCGCCGAGCAAGTCGCCCTGCAGCCGCGCGCCACGCACCGCGGCGGCGGGCCTGCCTCCTCTCCACCTGTCACCCCCGCCAACTCGTGCGTCTATTATCAGTAGTCCGTGCAGTCCGTGTCCATCCTCTCTCGCACGCACACACCCCTGGCAGCCGCCCTGTGTCGTGAGCAGCTGCTAACGCCTGGCCTTGTGAACCACCAAGGATGTTTGGCACCATTGCGCAGCAGCCAGCTGCGCCCGCCAACTTGAACAACGACATTCCGGTGCGTGGTGCCGCGCTATGCTGCGCGCGCGCGGCTGTGGGCAGGCAACCCTAGTGTGTCTGACGAAAGCCGTCTGCAGCTGGTGCAGCCTCCGAGCGACGGCGTGAGCGCGCTGGCGTGGAGCCCGAAGCAGAACTTCCTGGTGGCCAGCAGCTGGGACAACCAAGTGCGCTGCTACGAGGTGCAGGCCAACGGCAGCAGCACGCCGCGCGCCTCCGTGGCCCACGAGGCGCCCGTCCTCTGCGCCGCCTGGCACCACGACGGCTCTGCGGTCTTCTCCGCCGGCTGCGACAAGCAGGCGAAGCGGTGGGACCTGGCCACGAACGCGCAGACACAGGTTGCGGCGCACGACGCGCCCATCCGCCACCTGGCCTGGGTGCCGGAGCTCAACCTGCTGGTCACTGGCGGCTGGGACCGCACGCTGCGGTACTGGGACACGCGCAGCCCGTCGCCCGCGCTGAGCGTGAACCTGCCTGAGCGCTGCTACGGGCTGTCTGTGACGCACCCGCTGCTGGTGGTGGCCACCGCAGAGCGCCACATCCAGGTGTACAACCTGGCCAACCCGCAGACGGTGTACAAGCAGATCCAGAGCCCACTCAAGTACCAGACGCGCTGCGTGGCCGCCTTCCCAGACGCCAGCGGCTACCTGGTGGGCAGCATCGAGGGCCGCGTGGCGGTGCAGCACGTGGAGGAGGCCCTGGCGGCGCGCAACTTCACGTTCAAGTGCCACCGCGAAAACGACGCAATCTTCGCTGTCAACGCCTGCGCCTTTCACCCAGTGCACGGCACCTTCGTCACAGCCGGCTCCGACGGCTGCTACAACTTCTGGGACAAGGACAGCAAGCAGCGTCTCAAGGCTATGCCCAAGGCGCCGGCGCCGCTGCCGTGCGGCGCGTTCAACGCTGACGGGAGCATCTTCGCCTACGCCGTGTCCTACGACTGGAGCAAGGGGGCGGAGGCGCACAATGTGGCCAGCGCGCAGAACGGCATCTACCTGCATGCCACGCAGGAGGGGGAATGCAAGCCGCGCGCGCGCACAGTGATACCCGGCAAACGGTGACCAGCGCTGCGTTTCAAACAACACACTGTGGTCTCTCCGCGCGGGCGCTGAAGCTAGAGATCCAGGGACGGGATGGCGCGCTGCGAGGGCGCAAACCTGCGCCTGGGCGAGCCCGGCACGCGCCCAGGCTCTGCAACGTTAGACACCTCCGAGCCGGAGTTCTCAACCGCCCCTAGAGACCAGCCCTCTGCGCCGCTCGGCTTTGCGCTCTTGCTGGCTGCAGCACCCATCGCACGGCGCAGCTGCACCCCCACCGCGCCCCCAGCCTCCGCCGCCATCCCCGCGGGTGTCTGCCCCCCGGCCGCCTTCGCCCCGGGGTCCGCCCCAGCAGCCAGCAGCAGGCGCACGCACTCCACAGCATCCTCGCCCACGCAGGCGGCCAGGAAGCGCCCGCATGACTGTGCGCCATACACAGCCGAGTGCAACGCAGTGGCGCCCTCCGCGTCGCGCAGCTGCACGGACGCGCCGCTGTGCAGCAGCAGCCGGAGCACGGCCACGTGCGCGCCCTGACAGGCGAACATGAGCGCAGTGGAGCCCTCCGGGTCAGCCCGGTCCACAGCTGCTCCATGCGCAAGCAGGGCAGTGACGCTCTCCAGGCTGCCTTCCTGCGCGGCGACCAGCAGAGGCGTCCACTCCGCCACTGCGGAGGCAGAGGCAGGCGCTGTGCTCCGTGCGTTGCTTCTGGGCGGTTTCAGAGCGGGCGGCTCTGCGAGCGCGCCGGCGGCCAGCAGCAGCACCACGCCGGACGCGTGGCCGCCCCAGGCGGCGAGCAGTAGCGGCGTGAAGCCCTCAGGACTGGGCGTGTCAGGCAAAGCGCCGCAGGAGAGCAGCGCAGACACGCACTGCGTGTGTCCTTCCGCCGCCGCGTGCAGCAGGGGCGTCATGCCGCGCCCGTCAGCATCCGAGTGCTGCGCTCCCGCCGCCAGCAGTGCGGAGGCCGCATCCGCGTAACCACGCTGGCAAGCCAGGGTGAGGGGCGTGCTGCCCCGCCGTGTGCGCGCGCTCACAGACGCGCCGGCGGCTAGCAGCGAAGCGACTGCCGCCGCGCTGCCGTGCGCCGCGGCGGCGTGCAACGGCTGCGCGCCCCGAGCGTCACCGACTTCCACGCTGGCGCCAGCTGCGAGCAGCTCCGACAGCGCCTCGCAGCTCCCCCGCGCAGCAGCCAGGTGCGCGGGCGTGGCCCCGCCACGGGTCACCACGGACGTCTGTGCGCCCGCGGCCAGCAGCAGGCGCACTATACCTGCGTGCTCCTCTCCACATGCCGCGTGCAAGCTGGTCGTGCCGTCTTGGCTTGTAGCGGCGTCCGCTTCAGCTCCCGCATTGAGCAGCGCCTGAACGCAGGCGTAGTGCCCCTTGAGACACGCGGCCAGCAGCGGAGTTGCGCCAATCACATCCGTCGCGTTCACTTGGCAGCCAGCAGCCAGCAAGCGTGCGACGACTTCTGTGCGCCCGTGCAGAGTGGCTAAATGGAGAGCCGTGCCGCCCTGCGTGCTCGCCGGTGTCGCGTCGGGCGAAACACCTCGATTCAGAAGAGCTTGCACCGCGCCTGCGTCGCCGCGAGCCGCGGCAGAAAC
>Ga0049083_10000578_pt1 | contig 13147 bp, 10 predicted proteins | sample GreLakmeMI27MSRF_FD_66719 | JGI IMG/M metagenome (GOLD analysis project Ga0049083, IMG submission 66719) | Freshwater lentic microbial communities from great Laurentian Lakes, MI, USA - Great Lakes metaG MI27MSRF | ecosystem: Environmental > Aquatic > Freshwater > Lake | place: Great Lakes...
AAAAAAAATGGAAAATTTAGATTTTTTTAATAATTTCTCGTCAAGTGTTTCTCCATTTTTTGAAAATAAACAAAGTGTTTTTTTATTACATTATTTCTCTATTTTTCTTGTTAATTTATGCGCATATTTATATGTTTTAATAAAGTTCTTTAAGATTTTATGTTATTCAAAAATGACTTTTGAATGGTTACCAATGGTAAACCCATATGTTTGGCCTTTTTCAACGTTTCAAGTTATTACAGACCCCTATTTTAGTTTTTGGGCAAAATTGTTACCAATGTTGAAATTTGAAAAATCTTCCCTTGAAGTTTCAGGAATTATTGGTCTAGAAGCGTTAAATTCTTGTACTTTCTTTTTTGTAAAATTAACTACTTTTTTACTTCCTGTTTTAGACAAAACAGAGAAATATCTACAAAACACTCAAATTTAATACCTAAATTTAAAAAATAACAATTTATTTAGTATAATAGACATTGTTTTATTAAAAAGTTTTTTATGTTAAAAATAAGATTAAAAAGAATAGGAAGAAAAAACAAACCATTTTACAGAATTGTTTTAATGGAAAATCTATCAAAACGTGATGGAAAAAGTATAGCTGAGTTAGGTTATTATGATCCTCTTAAAAAAGTTATAAATTTTGATAAAATTACACTTTCAAAATATATAAATTATGGTGCCTACCCAACTGATACAATGAGACATTTAATTTATAAAATGTTAAATGAAAAAAATTAAAGAATTATAAACTAATTCTTTAATTTTAATCACTTGTTATTATTGTAGAAACAATAGAAATAGAATTCCATAAAATTGCCCTAGTTGTTTTTGCAGAATCTAATAAACCCTCCGAGATAGTGTTAATAACTTTTTTTTGCATTAAATCATAACCAAAGGGATAAGAACGTCTATTTAATTCTTCTTGAATATAATAACTCGGAATATTCTGATTATTACATAATTCTTTGAAAGGCCTTAATAGTGCTAACGAAACAATTTGATTCGCAAATACTTCTTCTCCTATTAAATTTAAAGTACTCCAATTTGTTAATTCATTTCTTAAATGTAAATAAAACGAACCCCCACCAGGTAAAATACCTTCTTCTAAGGAAGATTTAATGGTATTAATTGCATTTTCAACCTTTTTACGTTGTTCTTCAATTTGATATTTATTTGAAATCCCTACCTTGATTTTTGAAATATTTCCTGATAATCGTGCAATTCTAGTTTTAAAAATACTTTTTTCAAATTCTGTCTCACATAATAGTAGTTCTCGATTTAATTCATTAATTCTACGTTTTGAAATAAGTTTAGAAAATTTTGAAATTATAAAAGTACTTTTTTCTTTTTTTATTATTACTTTTTCTGCTTGTCCTAAATCCTCAATTGAAAAATTTCTTTCTATTTCTTTTACTTTTAAATTTGATTCGAAATATTTTGAATGTGTGAGTATAGCTAAATCTTCAAGAATTCCACTTTTTACAAATTTAATTGATGTATATTTAATAACACTCACTTTTAATTTTTTTTGAATATTATTTAAAACTAGAGTAGAAATAATATCTTTATTAATTTCTTCAGCAACAATAACCAATGGACGATTATTAGTTTTAACATACTCTATAATCTCACGTATTTGATTCAAAGAATTAATTGGTGCACTTGTTATTAATATTACGGGTTTTTCGTAATTTACTTCAAAATTTTTCATATCATTTACAAAATATGATGAAGCAAATCCTCTATCTAATTCTAAACCTTGAACAATTTCAATTTCATCTTTTTCAATATTATTTTCTTCAATAATAATTAATCCATCACGATCAATATTTTTTAAGCTATTTTTTATTAAGTTAAATAAATTTGGACCTAATTTTTGTCCTATATTTGTTTTTAAAACAGCGACAATTTGATTGTAGTCAGTAATGGGAAGAGAAAATTCATTTATTTTATCTAATAAAAAATAAGAAATCTTTTTTAAACCATTCCCTAAAATGACTGGATTGTATCCATTAACAAGAAAACGTAAAGCCGTTTTCAATAAATCACATGCAATTAATACAGTTGTTGTTGAACCATCACCTGAAATATTAAAAGTTTTTGTAGCAGATTGTTCAAATAGCTTTAATATAACGTTTGCTGAAGATGCTTTAAATTCTAATGCTTTTATTAATAAAGACCCACTTGTTAAAAATGTTAATTCTCCTAGTTGGTTACTTGAAATTCCATTTTTGCCGGTTGGTCCTAACGTAATTTTAATACTATTATCAATGTCATTTATAGCTTTAATATTTGTTTCTAGATCTTTAAATAATGAGAATTTTTTTTTTGACATAATTTTATTTCTAAAACTTTTTGTTTTTTAATGATTATCCAATACTATAACGTATTTTATAGAAATATTGTATTATTCTATAGAATATATTACTATACTTTTGTATTAAAGGGCGTGTAGCTCAGTGGACTAGAGCACATGGCTACGAACTATGGTGTCAGGGGTTCGAATCCCTTCTCGCCCAATTAAAAAATATATGTTTTTTATTTTTATTGATACAATTAACTTAGTAATTCACATTGAGGTGTAGCCAAGTGGTAAGGCAACGGACTTTGACTCCGTTATTCGTAGGTTCGAGTCCTCCCATCTCAGTTTTTCTTCATTACTTTTTTCTAGTTATATTTAAAAAAATTTAAACTTCTAAGTTATTTATTTTTCTCGAATAAATTTCTCTTAAAATAGAAATTTAAGGAAATCGAGTAACCAAATATAAATTAGTATTATTAATTTATATTTTTTTTAGTTAGGAAAAAGAATAATACTAATTTATGAATGTTCGAATTGAATTTATAGAAAATAAAAAAGAATTAACTCTACCGATTATAAAATTAACAAAATCTCGAAATGGAAAAACTGGTACAGCAACATTTATTTTTATTAAACCAAGTTTATTTGATAATAAAAGTTATCAAATAGCTACACTTAATGGTATGTACTTGTTGTGGGAAAATAAAAAAATTGAAACAAAAGATATTGAAATTTTTTTTAAAAATGGAAATCCATATATAATTAAATCTCTTTTAATTTTTAAAAATTCTACAGAGTGGTTTAATTTTCTAAATTTCATGAATTATTATTCAAAAGAAACAGGTCTCTCTTTTAATTAAAAATTTTTAATTTTCATTTTAAAATATTATGGAATATTCATTACAACACTTAAACAAAATTGGCAGTTTAAGAAATTTAGATTTAAACACATTTATAGAAACGTTAAATCTAATCGGTCTAGAAATTGATGAAGTAAATATTGAAACTAAACAATTGATTAGTGATATAAAACTTCTTATTAAAATACCGGCAAATAGAGATGATTTATTAAATGAAACTCTTTTTATTGAAGAATTATCCAGTATTTTTCTTTTTCAAAATGTTAGAGTTTGGGAAAATTTTCAAAAAAAATACTTCTTTTTACTTAAACAAAATTATTCCAAGTATTCTAATTACTCACTTAAATATATTAATTCAGATGTACCTCATTATATAACTTATGTTGTTACAATCGAAAAATATAAACCAAAAGTAATTCCCTCTTGGATCAGTAATAAATTAAAAATTAGTTCGTTAAATAATCTAACTCTTATAGACAGTTTAATTAATTTATCTCTTTTAGAATGGGGTCAAAACTTTAATCGATTTCCCGATGGTCTAGATTTAAAAGTTGAACGTTTAGAAAATAAGCAAACTTATAAGCTTAAAGATAATATTTATACTTTAGGTAAAGGTACAATTACTTTAAAAAATACAAAAAATGAAATAATTTCCGTTTTAGGAATTATTAATGAATCGTTAAATCATGACAGTTTCTCAATTGAAGCAAATTTTTATGATATAGATAAAAATTTGCTTTTGTTAAATGATGTTAATACAAAACTATCTTATCGTCATTTAAGACGTAGCTTTTTAAATAATTTTAAATTTGCTTTTCAACGACTTTTAACATTAATTGAAATAATTGCTGAAGGTGAAATTAATTCAAATATTTATAAAACCAAACCCCAAATCATTGAATTAAATTCGTATCAGCTATTAAAAATTGACAAAAATTCGTTTAAAAAGTTTTTAAATATCGATACTTATGATGAAAAAATTTTTGAAAAAAATTCTTTGAAAATTGTTTGTAAAACACCAGAAAGTTTATACTTACGTATTCCGAATTCTCGAAAAGATTTAACACGAGAAATTGATTTAATTGAAGAATATTGCAAATTTATAGGATACAAAAATTTTCCAGAAATTTTTCCTGAAATTTTAACAACAAAAAAAATAAAAACGAAAACAAAAAAAATTAATTTTATCAAACAATTTTTTTTAAATGCTGATTTCAATGAAGTTTTTAGCAATTCATTAATTTCTGAACAAAAATTAACAAAAAATTCGATTATTCTTCAAAATCCTCTTAATTCAGATTTATCTTTGTTACGTTATTCATTAATTCCTAATTTAATTGAAATTCTTATAAAAAATATAAGATTTGGAATTTATTCGTTACCGTTTTTTGAAATAGGTCGGATTTATAAAAATGAAGATAATAAAATTATTGAAGAAGAATATTTATCAGCTATTTTTCCAGTTAAACAATTAGACTTTGGTCAAGAAATAGATTTCTTTATTGCAAAAGGTTTTATAGAAAATTTTCTTGCATCTTTTACAAATAAAAATTTTGTATTTGAAACAATTGATGAATTAAATCCATATTATCATCCCAATAAATTTTTAAAAATTACTGAAAATAATAAAACAGTGGGTTATTTTGGAGAAATACATCCAAAATATAAAAAATTCCTATCTTTCAAACAACATATTTACTTATTCGAATTTAATTTAGATAGTCTTACTTCGAAAAATTTAAAAAGTAATATAAAAATTTATAAAGAGTATTCAAAATATCCCTTAATTATAAAAGATTTATCTATTATCATTTCGAAAGATATAAATTTTTATTTTTTAAAAGACGATATCTTAAAAGAAATAAAAGATTTAAAAAACGTAAATTTTTTTGATATCTATTTTGATGAAAATTCAAGTGAAAAAATTAGTTTAGGTATTAGGTTAAGCTTTCAATCATTTACAAAAACTTTAATAAATGAAGCTATTGAAATTGAAATTGAAAAAATAAAGATACTTTTAAATAAAAACTTTAATGCCCAATTAAAAGCATAAAAATATAACTTAAAAAGAAAAATCATAATCTTATTAAAAATTATCCATTGTATATAATACAATAACTTTTTTAAACTATGAACTTTAAAATTCAAAATGGAACTTCTTTTAATGAGGATTATGAAGACTATGATTATGATGATGAAGAAAAAGGACCTGCTTTAGAAATTTATGGAACAGATTTAACTTTATTAGCCCGTCAAGGCCAATTAGAAGAATGTTTTGGACGTGAAAAAGAATTACTTGAAATGATGGAAATTTTAGTTCGCCGTCAAAAAAATAACCCTGTTTTAGTAGGTGACGCTGGTGTAGGAAAAACGGCAATTGTAGAGCTATTTGCTAGTAAGATTGTTAATAATCTAGTACCTTTTGTTTTAGAAGGAAGAACTCTTATAAGTTTAGATTTAGCCAGAATTGTAGCAGGTTCACGTTATCGTGGTGAATTTGAATTACGTTTTCAACGTGTTTTAGATGAAGTTTTAGCTCAACCAAACATCATAATTTTTATTGATGAAATTCATAATATTGGTGGTACAGGTTCAGCAGAAGGTTCATTGGATGCAGCAAATATTTTAAAACCTGTCTTATCTCGAAGTGGATTCCAATGTATTGGGGCTACAACTACAAAAGAATATCAACGAATTGAAAAAGATCCCGCTTTAAATCGACGTTTTCAACCAATTAAAGTAAAAGAACCTTCAATTGATGAAACCGTAAATATTTTATATGGATTACGACCAAGTTTAGAAGCATTTCATAATGTAGAAATTTTACCCGGTGCTTTACGTTTATCTGCTGAATTATCTTCACGTTATATTTATGATCGTTTTTTACCCGATAAAGCGATTGATTTAGTAGATAGAGCTGCGGCAAAAGAAGTTATTCGTTTAACAAATGTAACGGAAGGTTCAGTTATTTCTTCATTAGTAAATGCTGGTTTAAACAATATAGGGACTTTACGTGTCGAAGCATTTCGAAGAGGTGACATAGCATCAGAATTTGTTTTTCAAGAAATTGAAAATGCTTATCGTAATTTTTTATTACGTTGGATTGAATCACCATTAACAATCCCAGAAGACGCGAAGCCTATTTTATCACCTATTTCACAAGCTTTATTTGATAAGATGAGAATTTCCGTTTTAAAGCGAGTAGATGAATTATTATTTTCATCAAGTAAACCTCGTCAAATGACAAAAATAATGAGAAAAATTAAAGATTTATCTTCTGCAAAAAATATTCAAATTTATACAAATTTGACAAAAGAAATTAATTCAAATATTTCTCCAAAATTAAGTATTTATAGAATTTCATTATTTTTATTCGGTGAATGGTTAGAAGGGGGGGAATTCAATTTTCTTACACCAACTTTTAAACAAAGATATTTTAATGATTTAGTTAAGGTTATTCAAAAAACAAAAATGTATTCCTACTTAGTTACTACTAGAAAAACATTAGGAAATAATCCTATTGAGTATAGTATTAAAAAAGATTTTTGTGAGATCGATGTTGAACAGTATCAAGAAACTTTTGAAATTTTAAGTGAATTAGAAGAAAAAAGAGTCCAAGTTTTCCAAGAATTTATCGTTGATTTAAAACCAATTTTAAGAAAAGGTATTGTTGAAAGTCTTAAATATAGTTCAGAATTACAAATGACAGATTCTGAATTATCGACAATTTATACTCTTTTAGGATATTTTTCAACGGACACAGGTCGTGAATTTTTATATAATATCGATGATCCTGATTTAATTAAACGTGCCCGAAAAATTGGTAATTTTAGTGGTCTAAAGAAACGTATTACTCAAAAAGAAATACGTGAATTATTAGCAGGTATGACTGGTATTCCAATTCAATCAATTTCGAACGTGGAATCACAAAAATTAATGAATTTAGAAGCTACATTACATAAGAGAGTAATTGGACAAGACGAAGCTATTTGTGCAATTGCAAAAGCCATTCGTCGTTCACGATTAGGTATTCAAAATCCAAATCGACCTATTGCTAGTTTCATGTTTTGTGGTCCAACAGGGGTTGGAAAAACAGAAGTAACAAAAGCATTAGCAGTTAGCATGTTTGGTTCAGAAGCAGATATGATTCGTTTTGATATGTCAGAATTTATGGAGAAATTTACCGTTTCTCGTTTAGTTGGTTCACCTCCTGGATATGTAGGTTATGATGATGGTGGGCAGTTAACTGATAACGTAAGAAGAAAACCATATTCCGTTGTATTATTTGATGAAGTTGAAAAGGCACATCCTGATATTTTAAACGTTTTATTACAAATTTTAGAAGATGGTCGTTTAACAGATAGTCAAAAACGTCTGGTTCCTTTTGATAATACAGTTATCATTATGACCTCGAATGCTGCTGCAGATGAAATTCAGCAAATTATTAAAGCCGAACGTGCTTTAAAACTTTCTGAAATTCCTGAAGAAGAAATAAAAACAAATGATACTAGCAATGAAGAAAAAGGTATCAAAGTTTATAATGATGGATACGCTGGTGCTATTAAATTTTTGGAATCACCAATTACTGAAAATTTCCTTGTTGATATAAAAGATCAATTACGTGTTGAATTTGAACGTTCTTTCCGTAATTTAAAAGAATATGACTTTTTAGAAAAAGAAATTAAAAAAGCAAGTAATGTAAAAGATAAAAAGACTCAAAAAGAAGTTGGATCAGATTTAAAAGCAGCCGTTCTAGAACGTTTAAGTACAATGTTCTTACCTGAATTTTTAAATCGTTTAGATGATATTATTATTTTTCAACCTTTAAAACGTGAAGAACTTAGAAAAATTTGTGATATTATGGTTCGTGATGTGGGTGAACGTATTAAAACTAAACAACTTACTCTTATTGTTGAAGATAAAGTAAAAGTAAAATTAACACGTGAAGGTTATAATCCTTTATTTGGAGCAAGACCATTACGTAGACTTATTACAAAATATGTTGAAGATTTAATTTCTGAAAATATTTTAAAAAATCCCCTTACAAAAAAAAGTCGTACTATTCGAATTCAATTAAATGATGATGATCAAATTGTAGTAAAAAAAGATGACAATTAATTGTCATCTTTTTTTAGTACTTGACATTCTATTCGATAACAAACTATAATCAGTTCATAGTGATTATAGTTTTAAATTTCTATTTTTTAGCCGGGATAGCTCAGTTGGTAGAGCAGTAGATTGAAGATCTTCGTGTCACCAGTTCGAATCTGGTTTTCGGCATTATTTTTAAATTTTTAAATTTTCAAACGTTGTATATTCAGGATTAAATAATAAACGTGCAGTTCCAATAGGTCCATTTCGATGTTTTGAAATAATAAATTCTGTTATATTATTTATGTTTTTGTTTTCATTGTAATAGTCTTCTCGATAAAGTAAAATTACTACGTCTGCATCTTGTTCAATTGAATTATGTAAAATTATATTTTTATTTATATAATTATGATAATTTGGAATCATTTTATCGTAGACTGAATTTAAGCCTACATATTCAATTTTTTTTACTTTAAAAAATTCAAATATTATTTTTTTCTCATCTTTAGAAACTATACTGTAAATTTCAGTAGATGGTTCAATTTGAAAAATTTTTATCCATCCCTTTTTGGATAATATTTTATGATTTGAAGTCAAACAAATTCGAATGTCATTTTCAAAAGTTAATAAAAAAGTAGGTTTAACCCCTTTAAAATTAAAATTAATTTTTGGACTTGAAATAATATGGTTCTTATTCCAGGATTTTAATTTTTCTATTTTATTTACGTTTGCTAAACAACCACTTTCACGAAGATCAGATAGAAGTGGTCGCTTATTTAATCTTGATTCTACACTTCTACTTAATTGTGATAAAACTAATATTGGTATTTCAAATTCTTTGGCTAAAATTTTTAAATTTCGTGTTAAGTAAGAAATTTCTTGAACACGATTTTCCATCTTCATATTAACTTTCATTAATTGTAAATAGTCAATAATTACTAAACCATTTTTTTTCTTTTCAATAAAAACCTTACGTAGTTTTGAACGAATATCGGAAAGAGTTAAACTAGGATTATCATCAATAAATATTGGTAATTTTGACAATGTTAACATAGCTTGACTTAAATTTTTCCATTCAAGTGATGTCATTTTAGTTGATTTCAAACGATTACTATTTATTTTTGATTCCCCCGAAATAAAACGATAAATAATTTGTTGTCGTGACATTTCAAGACTAAAAATAATTAAAGGTAAATCATATTTTTCAACAATTTTTTTTCCTAAATTTAACGAGAAAGCTGTTTTACCCATTGACGGTCGACCAGCAATTATTATTAAATCAGATTTTTGTAAACCTTGTAAAATTGAATCTAAATCATTATAAGATGTTTTTAGACCATTTGTTTCTTCTAGATTTATTTTTTCTTTAATATTTTCAAAAATTTCATCTACAATTTCAGCACTTGTATATAATTTATCTGTACTATTTTGTTTATTAAAATTAAATAAATAATTTTCAATTTTTTCAATTATTTCTTCTAGTTTTATAGTATTAGCATATCCTAAAGTAATAATTTCTTTTCCAAATTCAATTACTAAACGTCTTAAATACTTTTCGTTTAAAATTTTTATATAATTATCTAAATCTGAATAATTTTCATAGGCATTAAGAATTTTTATTATAGGTTCGATACCCCCAATTTTTTTTAATTGCCCTTGATCATGTAAATAACTTAAGAGTAAAGTTAAACTAACTGTACTATTTTTTTCAAGCAGTTCAATTATAGATTGATAAATTATTTTATGGATAGGTAAATAAAAAGAATTTAAAGATATTATTGAAATATTTGTTTTTATTAAATTTGGATTAGTTAATAAAATATTTAAAACTGATTTTTCTACCAAGATATCATGTGGTAAAGGAGTTGAATTAGAATAGTTTAATTTTAAATTTTTCATACTTTTTTAACTATTCTTATAAATAAAATTATATATAATGCCGAATTTATTACATTTGATATTATATAAATTATCTAATATAATTAAGTCTAATGTTATTATTTAGATTTTTAGCGCCTTTAGTTCAGCTGGTAGAACGTAAGTCTCCAAAATTTAATGCCGAAGGTTCGAGTCCTTCAGGGCGCGCTATTAATATTCTCTGGTGGTTTGAAAATAAAATTAAAGTTATAGAAACAATAAAATTTATGGCAAAAAAGATTAAAGCTTTTGTTAAATTAGCATTACCTGCAGGAAAAGCTACTCCTGCACCACCTGTTGGACCAGCATTAGGTCAACATGGTGTTAATATTGCAGCGTTTTGTAAAGAATATAATGCACGAACAACTGATAAAGCTGGATTGATTATTCCGGTTAAAATTACAATTTATGAAGATCGTTCATATTCTTTCATTTTAAAATCGCCACCAGCTTCAGTTTTATTAGCAAAATTTGCAAATATAAAAAAAGGTGCATCTCAACCAAATAAAGAAAATGTAGGTTCTGTTACTTTAGCTCAAGTAAAAGAAATTGCCGTAATTAAAATGAATGATTTAAATACGGATAATATTGAAAAAGCAATTTTAATCATAAAAGGAACGGCTAAAAATATGGGTATTAAAGTTGAATAATTTTACTCATTATTAAAAAAATTAAAATTTTAACTTTATATAGATTTCTAAATATGAAAAAATCTTCAAAACGACTAAAACTATTAAATACACTAATTACAAAAGAATCTTATCCTGTTCCCGAAAGTATTTCCTTATTAAAAAAATTAGGAACAGCAAAATTTATTGAATCTGTAGAAGCTCATATTTCTTTAAATATTGATCCAAAATATGCAAATCAACAATTACGAACAAGTTTAGTATTACCAAATGGTACTGGAAAAAGTTTAAGAATTGCAGTATTTACTGAACCTGATTATGTTCAAGAAGTTTTAAAAATGGGTGCTACAATTGCAGGTTCTGATGATTTATTAGAAGAAATGACTGCGGGGAAATTAGACTTTGATTTACTTATTACAACTCCCCAATTAATGCCAAAATTAGCAAAATTAGGAAGGGTATTAGGACCAAAAGGATTAATGCCGTCACCAAAATCTGGTACAGTAACACAAAATTTAAAAGAAGCAATTACAGAATTTAAAAAAGGAAAATTAGAATATCGTGCTGATAAAACTGGAATTGTACATTTAAGTTTTGGAAAGATTTCTTTTAGTGAAAAAGAATTACTTGAAAATTTAATTGCTCTTCATAATTCTATTGAAAAAAATAAACCTACAGGAGTAAAAGGTCGCTATTTTAAATCTTTTAATATTTCTACAACAATGAGTCCAAGTTTAAATCTTGATTTATCAACATTTAAAATTTAATTTCTTATTGAAAAATTTAACATATTTTGTTAGCATCCTACTAGATAAAGAAGTAAATATTTACGGGTTATTCTTTTTGTAAAATTAAACGAATATAATTTATGAACGACAAATTAAATACTATCATTGAACAATTAAAAACATTAACACTTTTAGAAGCAGCAGAATTAGTAAAAGAAATTGAAACTGTTTTTGGAGTTGATACGTCTGTATCTGTTGCAAGTGCAGGTAGTGCTGCTCCTGCTGCTGCTGCTGCACCGGCAGAAGTTGCGGAAGAAAAAACAAGTTTTGATCTTATTTTAGAATCTGTAGCGCCTGATAAAAAGATTGCTGTTTTAAAAATTGTACGTAATGTAACGGGACTTGGTTTAAAAGAATCAAAAGATATTGTTGACAATACACCAAAAACTTTAAAAGAAGGTGCATCTAAAGAAGAAAGTGAAACTATTAAAAAAGAACTTGAAGCTGCTGGTGGAAAAGTTACTGTAAAATAAATTAAAATATTAGAAGGTAATAATATTATTACCTTCTATATTAAAATACCGCCAAGTATTCGAAGAATTAATGCATCAATCTTTCGGGTATAATTCTCCCATTTTTTGTCTTTTGTCAAGCGCATCAAAATCTGGTTTTATAGCGACGAAGGGATCCATCTTTGATTCAATTCCAACTAAAACTTCATAAATAATATCAAAAATATCTTCAACTAAAACGATTTGTCCTAATTTATCTGTTGGAACAACTACACGTCCTGTAGATGAAGCATTTTTAAACATATCTTCAAGGTACAATAGCATAGCAACTACATCAACTGAATCTGCTTCATAATCAATAACTAAGTTAGCTTCTAATGCAACTTCACTTTTTTCAATTTCATCTAATTGTTTAGTAACAACTGCTACAATAACATTGAATAAATCTTTTTGTGTTAATGATTTTAATTCCCAATCATTTTTCCATCTTTTTAAAAAAGCCATTTTTTAATATAAAATTTGTTTAATACTTCATTTAATTCACTCTCAACTTTTCTTGCTATATACACTAACAATAATAGAAAAGGAATGCAATGTTTTAATTATTTTTTATAAATTCTTGACGATTTTAAAGAATATATATAGTATATACATTGTGAAGAAACGGGATGTAACGCAGTTTGGTAGCGTGTCTGCTTTGGGAGCAGAAAGTCGCAGGTTCGAATCCTGCCATCCCGATTAAAAATAATTAATATAGAACAAGCCTAATTTTATTATGTATTAATAACTATATTATAGTTATTACCCCCAAGGGAATTCGAATCCCTGTTACTTCCGTGAAAAGGAAGTGTCCTAGGCCACTAGACGATGGGGGCTAGTAATTTTAAACATATGAATAGTATTATATAGCTAATACTTTTTTTTGTCAACTTTACGATATAATAATTATTATAAGATATAAAATAATTAAAAGTAAAATAAATTTTTAAGAAACCAGTTATTGTTAAATATTCTTTTTTTTACTTAAAATTTTTTATAATTATGATACTAGATAATTTATCTCTTTCAGTCGAGTTTTTATTGATTTAAAATTTTATTAGAAACTATTTTT
>Ga0049083_10000583_pt1 | contig 13118 bp, 17 predicted proteins | sample GreLakmeMI27MSRF_FD_66719 | JGI IMG/M metagenome (GOLD analysis project Ga0049083, IMG submission 66719) | Freshwater lentic microbial communities from great Laurentian Lakes, MI, USA - Great Lakes metaG MI27MSRF | ecosystem: Environmental > Aquatic > Freshwater > Lake | place: Great Lakes...
ACTACGTCTGAACCGATACCGTATTGAATACCCGCGTTGTAACGTAAAATAACTCTTACATTTGCACTTCCGTCAATATCCGACATATCAATAGTTTTTACAAGTGAATTGTCATTTAAAAGTCCGCAACCAAAATAAAGGTTGTCTACAGTTGTTGCAATCATATTGTTTGCTCCAAGTCCGTTAGCCATAAAAATTGGAATACCGTCGTACGATAAACTTCCGTTTGTGTACCATTGTGTTCCTTGTGTGTTTGTTCCGTTTGCTCCTAAACCTGAAGCACCAAAACCACCTAATGCACGAACGTACAATTTAGCAATCTTTTGAGATACATAAATTCTTAATCCTTCGTTTCCGTAAAGTGCTGCTGGAATTAAATCTACTGTTCTTCCAATTTCGCCAATTACAGTTGTTGCGTCTAAAGTTGTTGTCAATGGAGCTGAAACGTCAATAACGTCTGCGTCTGCTAACATCAAAGTTTTAAATCCGTCAAATTCTCCTGCTGTTGCTGTTGCACCTGCCCAAATTGTAGTTTCAATTTTAGCTGCAACTTTAGCTGCTACGTGTGCAATTAAAAAGTCTGCAAAAGTTTTAGGCAACGTCTTAAACGCTGAATAACCCATACTTGCCGACTGCCAAGATTGTGCCAAGTCTAATTTACAAAGTTGGATGTTTACTTGAAATTCTTCTGTTGTTAATACTCTTTCAGTTAGTGTTACCGTTCCTGAAGCTGTGAAATCACAAGTTGCGTTTGCTACGATGTTTCCTGTAGCTACTTTTTGCATAACTTGTTTGTAAGCAACGTTTGGAAGTATAGATACTCCGCCTTGCTCTAATGTTGGTGCAGACAATAAAGCTGCTGCTAAATACTTACCTGCAAACTCACCTGCGTAAGTTGTGGTAATTACTGGGTTTGAACCAAATGGCATTTTGTTAAGTTTTTAAATTGTTAATACTAATTGTTTATTTTTTCTAATATTGAATCCATTATTGAACGTGGTCTTTTACTTGCGTATTGGAAGTGTTCAACTTCATTCGTGTTTTCAGGGTTAAACGCAATAGGTTTTACTTCGGTAAGTTCGGTTGCTTCAGTTGCAACTTCTTCAACTTTCGATAGTAATTCGATTTGTGCTTTTAACTCTATATTTTCTTGTGTTAATTTTTCTATTTCTGCAAAGAACGTTTCTTTAACTACGCTTTCAATTGTCTTTTTTGCGCTTGGTGTTGATTGTGCTTCAACTTCTTCTTCTACTGCTGGAGCTTCTTCAACAACTTCTTCTTCAGTTGCAACTTCTTTTATTTCTAAAATAATTCCTTCAACTTCAACTACTAAAATACGTCCGTCTTCTAATTCATATTCTCCGATTGGAACTGGTATTTTTTGTTCGTCTTCAGTTACAATAAAAACTTCTTTGTCAGTTTCAAATGTGTCTGCTTCGAAAATTGTTATTCCGTCCATTAACTTCATTGTTTCCAATTTCACTTCCATTCCTAAAAGTGTTTTGATTTGATTAATTACGCTTGTTTTCATATTTTATTTTTTTATGCTTTGTAAAATTGATAAGGTTCTTTGACTTATTTTTAGGGTTTCAACATTTAAAGCCATATATTTCTTTAATTCATTAGCAACATCAGTTAATCCTAAATCAGTTATTTGCTTTAAAACAATAGTCTGCCTTTCTAATAATCTTGTAAAAGAAGCAATTTTTGAATCAGTTATAGCAGATAGTTTTGCTATTTGATTATCAACGTCATTTTTTCTTAATAATTCACCCCTTTCTTTTTGAAAGTCATCAATAATGTTTAAATTAACTTCGTGTTTTGCTAACTCCGTTTTATCGGATAACCTGTCGTAAATAGTTTGTAGTGTGTTCATATATGTATAATTTAATTGTTTATTTTTTGTTGTATTTTCAAATTAGATTGCGCCTATTCCTTGTGCTTGTAGACTACCGTCACAACATTTTATTGAGTACGTTTTATTGTCTTTACATAGGCAACCACGTTGACCGCCTTTTGGACTTGTTTTAGCTTGTGCTACTTGTTTTGTTATTTTTTTACTCATTGTTCGTATTTTTTTAGTGCTTCTGTAATCCACGACTGTATTCAAGAACGCAGTTCTCTTAAAAAAGGTATTACACCTTAATATAAAGTTAAAGTTCGTTAAATCGCATTAAAACCGTATTAAATCGCATTTCGTGTTTTACTTGTTTTTTATACTTAACGTCCTTGTCGTGTATAAGTTTTTGTATAATTTTTACTTGACTTCAATTTGCTATTTCGTGTTTTTGCGTGTACTCCTGAACGTTTAACTTTCGGTTTTTTAAGATGGATTTTAACGTTAGTTTGCTTCGCCACTTGTTAAAATTATTTCATATATTTTATAATTTCAGAACTTATTTCTTTACCACCTTTTGCGTATGCAATAGCAGATTTTAAATAAAATTCTAAATCTTTATATTCTTTAATATTAGAAATATCAATACCTAATTCAGAAGACGATTTTTTAAATTTTGCTATAATTGAATTAGTAGTTACAATATTTTTGTCTAAAAAATTTGAATTTGCTTGACTTGAAGAACGTGCTTTGTTAAACTCACTTCTTAAATTATCATATTTATCAACAAGTGAATTATATAAAAACTCGGCTTTTTCAACTTTATCAATATGCGAAATTATTTCTTGAATTATATTTTTTGCTTCATCAATTAAAGATAAATTAATTTCGTGTCTTGCTAATTTTGCTTCTACCTTTGCAGTAATATCTGCAATAATTAATTCTTTAGTTGTTTTCATTTTCCGTTATTATTTGTTTTATTTTATCTATTAAAATTTCATCTTCATTAATTAAACTCATTTCGTATTTATCTGCAAAATAACCTTCAATAGAAAATCCTTTTACTTCGCCTAATTTAACTTTGTTCCAAACTTCGTCGTTGTTTACCTTCATTGAAATCATCCAAGTTCCTTGCGGTAAATTAAAACCGTAGTTCGTGCTTTTGTCGTTCTTGCCTTCTACAATCCAACTTTCAACAACTGACATTCCGTTTAACTTTTCGTTATGTTCTAACGTTGCGTTGTTTTGGTTGCTATTCATAAAAAACAATTCACTTGCTTTTCTAACTGTTGCCTCTGAAAAGTAAATATAGTATTCTTCGTTCTTTTCGTTTTTCCTGTAAATTTGTTTGTTAGGAATTAAAGCCGCACCCATTAAAATACGCTTTTCTGCATCTACTTCTTTTAATTCTATTTCGTGTTTTTTTAGTGCTAAAAAGTCGCTTTCTATTGCTGGACTTTCTACAACTGAAACTGCGGAAATTCCGCTGTCTTCGTCTTTTTCGTCAATGATTAATTCTACTATTCGCATATCTAAATAATTAAAAGTTAAAATAATTGTTGTATTTTCTACCCGCCTAAAGTTGCGTTTTCTAATCTATTCCTATCTAACGCCTGTTGCGAAGTTACTTGTCCTGAAACAACGTAAGCTTGTATCGGTTGTTGGTTAAGACTTGCTAATTGATTAAGTCCGCTTTGACCTACAACGTTAAATTGTGGTGCTGACATTTTTGGAGCGCCACCGCCACCGTCTCCACCCCCTGCGCTTCCTGAAGGCGCACCGCCACCGCCTAACGCACTTAATGCTTTTGCAGTTGCTGCTATGTTTGCAGCTATTCCTATTCCTGTAGATATATTATTTCTTGCAATTTGTGCTTCTGCTGCTATTACTGACGCACCCCCTGTTGCAATAGATAAAGCAGTTCCTGATGACCTTGCTGCAATATTTCCTGCTCTTGTTGCTATAATCATTTTTGCAATACCTATTGCGCTTTCTGCTATAACAGCAGCTTTTTGAAGTCCTTTTGATTTTTCAAATAAACCTTTAGTAACTATTATTCCATTTAATGCTATATCTAAATTTTGTTGTTGTATAACGGCTTTTTGTTCAGCTTCCGCCTTTGCTATTTGTATTGATTTTTCGCTTATTGCTTTTTCTCCTTCAAGTCTTTTAGTCCCTGCTGCTACCATTTCGGAAATAATAGTTTGAGAATTTATTAATCTTTTACTTGCGTCTGAATCATCATATTTTTTAGTTATTGCTGATAAAGCCAAACGCTTTTCTTCTTCTAATGTTGTAACATCAATATTTGCATTTAATCCGTCTTTAATTAGTTTTGTATATTTATTATATACTTCGTCAACTTCTTTTTGTTCATCATTTAATTTACTAACTCGCAGTTCTTCTTTTAATGAATTTATGCTATCGTTTAAAGTTTTAATACGGTCTAATTCAGCTTTTGCCGCTTCTTCGTTTTGTTGTTTAATTGCATCGTTATGCGTTTTGTTTGCGTCTTTTATTTTCGTGTTGTTGTCGGTTATTTCTTGACGAACTTCTACTGCGTTTTTCCTTACAATATCCGCTTTATTTTTTACTGCTGCTTCCAAGTCTTTGCGTTCTTCTGCTGAAGCTTTTCGTGCTTCGTCTACAAGTTCCCTTTGCTTTGCAATTAACTCATCGCTAACCCCTGCGTTTTTATAACTTGCTAACGTGTTCTTTTCCTTTTCGTAAGTATTTTTTGCTGTTGCTAAACTTGCTTTTTGTAATGCAATTTCTTCTTCTGCGTGTTTTAATGATAACTCCCTTAAAGCTTTTGAACTTGCACCCGCAGCTTTAGCCATTTCGTATTCGTGTCCGTTTTTTGTTTTTAACGCTTCGTTTGTTTTATTAATTGTTTTTGTTTGTTCTTTTAATGCCTCATTATTTTTTTTGATTGCTCCTTCCGCTTTTTCGTTTGCGTCTGCTGAAGACTGAAACATTTTTACTAATGCGTAACCCGCTGCAATTAAAGCTGTAATTGCTACTATGATTGCTCCAATAGGATTTGCAGCCATAACTGCGTTGTAAATTCGTGTTGCAACAGTTAAAACTTGTTGTACAACTGTATTTGCTTTTAATACCGCTCCAAGTTGTTTAAATGCGTCTATGCTTTCTCCAATTGCTTGTGCGCCTGAAGCCAAAGCCATTGCGCCTTGAACTTTTAACAACGCTTTTTCTACGTCTTCGTTTTGTTTTCCAAAAACTGCCATTGCACCTGTAACAACAGAAAACCCTGCTGCAACTCCTGTTAATGCACCGCTTAACGCTTTAAACTTTGCGTCTGGGTTAAACGCATCAGTCAACGCTTTTGCATCTCCAATTTTGTCTTTTAAAATAGCCGCTTTCTTTGCCGCTTCAACTGCTTGTGCTGAAGTCGCTCCAAACTTATCCGCCAACGTTTGAACTTCAACCTGCGCTGCTTTTAGTTGTTGTTTTAAATTGCCTAAATTTTCTTTTACTTCTAATTCAATTACTTTTTTTTCAGCCATTTTACTTTAGTTTTTTATATCTTAACTTTTTGCGTTGCGCTTGTTTCCATTGTTCTTTTATGCTTGTAGTAAATTTATATTTACCCTTTGCAATATCTATGTTTTCACTTATTCCATAAAAGTTACTAACCATTAAAAGTTGTATTATTTTCTCTATCATATTTGTTCTATTATAATGTAATCTGTTTCCGTGTTTCCGTTGTTAAATTCACTTAATAAACTTATTTCTACTAATTGCCCAATGTTATAATTAGGCGTTGTTACAGTTAAAAAACCTTCGCTTGTAAATACGCTTTGAGATAACGTAACGTCTCCAACATTTGCCGTTGCCGTAACTTTAAAAACATCGTTAGAAAATATTATTGCAAATTTAAGTTCCGTTGTTGCGTCATCTGGTACTTGTGAAAACGGTGTTGTTTTTACAGGGTTAAAATCGCTTATTAAAGTAAATTCAACTTCGCGTGTTGTTAGTTCGCTTTTCATCTCGTTAATAAAATAACGCTTGTCCCTTATTATAAGTCTGTCGTTTAACTTTAAATTAGTCAATAACGATACGGGTAAAATTGTTTTTACTTTTACTAATCTATTTTTAGGGTTGTATAAATTACTAATGTAACTTGCGTAATATAAATTGTATAAAGTGTTCGTGTTTACTGCGTTATAATAACTTGAAATTTCAGCACCAAAATTTAACGATACGGGCAATAAACCTTGTGGCGTTAAAACTTCTGCTTCTTGTCCAAATGGTATGTATGCTGTTTGTGTTCCAGAACCTGACCAATAATAATGTACGCCACCTGTTAAAGTTTTCTTCGTGTTTTGATACAATAAAATTGGCTTCGGAATATACGGTGCTAACTCTTTGTTTAATATGTAGCCAACTTGTAAGCCGTTACCAAAATTATTTTGTAAAATATTTTCAAATGGACTTTCTATTTTATATTCTCCACCGTCAAAATCAAAACCTTGTTTTAAATCTCCGTAGTTATGTCCATTTGCATTGTACGGACTTTCAAGGAAGTATTTGTTTAACATACATTCGCTGTCTTGATACTTAAACTCAATGGACTTATAAAGCTTCATTCGTTCAACTTCAATGCTTGTAACGTCTGTATATTCGGTTATGTCAATTACTGCTCCGCCTTGATACCAATTGTTTATTGTTTCAAAAGTATAAACGTCTTTTTCGTTTGAATAAATTGTTAAATTAAATTCTTTACATATTCCTGTAATTAAATCAACTATCTTAAAATCGGGTGCTAAACCTGCTAAATCAGTAAACGAAGTTGTTGTTGCTGTTGATACTGCGTTACCTACTTCTTGAATTAAAGTAGTATTAAAATATTGTCTTTTATATTGAAAAGTTATGCCAATAGTAATTGCTAAATAACTTCGTATTTTAAAAGTTATAACTTGATTTGGCTGAACAAATTCTGAAAATTGAAAACCCGAACCAGCATAAACTGTTGTTCCACTTCTTGTTGAAGAATAAACTCCGTTAATGTAAAGGTCAATAAAATAGTCTGCGGGTGAAACACTTAAAGAAGTAACAGAATATAAAATGCTATGGTATACTGTAAAAGTTCCTGCTAATTCTATTCGTGTAAAACTATTTGTTGTTGTGTTAAACGCACTTGCTAAAACTCCACTTGAAGAAGTGAAATCTAAATTTACAGGGTTGTTTGTGTAATGATAACTTTCTTTGTTTTTGTAAAGTAAAAATGCTTTTCTAAAATAGTCTGAAGTTAAAAATAAACCATTAAACGTAATTCCGTAAGCCGATTGTATTAAACTAAAAATACTTGCAACACGAACCGCTGGAAATAACTCGTTGTAAACTATTGCGCCTGTATTGTGATTAATGTTATTTACGTTACTTGTTGGATATAAATACCAATTAGGCGTGTTTGCTTGTGGTATTGGAACACTTGCGCCATATTGCCAAACTCTATTTGAAGTAATTAACGGATAACGAACGTTGTAATCTGTTGCATCGCTTGTTACTCGTGTTAAAACTTCTGCGCTTGTGTAGTTATGGTCTAATGTTGAATAATTTAATTGGCTTAATTTGTCTTCTAAAAACGTGTCTTTTAAACTTACTCCCGTTCCGTAAAATGTAATTGAATAACTATCTGGATAACCATTTTTTAAATTTGCTTTTTCAAATTGTATTTTTCCACGTCTGAATAATTTTGTGTCAATTTCAATATATGCGTCAAATCTAAATTGGTAACTTATTGTTGCATCAACATCGTTTTGGTAAAAGTGCTGAAATATTTCGTTGTTTACTGTTGAACAAGGAATTGTAAAACCTTGTGAAAAATCGGTATATATTTTAGATATGTCCGATATGTTTTGTATTGTTGAATTTACGCTTATTTTTTCGTCATTAAATAGTTCAAGTATTTTTGCTACGGGTATAGTTCCAGAATAACCAATGCTTTCTAATTCCGTTAATAAACATTCTGAAGCTTCAATAACTCCACCTGCTGCGCCAACTCTTATTTGAAAAGCATTTACAAGTTGATTTGAAATATCTACTTCGTCTGTAACATAAACATAAATTGCAACTTTTATCATACTATCGAATTTATAACATCGTAAGCAAATTCAAAGTCTAAACTATAATTTATTTGTTTCGTGTTTATGCTCTTAAATAACTCGGTGCTTTTAGTATTAATCTTTGCGGGTTTGCTGTCTATTAATATTTTTTCGCTTAACATTATTTGTTTAATTGTGTCGCTAAAATTTTCATTTACCCACCCTGTATTTACTTTAATACTTTTTTTGCCGTTAGTGTTAAACATTCTTCTTTGTCCTTCTATAACGTTGTAGTTGTAGCTGTCCGATTGTAGTAAATTGTATTCCGTGTTTTCAACGCTCATTGTGTCGTTACTTGCCTTAAAAAAGAACTCACGTTGATACGCTCCGTATTTATTTACAAAGTCAATTATAACAGGTGTGTATTTACATTCTTCTAACGGGTAAAAAAACCACGTTGCCTGTACTGCTGAAACTGAATTTAATATTTCTAATTTGTTACCGTCATTTTGGTTTGCAACTCGTAATCGTGGTATGTCATATGTTGAACTTGGTATTGATAAACTTGTAACAACTGCGGTGCTTAAATTTGTGTAACGTGCCGTGAAACTTGCCCCTGTTGTAACTCGAACTATTCCCGCGTCATTTGTAGGGTTATAATAGTAATTTTTTTGGTCAAGTGCATAGTTTCCTAAATCAAAATTGTAACCACTTTCGTAATATGTATAACCGTCAAAACCTAAATAATCCGTCGTGTCTAAAAGCGTGTATGTTGTGTTTAATAACTTGTAACGTTTTACTCTAACATCGCATCTTTGAGCCGTCGGGTTTGTCGCTAAATTTGTAAGCGTTGGCGGCGCAACTAAAAATCTAATGTATTCCTGTATATATGGACTTATGTCGTAAAGTGTTTCTACTTGGTTTGAAGCTGGTATTAATTTACTTAACGTGTATTGCGGTAACGTTGAAAACGAACCTGTATTTTTAATAAACAACTCTACCTTTGAGCCGTTTTGTCCTGCTTCTGCAACTCTAATTAAGTACGGTGACCGTGCAAATATGTTAGCCATTATTTCTTTTCGTTTTTAAATTGTGTTTCTTTAAATAAATTCATTGCGTCAAGTCCAAACTTTTCTATTAACTCATCTGGAAGTCTTTTAAATGCAGCTTCAAATGGTTTGGTAAAAAACAAACTTGGTTTTATTCCTTGTGCGTATATTCTTTTTTGTAGCCAAAAACCTAACGTTTTGTACCCACCCTTTGCGTATGTTCCGTCTGCATTTCTAAATCTTATATTCTTTTTTTGCGCCCACTTGCTTAAAGGTTCCATAGGTGGCATTTTATTTTTAAAACTAAATGGACTGTTTGGCGCTTTTTGTTTTCCGTTTTTTACTAAACTTGGGTTTGCTCCTTTAACTCCTTTGTCCTGAAACTGCCCGTAAATGTCCATTTCAAAGTCCATACTTAACGAATTTGGCATCGCCTTAACATTTCCTTTCAAACTATTATAAAGTGTTTTAGAAACGTTTTTTTTGTCGTTGCTTAAATTCTTTCGTGCTTCAGCAATAACGTAATTTCTAAACTTTTCAAGTTCTTTTTGTACTTCGCTTTGTTTCATCTTAACAAATTGTCATTTCGTTCGGTGTTACAATATCAAGTGTCATTGTCCAACCTGCCATATAGTTTTCAAAACGTTCTGTAAATGGTTCTAAACTTGCCGTGCCTTCAACCATAAATAAATCGTATGCTAAACTTCCGTGTCTTATTAATTCGTATGCTCTATTTAATACTGCGTGTTGCGTATTTAGTACATCAATTTCGTTGTCGTTACCTAAAAATATATTCGTGCTTGTGTTCTTGGAAATATCTACTACGTCCATTGCAATTAAACTTATATTCCAAGTCGTAGTGTTTCCGCTTAACGTACAGTTATTAACCATAATATGCAACAAAGGAAATATTGTTTGCTTTGCTAAATCAACCTTAAATATATCGCCTTGTGTTACTGTGTTTACAATTGCGTCTGCGTCAAAGTGTGTTTTTAATTTGTCTAATAAATTGTAATAACCTGTCATTTTCGTAATTTATTTAATTGTCGTTGTTCAATTTCGTTTTTTTGTTTTTCAAAGGTAAGATAGGTGAGACATTGAGTAAGTCTGTAGCTGGTAACTGTGTCAAATCTTGTAATGTCTCCTTTTGCAAGTCCATAAATTGCTTGATACCACCCCCATTGTTTTGCAAATTGAGCTGTGTCGCTAAAGTCTCCGCCATTGTCGGGTTCCTCATTATCTCCTTCTCCAAATAAGTAACTGTAGCTTCTAACAATTCGCTTCCTAAATTCCAAAAAAAAACACTTGAACTTATTGCTACGTCAACGGGTGCAAATTTCATTAACTCCTGCATTTCTTCCATTGGTTCGTAGTCCCTTATTTTATATTGCGTTTTAAATTTTTGTGTTATTGGGCGATACATAACCGCCATTGCTATATGGTAAGTGTCCCAATTTTGTAAGTTGTTTTCCAAGTCTACATATTCGCCAAATGTTATGTCTTCCAGATTAGTTATAAATCCGAACTCTTGTGTTCCTATTTTAAACGTTGGTTGAAATTGTGGCTTTACGTTAAATATATTTGTGAAGTGTGCTATTAAATCGTTTATGCTTGTTAGTTTCATTTTAACAATATCTTTTAACTGCATATCGCAAAATAACTCAATCATTTTTTGAGCAACAAATTCTTCGTCGTTACTTCCTTCTTGTGTTTTTAAGAACTTCTGGTATTGTCCTAAAGTAATTTCGTTTAAACTTGACGGTACGTTTATTTCTAACTTCATATCTTAATAATTAATTATTTGTGTTTTTGTTGTGTTCGTTTTTTTGTATGTATTCATAAGCTTGTTTTAATAAATTAATGTCGTGAATATTTCGAAGGTAAATTCTAACCTTTACACCTTTTTTTTGGTATATGTAAATCTGAACGCATTGCATCATAACTTCTAAATCGTTCATTTTATAAAATATAAACCTTTTGTTGGATTGTCTAATTGATATGCTACTGCATACCTTAAAGCATCTATTGCGTGGTTGTGTTTGTCTATTGGTGTTTTTGACTTCTTTTCCAACCAAGAATAGTTGTTAAGTTCTTTGATTAAATCTATGCTATCTTCAGTAATAATTAAGTCGTAGTCTTGAAGTAAACTTATTCCATAAATTACACTATCAGCACCTTTAATTGTAGGAACGACATTGTTTCCTAAAGCATTCAATTCGCTTATTAATCGTGGTTCTGAATTGTCACCTACTATTAAATCTTTGTTTGCAAACTCACTATTTAACCTTGCTATTTGACTTGTTGTTAACGCCTGTTTATAATACAGTAGTTTAACGTAAATGATTTTGTTTGCTTTGTCTATGTTTGTTTTGACTAACGTTGTAGGGTCTGCACTAAATCCGTAGTCTTGTCCGTATACACTTACACCAACTTCTTTAAAGTCTCCTATCTTCCAATTGGTAAATATAACTCCTTCAGCTTTATCTAACCAACCGCCAAGTATTGTGTGTTTGTATTTTTCAGGTCTTCGTTCTTTTATGTATTCAACCTGTTTTAAAAAAGACTCGGATAGGTTTTCTATATTATCCAAGTACGTTGTATGTATGTAAGTAGTATCGTCTTTTATTAGTGTTGCTCCTTGTGCTATTCCTTTACTTTCAAAAAACTTGTCGTATATAAAATGTTCTTTTGTCGTAGGGTTAAGAATTAGAATAACTCGGTTTTGTTTTGTCTTGTGCCTTATGGATAAATCTATTTTGTCGAACGTGTCTTCGTCTGTAAGTTCTTCGGCTTCGTCAAGTACCCACGTTGTAACTCCTTGTAAAGATTTTAAGTTTGCAGTCTGTGTTCCAGAACTTGTCTTTATTCCTTTAAATATTATTTTGCTTCCTGTTTGTAAATTTATTATTTCGTCTTTTGTTACGACAAAATCTTGTTCCATTTGCATCAACTCAATTTTTTCTATAAATTCGGGTATAATTGAAATGGAAGCCGAAACAAGTGTGTAACGTGTAAACAATATAACGTGTCCGCTTTCCTTCGTTAGCCATAATAAAAACGTTGTTACGCTGTAAGACTTGGACGAACCGCGACCACCTGTTACAATAAAGTAACGTGAAGGACTACCTAAACAATTAAACTTCTGGTTTAAAACTATCAATTCGAAATAAGTCTTTTACATCAAAGTCGGAAACACTTAAATTAGTATCGGTAGTTTGTTTAGGTTGTCCAAATGCGCTATCCATAACCGCCTTGTAAGCATTTACATCGCCTTTACTTGCTTTGGTTAACATTGCTAAAGTAATTACTTCTTCTTGGCTTAATTCTTCAACTTCGCCTGTAAGTCCGTTTTTTTGTTTGGAGATTAAATCAAGATATTTCCTTGCAACTGTAGCTCGGTTCTTACTTCCTTTTGGACGTCCGTTTGGATTAGCATTATTGCCTTTTCCAAATGGTTTTAAATTTTCTTCATTTGCCATTTTTTCACGATTGTTTCACGGTTAAATTTTTATTTTCGTTTTGTGTTTTCTTTCTTAAATTTCTTAAAGGTTGCGTAATTTCTAAATGTTTAATATTGGTTGCTATCCATTCTTTGTTTGCTCCCTTTTTATTTAAGTATGCTATTGCTTCAGTCAACCGCATTTTCTTCTTTGTATTCGTTATAAATTACTCGAAGCTTACTTACTAAATCTCGCAGACAACTTGAACAACTTGAAAAAGTTAAACGCTGGTTTAATACTCGGTTGTTAATTTTAATTAATTCGTGTTGCTGTTCGCTTGTTAGTTGATTAGAATTTATTTTAAAGTAACTGTCCAAATAATTAAATTCGTCTTCCGTTAAACACAAAGGTTTTGCATACGGAAATAGTTTGTTTAATTTTTCTTTTCGTTCTTCGCATCCGCAGTCTTCACCTGCAATAAATTTTACAAGTTTGTCTACTCCTGTTGCTTCTGTAATTTTTGCGATTGTATCGCCAAGTCCTTTACTTTTTGTTTTCATTTTTTCTTTATTAGTTCGTAATCTTTGTTTATAAAATCTTGGTAGTCTTCTTCTATGTTATTTTTAATTCGTTTTTTACACGTTTTAACCGTGTTAAAAATACTTGTTACACTTATGTTTGTTTCTGCGCTTATTTGTCTTAAACTTTTATTCGTGTTTTTGTA
>Ga0049083_10000585_pt1 | contig 13112 bp, 9 predicted proteins | sample GreLakmeMI27MSRF_FD_66719 | JGI IMG/M metagenome (GOLD analysis project Ga0049083, IMG submission 66719) | Freshwater lentic microbial communities from great Laurentian Lakes, MI, USA - Great Lakes metaG MI27MSRF | ecosystem: Environmental > Aquatic > Freshwater > Lake | place: Great Lakes...
GAGCTCGTGCCCGCCGCGCGCTGAAAGCGCTTCCCGTCCGGAGCTTCCCGTCCGGAGCTTCCCTTCAGTCCGTCCAGCTTTCCCTGGAGGCAAACCAGTGGGGGCAAGGGTGCGCAGCCCGCCGGGTCTCTCCCAACACCCTCTGACGCTCTGCGCCGCGTCTCGCCCTCTCGCAGCGTCTTCACGACGCAAGTGGACCTGGGCACGCCTCCACAGTCCTTCCAGCTCATCGTGGACACCGGCTCCAGCCTGCTGTGGGTCGCCTGCGGCGGCTGCGGCCAAACGTGCGACTCGCCCCAACAAGGCGGCCTAGGCTCTGGCCAGGGAGCCTTCTTCGACACCTCAGCCTCCAGCACCTACAGGGCTGTGCAGTGCCTCTCGCTGGACTGCGTCACGGGTTTATGCGCCGGCGAGCTGCAACCAGCCTCCAGCGTTGCTGGCCAGTCCCTATGCGCCTACCAGGACCTCTACGCAGACGGGTCGCAATCCAGCGGAACCATCGTCACCGACGTGCTGGCGCTTGGGAACCTCACAGCCTCTGTGCGCTTCGGCTGTGAGACGAGCGCTGGGGGCAACATCCTGGGCGAGGCGCTGGACGGGATCATGGGGCTGGGTTTGGGTGACCAATCGGTGGTGACGCAGCTGAGTGAGGCGCAGGACATGGGCGACACGTTTGCAATCTGTCTGGGCCCGGTGGGAAGCACCTACGTGTTGGAGTGGGGTAATAAGGCCTCCCAGTCCCAGTCGGATGTGGTTGGTGCGTTGGTGTTGGGCGAAGTGGCTACAGAGCTCGTCTCAAACAGCGTCTGGACGCCGCTGGTGCGCAGCATCGCGTGCTGGGAAAACTACATCGTGACGGTGGACTCAATCTCGGTGGTGCCTTCCTCTGGCGAAGTGCTCGACATCGCGCAGTATTCGGCGTTTTCGGCGCCGCAGATGGCGCTGGCGTACGGAGAAATGTGCGGTGGCGTCATCTTGGACTCGGGCTCGAGCATGACATACCTGCCAGAGGTTGCACTGGACGCGCTGCGGTACGGGGTGGGTGCTAACCTGTCGCCCGGCGTGGTGGAGGTGCGCTGCCCGCCGGCAGCTGCGGGCCTGAACAGCACGTGCTACCTGGTACCCCCAACACACACGGTGCAGAATGGCTTTCCAGAGGTGCTCATCGAGTTTGCCGCGGGCGCGCAGCTGTTGTTGCCGCCCACCGGCTACCTGTTTAGCCTGGGCGCAGGCTACCCTGGCATCTACGTGCTGGGCGTGTTCGACTCGCTGGGCGCTGGATCCATTTTGGGCGCAATCACGCTGGCTGACACGCTGGTGGTGTTCGACCGCGTCAACAACGCCGTTCTGTTTCGTAACGCCACCGACTGCATGCGGCTGGCACAGGGCGACGGGGCGGCGCCGCAGCCGCCCCCGGCGCCATGGCTATCGCGAGGCCACGGGGTGAGGTACGACCCGCTTCCTGTGGGCTCCAGACTGGTGGTGCCGCCCTGGGCTGCGGTGCTGTTGCTGTTAGGCGCGCTCTTCGGATTGGCGCTCGGGCAGTGTACCATGTGGGTGCAGGACTGCTGCTGCGGTGACCGCTACTCGTGAGAACAACAGATGAAGCAGGCGAGGAGGCCCGCTGTTCATTGCACGCAGTGTCTAGGGCGCCGCAGGCATGGGGGGCCGTCTTTGAAGCGGCTGCGAGCCTTCTCTTCGTTGGCCGCCTGGATGCGCTGGCACTCCGCCTTGTGCGTGCCCGTGGTCCACGCCTGAGCCATGCACGCTGCGCTGCAGAAGGACGCGGACCCGCAGGCGGAGCAGGCGCGGAGGCGCTTGTCGGAGGCGCCGCAGCCATCGCACAGGAGCGGCGCAGGGCCACCGCCGCGACACTCCAGCAACTCGATCAGCTCCTGGTTGCCAGGGTGGCACTCCTTCGCTATATCCAGCGCTGTGATCCCCAAAGGCATTGCAGCAGTAGAATCTGCGCCGGCAGCGAGGAGCGCGGCACAGCAGTAACGGTGACCACCGATAGCTGCAAGGTGGAGCGCTGTCTGACCCTGGTTTGCCCGAGCGTCGATCTCCGCGGCGCTCATCTTCTGGTTGTCAGGGCGCCCGATGAGCATCGTGATGCACGCAAGATGCCCGTTCTGAGCGGCATAGTGGAGGCAGGAGAACGATTTGTTGTCGTACGATGTCCGCGAAGCCCCCACAGCCAAGAGGGCCTTCACCATAGCGTGATGACCACCCTGACACGCAAAGTACAACGGCGTGGCATTGTACGGACCGTCAGGGTCACGGGGCGCGATTTTTGATTTTTGATGGAGCGGACGTCAACGTTGTCCGCAAAGTGGGGCAGCAGCAGCTTGAAGATCTTGGGCTGTTTGAGCATGATGCTGGTATGCAGCGCATTGTTGCCGTCGGCACTGAAGTGCAGCAGGTCTGTGAGCGGGATCAGCTCGCGTGCGCAAGCGAGTTGGCCGTGGGCAATAGCGGCTTGGAGAGGCGTGAGTCCCAAGTTGGAAAGGCTGTTGGCGTCAGCTCCAGCCTCCATCAAGAGGCGCACCACATCGATCGATCCATGACTAGCGGCAACGTGCAGCACTGACTGACCAGCGTCGATGGTGCTGGGCGAGAGGCCGTCGGCAAGCAGGAGTCGCGCCAGCGTGGAGTGGTCGTTAATCGCGCTGTTGAAGAGCCACTTCACTTTCTCTGCGTGTGCAGTGTGCGCAGTTTGGACGCGTAGTGGGCAGCCTTGCGAGGCGAGGAGGCGCAGCGAGCGTTGCGCGCGGCGTCCGCGGCAGTCTGAGCAGCCAAGGCAGCCTCGGACATCCTTGTTGAGTGGAGAGTGGCTCCCACAGGCGTCGCTCGGCTGCGGCGCAAAGCGCAGGGCGTGCGCGAGGCGGAGAGAGTGTCTCGTCACAGACCAAGGGTTGGCGCTCAGTTCAGCCCGTGCGGCCTGCGCCCACAGCGAAGAGCAGCGAGCACCACAGCAGCGTTACGGCACCCACAGGCGGCCGCGAGAGAGCGCAGGCGGTGGCGCGGGCGGTGGAGGCCCAGAAGCAAGCGCGTACCTACACAGTCGCGCCTTGCTCTGTGAACACAACAGCTCGCACAGGCACAGGCTGCACAAAGCCAGCAGATGCTGTGAGACAGGCTTGCGAAGGGAGCGAGGCGCGAGTGACGTCGACCAATTACAGGCAATCACGCACACTCCCGCCCTTCCCCCGGTCCCCGTCCCTCCCTCACCGCCCCACCTCCTCACTTGGCCTTCTTAGCCTCCGGCGCCTTGCGCAGCATCTTGCCCGGCAGCAGCGACTGAATGGCTGGCGGGTACTGCCCGGCGCACAGCCAGGAACCGGGCGGGTCGCAGATGCGGTTCGCCGGGTCTGCCAGCCACGCTTTGCTCACCTCGCTCACCTTGAGCACCTTGTAGATGCGCACCTTCTGGTAGCGACTGGTGTACACCTCCTCGTAGAGCGTGTTGTTGACGTGCACGTTTTGCACCACGCCGTTCATGGTGAGCTTGTACAGCAGACTGTTCTCCATCATGGGCGTCGGCGCGCGGTTCTCGCTGATGAAGCCGTAACTGTAGCACTGAGGGTCGCTCTTGCCGCAAATGTCTGTGAAGACGGAGGTGCCGATGCGCGCCATATGCGGGCTCTTGGCCAGGTCGTCCCCGCCGCCGCCGCTCCACACCAGCACGTAGTCCGCCAAGTGCCGGATGATGCGGTGCGATCTAGCCTCGCTACTGGTCAGGCATCGCCCCAGGAGCGCAATGTGCTCCAGGTTCCAGGTGTTGCCGTCCGCCAGCGAGGTGCGGTTGCCAATGCCCGTGATCTGGTATCCATAGTCCCACCAGGCCAGCACGCGCGCGTCGTAGGGCGTGTTCTCGTTCAGCCAGTGGTACGCGTCCAGGTAGTCGGTGACTGTGACCACCTCGCCGGTGTTGAGGCGCGCCTTGAAGACGACTGACGGCTGCGACATCTGTCCGGCGAACCCGTGCGCAAAGTCCCAGAACTCGGACGCCTTCTTGGGGGCGCCCGCCAGCAGCACCACCGCCAGCACAGCCTGCAGCGTGCGCGCGGCGCTGGTGTCCAGCGCAGCGTACACCGGGCTGGTAAGCGTCTGCAACAGCGACGTGGGGGTAACCTCCCGCGAGGCGGGCTTGCGGGCCGCAGACTTGTCTTTCTTGCCATCCTTGCCGGGCGGTGGCGATGCCGCCGCGACGGGGGCTGCGACTGGCGCCGGCTTGGTAGCGCGCTTGTCGCCGGTGACGGCGTCCAGCACGTTGGCCACCAGCGAGGCCACCACCCAGTCTGCAAAGTAGCCCAGGGCCACTCCCGAGAGTGCGGATGCCACGGGTCCCATGAGGATGACCAACCGGTTCATCTTGTTTGCAAAGTAGTAGGCGATGAGTGCATAGACCACCAGGAACGCCTTAGCGTCGCCGCGGCCCTTGAGCAGGCAGACCAGGAAGCCCACCGGGGCGGCGTAGCACCCGTAGTGCAGGTGATGCCAGTACGCGTCAGCAGAGGTTGGCTGGTGCTCAGCGACGCTGTCCACCAACGGGTTACCCGTGCGAGTGTGCTTGATGAACAGGCTACGCACGCGCATGCTCAGCGGCCCAAAGTAGCCCGTGGGGATGAGCACCACAATGAGCGACAGCGCTGCGCAGGACGCCAGCGCGACGGTGCGCACGCGGAAGGCCCAGGCGTCACGGCGAGTCAGCCCATGGCGCTTGATCACAGCCTCCACGGCGTACAACAACTGCATGCCTAGAAACACAAAGAATGGGCCCAGCTGCTCCATGGACTTGAAGGGCTGCATGCCCACCATGTCAAACTGAATGGCTCCCGCGGTGCCAATGACAAAGAAGAGCGTGTACGCGCGGTACAGCTTGGGCGTCAGGCGGCCCAGCAGAACCAGCACGCCCGCGTGCGCGCCGATGAGGTTCAGCACGAACACGTAGCCGCCCCAGGCCGTCACCATGTAGATGTAGGCCACGCCGGCAACGGCGCCCAGAGGCCAGGAGCGCTCGTTGCGCAGCGCGCGGCACCAGAGGTAGAACACCAGGCACATGGCCGTGACGGCGATGCTCTCGTTGTCGTAACCGCCGCCGATGCTGCGCATCAGGTGGGCGGGCATCACAGCCATCACCAGGGTCGCCGCAGCCCCAGCGCTGGCACATCCGCTGCTTTCGCGCGCAATCAGCCCCGTCAGCAGCGACGCGCTCACTCCGAACCAGGCGGGCACGAAGACGCAGACGTCGTTGAGGCTCATGGGCCACCCCACGGCACGAAGCAGGTGGTACAGAGCGACTGAAGTGAACTGCATCCCCGGGTAGATGGTGGTGCCCACGGGGCGACCCAGGGGATACCAGGACATGTAGTCATACCACTTGAAGAACTTGGCTGCAGGGCGGGCGGGGGATCCGGGTCACGAGCGGGCACGTCCGACTGGTTCACGCTCACGCACCCGACCCGTGCTGGTGCAGGTACTCCGTGGCGCGGTAGTTGAACCAGGGGTCGAACCTGGTGACACGCGGAAGTGCTGCGTCTTAGAGCCAGAGGGCAAGGCAGACAGGACAAGCGCCTCTAGGGTTGCCTTCTTGCATGTCCCTCTCTGCGCTCCTCCAGCGCACATGACACGCTGCTGCGGGCACGCACTCATGAATCAGGCGCCCATACTCTTTGATGGCCATGGTACGGATGCTGAACGCCGTCCAGCATGCGTAGAGAGTGGCAACCACACGAACGCACGTCATGAGCAGCCCAACCACCTTCTGGGCAGCGCTGGACGACGCGCCGGGCGCCATGGAGCGCCGTGTAAGCAAGCCGCTGCGCGCGCGCGTGTGTGCTGGCGCTCTCAACAGCCCCGCGCGCCCGGGCGCAGCTGTCTTTCTTGACGGGGCCCGCGGCTCACGGCGCGCAGGTGCGGGGCCGCAAGCGACGGCGAGGGCGCCAATTTGTGAGGACGTGTTTGATGACGTGGCGGCAAGAAGACAAAGAGTAAGAGGCAGTGCAGAGAGACGAAAACACAGCACTCGTTTAGCTGCTGTCTGCGCCGCGCCAGACATGCAGCGAAGCTTGCTTACTAAAAGTCCGTGTGTGGTTGATACTTACAGCGTCAAAATAGAGTCGTCCTTGTTCCTGGAGGCATCGCTAGAGCCTCTCTAGTCGCAGCCCAGCCGTCGCTTCGCCATCTCGTAGGTTGAAAAGGCGATACCCACGCCCGGCACAACCTGCGTGGGTGCCCGAGGAGTCAGAACAACGTCAGCGACTGCTGTGCGCCGTCTCTCTGCCGCACCTTTGCCAGCTCTGGCACTATCCCCCGATAAAACCCCCGCATCCCGTCGCGCTGCACCACCCGACGCGCAACATCCGCCATGCGCCCCACTCCCGCCCCATCGCTGCTCTCCGCCAGCTGCATGCGCCGACGAACCAGGTCCAGCGGGAAGCAGCACACCGCAGACACCGCGCCCGCAGCCGAGCCGGCAGCCAGTGCCAGTGCGGCGGGCGGCGCGTCGGGCACCGCCAGCGCAGCTTTTCCGCGAAGAGTTTCATACGCAGCAAAGTTGATCGCTAACGAAGGGGCCACACCGACCAGCGTGGCTCCTAGGCCCCGGTATAAACCCAGGAAACCGTCTTCAGCCGCGATGGAGCTCAGGCAGTGCCTCAAACCGTGGTAGCGCGCGGTGGTGGTCTGGGTGGCTAAGCGCGTGCGAACTAGGTCCAGCGGATATGTTGCCGCGCACGCGATCATGCCAGCCCCGGCGCCAGCAAGCAGACGGTTGCCCTGCACGCGCGCCGCGTGAGACGCGGGCGGGCGTACAGGCGCGCGTGGGGAAGGCAACGTACCACTGCGGCGGCTGAAGCGTCTTCACGGTGCGGCCCGGGCCGTCCCACCGATAGGTTCAGCATCAGCTGCTCGTAGGTGAAGAAGTTTATGGCGCTGTAGGGAAGGCGGTGCACGATGGTTACGCCGTTGCCCTTCCACAGCGCGCGAACACCCTCCGTGCGCGCAACCTGCGACAGCGCCTCCGTGATGCTCATCGACCGTGTGCCTGTCCACCCGGGCACGCTGTTGGTGGTTTGCACCTGGGGGGGCGCGGGCGCGGACGCGGGGTGAGCTGCCGCGCATACCTCGCGCAACAGTGGAAGGAGCTTTGGACGGAAGAGGGGCGCCCCAGGGCGGCGTGCAACCCTCCCACACGCCTCACACGGCGCAGATACGCGCCTGGTAGAGGATGGTGAGACGCGCCAGCGGCGCGGTGATGGTCTTGCTCACGCATCCTGCTACACCCCCTGCCAGCAGACCCCGCAGCGTCTTGTCCTCTGCGCCCCGGGTGGCGGCTGTTCAGCACACAGGGCGCGCGTGCGAGCGCGCGGGCGGGGCCGCCCGAGCGCTGCAGGAGGGCGCAGGCGGCTCGCACCTGTGATGCGCTGCAGGCGCGACGAGAAGGCGTGCGCGGGCGCGGGCGGCTGTTGCGGCGCGTCACTTGAACTGCGTGCGGCGTCGTCATCGGCCAGAAGCTCGGCCATGCCGCTGTCTGCGTCTGCCCGGCCTGCGTGGACTCACAAACTGCGCATTGACTGCGGCACGCGTGGAGCCTGCAAACACACCGGCGGAGAGAGAGCAGAACGAAACAGACTCGGCGGAGGCTGCTCGGATGCCACGATCACCCCGGCTCCCCGGGACACCGGCCTTCGTCAGATCGTCAGGCGGGGCAGTCGGTCGGTCCCTCCTGTGCACTCACAAGCGGAGCCATGGCGACCCTATCGCCGTTGTTGGCGTCTCTGACGCTACAGGGTCAGCCGCGCTGCAGCGCCGCCAGCAGCAGCCGTGCGTCGCTGCGGGGGAGCAGCGTGCGCGCGTCTGCGTGCGTGCGCGCAGGGCGGCCGCGGACGGGCCTCTGCGCGCTGGCCGCCCAGGAGGCTGCGGAGACGGAGCCCGAGGCTGCGCCGCGCGGAGCCCGAGGCAAGCGCGACAGCGGGCCGCCGGCCAAGCGCGGCCCCCGCGGCGCGCCCCGCGAGAAGAGCGAGTTTGAGGAGCGCGTGGTCCAGGTCGCCCGCGTCACCAAGGTGACCAAGGGCGGCAAGATGCTCGCCTTCCGCGCCGTGGTGGTGGTGGGCAACAAGGCGGGCAAGGTTGGCGTGGGTGTCGCCAAGGCCAAGGAGGTCATCATCGCCGTCCAGAAGGCCGTCACCGACGCGAAGAAGACGCTCAGCACTGTGCCCATCACCGCCAACTCCTCCGTGCCCCACAAGCTGACCCAGCAGGGCAACGGGTCGTGCAACGTGATGATCCGGCCAGCTCTGCCGGGCTCCGGAATCACAGCCGGCGGCTCCGTGCGTGCCGTGCTGGAGATGGCTGGCTACAAGAACGTGAACGCCAAGATGCTGGCGGGCAGCAACCCGCTGAACAACGGGCGCGCGGCGCTGGAGGCGCTGCGGGCCATGCGCACCGCCGAGCAGGTTGCGCGGCAGCGCGGGCTCACCACCGAGGAGGTACGCCCTTCCCGCTGGCGCAGCGCACCCACCACGCACGCAACCCCCCCGTGCTGCTCGCACAAGCCGGCTTTGCCATCCTGGCGCTGAGCGGAGCTGGCACAAGGCGCAGCCGAAACCCTACGCCCTGTCACATGCCACTCGCTCACGCGCGTCACCCTACCCTGCAGATGATGGAGCGGGTGAAGAGCGCGCGCAACGCGCCGACGCTGCTGTAGAGTGCGTGCGTGCGTTGGTTGTCGTCTGTCGCGCTTGCAGGCTCGCTGCGCCAGATCCTTCCCTGCGCTGCCGCGCTGCTTCGCCGCGTCGTTTCTCCTATCCTTTTGTGTTAAAAATTCCTATCGGACCGCGGCTGCTGGTCACAGCAGCGAGAGGGACTCCCGGGGCTGCGAAGGCAGGTGCTCCGCCCAGCTCAGCAGCTCCGCCCAGTCGTCCGGCTTCTCAGAGGGCACGGGCGTCGGCGGCAGCGCCATACCCAGCTGCCCCAGCTGCTCCCCCAGCGCGGCGGCGCCCACGGTCAGCGCCCTCACCGGCGCAAAGCTTTCCTCACAGCCCGCAAACGGGTCACTGCACGCATCGCCACCCACGCCGTCCAGCGCGCCCAGCAGATCCGCATGCGCCGGCGGGAGCATGACAAGCGGAAGCGGCAGCGGTGCCATCGGCGGCGGCGGCGGCGGCGGCAGCTGCGTGGCGGCTGCATCTATGCTCCCCAGCAGGGCTGCTGTGGGCGGCGACGAGCCGCCGCCCGGCGCGCCGTCTCTTGAGGGTCTCTTGAGCACCACGTTAGCATGCGCTGCCATTCGCGTCATGAGCGCCGTCGCCTCTGATCCGCTCAGCGTCGCCTCGCTGTCAAAGTCCACGGAGGTTGATGACTCCGAGCGCACCAGAGCGGCTGAAGCTGATGCGGACGCAGAAGCGGATGACGATGCGCTGCCCCGCATGGCGTGCTGTGTCGAGGCGGGCGCGACACCGCCGGCGCTGGAGCTCTGCGCGGGCGCGGCGGCGCGCTGGGCCGCCACCGTCTGGCTGAGCGGGTGCTGCGGCGTGTGCTCCTTGAGGGGCGGTGGCGTGGCAAACAAAGAGAAGCTCCCGCCCCGCGGCGTGCCCTGCCCGCCTTGCCCCACGGCCCCCGCAGGCGCGGCGGGCGAGAGGGGCCCCGACCCCGGCTGCAGCACCATGCCGTGCAGGTTGTCGGCCGAGGCTGAACGGGAGCGCACCCGCTTCTCCGCCGACTCGAGCACGGGGTCGATGACCCGCTCCATCCCCTCCGCCCACCGGTCCCCCGCACGCTGCGCGAAGCTCCATGCCTGACCCACCCGCTTGGCCGCCGCGGCGGCTGCGGCGCTGGCTGCGTGCTTGGCCGCCTCTGCGCTCTTGGCAAGTCGTCCGTCTGCGTTTGCGGCTGCGTTGAGGGCCGCCTCGAAGGCGTCGCTGGCGAGCGCGAGGCCGGCGGGGCCCTGGGGGTGCGCCAGCGCGTCCAGGCGCTGGGTGACGTAGGACTCGAAGGACTGGGTGGCGCGCAGGGCAGAGCGAAAGGCTGCGGTGCTGGCGCTGCGCGTGCCCGCCACGTAGGCGCCGTGGTCGAACCACAGGTTGCCGGACCGCAGCGCGTCCGCGGGCACGACCAGCGCGCCGGGTGCTCCGCCTGGCTGCAGCCCCGGCGCAGCCAGCGAGCCCAGGGCGGCGGAGGAGCCGCCTGACGCCGCAAGGGATGAGAGCGCCGCTCCGGACGGCTGCCGCCCTGCAGGCATGGGGTGCACGAAGCGCTTGTAGTCGCCCAGCGCGCTCAGAAAGAAGCTGCGCAACGCCCCGGCAACAGCCGCGTCGCTGTGCACACGACTGTGCAGCGCATCGCTCAGCTCCGACGCAAGCGCAGCGCCAGCGGTGCGCGGCAGCAGCGCTAAATCCTCTGCGAAGCACTCAATCACCCCTGTGTCCAGGTTCAGCAGCACAACCTCCTCCATCGGCAAGCCTCGCATTGCTGGCGCCAACGCCGCGGGCAGGCCCACCAAAAAGGGCATAGGTGCCGCCAAGTAATCCAGCAAGCTTGCTGGGAGCACGGGCAAGAAGATGTGCTGCCAGGTGAGCGGATACAGCATTGCGGCCGCCGCGTGCACAGCCGCCGACAATGCGCTCAGGTCAGCGGCCATGAGTATGACGCGGCGCTCCGCGAGCAGCGCCGCGAAGAGGTTCAGCGCGGTGGGCAGCGGAACTCTCCATAGAAGCGGCGCAAAGAAGACGTCTGCGTTGGCGGGACCAGTGCCTCGATCCAAAGGCGCGCGCAGCAGCGGCAGCCCGGGCCCGCCCGCAACGCGCGGCGGCGGCAGCGCGGCGCCAGGTGCGGGTGTGCCCGCCGCGCAGAGGGCGCGCAGCACAGCGGCAATGGGACTTCCCTGCGACAGCGTCGCCGACTCGGCCAGCGGAAAAGCGTACGGCTCCAAGGCTTTGAGCACGGCGGAGAAGAGGGAAAACCAGGGGTGGGCAGACAGGAGGCACATCACCTGGGGATAGCGCGGCCCGGCGCCCGGGGGCAGAAAGCGGCGGCAGAAGCCCAATGTGCGGCTGCCGTCGCCGCCGGTGAGCGTGAAAGTGTAGGACTCCGCCTCCAGTGAGGACACGCGCGCCACGGGGCTCCACTTGTCTGCATACTCCTGAGGGCGCACGAGCATGCGTCTCAGCACGCCTCAACGACTACCACGCCGCCCGCCAAACCCGGCAGCACGCAGGCGCGGCGCCACTGGCGTGCCAGTGGCATGCGCACAGACGAGCGAGCGAGGGTGCACCATCACAGCAGGAGCGGCCTCCAGCGGTCCGCCCTAAATGCACCCGCTCCTGCCACGCGCACGCCGCAGAGTGGTGATGCGCACCGGGAAGCAAAATGCGCCCAGGCCTGCGTGCGCAAACTCGGCGCTGGCACCCGGCTGAAGCTCCAGGGCGTTCAGAATCTGCACCCGGCGAGCGCGTCAACACGTGAGCGGGTGCCAGGCACAGCAGCAGCGCCAGGCTGTAGCTCTACGCACCACCGGCTTGCCCGACTCTTCGTTCACGCTGGCTACTGCGAACAGCCGCGCCAGCGGAGGCTTGCTCAGCGACACCAACGCCATGGTGCGGCCGCACAAGGCGGACCGCAGAGAGAGGCGACACACAGGGCGAGCAGGGAGTGGTTGTCGATCTCGATTGTTCGAACGTCGTTCGAAGTTGTAGGACGATACGAGCGGAAGATGCACTTCAGCGTCATTCAGCGTTGTTGAGCGAGCGGTGTCGTACGTTTCGGTGCCACGTCACTCGCGCCTCGCTCCTTCCGCAAGCCTGTCTCACGGCATTTGCTGGCTCTGCGCAGCCTGTGCCTGTGTGCATCCTTGTGTTCACAGAGCGAGGCTGCGTGAGTGCACTCTCGCTTCTGGGCATCCACCGCCTGCGCCTCCGCCCGCGCTGTCTCGCGCCCGCCTGTGGGCGCTGTTCGCTCGCCCGGTTGCTCGCTGCTCTTCGCTGTTGACGAAGGCTGAACTGAGCGCCAACCCTTGTCCGCCTCGCGCACACCCTCGCGCCCCGCTGCGCTGCCGCGCGACGCCTGTGGGAGCCACTCTCCACTCGACAAGGATGTCCGAGGCTGCCTTGGCTGCTCAGCATGCCGAGCACACCGCCCTCAATGCTCGCTGCGCTGCCTCTCCTCGTGAGGCTGCCCTGTTCGCAGCCCACCTGCGCCGCACTCCACACGCACAGAAAGTGAAGTGGCTCTTCAACAGCGCGATTGACAACCACGCTGCGCTGGTGCGACTTGGGCTCGCCGACGGCCTCTCTCCCAACACCGTCAGCCCCGCTGGTCAGTCGCTGTTGTACGTAGCCGCTGGTCATGGATCGATCGACGTGGTGCGCCTCTTGATGGAAGCTGGAGCTGATGCCAACAGCTGCGACCGTCTTGGAAACTCGCCTTTGTCGACTGCCATCAGGGCTGAGATCGCTTGCGCACGCGAGCTGATCCCGCACACGGACCTGCGCATCTTCAACGCCTTTGGCAACAACGTGCTGCATGCCAGCATCATCGCCAATCAGCCCGATATCTTCAAGCTGCTGCTGCCCCACTTCGCAGATGACATCGACGTGCGCACCATCAAGCCACGCTCCTCGGCTGTTACTGACGGTCCGTACAACGACACGCCACTATATTTCGCCTGTCAGGGTGGATATCACGCCATGGTGAAGGCCCTCCTGGCTGCAGGGGCCTCGCGGACAGCGCAAAACAGCATTTCGGTCTCCTGCCTCCACTACGCCGCTCAGAACGGTCACCTGGCCTGTGTGACGATGCTCATCGGGCGCCCTGAGAACCAGAAGATGAGCGCCACAGAGATTGACGCGCGCGACTCACTGGGGCGCACTCCGCTCTTCATGGCAGCAAGGAACAGTCACCGTTACTACTGCGCCGCGCTCCTCGCTGCCGGCGCAGACCCGGCTGTTGCAATGCCTTTGGGGATCACAGCGCTGGATATAGCGAAGGAGTGCCACCCTGGCAACCAGGAGCTGATCGAGTTGCTGGAGTGCCGCGGCGGTGGCCCTGCGCCGCTCCTCTGCGCCGGCTGCGGCGCCTCCGACAAGCGCCTCCGCGCCTGCTCGGCATGCGGG
>Ga0049083_10000586_pt1 | contig 13104 bp, 12 predicted proteins | sample GreLakmeMI27MSRF_FD_66719 | JGI IMG/M metagenome (GOLD analysis project Ga0049083, IMG submission 66719) | Freshwater lentic microbial communities from great Laurentian Lakes, MI, USA - Great Lakes metaG MI27MSRF | ecosystem: Environmental > Aquatic > Freshwater > Lake | place: Great Lakes...
TCATCGCGCGAAGAGATGCGGCGCTCCGCCGCCTCTTCCAACCGCTCTAGGCGGTCGGGCACGCTGCACAGAGGCTTGCCAGCCATGCTGACAGGCCTTATAGGGGCTGGGCGGGCGCATAATAAGCTTATTATAAGGCGTTATCAGCTCCTGGAATTATAAGGCACCTGCCTTATTTGCCAACCCAGGTCAATTGCGCCCTCGCCTCCCGCGTGGCCGCCATGCTCTCCGCCTGGCGCCAGGCTGCGTCCTGCGCCCGCGGCGCGGTTCCCGGCGTTCGTCAAGCCTCCTTCATGTGTGCTCGCAGCGCCCACACTCTGCACTGGGTCTCTCACGCGTTCCCTTGCGCCCGCAGGACGCGCATCGCGGACGGTAACCTCGGGTGCGTCTCCTTGGCCTGTTGAGCCAGGCAGGGGTCTCCTGTGTGCTCCTGCTCTAGAGGAAACCCTCACTCACTCCGTTGCCTCGCAGCGAGACGCTGGTGAGCCGCAGCGGCACGCTGATTGGCTCCGACAAGGCTGGCAACAAGTACTACGAAAACCGGGCGTATCAGATTGGTGCGCCGGCGTGCTGCTCGCGCAGCTGGTGTAGCGCAGCTCCCGAGCTGAAATGGCTCCTCACGCGCTCCTCCGTTGCAGGCCGCCACCGGTGGGTGGTGTACGCCGACCAGACGGGCTATAGCGCCGCCAGCGTGGGCAGCGACTGGCACGGCTGGCTCCACAACGTGTACGACAACCCGCCCAGCCGCAGCGTGTACCTGCACCCCGCGTACGAGGTGCCCGCCGCGTCGGGCCTGTACGGCAGTCGGCGCCACTGCGGCGCCAGCAGCATGGAGCCGGGGGAGACCCACTTGCCGAAGGGGCACCTCAAGCGCGGGCGCAAGGTCTGGACACGCTTTGCAGCCTGGACGGGGGCGCCGCCAGCTGCCACCGCTGCGGCCGCGTGAGCAGCATGCATAGGACGACGCTTGTAGAGTAGATAAGGTGACAGCAAACGAGCGAACTACACAGAACGGAGGAAGAAGGGTGCGATAGGGTGCACTCGTGTGGAGCTCTGAATGGCTGGACAGCCCTCACCAGTCGCATGAGCAGTTGCAGAAGAGGTGTGCGTGGGCAGGCGCGAGGTTCGGACCAGTGGTTGATCACACCGGCGGGCAAGAAACAGGAGTTCAGCGTACAGCGTCTAGCGGCATTTCAGACGGGCGTCTACAGCGGCGGCGGCGGTGTGGGTCGAGCTGTGCGGGAACGGCGTGTCAGTCGTTGGGTCGCTGCAGCCTGTCGGGGTTGCAGCCTGTCGGGGTTGCGGCCAGCCCAGAAGAGCGACGAAAACGCCAGACGCGCGCTGCGTGTAGGCCATGGCCGCGCGGTGCCGAAAGCGCAGGGCCAGGCGGTGCGGCGGTGGCGCGCGCCGAGGTCACCCGATATGAAGACCTGGGCCCTTGGTTGCTGACCTTCTCTCCTGGCAGCCGCGGCCGTGCCCAGGCGCCACAGCAGCGCCACCCGACGAGGCCACGCACCCGTTCCGGGCTCGGCGCGGAGGATGAGCGGGATGCGCCTCCCCTGGCCCCCGCCGCCACAGCCTCTGCACACCGCGCGCCCACGGCCCTGGCAGGTGCCACAGCCTTCTCCGTCTCGTGACCAGCGCACGCACGCGCAGTCCTGCTCGCCGCTGCCTTGGCAGACGGGGCAGGGCTCGCCTTGGCGCTCCTTCTCGCGCGAGCGAGCAGCAGACTCGAACGCCCACCACCCAGCCACGGCCACGCCCGCTGCAAAGGCCTGCCCGACCAGCCAGCTCGCCTGCGCCGCGCCGTCGTCCAAGCTGCCGCCCAGCGCGAAGGAGCTGCTGCAGGAGAGGTTGCGGCGCGGCGAGACCGCGCCCACACGCAAACGAGGCGCGCAAGCTCCCCGAGGGGCTGCGGGCGCCACGAAAGCGGCACGGGGCGCCACCGCGTGCATCATGGAGGAGCGAAGCGTCGAGATATGTGGGGTTCGAACAGCCAGTCGAACACGCGGTGGCGCCACAAGTGTGCGGAGTCTGAGCGAAGAAGAACGCGCCGTCGGTGACGAGCGTCCGAACCACACTTTGCTGCCCTCGGGATGTCTGCAGTCTCTGCCCTCTCGCGCCCGCTCGCGCTGCCAGTGCGCCGCAGCCGGCGCGCCTGCCGCTGCGCTGCTGTGGTGCCCGCTGCGCCTCCAGCCAGCTCGCCGCCCGCGATCGTGGCGCCCGCGCCGCGCCTGCAGCAGAAGGATTTCGCGGCGCTGTCTGCTCCGTCGCCGCTGTGGACTGTGGCGGATGCGGCTGCGGCGCCAGCTGTGAGCACTCCTGTGGACAGCTCGCTGCCGGAGGGCACGAGCTGGCGCTACAGCGAGTTCATCAACGCGGTAACCAAGGGCAAGGTGGAGCGCGTGCGCTTCTCCAAGGACGGCTCCGCGCTGCAGCTGACGGCGGTGGACGGGTGCGTTCCATGCACAGAGCCTCTGTCTCGCGGCTCCGGGCCGCCACGCCCCCCCGTCGCGCCGCGCGCGCTGACGCGCAGCGCTCTTTCAGCCGCCGTGCGACTGTGGTGCTGCCCAACGACCCGGACCTGGTGGACATCCTGGCCAAGAACGGGGTGGACATCTCCGTGTCTGAGGGCGACCAGCAGGGCAACTACGTGTCCCTCCTGGGCAACCTGCTCTTCCCGCTGCTTGCCTTTGGCGGCCTGTTCTTCCTGTTCCGGCGGGCTCAGGCGCGTCCTGACCACACGCCAGCGGGCACCACTCGCGCAGCGCCCCAAACCCCAGGCCCTCGCTCGCCCACCCTCCCTGGCACCTTCCAACCACACGCGCGCCCTCAAACTCTGCCACAACGCCGCACACCACACGCCGAGCCCACGCGCGGGTGCACTCGCGTCGGGACGGACGCACTGAGCGCCCACTTGCTGACATGCGCCCTCTCGCGTGTGGCAGAATGGTGGTGGCGGGCCCATGGGTGGCATGGGCGGAGGCATGGGCGGTCCCATGGACTTTGGCAAGAGCAAGAGCAAGTTCCAAGAGGTGCCCGAGACTGGCGTCAAGTTCGCTGACGTTGCGGTGCGCATGGCTGTGCTATCACACCACGCGGGACTGACTCTCTCTTGCGCAGGGCGTGGATGGTGCCAAGCTGGAGCTGCAGGAGGTTGTGGACTTCCTCAAGTCTCCGGACAAGTACACGGCGCTGGGTGCCAAGATCCCTAAGGGCTGCCTGCTTGTGGGCCCGCCCGGCACCGGCAAGACGCTGCTGGCCAAGGCCGTCGCCGGCGAGGCCGGCGTGCCCTTCTTCAGCTGCGCCGCCAGCGAGTTCGTGGAGCTCTTCGTGGGCGTGGGCGCCTCGCGCGTGCGCGACCTCTTCGAGAAGGCCAAGGCCAAGGCGCCCTGCATCGTCTTCATCGACGAGATCGACGCCGTCGGCCGCCAGCGCGGCGCCGGCATGGGCGGAGGCAACGATGAGCGCGAGCAGACCATCAACCAGCTGCTCACTGAGATGGACGGCTTCGAAGGAAACACAGGCGTCATTGTCCTGGCCGCCACCAACCGTCCCGACGTGCTGGACAGCGCGCTGCTGCGCCCCGGCCGCTTCGACCGTCAGGTGACAGTTGACCGCCCGGACCTGCAGGGTCGCGTGCGCATCCTGGGCGTGCACAGCAAGGGCAAGACGCTGGCCAAGGACGTGGACTTTGAGAAGATCGCGCGCCGCACGCCCGGTTTCACCGGCGCCGACCTGCAGAACCTGATGAACGAGGCCGCCATCCTGGCTGCCCGCCGCCAGCTGACCGAGATCAGCAAGGAGGAGATTGCGGATGCGCTGGAGCGCATCGTCGCAGGCGCTGAGAAGAAGGGCGCCGTCATCAGCGACGCCAAGAAGAAGCTGGTGGCGTACCACGAGGCTGGACACGCGGTGGTTGGCGCGCTGATGCCCGAGTACGACCCGGTGACCAAGATCACGATCGTGCCCCGCGGCGGAGCCGGCGGCCTCACCTTTTTCGCGCCCTCTGAGGAGCGTCTGGAGAGCGGCCTCTACAGCCGCGCGTACCTGGAGAACCAGATGGCTGTTGCGCTGGGCGGGCGCATTGCGGAGGAGCTGGTATTTGGTGAACAAAACGTCACCACGGGTGCCTCCTCCGACTTCCAGCAGGTGGCGCGCACCGCGCGCATGATGGTCACCCAAATGGGCTTCTCCAAGAAGCTGGGCCAGCTGGCGCTCGTCTCCGGAGGCGGCCCTTCTTTCCTAGGCAACGACATGGGTCGCAGCGCAGACTTTAGCCAGGCAACGGCTGACGCCATCGAGGTTGAGGTCAAGGACCTGGTCATGACCGCCTACCGGCGCGCCAAGGACCTGGTGATCGCCAACCGCAACGTGCTGGACAAGGTGGCTGAGGTTCTTCTGGAGAAGGAGAGCATCGACGGGGACGAGTTTGAGCGCATCTTCATGGAGTGCAAGGCGCAGCTCTACCTCAAGGCTGACAGCCCGGGCACCAAGGTGCCCTTCACCATGGCGTGAGGCGGTGTGTGGACGGATTGTTGTAGCGCGCAGCTTGTAGTAGCGATGTTTCGTAGATGAGAAAACTTTTTCTGGCTACTTGCGCAGTGCTTGCGGCGCTGGAATTTGTTTGTGACCATAAGTGCGTGCCTCCGCCTGCTGGCCCAACGCGGCTGCGAGTGGTCTGCGTGCTGCTGCGACGTAGAAACCGTGAGAGAGTCAGTGAGACAGATGGATAGCGTTGGCCCGACTGCGCAAGCAGCTCCCGGCAGTCTGGCTGGGTTCGACAGCTTGGAGCGCATGCTGGAGACGTACCTGCCTGCCGAGCAGCTGCGCGAGGCGCGTCGTGTGCTGTATGGTGCGCTCTCGACGCGACAGTCGCTTGCCTCGCGCTGGCTCCTCACCCACCCACGCTCAGGTCTCAACGGAGGCGAGGAGGTGCAGGCCGCACCCCTGTCGGACGAAGAGCTGCGCAGCGCCCAGGTCGGGGGCTGGGACCTGCAAGGTGCGCTCTCGTTTGCCTTAGCGCCCTCGCCTGCTCTCTCTGCTCACCTGGGCTGCTCTTAAACAGCCTACCGCTTCACCGCCGCCCCGGAGCAGCTCCGCCCGCCGCGCACGGTGAAGGTGGCGCTCATACAGCACGGCATTGTGCTCCCCACAGACGCTCCGTTTGCGGAGCAGCGGGCTGCCATCCACGCCCGCGTGTCTGCGCTGCTGGACGCGGCTGGCGCTGCCGGTGCTGACGTGGTGTGCCTGCAGGAGGCGTGGCACTTGCCTTTCGCCTTCTGCACGCGAGAGAAGCACTGGTGCGCCTTTGCAGAGCCCGTCCACGGAGGGCCCTCCACTCTGCTGGTGCAGGCCCTGGCGCGCAAACACAACATGGTGGTGGTGTCGCCCATCTTAGAGCGGGACGAAAGCCACGGTGACGTGGTTTGGAACACGGCTGTGGTGGTGAGTGGCCAGGGCACTGTCATAGGAACGCACCGCAAGAACCACATCCCTCGCGTGGGCGACTTCAACGAGAGCACCTACTACATGGAGGGCGACACGGGACACCCGGTGTTCGAAACGGCAGCCGGGCGCATCAGCGTCAACATCTGCTACGGGCGACACCACCCGCTCAACTGGTTGGGCTTTGCGCTGAACGGCGCAGAGATCGTGTTCAACCCATCAGCCACGGTGGGCGCGCTGTCAGAGCCGATGTGGGGCGTGGAGGCGCGCAACGCGGCGATTGCGAACAGCTATTTCGTGTGCGCGATCAACCGCGTGGGCACAGAGAACTTCCCCAACGCGTTCACGTCTGGGGACGGGCAGCCGGCGCACAGCGCTTTTGGGCCGTTCTACGGTTCTTCATACGTGGCTGCGCCCGACGCCAGTCGCACGCCGTCGCTGGCGCGACACAAGGACGGGCTGCTGCTTGCGGAGGTTGATTTGAACCTGTGCCGCCAGGTGAAGGACCACTGGGGGTTCCAGATGACAGCTCGGTACCCGATGTACCGGGACCTCCTCACACGCTACTGCTCGGCCGACTTTGCGGCGCAGACCATCCGTGACCCCGCGCTGCCTGATAAAACAGACTCGTCGTTTTAGTTGAGTTTAGATTAGCGCATCTCCTCTGCTGTCCGTGTGAGCAGCGGCACGTCGTCCCTGTGCGCCTGCTCCTCCCCCTCCCCCTCGCCCTTGCGCGCTGCAGCGCGCTCCTGGCGCCGCGCCACCGCCGCCGCCCAGTGGAACAGCGCGGCGCTGAGCGCCAGGAAGCCCGTGACCGAGCCCAGACTCACACGCCAGTTGCCTTGCCAGTCCTGCACGCGTCCCACGATGGGCGGCAGCGGCACATCTCCAAAGATGTGGATGGCGATGGTGGCCAAAGATATGGCCAGCTGGCGCAAGCGCAGCGGCACAGACCACATGATGGCGGCCCCGACGCAGGCGTTGATGCTGAACAGGGCCAGCAGGCCGCATGCAAAGAGCGGAATGAAGGAGGGAAGGGCTGGCGCCTGGAAGGCGAGCAACAGCAGCAGGAAGGCGACGGCGCAGGAGGCACAGCAGAACTGAAGGGCGACGGACACCAACGCCTTCCACTTGTCCAGCACGGCGCCGCCCGCCAGCGTGCCCGCAATGCCGGTGACCACGGTGAGGGCCCCAAAAACAGTGTCTGCGCTATCCAAGCTGAAGATTGCCTTTGCAGCTTTGGGGCCGTAATAAGAAAAGGTGCCCACCACTGCCGTGTGGGCAGCCCAGGCGGCGCAAGTGCATACGAACAGGGGCAGGCGCAACAACAGCAGCACATCCGCCTTGAAGCTATGCAGCACCAGGCGCCAGTCACGGCTGAGGGCCGCCACCGGCACATCTGCGCCTGATGAAGCCGGTGCCTGCATGTGCGCTGCACCCGCCTCTGCGCCCCCTTCAGTCTCTCCAGCCTCTCCGTCGGGCGTGGCGGTGCGGCAGCTCGCCCCGCCTCGCAGCAGCAGCGGCTGCGTCCGTACGCAAAACAGCACAAAGGGCACCATTGCGAGTGAGACCATCACAAACGGGGCTCTCCAGCCAAGCGGGTCCCCAACCACCTTGCCCAGGATGAATCCAGAGGCTACGCCAACCGGAATCGTCATGTAAAAGAGCGCCAGCCAGCGCGTCTTTTGCCCGGCGGGTGCCGCGTCGTCGATGAAGGGCGAAGCGAGGCTGACGAAGGAAGCTTCGCCCAGGCCAGCCGCGCAGCGGCACAGGAACAGCCCCGCAAAGGACGTGCTGGCAGCGCAGCCCAGCGTGGCCAGCACCCACGCGCCCAGGCCCAGCGCGATGATGCGGAACGGGTTGTAGTACTTGCTCGCCTCCGCAAAGGCCAGCGAGCCAAGCAGCAAGCCCACCATGAAAGCCGAGAACAGCGCGCCGTCTTGAGTATCGCTCAACTGCAAGTACCCAGCCAGTCCGCTGCCGGGAGTGTCAGCGCTGCCTCGGGTGCCCTTGACGCCTGTGCTGGCGATAACCTGCGGAGGACGGTTCAGTGCGTGATGAGCGACCCAGAGCGCGCTTTCAAGTTCTGACACACGCACCCCTCTGTCCAAGTAGACCAGGAACTGCATGGCGCAGAACAGGGCCAGCAGACGCTTGGCCGTGTACCATTGCGGAGGAGGAGGCAGCGGGGCGTCGCTGGAAGATGGCGCGTCTATATCCTCTGCAGCGCTTACACCAGAGGCAGCCATGACTGTTGCTCTCCACTCCCCTCTGCGGCCACTCAGACCACTGCGGCACCCGAGCCAGCGAGACGGCGTCAACGCGCGACCCAGGGGAGACACGTAATGAAATAGGCGGGGTGCCTGGTCGAGCCCGCCACGTCACGCCAGCAGACGCCACCACTTTGGCCCCCTCGCGCTCCGGTGAGTGCCGCACTGCTCCAGCCTGTCAAAGCCACGCGTGCTGACTCGCGGCCAACCCGCAGATGGCGGCTCGTCCTTTGGTGACACTTGCGGACTGCGATGAGTCAGTGCCGCTGCCGGCCGTGTTCACGGCGCCCATCCGGCCGGACATTGTGCACGTGACGCACCTGAACATGGCCAAGAACCACCGCCAGGTGCGGCGCCGTTCGGCGGGCGAGTGTTCGGGGATCTGGTCTCATGCCGCTCGCCGCTCTCCGCTCGCAGCCATACGCCGTCTACCACAAGGCTGGCCACCAGACCGCCGCCGAGTCGTGGGGCACCGGTCGCGCCGTGTCGCGTATCCCGCGCGTGCCTGGCGGCGGCACGCACCGGGCCGGCCAGGGCGCCTTCGGCAACATGTGCCGCGGCGGACACATGTACTCGCCCACCAAGGCGCGTGCTCCCCCACACACGCAGGCACACGGCAGAGGCGTGGTCTCCTGCGGCCGCTTCGCGCCTGTCTGTCCTCTAGGGTTACTCTAACCCTCGCCCTGCTCTCGCGCAGATCTGGCGCAAGTGGCACCGCAAGATCAACATCAAGCAGAAGCGCTACGCGGTGTGCTCCGCGCTGGCCGCCTCCGCGCTGCCGAGCCTGGTGATGGCGCGCGGGCACAAGATCGACAGCGTGCCCGAGGTGCCGCTGGTTGTCTCCGACGCTGTGGAGAGCCTGTCCAAGACGAGCGCCGCGCTGGCGCTGCTGCGCAGCGTGGGCGCCATGCCAGACGCTGCGAAGAGCAAGGCTAGCAAGAACCTGCACAAGGGCAAGGGAAAGATGCGCAACCGTCGCTACACGCAGCGCCGTGGCCCGCTGGTTGTCTACGGCAACGACCTGGGCATCTGCCACGCCTTCCGCAACATCCCCGGCGTGGAGCTGGCGCACGTAGAGCGCCTGAACCTGCTGCAGCTGGCGCCGGGTGGCCACATGGGCCGCTTCTGCATCTGGACGAAGTCCGCTTTCGCCAAGCTGGACTCTGTGTTTGGCACCGTCAACACCGAGTCGCAGCAGAAGAAGGGCTTCAAGGTTCCCCGTAGCATGATGGCCAACGCGGACCTGAACCGCGTCATCAACAGCGACGAGATCCAGTCCATCGTCAAGGCGCCCAAGGACCACCACGCACGCGCGGCGCTCAAGAAGAACCCGCTCAAGAACCTGGGCGCCATGCTGAAGCTGAACCCCTACGCAAAGGTGCGCCTGCTCCTGTGCATCAGTCGGCGCGCGCGCTGGCGCTCTGCCCGGGGTGTCGTGGATGTTCTCAGTTTCCCTATTGGAATGATCGGGCGGCCCCGCGCCGCCCGGATGAAGCGAAACAAACTTCTCTGTATGCTGAGACACGCGCTCGGCTGCGCCGCACCGGCGCATGGGCCGCACACGCACGCACCGTGGCGCTCATGCGTTCCGATTGCCCTCGCAGACCCAGCGGCGCATGCAGATCCTGTCGGACACCCGCCGCTCCGAGGCCAAGGCCAAGGCGGTCACCACCGCGCGCGCGCCCAAGGCTGCGGGCGTCAAGGAGGCTGGCAAGGCCTTCTACAGCCAGATGATCGTGGACAGCGCCTACGACGGCGAGCTGTGCGCCGACTTCCAATCGTGGCTCAACAAGGAGAAGCCCGCAGACGCTTAGACCGCCACACACGCCGCCGCCGCTGTCTGGGGTGCGCAACATCGGCGCCTCTGCGCTGTAATGCACACACCGACAAGCAACAGCTGTGTTTGCACGTCACGCCGCGTCGCGCTCGTCCGCGCTGCGCTTGCGGCTGGCTGGCGTCGTCTCCTCCGCCGCCAAGTCAGCCTCCATCGCCTCCATCGCAGCCTCCTCTGCAGCGGCAGCCGCGTAGGCAGCCGGCTCCGCGCCCTCCGCCTCAGCAGCAGCCTCCGCCTCCTCCGCGACAACTACTACCTCCGCCGCTGCGTCCGTCGCAGCGTCTGCCGCAGCCTCTGTCGCCGCTTCCGGAGCAGCTTCTGGCGCAACCTCCGGCGCGTCTTTCAGCTTCTCCGGTCTGGACATGCCAAACAGCTCCCGCGTGACGTTCTCAATGTCGGCCCCACCCTCCCGCTCGCTCGCCTTGCTGAACGCCTGCAGGTTGGCGCGGGTCACCAGGCGCAGCGCCTTCCAGCAGAACACCTTGTCGTGCTTGCGCTTGAAGCTGTCTTCCAGGTCCATCTCCGCGCAAAACGCGGGGTCCAGCTGCTCCCGGATCGGCTCCAGAAACGACAAGTGCTCCGGCGGGCCGCGATCAGAGGAGTGTGCCGCCGCCGCCAGGTCCGCGTGCACGTTCCAGAGGCGGTCCAACTCAGGGTTGCCCAGCTTGATCTTGTACACAGGCTGCGGCGGGGCCTTGCGCCGCCGCAGCTGCGCCTGCGCGGGGCCGGAGGGCGGGGGCGCGGGATCCGGGGGGGCTGTCTCGGGCTGAGGGGGCCGCTCGAAGGGCTTGCAGGCGGCGGCTTTCCAGAGCACCCAGTTGCGGTCTCGTTCGAGGGCCACGTCCACGGCGGCTGCAAATGCCGCGCCGCCAGGGGGCACCGCCGCCAGGCACGCCCGCGCGCGCTCCGCCAGGCTGGCGGCCTGGTCGGGCGCCTGGGCCTTGAGCGGCGGGTGCGGTGCTGGGGGGCCGCGGGCAAAGCGCAGCAGCAGCAGCAGCTGGAGCAGCAGGCTGCGCCTGAAGGACGGGTCACGCAGCTCCAGGCGCAGCAGCTTGGATGACGTCAGGTACTTGACGCCCGTCCCCTCCGCGGCCACCCCGAGCGGCTGAGCTCCCCCTGACCCACCGCCGCCGCCGCCGCCGCCGCCGCCGTCTGAAAGCAGCACGTCTCCCTCGAACGCGCCCAGCACCTGCTCCGCCGAGCCGCAGAACTTGGCCCAGCCGGCGGGGGGCAGCACGCTGGGCATGTGGGCAAAGCTGTGCTGCAGTGACCACAGCGCGTCGTAGAACGCCGCATCCACAACCAGCTCCCCCTCCTCCGGCGCGTCCTCGCATCCCGCGCAGTTCAAACCGACAGCTGCTGCGTCGGCAGGCTCCCACTCAGTGACGTTGCCCCGGTTGTACGCGCCCTGCATGTTCAGCGCCGACTTTTCGGACAGCGGAAACAGCGCAGCCAGCAGCAGCAGCACGCGGCCGCACAGCACCGTGTGCGCCGCGCGAGACAGCCGACGCAGCAGGTTGTTGCAGGTGCGCAGCAGAATGAGCTTGCCGCGCGCCCACAGCAACGGCGTAGCAAGCGTGCTTCGCTGACCCTCCATCCAGCTGAACACGCTCTCGCAGTCCGGCAACGTGCATCCCTCAACCACAAACTCAAGCAGCATGAAGATGGCGCCCGGTTCGATCCACACGCCCCTGTGCACGGCCCGCGACGTCAGTACAAGCACCGGTGTCTTAAGCCCGGCACGCACGCTTCACACAGCACCAGCGCGCAGTCCAGCGCGCGGAGCACGTGCGCGCCGGAGCGCAGCATGAGGGGCTGGCGCGCTTGGATGGCGTCTGAGAGGAGAGTGTCTGGAGGAGGGGTGAGCTGCGCTTGCGGACGCTGTGCAGCGGCGCACGCGCCGAGGACGCGGAAGAAGCTGTGCTCCACCAGTTGCTTCTCCCAGGGGTCCTTCTTATCGTCCGCCCCGTCGGCCGAGGGCAGGGCGGCGGCGAGCTCCGGGAACACAGAGCACAGCACTCTGGCCAGCTGCTCAGGCAGCGCCTCGCTGTTGTGCAGCACCGCGTGCAGCTGCGTCTGTGCACACGGGAGCGTGAGAGGCGACAGGAGGAGGCACATGGGGGCAACCCTACAGTCGTGAGCGCGGTGTGCACCTCTGCAGCAGCCGCGCAGTGACGTGGCACATCGCAGAGACGCACCTCGAAGCTGCTGCGCGCCTCCAGCCACTCAGCCGTCATGGTCCTGGCTCGCAGAGCTCAATACAGCACCCGCACTTGCGACTTCCGCCGCACTGCTGCGCCGCGACGAGCACGAACGAGCCCCACACACAAGCACAGAGCCGGCGAGGCGGATGCGTGTAAATTTTCAAAGATTCAGGCGCCCACAAACCAAAGATCATGCGCCAGCTCCAAGCCATGGCACACCCACACCATCTGCTTGAAGGGCACGGGCGGTCCGTCCGTCTTGCACACCTTGAGGCGTCGCGGCAGCACCAGCTGCACCTTGGAGGTGTCCACAATTTCGCGGAACAGCGTGGAGAAGAGCACGCTGGAGGGCAGCAGCACGCACCATGGCTTGCCACTGGCCATGAGCGCCTTCAGCACCGCCTCCTTGGTCTCGGCTGAGGTGTAGGGCGGATTGTCGACGATGATGTCCACCGTAGTCAGGAATCCCTCATCGGCTGCAAGCGTGAAGAAGTCAGCTTCTTCGTGGTAGACATGTTCAAAACCCAGAGTCGTCAGGTGGGCCTTGCACTGTCCGTCGTAGTAGAAGGGGCACCAGAGCCTCTGCGTGCGAAAGGAGGGGAGGAGAGCAGGTGCAAGCTCCCCCCATGCCTCCAGCGTGGTCTGCCACTCGTCGTTCACCAGGCCGCTGGCGCCGTGAGCGAAGTGGGAGCCGTGCTGCGAGGCGCTGGCCGGCGCGCGGGAGGACCAGCCTGGGCGGCGGCTCCCCTCAGCAGGCTCTTCCGCCTCAGCCTGCGCCGCCTCCGCTTCATCCTCCTCCTCACCAACAGCCGACAGCACCGCCGCGCGTTCGGCTGCGCGCGCACGCTTCTCCGCAGCGGTCCAGCGCGCAGGCGCAGCCGCCACGCCGCCGCCGGCGACCACGCGCCCGCTCCCGCTCGGTGCTTGCTGGTGTGGCTTCTTGGGCCAGCCAGCCTTCAACACCTTTGAGTGTCGCCGGCCCACCGGGCGCTTCCCGTTGCCCCCAGCAACCATCACCGCTTGCTCAAAACTCTGTGCGAATCTCCTGCCCAGCTGCAATGTGGCGCCCTCACACCAATTTGGGCGAAGGCGGCGCGTGGGGATTAGAACAGTCGTCAGCGAGTCGAACACGCGTTGTACGACAGGGTTCAGTTCTGGAACCTCCTCGGCACCTCCTTTGGTCCTCTGTGGTCCTAGCGACACACTTCTCTCAACCCATCATGGCGAGCAAGGCGAGCAAGTCTCTGACGCGTGGTGGGAGCTTCTCCGCGCTGGTACAGCTGGTGGAGGAGCAGGATGAGGTGGAAGACACGTGCGCGATCCCTGAGTCACCCCCACCGCCCTGGCA
>Ga0049083_10000587_pt1 | contig 13104 bp, 20 predicted proteins | sample GreLakmeMI27MSRF_FD_66719 | JGI IMG/M metagenome (GOLD analysis project Ga0049083, IMG submission 66719) | Freshwater lentic microbial communities from great Laurentian Lakes, MI, USA - Great Lakes metaG MI27MSRF | ecosystem: Environmental > Aquatic > Freshwater > Lake | place: Great Lakes...
GTTGATATATATGTCTGTGACTGTGTACTTAAATGGACGCGACGTATAAAAAAATCAGCATTTCTTCTTTGCGGATTTCAAGCATGTCTCCCTCGACTTGCCTTTTTTTGGATCGCATTTCTTCTTTGCGGCGTCACATGCGGCGGTTGTACCTTGAGATGCAGGGTCAGGTGTAGCTGTCGAAGTCGCTGTCGGAGTCGGCGTCGGCGTCTCTGTTGTCGCGCCGGTACACAAGAATGTCATTTCGGGAAACCATTTACACAAGTACCCTTGCCAGTATGCGACGCCAAGACCTGCGCTGCTCATGAGTGAACAGCACCCCATCATGACGACAACCAGTACCATCGACGAACTACCGTTATTTCCTGACATTGCGTAGAGAGATCTACTAGAACACCACATTTTTTTCGTAGATGGATAACAATTGGAATGCTCGATTGGATCCTTAGTCTCTTCGATGCACCGACACCTCTTCTCTCGTCGTTCCGCCGAATATCTAAAACATTTTACGCCGATGCGGTATCAATATGGCATGCGGTCCCATTACGCGACTCGAAAATCCATTATATGCTTGCATCCGATACCGTCGAAACGCGCCGCAAAGTATCGGATCGGCTCGTATACTTATCGAATCGGTGCGATATGCTTGCACAGAAACTCATATCACAAGAATGGCCTGGACGTGAACGCGAAATACGTAAACTGAAAAAATGTCTGCTTCCCACAGATAATGTTTCGAGAATCGTTCAAAAGCCTCTGGGCGGCTACGATGTACGCGCCTACGCCCAGGGGCCGTGGATTTTCATTGAGTTGCCTACTTTTGGGTATATCGAAAATGGCGAGGACGGAATTAACACTTCCGAAACTCGGCGTCGCGATACTCTTTTTCATATTATTTTGCATGAACTCGCGCATGTATCTGGCCATTGGGATCATAATGCAGACCATGAAAAGTGCATTGCATGGCTCACTCGAATTGATGATGCTTAGTACATGCCATACCCGCCGCCGTACCCGCCCATACCGCCGCCGTACCCGCCCATCCCGCCCATACCGCCCATGCCCATGCCGCCCATCATATGACCCATCCCCATCATCGACATGAAAAGACACATGAGCGCGACGCAGCCCGAGAACGTCGCGGCGGGAACCGCATAATCGCCGACGGTCTCGCACGTCTCCTTGTTGCCTGGACCGAGACTCGAACAAATCCGTTTCTCGAATTGGCTGAACAAAAGACACACGACCGCCATGAGGACGAGGAAGCCAGGGAAGGTCTGGAGAAGTTGCATCATCTTGTATATTACATAGACAGAGATTTTATTTTTGTCTACTTATACTCTGAAGACTTTCATGGATGATATCTCATTGGCCCATCCATTAATTGTGCGGGCAAGGTCGTACGGTATCGAACGTGATGATGCCGTATCAGGTGTCAAGGACTTGAGGAATTCGGGGTCAGAGAGGACGTGGCGACCTGGGCCAAACGTTGCAGCCGCTCGAATGACATCTACACCCTGCTTCTTAGCTTTCGTCACAAAACCAATGTCTTCGTAGACAGTGACATTTAACCCATTGGGAATTACCATGGATTTTGCTTTATCGTTGAAATTGCGTGTACGTAAATCCGGGTACTCATCGACTTCGAACGGTTGGTTCACCTCGAAGTTTGCGGTTTCATAGAGGTACACTGTATTGCCGTCACCGCCGCTGCTCGATCCCGAAGCCGTCGCATCCTTCTTTATGTACGAGAACCAGGTATTCTCTTTTTTCACAATGTCGTCCTTTCCACTCGACCGCATCCAGCATACCAGATCCTTTCCTGACTTGGTCTTTGCAAATGTGAACCCGGTACATCCTGCAGTCTCGGTGCACTTCTTGCCACAATCGTCAACGGTTCCCGGTACGCTACCCAGGTCGCCTCCACCCCATTTTCCAACTGACCGTGTGTACCCATCATAGACCGGGTACCGATTCTTTGCCTTCGAAGATTTCCAATCCACGAGTTTGACCCACGAATGACATGTCTTTGAGGTTTCTGATGGGTTCCACGCCGATCCGTTCGACCTATAACATTTACCGCCCATTTTCACAGTAAGATTCTTACACTTCTTGGGGTCGAGGGGCGGACCGACGACACCAGTCCCGAATTTCCCAGTCTCTTCATTATATTCCATCATTGAATTGTAGCATTGCCCATTGCTTGTGGGTTTGGTGTCTTTGGTCGTAGCGCCTTCCTTGCGTGGAACAAGGAGCATGGCAAGAGCAATTATCATCACGAGTGCAATGAGAATCATGCGCGATACCCGCATCATTTCTTTATGTATATGTATGATGTATCGCGAGAAAAAAACCTGGGGTGACTGTAATAGACGCTATGATGATCATTATGGTTGGCGCGATGGTTATGTGTGCATGCATTGTCATCATTGGTCTCTTTCTATGGATGAAAAATGGGGGGAAAATTGGGGGTAGCAGCAGCGCCTCGTCTAACAAACGCGTCCTGAAGGGCGATGTCCCTAACGTATCGGCCATCGTCAAGGGCGAGAAAGTTGCAGATATTGTAGGAAGCACGTACTTCGCGGATCTGTACCCTGGCGTCCAGGTCGTCACGCGCAATGCCACCGACAAGTCGGCCCTTCCCGGCGGCCCGGCATTCGTCCTTCTCCAAGACGCGAAAGGAACTGTCGTTGGCGTCGATGCCGCAGGATCGATTTAGGGATTGAACGAGTTGCGTATCCGTTTATTTTTCGTACTGTACTTGCATGGCAAGCGGCGATACACCAGGGCTCGCCCAAGGTCTTGCCGCTCCACCCCCGCCTGCCCAGGAGGGTGTTCACAACGTACCGCACCCCTGGATTCGCGCGATTCTCGACGCTGATTTATCTCAAACCACCAAGGACCAGTATATGCGCAATTTGAACGTCTTGCAGAAATTGTCGGATCGACGGCCGCTGGAAGATCTGATCAAGTACCCTCGCGCAGCGTACGCACGTATTGAAACTGCATACTCCAACAACCAGACCAAGAAAGCTATGGTATCTGCCATTAAAGGACTCTTCAAGCATGTGCCTGGCCTCAAGGAGACGTACCCCGCCGCACTCGAAGACTGGAATGTCAAATTCAAAGCCCTGGATAAATTGATATTCGATCAAGTCGCTTCGGCCCAACCATCGGACCGCGAACGTGAGAATTGGGTTCCGTGGAACGATGTCGTGGCCAAGGAACGCGAGCTTGCACAGACGCGGTACGCTTCATCCGAACATCTCATGCTGGCAATGTATACGCTCATCGAACCTCTCAGAGCCGATTTCGGGGTCTTGAAGATTGTCGAGAAGATGCCACCGGCCACTGAAGGGACTGGGAATTACTTGGTTATGCAATCGAACGGGTCCGGCCACCTCGTATTGAATTCCTATAAAACAAGCAAGAAGTATGGCCGCTTCGAACGTGAAATACCCGATGCGTTAATGAATGTCGTGCGTGCAAGCCTTTCGAACCAGCCGCGCGCGTACCTGTTTGTCGACGAGCACGACAAACCATACATTAAAAAGAACAGTTACATTCGGTATGCGAATCGGATATTCGCCAAGATCTTTGGGAAGAACTTCACGATCCGGCTATTGCGCCACGCATTCGTCTCCAACTTGAATTTCAATGCGAGCACGCCGGCGACGTTGATAGGTCACTCGAAAATGATGCTTCATTCGGTGGGGATGCAGCAGATGTATCGTCGGCATGTCGGGCCCGACTCGCCCAATACATTGCCGCCTTTGCCACCTCAAGCCCAAGCCCAATCTCAAGGCCAAGGTTTCAAGTACGCGCCGCTCCCACCTCCACCAGGTCCTCCACCAGGTCCTCTGCCCGCCGTCTACCATCACCAACCAACGTGGCAACAGCAGCAATATACACAACAGCAGCAATATACACACCAGCAATCGCCATACCAGAATCGCCCGCCTGCCATCGCCCACCATAAATCCTCGAATGCACCCCATCGTCGCCGCAACCGGCACCGCTCGTCCAGATCAGACCAAGCTCCCAACGCGCCACCCATCGCACCCAAAGCACCCAAAGCACCAAAAGCACCAAAAGCACCAAAAGCACCTCACGACGGAGGACGCTACGTGTATGTTTAAACGGGTGCGAACTTTTTGGCGGGTAATATAGGAATCATCACGCTGCACCGATGCCACGTGCGAGGTACATTGAAATTGCTATAAGGGATAGAATATCATCCACCACAACATGCCCCATTTGTTCCCACGAGTACTGCCCCAACGACGAATGTTGCCGTGCATCGACGACTTTATCATGCTGCGAACAATCCATGTGCACCGTGTGTCTTGCAAAAATGAGTAAGAGATGCACGTGTGATGAGGCGTGCGATGCCGTGATTTCGTATTGTGCGTATTGCCGATGCATCGGACCCGTCTCGGCACTGGATATATATTTAGGTCTGACGAAGGAGATGTGTGCGTCATGCAAGGCTGCGTCACTAGAAACAGACGCGAAATCACCTGAAGAAGAAGAAGATGACCAAGCGGACCGTGAATCCGTTGGGTCTGCCATGTCTGTCAATGCAGCCGCATGACAGAGTGAAATCGCTAAAAAAATGTGTGCTTTGAAATAGAGAATCGTTCGAGTGGCATGTCACGCACAAACCACGCTCGACGCGATCTTATCACGTTCCTCAAGGGCCCAGAATGCCAACTTCCAGGCCTAGCCAGATCGGTCGAGCTCGAAAGGAACCCGACGTCAAAACGCATGAAACAATTCGAGGATGCGGCTCGGGCGTGTCTGCAAAAGGCTCCATCGGGACCACGTATGCGTCCTCTCGTACACCTTCAAGCATCGCAATACAAACGGCTCGTCACCAAACTGAACCACAATGCGCGTGGCAACTCGTTGTTCCATGCCATCTTGCATGCGAAACATATTGTCGAGACGCATTTCCCATTCACGAACAAGGCCGCACTCGATCGATGGACGAAGATGTTACGCATCAACGTGATAAAGATCGTTGGCCAATCGAAGAAAATTCAGGGTGAAATCAAGGGTATTTCCAAGCATGGCCGCGCACTGAAGATGTACCAATCCCAATTTTATGTAGAGAACGCAATATCAACGCCTCAAATATCGTGGCAGATGTATGGACTCAAAATGCAAAAGGCTCCTGAAACGTCCGAGAAAGGTATGGGTGCATGGGGCGACCTCCCCGAAGCCCACGCTGCCGCACACTACCTGAAATGTGAAATACATGTGTATCGTCCAGATGCAAATGGGTTCTCGCTTATGGATGCCTACGTCCCCGCCCGCGGCCCTAAAACCCCAAAAAATCGTCAAATCCTTCGTATTCTACGTGTTGGTGGCGCTGGAGAAATTCCGGTATATCACGCATTGTGGCACGCGATCCTGGCCAAGTACCAGACGGGCCCTTCGCGTGGAAAGGCTGAATTCTTCAGTTTATCGACTGGCGGGGCAGGCGGCATCTCTTCGATCAATTCGCCCAATAACATGATCCGGACCTTGGGCAATACGCTTACAAATCGTCAGCGCGGCCCAATGAACGATCTGATTCGAAGCAATAATCACAATTTCAGCTTTTCGGGATTGGGTCGGAAAGAAAATCGTCCGCTTAACAACGGGCGTCAGCGGATGAGTAACACCATCCGCGCTACGAGCGGAAGTCGAAGCGGAAGTGGACGCAGCGGAAGTGGTGGTCGCAGCGGCTACTAATGAACGAATCGGCGATCGAAAAAGTTCATCGTCTCAAAGCGCGTCACGCTTTCGGCATCGCGACCAATAGCATCGCGCTTCACGGAATTCCACAAAATAACGTGCTTGCAGCTGAAGATATCGAAATTGCGCGCGACCTCTTACAAGATCCATGCACTTCCACGACGTACGATCGCGTCGTGGAAGTGTGCGAAGATATTCTCGGGACGGAACATACGTTTCTGACGCGTATTATGAACACCAAAGAGTGCGCCGAATTCGTTCGTGGCTTGACGGCGCTGTGTAGCTACGTTGCCGACGTGCGGAACCGCTTCGAAATCAAACAAACGCCCATGCAGTCTCCTTTTTAACGGCCTCTTCCTCCTCGGGCGTGAAATCGTTCGTGATGTTCAGCAAAAGTCGAATTTCTTCGGGTCTTTTCCCCTGGATCGAAAGGGCAACGCCTCGAGCCAGAGCTGCAAGACACTTTTCAGCAGCAAGATAATTGGCCGCGACCATCAGACCACACATCTCGACCGGCGTGAACTGGGTCACGTAATCGATTTCCCAGACCTTGATACTGTGAGTGTCCTGGTCCGCGTTCGCCCTCTCCTTGTAAAAATCGATGATGCGTATGAGATCGGCGCTTGCGACATTGGGAAGAGGCAAGACCTGGTCGTGCTCATCGATATCTTCGAGAAGGTTCTTCAGCGTTGTGCATTCGCCCCAGACCTCTTCGCCGACCTCGTAGGTTTGCCGATCATGTGTCATAAGCTGGACCAACATGTTGATATATTCTGATATGAAATTCGATGATACAAAGTCTCAACTTAACAGGAAGAAAATCACTTGGTGACGAGGCGCATAGCGAATGCCCGGCGAATTGGTCCCATCGCGGCCAATGCACTCGCGGCTTCGAACCGAGCCGAAGATGCACAGCACCTCGCAATGCTCTGCATCGTAGCGTGCGTCGCCGTCACGGCCGGCGCCTTGGGAAACAAATATGCCGATGCGCTCATCTCGCCCGTCTCGGAGTCTTGCCCCATTCTAATCGTATGTAAAGTTAAGCAAGGTTTTTTTCCTCATACATGAAAGAAAGAAGATCGATGCCTGGCCGTACGCGACGCGCACCACACGCACCACACGCACCACACGCACCACACGCACCACACGCACCACGCATGCCGCAACGCACGCCGCACATCCTTCACAAAATCGGGTTACTTGTCGGGGGGACGCACGTACCTCAGAAGATCGGTGCTGATGCGTATGCGCTTCGAGTGACAACTGCGACTTTGAAGGGTTTGCACCGTCTCGCAAAGAATATGTTGCAGGGCACGGCGAGGCAGTGGACTCAGTCGGACCCCGTCCTCAAATCTCGCGTATGTATTTTAGTACATTTCGCGCCCAAGAACATCGACGAGCAGGGGTGGAAGATGTTTTCTACGAGTCATGCAGTTCGCGTTTCCAAACAAAATGCGATGGTCACGAATCCCGACACACAAGCATGTTCAATCGAGTCTGCCGCTGCACCTATCCTATCAGGTGGCGTGCGTGTCGGTACGAGACTTGCCTACATCGTGTGCATGGAAATCGATCCGCGCGCTGTTGTCGTCACGCCTGAGTCGCGCATCATTGGATCGGTTGGATCGGCGCTGGGGCCGAAAGCGCTTGGGCCAATGGAGTATGCGGCTATCGAGAAGGCTATTGTCATGAGTTGGCGGGCGGGTATTGAACACACGCGTATGGGTCCCGTCATGCTGAATCGCGCGACATTACATGCGACATTGACAGATTTCTCCGGGATCGTTGCGCTTCCGAAATGGAAGTATAATATGGCAAGAAGCGACAATTATGTCAAAGTCTTGGGACCAGCCTTGTCATCAGAAACTGCCGACGCGGTTTTCTTGCGTAAGTTGTATGGGCTCCTCCAACCCGTATCCGATCCCGCCGGCCGTGCCGCTTTGGTCGATAAGGCCCGACAAGGCATATGGAAATGCGCAGAGTCCATATCGTGAAGCAACGACGCCGATTCGAGTATATGCAGTGCGTCGCATGCGTTCAACATCTCGCGCATGCATCTCGTGATTGGCGGCATGCATGTGTGAATCTCACATGGACTTAAGCGTGTGAAATTAAATCTCGCCGTACCACAAGGCAGCATGAGTGCCCGTCGCGCCCCGCCCGTTCCTACAAATACAAATAAGACAAAGAGAAAGAGCGTGACGTTCGATTTCCCGCCTGGCACAACACTCAAAGCGAGCCGCATATCACGAAGCCAATTGTCGCGAAGTGCAGCGCTCGCTCTTGCAGGCAAACAATTGCTCAAAAGGGAGAATGATGCGTTACGGACCACAATAGCCAGGCTGGCATCAGGTATTCCGGGTCTGATGTCCGGCGGCACCGCATCGACAAATGGAGGTAGTGTCGAACTGCAGAAAGTGCGTGAAAGACTCGTCGCAGCTCAAAGTCTCGCGTCTGGTCTCGGAGATGTTCAGGTAAAAATCCGTTCGAAAGTGGCCGAACTGAACGCTCTGGATACGCAGCAGGCATCGTACCGGAATGGCGTGATGAATCGAATTGCAGTCTTACGTAACGAACTCAAAGCGCGAGGAGCAGCACTCAACGCTCAAATGCGCCGAATCAAGACGCCTCAGGACCGCGCGGCCGTCGTACAGCAACGCGCAAACTTGGCAATGAAACGCGATGGGCTCGTCGCGGGCATCCAGGCCAATGCTGTAACATACAATACTGGCGTAGCACAGCGCCGCACGGATCTCCAGACGAGTCTCGCTGCATTATCTTCGGAGTACGAATCGGCACAGCGCGCAGCCCAGGATGCAGTATCGTTGCAGCGCCGCGCAACTGAATTATCGAGCGTCGTCGAAGTTCCACCCGTTTCAACGATACCTCGGCGTCGCCGGTCTCGTCGCCAACCTATGTCTAAACCGCGTCGATCCCGCGTGCGTCGATCACCGCCACGCGCACGGCAAAATGCTCGCTCGTCACGCAAGAAAAAAATGGGTTCTTAAATAAAAGTATAAAATGCGATTCCTTATGACGCTCGGGACGGCCGTGTGTGCGTACATCTCGATCATCCTGACGAGCCATCCCGAACTTCTTTCATCTCAATCCCTAACTCCAGCCCAAGTGCTTGCCACATGCGATACTGGGGATCTTCTTTTCTTCACAAACAAGAAGGCCGCGACATGGTTCAAGGCCGCCAACCCCATCACGCACATCAGCGTTATTGTGCGTGATGCGTCGGGACGGCCCTTATCGGTCGAGACGCATGCAGACGTCGACGGACCGCCGAATTACGAAGGAGATGGAATCAATGCCTATCCACTCGAAGTCCGCCTCGCACAGAACGGGATCACGACCGATTTGCACTTGGTGAAAATGACAGGGCCGCGCGTCGCTGACAATCTCGCGGATGCATTGCTCGCATCGTTGCCTTCCTTGCGTGCTCAGTACATGTACAGGTACACGTACATCCGCGACGAGGTCATGTGTCGCGCGACTTTTGGCGGGTACGACGTATCTAAAGAAATGCATTGCGCGAACTTCGCATCGCTCGTCTTACAGAAACTCGGCATTGCGCATCTCGGCCAACGCTTGGATTGCGTTCGGCCGCTGGATGTCGCGTGGCTGAAACTGCTCGAGGGGCGTTCGTATGTGAAGAAATCACCGATTGCAAACTGATTAACTCATCTGCATGTACGCGATAATTGCACTTATGATACAACAACAAAAACATAATGCGCCTGGAACGAGCAATCCGCCGAGAAGACCTTGCCCTAGACCACCGAACAATCCACCAAGACCCCCGCCAATCCCGCTCCCTATATTACCAAGCCCTGCACCGAGTTTCTCGCCTGCCTTATCGTCAAATATCATCCATGATCCAACTCCGACTGCTGCAGCCCCCCCTGCAACCTTTGCAGTGTTTGCTTTTTTCCAATCGCCGTTGGCTGTTTTGAAATAACCAGTCCAATTGCGGCCTTTTGCTGCTGGTGCGACCGCTTTTGCAACATCGTCAACCAATGGTGCCAATGGTGCCATGAAGATGAGTTAAGTGCAGGAAAAAAACGTAACATAAATTGTATGTCGTTCCTCGGTAGTGCTGCATCGGGTATTGCATCGGGTGCCAGAGCTCTCGGGAGTAGTGTTGCAAGGATCGGATCTAACACTGCTGCAAGGGTGGGGTCTAAAGTCACGACCCCATTCAGATCAGCACCCAAACCGCCACTCAATCAAGCAGATACAGCAGCAGATACAGCAGCGGTTAACGCCAAGGCATTAACTGCTGCTGATAGGTTGAAATATATAGATGATGCATGGGCTATTGTAAAGAATCCCGCTTCCACAAAAGCTCAAAAAATGGCAGCTCAACAGACTCTCAAAGATATGGGTGCGAAACGGGGCGCCCGTGGATTTGCGTTCAACCCAGATGGATCTCCCAAATTAGGAAACATGTTCAAAGTCGCTACGGCAACTGGTATTGCAGGCGTGGTTGCATGGTTGACGTTCCGCGGATTGGGGGGGGTTCCTGGAGGCGAGGATCTAGATATTGTCGACGAAACAGATCCTAATGCAGGCGGATTGCTCGATATGGGTTCGCCGCAATTCGCATGGATGAGTATCTGTGCATGTTGTTGTCTCTGTTGCGTGTGTCTCGTTCTCCTCGTCGTGGCAATGTCGGCGTAATGTCGACGTAATTATTGTGTCGCAGCAGGAGGCTGGACTGGATCTGGATTGAATTGGAGCCACTTCAAAGGGCACCCGTTACTAGCTTGATACCATAGGCCATTGGTCCCGCGCATTTTCCTATCGATGCCTTCCCTGCCGTGCGCGACGTCATTATACGGACCCTTATAGAAATAAGCGCGGCCCTTGGTCTTGCCTTCTTTGTACTTGACAGTTGGACCGCCGCACTTTGCCTTTATCGCTCCTCCGCCCGTACTGATACCGACACTCACGGCCGCAGTTGCCGCATGCAGCGCAAAGGCCCCAGCTAAACTCATACCGCCCGTGAACGGAGCTGCAAGAATAGCCGCAACATCGATGATTCCCGATGCGACAGTCGTCCATACTTTGATTTCCTTATTTGATTTATCACGTTGCGGATCGTCCGCGCTATTGCCAAATGCGCAGCATCCCTTGGCAAAGACTTCGGGATGCGCATCGGTTCCTCCCCATTTCCCTTTATTTAACGAAATGTCCCCGCCATTCGCATCGGATCCAAACCCTTCCCAATCGAAGCCAGGATCATCGACGCCCCACCCGGCCTTGTACTCATACCCGCCCTTCCCGTTCTTTTTCAGATCGCCATAGTTGAATTTCGGGTCGTTGCACGGAATAAAGCCTGCAGGACAATTCGGGTTGGTGATTCCGTATGCGAAGTATGGCGAGTTGATACCGCACGCTCTGCATTGATTCTTTCCAGCTTCTTTGCCGTCGCTCCAATTGCATCCTGTGTCCTCGTATCCCGGGGGACACGCCCATTCGCCGCCATACGGTTTGCGGCGGGTTGTGTACGCACAATCCTCTCGCTTCGCTAAGCAGCGGGGCGGCACCGTGGCTTTTGTTGAGGATGCTTGTGTCTGTTTCGATGCCCAGCTATTGTAGACGAGGTACATTGCGAATATGAACACGATGCTGGCAAGACATGCGCTGCTTAATGACATGACTGCCGTTGCGCCCATTGTATTATACCGCGCGTATATACTACCGAAGCATTATTTTCTGTGGAGACACTAGATTCTGTGAAGGATAATGATGATGATGATGCTTCTCATGGGTGCCATGTTTATGTTATCATGTTCTCTGATGGCGTCATGCTTGATCTACGCCACGAACTTGCGCAATGCCCTAACCCAAAACCCTACCACAAAAACCAAAATATCTCAAAGTGCCTCCGCAGCGACGAGCAGTCAATCTGCCGCGGCGGCATCAAGTGCAGCAGTGCAGTACGATATCCCGGAAGGTATTAGGACCGATTGCCCCCCTGGAAAACGAGGAATTGTTGGATGGGAGAATGAAATTCGCAGCGGCAAATCGTATATGTGGTGTGGACACGATAACGGCCGTGGATCAGGTATTGCGCATATTGGCAACGATAAATTATCGTACCTCTCCGTCCCGCCAGGCATGAAAGTCACAGTCTACGAAAACAACGATATGGGTGGGTTGTGGAAGGTTTTCGAGCAGGGCGAGTGGGACTTGCGCCAACATAAATTTGATTGGTCTATGTACGGCCAACCTAAAAGAACAAGTCAGCTGGAAGACCGCGCATCCTCCCTCAAGATCGAAGGCGTGCCTGTCGACGCATCAACACCGGCGACAAGCAGCAGTTTCTGGAATATGAATCGTTGACTTCTTACAAGTTGCAAAATTTAAATTCCAGGAAGCTGCACGGGACCGTTCTGGATAATATCCACAACAACTTGAATGTCATCAAGAACATCTGTGGATTGCGCGGCGATCTTGTCCGTGTCCTTTGTATCGATTCCAGCGAGATTGGTATCGCAATCGATAAAGTCCCACGTAATTGGCTTGCGGTCCCAATCGAACCCCGTCGCAGCTTCGAGTGCAGGCATCGAGAAGTCGACGTTACCACGCTTGCAGGCCCATGCAGGACAGAGGTCGACGATCATGCTGATCACGCACCCGGCTTCGCCGCACGTCTTGATACATTTCCCACACACGCCGATCTCGGCACCGCCTTCCTTCCAATCGGCTTCGTTGAGCGCGGCATAATAGGTGTTCCACCGCTTGCCAAGCTTCGATGCGTCGATTTGGCACGCGTTGAAACCCGTTTTATCGATTTCGAACGCGTCAGAGTATGCCGTGCCATATCCGGAGTGCGACAATGCGGAGGCTGCAGATACAATCGAACACACAAGCGCGATGCGAGCGAAAGAAGACATCTTTGCGTTGCAATTGATGAATTTAATTCGGATGGCTTCCAGAAGGCCTTAAGGTAAAAAAAAAAGTTTCTCACTATGGCCAGTCGACGCCCGCCGGCCACGGTGACCTCTTCGCATCCGGTCCTCCCAAGATGTCCATTTTGGCGTATTTGCGCGGTGAGGCTCACAACAGTTGAAATAAACCTACCAAAAGCATACAATCAAATACGCGTGCATACAACGAAAACGATCCCGAATGGAAACTGGAGATCTTCGGTTCCAACCTCGAGAAGCTCGAGACCACGGGCAGAGATCGCGTGGAATTGACGATCAAGGAAGCGATCGCGACGGTATCTTCTACGCGCCCAGAACCGTCCACATGGTGCGTGCAAAAGGCGGAAATCGATACGAAGAATAGGCGCGTGACTTTCAACACGATCAAATTACGTGCTGCATTGGACGCCGCCGACTCTGA
>Ga0049083_10000589_pt1 | contig 13096 bp, 6 predicted proteins | sample GreLakmeMI27MSRF_FD_66719 | JGI IMG/M metagenome (GOLD analysis project Ga0049083, IMG submission 66719) | Freshwater lentic microbial communities from great Laurentian Lakes, MI, USA - Great Lakes metaG MI27MSRF | ecosystem: Environmental > Aquatic > Freshwater > Lake | place: Great Lakes...
CTGCCGCCCGATCGGGTGACGCGCAACACGCTGCTGGCCGCCACTGCGGCGCTGCACGGCATCGACGCGGCGTTTGCGTGCGTCGCCTCGCGCCCCTCTGACGTGGTTGCGTGGACCATCCTGGTGGACCTGTGTGCAGAAGCTGGCGACGCGCCGCGCGCAGCGCAGGCGCTCATCTCCATGCGCGCCGCGGGCGTGCAGCCGGACGTGGTGACATTTACCGCGCTCATCAAGGCGCACGCAGCCTGTAACGACCCAGCCGCAGCCATGGCCGCCTACCGCGAGATGCGCGCCGCCGGGCTGCGGCCAAACGCGAGCACCTTCCTCACGCTCCTGCGCGCCTGCCGCTCCGCTGGCGACCTGACTCGCGCCAGCGAGGTGTACTCTGAGATGCGCCACTGCGGGCTGCGCCCCAACAACGCCCTCTTCCGTGGCATGCTCAGCTCCTGGGCGGACCTGGCGGCCAGCCAGGGCGGCAGCGCCGCGTTGCCCGGTTGGCTGCTGGAGGCTGCGGCTGCGCAGCACGGACGGGCGAGCGTGGATCTGCACGGCCTGTCCTCGGCTGAGGCGCGTGCGGCGGTGCTCTGCACCCTGCGCAGTCTGCGCGACGACCACGCGGCGGCGCCGCCGGGTGGGCTGCTCATCATCACCGGGCGGGGGCGCAACAGCGCGCGCGGCGTCGCGGTGCTACGCGACGAGGTGGCGCGCCTCTGCTCAGAGCTGCGCCTGCCGTGCGTGGCTGAGGCTGAGAATCCGGGCCGCGTGCGCGTGCCCGCAGAAGCACTCAGCACCTGGCTCTCGCGCGGCGTGCTGCCAGAGTTGGAAGAGAGGGAGTAGACTGCTCGAGTCTAGCTAGCTCTGGCAAGACAACACGCGCGTGGTTTGATCAATACTCACACGGCAATAGCGGCCGCGGCTGAGGCTCGCCACATGGGAGCCAGCACCCATTTGCCTAAAGCGATGCTGGCGAATGTGGCTAGCGCGTAGCCCAGCACGCCCATGAGGATGGCGGGCACCAGGAGCGAGCGCCAGCCCTTGGCGGTGGCCATCCCCGCAGCCGTGGTGGGTCCCCCAACATTGGCGTTGGAGGCTATGAGCAGCTCGGGGCGCGAAAAGCCCAGCGCCCGTCCCACCAGCAGCATGAGCGCCAGGTGCACCCCCACCTGCGTGCCGGAGACGAGGAAGAGGGCGGGCGCGGTGGACAGCACTGCGCGCACGCTGCCCGAGGCACCCACCACCGCAAAGAAAGTTTGCAGCAGGATCTTGGCCATCCCCTCGCCCGCGGGCGCCAGGGGCGCCGTGAGCCGCGGGCACAGGGTAGCCAGCAGCACCACCAGGGCGGTGATGACCGGGATGTCCGCCCCCTGCAGCTGCAGCGCACGCGCGCACGCAACCCCAGCGGCGCACACGCACGCGCTGGCCGCCAACGCGAACGCTACTCCGTTCACGCTCACCGAATCTTCAGCCGCAGACGGGGCCGCGGCGCCGGGCTCAGCCGCCTGCGCCTCCGCGGCCGGGGCCATCGCAAATAGGCAGCTGAAGTAGACTGCGCAAACCAGGTTGTCGCTCGCCAGGCCGGCTGCGATGAGCGAGGGCGTGACTTGCAGTGCGCCGGCGACTGCAACGTAGTTGACGGCGCCGCCAATGTGTCTGCTGCACAGCGCAGCGGCCATCTTCCAGGCGTCCTCGCCCAGGTGCGTCATGGGAAACAGGTGCAGCGCCAACAGCGTGCCCAGCACCACGCCCAGCGCGCCCAGCGTGAAGGCGCCCAGCAGGCGCCCGGTGTCGCGCACCACGCGCCTCAGGTCGGCGCCGAAGAGCAGCAGCGGCACGCTGAGTGGCAGCAAATAGGCGTTGACCACGTCGTAGGCTGGCGCGGCGGTGGGGATCACGCCCAGGTTGCTCAGAAGCAGCCCGGCGAGCGTGGTGACCACGGGAGCGGAGAGGGCGGCGCCCAGCCGCGTGCGCTCCTGCGACAGCCCAAACGCGGAGGCGCTCAGCAGCACCGCCCACAGCGTCCAGCTGTCGCCCGCAGCCACCAGGCTGGAAGGCAACGAGCTTGCGCAGAGACTCGCGCGGCTGCGGCTGTATCCCCTCGCCGTGGCGGGGGAGAGCTGTGGAGACGGTGAGAGTCTCCTCGCCGACCAGCCCTGCAGCTGCGGTTGACGTCCGCCGCGCTGCGAGTGGAGGTCTGCACTGCCAGTGCTGCCAGTGCTGCCAGTGCTGCGCAGCGGTATGCAACAACGTTGACATACCGTGCCTGCCATAATCTCCAGCCACCCTTTACAGGTTCCTGACTCGGATGCTCGAACATACGCACCACACTCGACGAGGCGGTGGTGACGGAGAACTGTTGTACGACAGCAAGGAGGTGGTGGTCGGTCCTGCATAATACTGTGCGCTCTCTGCGTTCGCTCCGTCTGTGCTGGCCATGGCGGCGACCCTGTGCGCGCTGAACCTGGGGCCGGGCTGCCAGCAGCGGAGGGCGCTGTCTGCGCGAGTGTCTCTTGCAACCCGCCCGGCCGTCGATGCCCGCCGCGCGCTGCGTGCCGCCGCTGCTCGCGAGCCGCTCAGCGTCAGCGCCAGGGTGCAGGGCAACATCAAGAAGGCGCGAGCACTCGCGAGCGTAGAGTGCAGGCGTGCAGGAGCGCGTGGCTGCTGTGAGCACTGCTGCCGCGCTGCAGTGCAGGCGCCCTGTCGCAGCTGCAGCGACGGCGTGTGCTGAGCGCAGCTGCACGGCCCATGCCCTCCGCCGTCGCGCGATCTGGAAGCAGTATCTGCGCAAGCTGACCAGGGATGCGCTCCTCCCTCAGGTTGTGCTCGCCTACTCCGGCGGCCTGGACACCTCCATTATCCTGAAGTGGCTGAAGGACACCTATGACTGCGAGGCGCGTGCGAGCTGGCAGCCCTCCGACTTGGAGGCGGCTGACCTGTCATTCGCCCCACGCTCGGCAGGTGATCACCTTCACCGCGGACCTGGGCCAGGGCGATGAGCTGGAGCCTGCGCGCAAGAAGGCTGAGCTGATGGGCGTGAAGCAGATATTCATCGACGACGTGCGGGAGGAGTTTGTGCGCGACTTTGTGTTCCCCATGTTCCGCGCCAACGCGCTGTACGAGGGCACCTACATGTTGGGCACCTCCATTGCGCGGCCGCTGATTGCGAAGCGCCAGATTGAGATTGCGCGCGAGGTTGGAGCCGACGCAGTGTGCCACGGCGCCACGGGCAAGGGCAACGACCAGGTGCGCTTCGAGCTGGGCTACTACGCGTTGCAGCCGAACATCAAGGTGATCGCCCCCTGGCGCGAGTGGGAGCTGACCAGCCGCAGCAGCATGCTGGCGTATGCGGAGAAGGCTGGCATCCCCATCGAGGCCAAGAAGCGCAACGCGCCCCCCTACAGCATGGACGCCAACCTGCTGCACATCAGCTACGAGGGCAACGCGCTGGAGGACCCCTGGGTGCCCCCCAGCGAGGACATCTTCCTGCGCACCGTGTCGCCGGAGCGCGCGCCGGACACGCCGACCTTCGTGGACATTGAGTTTGAGAAGGGCGACGCGGTGGCGCTGGACGGGCGGCGCCTGTCGCCCGCGGAGTTGTTGGAGGCGCTGAACAAGGTTGGCGGTGCAAACGGCATCGGCCGCCTGGACTTAGTGGAGTCGCGCTTCGTGGGCATGAAGTCGCGCGGCGTGTATGAGACGCCGGGCGGGACGGTCTACCAAGTTGCGCACCGCGCCATGGAGAGCATCTGCCTGGACCGGGGTGAGGCGCATCTGAAGGACGAGCTCATGCCCCGCTACAGCGAGCTCATCTACAACGGCTTCTGGTTCTCGCCCGAGCGCACCATGCTGCAGGCGGCCATCGACGCGACGCAGGCGTTTGTGAGCGGCACCGTGCGGCTGAAGCTATACAAGGGCAGCGCCACCGTGGTTGGCCGCAAGTCCCAGTTCAGCCTCTACAACCAGAACCTGTCCAGCTTCGAGGACGACGGGGGGCTGTACAACCAGAAGGATGCGGAGGGGTTCATCAAGCTGCAGGCACTGCGCTTGCGCACGCTGGCAGTTGCGCGCGGCGGCATGAAGTGAGGAGGCGCCGGGTGTCACAAGCTCACAACGTTGCGTTCGTGCAGGCTGCGGAATTGTCAGCTCGTCGTGTCCTAGCTGCTCACTTAACCGGACAACCCTGGACTTCCGGGTGGTCCCTCTTCAGTTCTTGACGGGCGCCCGCGCGTGAGCCAGAAATCGGGCCCTCCAGGCGTGCCTCTTGCGTCTGCGTGGTGTTGTGGACACCGAGGGGGCGGTGTCGAACGGGAAGCGGTGCACCGGTGCTTGCGAGAGAGCGCTCCACTGCGGTGCACACGTGCCGCTGAATCCCTAACCCCTGAATCCTCACGCACCGCGCCTGCCTGGTGCGCTCCCTCCCTCGCGCTTGAGGCGCGACGCCGGCTGAGGTGCTCACGGTGGCTCACCATGCGCCTGCAGACGGAACCCACGGCCATAGAGCTCCCTCCCTCGAGCGGCTGTCGGCTGCCGCGGCTGTCCGCTGCCGCGGCCACATGTCGGCGATGCGCCGCCCGACGAGCATCACAGTGCTTAGCGGCTTCACGGACGTGCAGCTGGCCCTGCTGCGGCAGCAGGTAGGTGTTTGCCGCTCAACGTTTGCGTGTCCGTCGGCCGATTTTCATGCGTGCCCCCAAATCCACCAGATCCTGGCCTTCAGGTCGTTGCGCAAGGGCGACCGCTTCGAGTTCCCAGGGCAACCAGGGCGCTTCCTGACCATGCCTTTGAGGCCTCCATCACCTCCCCCCCCTCCGCCCCCGCCCCCGCCCCCGCCCGAGCCCGTCGCAGTGGCCACGGTCGAAGTGCACGCGCCGCAGCCGCGGCCGCAGCCGCGGCCCGTGGCGTACGTGGGCATACCTGTTGCGCCGCCAGTGGCTGTTCCCGGCCCCGACGTGTTGCCTCGCTGGGCGCTGCGGCGCCCCCAGGGCCCGCTCTGGCGCGAGGCTCCGCTGGGCCCCGGCGCATCAGCGCTGGGCTACGATCCGCGCAAGATGGCGCTGGAGGAGGCTGCGCGGCAGCTGCAGAGGCGCTTCGCTGCGCGTACCAACGCCTTGGATGCCGCGCTCGCCGCCGCGCCCGCACCCGCGCAGCAGGATGACGCCGAGGACGCCGCCGCGGAGGCTGCCGCGCGCGCGCGCACGCGGCTGCTCATCGAGCAACGCATGCTTCGCCTGGGCAGCCGCCAGCAGGCGCTACGCAGCGCGGTGGTGGCTGAGCAGAAGGTTGTGACCGCCATGCCTGAGCGCAGCTACCGCAAGCTGGTTCGCCAGTTCGACAAGGACCGCGCGGACAGCGCGCGCGCTGCTGAGCGGCTGCACACGGCGGACCACGAGGCGCACCTGCGTCGCGTGCTCATGCGCCGCCGCCGCCTGCTGGAGGAGGGGTGGGCGTGCAAGACGCGCTGCGAGGCGCGCAACAAGGGGGTGCTGCGCACGCACGAGCGGATGCGGCGAGAGCACGCGCGCACCAGCGGCGACGCCATGGCGCGCAAGCGGGCGCACGAGGCTATGCTGGCGCACGACTACAGCGCGTACCTGCAGCACGTCAAGGCTGACAAGGCTGACCGCTACGACCAGCTGGCCAGCTTCCTCACAAAGACAGAGAACTACCTCACCACCCTGGGCTCCAAGATCGCCACGCTCAAGCAGACGCACGAGCGCCAAGATGCGGCGGCGGCGGCGCGCGCGGCGGCGCTGGAGCGCGGCGCCTCGCAGGAGGAGGCTGCGGCAGCCGCTGCCGAGGCCTCCGCTGCCGCGGCTGAGGCGCTGGACGCGGTGGGGCCCTCCGCCTACTACACCCTGGCGCACGCGGTGGGCGAGAAGGTGACCCGCCAGCCGGACATGCTGCGCCTGGGCAAGCTGCGCGAGTACCAGCTCATTGGCCTGCAGTGGATGATCAGCCTGTACAACAACCGGCTCAACGGCATCCTGGCGGACGAAATGGTGCGCGCTCCTGCCCGTGCGGCGCCTTGCTGCGCCTGACATTCGCTGTGCGCAGGGTCTGGGAAAGACGGTGCAGGTGATGGCGCTCATCGGCTACCTGTGGGAGAACAAGGGCAACCGGGGCCCCCACCTCATCATCGTGCCCAACGCAGTCATGGTCAACTGGCGCTCCGAGCTGCGCCTCTGGCTGCCCAGCGTCAACGTGGTCTACTACGTGGGCCACCGAGAGGAGCGGGAGCGTCTGTTCGCCTCCGCCGTGGCGCCGGGGCAATTCAACGTGTTGGTCACCACCTACGAGTTTATCATGAAGGATCGGGCGCGGCTGTGCCGTATCAAATGGCGCTACCTGATCATTGACGAGGCGCAGCGCATGAAGGACCGGGAGAGCAAGCTGAGCCGCGACCTGGACTACTTTGAGTGCCAGAACCGGCTGCTGCTCACCGGCACGCCGCTTCAGAACGACCTGAGCGAGCTGTGGGCGCTGCTCAACCTGCTGCTGCCCCACATCTTCGACAGCTTCTCCGTCTTCCAGAGCTGGTTCAGCACCGACGAGTCTGGCGGCGCGGGCAAGGATGAGTGGCTGGCGCGGGAGAAGCGGGTTATCGTCATCTCGCGGCTGCACCAGATACTGGAGCCCTTCATGCTGCGCCGCCGCGTGGAGGATGTTGAGAGCAAACTGCCCGCCAAGGTGACGCACGTGCTGTACGCGCCCATGCCCGCCTACCAGGCGCACGCGTACGACTGGATCCGGGCGACGGGCACGCTGCGCCTGGACCCCGCGTTCCTGCAGGGGGCGGTTGCGCGCGCGGCCAAGCGTGCCTACGCGCCCCTGCAGAACAAGGCCATGGAGCTGCGCAAGGTTGTCAACCACCCCTGCCTGAGCTACCCGCCCGAGCGGGGCGGCGAGCTGCACGACGAGCTGCTGGTGAGCAGTTGCGGCAAGCTGTGGCTGCTGGATCGCATGCTGGTCAAGCTCCACGCCGCCGGCCACAAGGTGCTGCTGTTCAGCACCATGACCAAGCTGCTGGACACGATGGAGCAGTACCTGAGCTGGCGGGCGCAGCAGGGTGGGGTGCGCATGCCCTTCTGCCGCATCGACGGCACCACTCCGCTGGACGACCGCGAGGCGAACATCACAGCTTTCAACGCGCCTGGCAGCGAGCTGTTCATCTTCCTGCTCTCCATCCGGGCGGCGGGGCGGGGTCTGAACCTGCAGTCGGCGGACACGGTTGTAGTGTACGACCCGGACCCCAACCCCAAGAACGAGGAGCAGGCGGTGGCGCGCGCCCACCGCATCGGTCAGAAGCGGGAGGTGCGCGTGTTCCACTTCGAGGCTGTGGCGGACGCACACGACGCAGCCACGGCTGAGGAGGAGGGCGGGGAGGAGGAGGAGGAGGAGGAGGAGCCCACGCCGCCCGCAGAGGTTGACGCCAGCGGCGACACGCCCATGGCGCACGCGCCCAACGCGCCGCCAAGGCCGCGCCGCGACTACACGGGTGGCTACCGGCGGCGGCAGCGGCGCGCCACGGTGGGCAGCGTGGAGTCGCTGGTGCGCAACACCATCCAGGCTCAGAAGATTGAGATGGCGGACGAGGTGATCAACGCTGGGCGCTTCGATCAGACCACCACGCACGAGGAGCGGCGCGCAACGCTGGAGGAGCTACTGCGCGAGGGCCGCGGCGAGGGACCAGCCTCCCACGTCGTGCCCCGCCTCGCAGACCTGAACGCCATGCTGGCGCGCTCGCCCGAGGAGCTGCGCCTGTTTGAGGCAATGGACCGCGACCCGCAGATCCACTGGCCAGCCTGGCAGGGGGACGCAAAAGAGTTGCCATCTTGGCTGCAGTACAGCTCCGCCGACATGGCACTCGCGCAGGTGCAGGCGGCCAAGCCCAGGTCAGGGCGGGCGGGGGAGGCGGCCGCCGCCGCGATGGCGATAGCGGAGCAGACGGAGGAGCTGGGTCGCGGTCGGCGCGGGGTTGCAAACCGGGAGGTGACCCAGGCGCGCAACCGGGCGGTGCGGCTGTACGAGGAGGGCTACCTGGACGCGACGGAGCTGGATGATGAGGCGGCGGTAGCGCGCGCGGCGGCCGACGAGGAGGCGGACAGAGCCTCCTGCGAGGAAGACGAGCCCCAGGCAGAGGCTGCGCCCCGAGCCGCGCCCCGGGCGCCCCGGGCGCGCTTCGCCGGTTTCAGCATCAAGCTCAAGGCGCAAGAGCCGGAGCCTTCCCAGAGCCTGCCCGCGCCCTCAGAGTCTGACGTCCTGGTGGCAGACGTGGTGCGCGACGATGAGGTGGAGGGCCTCGACGACGACGAGAACAGGCACGCAAGCGCCAGCGAAGGAGAGGGAGAGGAGGAGGAGGACGGGGCCGCCAAGCGAGCGCGCGTTGACTAGAGCCTCTACAGACAGACAACACGAGCCACGCAAACCAAAAATCAGTCGCTCATTCGCACTGCGGCAGCACGCGCACCAGGGACGGGGGCTGCGCCCACACGTCCGGCGGTTCCCGCCCTGAGACGCCCGGCTCTGCCGCCCAGCTCAGCTCCAGCTCAGGCGCTGGCAGCTCGCCTGGCCGGGCGGGGACGCAGTCCACAGCCACCTCCGCGGGCAGAGTCAGCGTGCCCTCGCCCGCGCCGAGCAGCAGCCAGCGCGCGGGCGGGGCTCGCAGGCGCCAGCGCAGCACGCAGGCCGCGCCCCCTTCGCGCTCAGCCGCGCGCGCGGGAGCTGCAGCGTGCACCCCCCCGGCATCACCCGTCCCTCCCTCCACCCGGAAGGTGAAACGCAGGCACTCCCCCACGCGCCCAGCCTCCGGCACCGCGGCGCTCACATGCAGCAGCGGAGCGTCGGGCAAAGCAACTGCCACGCCCCAGGTCACCGCCTCGCCTTGGCCCGCGGGTGGGAGTGCCGCCGCGCCCTCCGCCTCCGCCTCCCCCCGGTCGTCGAGCGAATAGCGCACCTGCAGCCGCGCGCGCCGCCCTGCGCGCGCGGCGCACGGCTGCAGCAGGAAGAGCGCCGCCAGCTGCGCTTTCGGAGGCAGCGGGCAGGGCAGGGGCAGCGTGGGACCCGCCTCGTGCGCGCAGACGCAGCAGCAGCCGGGCACGCCGCACGCTCGCGCATCCGTGGGCAGCAGAGTCAGCGCCCGCAGCGTCGCCCACCCGTGCAGCTGCGACGTGATGCACACCTGCAACGCCGTTGAGCAGCCGCCCGCCACGCCCGCCAGGTGCGCGCGCGACACAGTGACGGCAAATGGCGGCGCGGCGGGGGCGGTGAGCGAGGTGGCGTGCACGTGCGCCGCACCCGACTGAGCCAGCGAGCGCACCACAGCCTCTACACGCAGCAAGTGGGCGCCGCCGGCCGTCGGCAGCACGCGCACCCATGCTACGAGGCGGGAGCCGTCAGCCAACGGCGGCAGCGGGAGCGCACCCTCGCGCATCGCAACAGGTTGCAGGGCGCCGCCGGAGTGCAGCCACAGCAGCGCCTCTTGCTCCGTGGGAACGTCCAGCCCCGCTCCGCCGGAGAGAGCGAGCGCAGATGCGCGCAGCGGGGCGCCCTCAGCGCATATTCGAATACCCAGCCACTGCAACGGCGCGCCCAGCGAGAGCGCGCCCCGGAGCAGCACCAGCGAGAGGCTCAGCGCCGCCTCGCCGTCGGGAAGCACGAGCAGAGCGCGGGGCGAGCGCGACGGACCGCCGGCGGCGGGCGGAACCACGCCCCAGGGCGGCAGTGCGAGCGGGGGCTGGCGGCTGGCGCCGCGGCTGCACCAACGCCGCGGCTTCACCGCAATGGCGGCGCCACCATTCAGTCTGGCAATCAGTCCCGCCAGCAAATAGTGGCCCGGGGCCGCGTCAGCCGCGTCTAGGCTCGCCTCAAAGGCGAGAGTGTTGTCGCCCGGCTGCAGCGTGACCACATCCTGGGCCCCGCGCAGCAGGCACTGCAGCGAGGGCTGACTGGGCGCCAGCAGCTGCAACCGCACGCTGTGCAGGGTGAGCGGCGCCGCCGCGGCGAGGTGCAGGCGCACGCGCACGACCTGCGGCGGCTCCGCGTCGCTGCTCCTCTCCCCAGCGGCCTCCGCGGGCGAGAGCCACAGCAGCGAGCTGCAGTCCAGCGACGGCGCACCTTCGGGCAGCGGCGAGGCGTCCAGAGCGTCCAGCGCTGCGGCGCGTTCGTCGTCGGTGGCGCTTCCCGGCGCGGCGGGAAACGCCAGCAGCGCCAGAGCTCCCAGGGGTCCCTCCTGCGCCTGCTCCGCCAGGCAGCAGCGCGCCCCCAGCAGCATGCCCCACCCCTCCGCGCCCAGCAGCGCGGCGGAAGGGGCGCAGAGCTGCGCTGCGCCTCGCAGGTTACGCGCCCGCAGCAGCGCCGCTGCCTCTCGCTCCCACGCGCACGCGCGCCGCGGCTGGCCGCCGGCGCGCATCGCGCACGCAGCCGCCACGCTGAGCGCCAGCCATGCACCCTCGAATACGGAGGTGCTGGCCAGTGCGTCGTGCAGGGCGCGCGCAGGCATGCGGGCGTGCCCTGAGCAGCGCCCGTGTGCCCCGTGCCGGAGCGCAGCCGCAGCAGCCTCCGCGCCCACGCCTGCGGTGGCGGCACACGCGCCGGCGTCGCCGCGCAGCGCAGAGAGCAGCGGCTGCGCCAACTGCGCGTGTCCAGCCGCGACCAGCTGGCGCCGGCAGAGTGCCAGCAGCTCCCCTCTCTCCCACGCTGCTGAAGTCAGCTCGCCCAGGGCGTCCGCCAGCTGCAGCGCCGCCGCGTACGTCCATGCCCCACGCGCGTGCGGAGGCATGCACGCCGCCGCGGAGCGCAGGCATGCGAGGCCGCGCGCTGCAAGTGCCGCGTGCTCGCCGCTCGCCTTGAGCAACCGGGCGAGGCGGGTGAACAGTCGTTGGCGAAGGAGCGGCGCGGTCCAGCGCGGCACCGACAGCGACAGTGTTCCCAGCAGCAGCGGCACATCGCCCTCCTCCTCAGGCAGCTGCAGCAGGGGTGGTTTGTGCAACGCGATAAACGCGGCGTCGCACACCTCCAACGCCGCGCCCGGCCACACGGCCGCCTCCAACAACGAGGCTAATTGGTCCCACGCCTCTGCTGCACCGAGCGCATCGCCCGCTTCCGATGCGCGTGCGAGTGTCTCCCGCAGCGCCAGCGAGCGGCAAGAAAGGGCCTGACGCACGCACTCGCCCAGCTGCGCGTCCAGCTGCGCAGTGCTGGTTAGGCGCGCCCCGTCCAGTGTTGCGCGAGCCAGGCGCTCCGGCGGAAGGCCTCGAAGTACCTCCGTCAGAGACTCCTCGCCAACCGCGTGTGGCTTGGTCAACAGGTACAGCACAGCCCAGGGCGTCGCCTGCGAGCGCTCGCACGCGTCCGCAGCGGCGCGCAGAGCAGCCGTGTCGGAGCCCGCATCCACCAACAGGAGATGCGCCACCGCAAGCGTCTGAGCGGCCCGGTGCTTCAGCAGCACAGCTCGCAGCGGAAGACGGGCCACGACGCTGCCGTCCGGGAGAGCCACCTGACGCAGAGCGCTGCAGTGCGAGCATAGACTAGCCTCAGCAGCCGCCCATAGCCTGCCGCCGCTTATGTCCTGAACAGTCACCACCAGCGTCTCAGCCTCCTCCATGCTCGCACCCGCTACCGGGCGACACGCGATGCAGCATGACACATCGGTGCGGGAAGGGGAAAGACACGCGGTTGAACACAGATGTTCGAACAAAGCAGGTCTCAAGAGCCGACGCTATCTAGCCGACGCGCGTTTGACAAGGGGCGATACCACCATGCGAGCATTAAGTATGATGCCACAGCGTGACGCATGTTGTTGTGGTAGGTGGTATGGCGCGCCAGCTGCTCTCAGTGGCGGAAGAAGAGGCCAAACATGAGGTCCCGCTCCCCGATCTTCTTGGAGCGTGGTCTGGACTGCGGCCCGCGCGCATCCGGGCTGTCGGCGTCGGGGGAGGGCAGCTCCCGTGGCGTTCGCCGCACAGAGCGCGGCGTTGAGCTGAGCGGCGGACAGGCTGGCGACGCGCCGGCGCCGTCTTGTGTGTGCGGCCTGAAGATGGGTGAGGCGGAAGCGGCAAGGGCTGGGTCCGGAGAGGCTGCTGGCAGCTGCGTGCGCGGCTTGCGCGCAGAATGCGTGGGTGAGGGCGTGTGCCACCCGACAGCCTGCGTAGTTCGTGCGGGTCTTTGACTCGGGCTGGCGGCGGAGGGCTGCAGAATCTGTGGGCGCGGTATATCCACAATCCGCTTGGCGACTAGCGGAACAGGGATGGGTGCCGGAGGTCCCCGAGGCGCTGCATGGGCGGCGGCAGGCCGAGCAGCCATTGCCGTTCGAGGCACTGAGGAGGGCGTCTTTGCGCGGGGTGCAGGCGCAGCGGCGAGTGCGCGCGGCACAGACGGCAACGTCTGAGGAGCGGCACCCGCGGCGGGCTGCTCGGCGGGCTTCTGCGCTGCCGCCTGTTGCGGGCCCGCAGCAGAGCGCAGCGAGAGCAGCTTCGAGACAGCAAACCACCCCGAGGTCAGGCGCGAGGAGATGGAGGAGGCGTCCACCGTGTCAGGCTCGGGTGCATCCGGGACGGCGGCAGCGAGTGTCACAGCCGCCTGCGGTCTGGGCGTAGACGCAGCGTTGACCTCGGAAACCGCGGCAGCTGCCCATGCAGTGGACGCGACGGCGGAGGTGCGCAGCGGTGCTGCTGCCAGGCTCGCCGCCGGCCGCTCGGAAGGCGCAGTGTCGGCAACGCCTGACGTAAGGCTTGGCAGGCGCGCTTCCCGGGCAGTTGCAGAGTGATCCGGGAAGCCTGCGGCTCTCGGCCGCTCAGCAGCTCCAACAGGCGTATGGCCCACAGTGGGCAGACCATCCGCAGCGGCAGGCCGAAAGGACGCCTTTTTGCCCGCGGGCATGAAAGTTGGCCCAGTAACCGACTTGGCACTGCCCTCCGCGGCGACAGGCGTGGTGACAACCTCCCCGGTCACACGCCTTGAAGGCGCGGCGGCAACAGCGCCGCGTGCAGCAGGTGCTAGCCGCTCGGCGGGAGGGTCCGCCTGCGCGCGTGCCTCGGCAGTGGGCTCACGCGTGGCCGCAAGGCTGCTCTCAGCAGTGCGCAGTCCAACTGGCGCGGCGACA
>Ga0049083_10000590_pt1 | contig 13083 bp, 5 predicted proteins | sample GreLakmeMI27MSRF_FD_66719 | JGI IMG/M metagenome (GOLD analysis project Ga0049083, IMG submission 66719) | Freshwater lentic microbial communities from great Laurentian Lakes, MI, USA - Great Lakes metaG MI27MSRF | ecosystem: Environmental > Aquatic > Freshwater > Lake | place: Great Lakes...
TTCGATCTTCTCAACCAGATTGTGCTGCTGATCGTCACCTATCTCGCCTTCTGGGCGCGCGCCGCAGCCAGATCGGAAGGAGCTTCAGCTTGGGCGCTGCTGCCCATCGTCGGCAAGCGGCTTTGCAATCCCTGCTTGATAGCGCTGTACGGTGCCGGGGCGCTGGCCGTATCGGGGCTGCCCGTTCCGCCGGCGGTTGCTGCGCTGGCGGCGCCGCTGTGCGCTGCCAACGCGCCACTCGCGCTGCTGGCGCTGGGGATCGTGTTGGACCTGCAGCTGCCCCGGCGCGCCATCGCTGACGTGGCTGCGGTGCTGGGCACGCGCTTCAGCATCTCCCTTGGCCTTGGTGCATTCGTGGCGGCGACGCTGCAGAGCGCCCTTTCAACGGAGACGCTCGCGGTTGTGCTTGCGGCTATGACCGCCCCGGTGCCGATGCTGACACTGACGTATAGCCAGGAGTTCGGATGCGACCTCGGTCTGGCCGCAGCTATCGTAAACGCCTCAATCGTGCTCTCCTTCTCAATCCTGTGCGCCCTCGTGCACCTCTCCACCGCAGCCCCTCTCGCGCTGGCGCCCGCATCAGCCGTTGCGGCGATTGCGATGGGCGTCATCGGCGGGGCGGGCCGTGTGGCGCAACGGAAGTTCATGACTGCTCTTGCTCCTACGAGCACCCGCGCTGCTGCTGGTCCGGCAGCCTGCGCGGCACGCATGCCGCGCGCTGCACGCGCGAGGGCAGCACCGCGCTCGTCGCAGCTGCGGGCGCTGCCCCGTGCAGCCACAGCGAGGCTCGCAGTGCGGCTCAGCGCCCGCTGTTCTGGCACAGCGCCGGCCACGCGCGCGCCAGCATCGGCTGTGCGCATCATGCGGAGGACATGCGCACAGGTGCTCATGAGAGTCAGGGCGTGAGTCAACGTGGTTAAGGTGAGGTTTGCCAGGTTTGCCACTCGGGCACTTGGACACTTGGACACCCTGCCTATGGTCCTCGCGCTGGCTTCGCCCATCTGGGCGGCTCCTACCCGGCCGCGTCGCATGGCATCTCCCGTTTCCAACTGCGCGGGCGTGTACCCCGACGGGCCGCGCCAGCGCCCGGAGATCACGCTGGTGGGTATCACGGGCGGCACGGGCCTCTCAGCCGTGGGCGGCTTGCTGGCCGCCGGCGTGCAGCCGCACCGCCTTGCTGCGCTGACGAGGAGTCCGTCTTCACCAGCATCGCAACAGCTGGCCACTCTGGGCGTGCGGCTCATACCGGGCGACCTGGATGACGCGGCGAGCGTGCGTCGCGCGATGCGGGGTGCCACGCGCGTCTACGTTCATGCTTTGGCAGCCGACTCTGGGGATGAAGGGGAGCGCCAGCTGGCGCGCGCGCAGACGCTGTCCGATGCGCTGGCCCCCTCGCAGCCTTGCGATGACGTGGCGCGCCACCTGGTTTTCAATTCCGCCGCGGGCATTGGCCGCGCGCAGTCACGCAAGCTGCCGCTGCAGATCCGGCAGAAAGGCGACGTTGAGTCTCTCTTTGCGCGCAACAGCGCCTTCAGCCACACCTTCCTCCGGCCCGCCATGTTCATGGAGGAGTGGTGGAAGGGCTACACCCGCGGCGCGGTGCTGGAGGGCACGCTGCGGCTCAGCTTGCCCTCGGACAAGAAGCTGCAGCTCACCGCCGTGCGCGACGTCGGCTTTGCCGCCGCTCGTGCGCTCTGTGCACCGCACGCATTCGCCGGCCGCGTCCTCCCCCTGGCCGGCGACGAGCTGACGCCGCTCCAGATGGCGGCTGCGTTCGCGCATGCGCAACGCTCTGACGTGCGCTACTCGCGCATGCCCGCCTGGCCGCTCGCGCTGCTCAAGCCGCAGCTGTGGCGCATCGTTCGCTTTCTGGAGGATCCGGGCTATGGCATCGACGTCGCCGCGTGCCGCAAGGAGCACCCGTGGATGCTCACCTTTGCACAGTTCCTGGAGGCGACTCGATGGGCTGACGCCTCGCGCTCCTACTCCGGCGTGCGCTATGCGGACGCGGATGCCTTCGCCAATCGGGCGTAGAAGCTCTCACTGCTCTAGAATGACTTGAGAAGAGAAAAAGCACTGCTGCCTCTTCCTTCCTTGGATCCTTGCTGCGTTGTACGACATTCCAAAAACAGCCCGCCCTGTGCCTCTCACGTCCTCCTCGTTCATGCTGCGCGGCGCTGTTTCCGCGCTGGGCGCTCCAGTGGGCAGCTGCAGGCGCGTTCGTCGCGGCGCAAGCGTCGCGGCTCGCGCGGCGCTGTCGGAGCTCAAAAGCACCTCTGTGTCGCTGGCCAAGCTCTCTGAGACGGGGCGCGTCACCAAGAACGTGGACGGCGCGCTTCTCACACGTGCGAGCGCCGGCGGCCCCAAATCCCCGCTCTGTGGCTGACGCTCCCAGCCGGCCCCGTCCGCAGTAAGCTACAACAGCACCAGCAAAGTTGTGACGGTGGAGGACCCCGCGAAGGGCCTTCGCTACCCCGCCAGTGTCGGCAAGGACAATGTGGTGCGCTTTGACGCGGACAACGGGGTTGCCATGGGCATGGCTCCCAGCGGCGCACTGGAGGCGCTCTCGCTGGGCACGTTGTCGCTTGGCCCGGAGCTTGTGAACGGCCGAGCGGCGATGCTGGGCCTGCTGGGCGTCCTGCTCACTGAAGTGGCTTCTGGACGCAGCGCATGGCAGCAGATCGGCAGCGGCAGCATCCTGACGGCTCTTGTCGTGGCCGGGGCCGTCTCCGCAGCGTCAGTGGCACCCCTCCTCACGGGCGCGGTTTCTGCGGAGAAGCTGTTCCCGAGCGAGCTGGATCCGTACGCCGACACGCAGCTCCCGGAGGTGTGGACTCCCACGGCTGAGCGCCTGAACGGGCGCGTGGCCATGGCCGCTTTCGCAGTCATCCTCGTGCAGGAGCTCTTCAAGGGCAGCGCAGTGCTGTAAACATCACAGACAGCGAGGGATGGAGCCACGCGAGTCTCTATATGAAGAAGCCACACTGGCGCGTAGCAGCCTTGCTGGCTTTCGAGGGCATGTCTGGGAGCGCGTGCTGCACTTCCGCGATGCGCGGGAACGGCGGCGGCGGCGCCTCCAGATCTGATACCAGTCCCTGCGCCTGCGCTGCGGCGCCTGCGTGCTGTCCAGTGTGCGTGCGCTGCGCCGCCCTCGCCGCGTCCAACGCGCCAGCCTCCAGCACCGCGCTGCGCGACAGCGCCGAGGCTGCGTTGAGACAGCGCAGCGCGCCCAGGGCCAGCTCCGCGCACGCGCCCTGCGCGCCGTGAGTCACCAGCAGAGCCACCAACAGAGGGGCGGCGCCCTGCGCGGCTGCTGCCGCCGCATTGCCCGGAAGGGTTGCCATGCCCCACAGCGCGCCCGCGCAGCTCTCCGCCACGCGCCTGTCATCCGGGTGCTGCCGCAGCGCCGCCAGCGCGCTCTCCACGCAGCCAGCCTGCAGGCACGAGGCGCAGATGTCCGGCTGCGCGGCCAGGTTGCGCAGCGCCCCAGCGCCCAGGAACTGCACCTGCGCGCTGTGGGGCGCGCCGCGGTGCGCGCGCATGGCGGTTGCCACCGCCGCCGCGACGCGGGCGTTGGCCGCGCCCATGGGCGCCCACAGCTGCGGGACAGCTGTCAGGTTGGCCACCGCGCCGCAGCCGTGCTCCGCCACGCCCGCGTGGCTGGGGTGCGCCGCCAGCGCGGCCGCGCATGTGGCGATGGCGCCGCAGCGCACGGCTGCGTCTCTGGCGCGGGGCGCGAGCGCCAGCGTGCGCAGCGAGCCGCAGCACGCCTCCTGGCAGCCAGCCAGCCCGGTGGCGCCGCCCATGCCGTCCACCAGCGCTACGATGGCCGCGTCCGAGACGGCCTCCGCGCCGCCGGGGCGCAGCACCAGCGCCAGCACAGCGCGAGATGCGCCCTCCGCCACGCCCGGGTGCTCCGGCTGTGTCGCCAGCGCGCGGCACAGCGCGTCGGCGGCGAAGCACACATCCTCCGAGGACAGCTCACAGGTGGCGCCGTGCGCCCCATCGAGGGAGTCTGCGCTCTCAGGCGAGCCCGCCTGCGCAGGAGGGGCACCCTCACGCAGCGCCAGCGTCGCCAATGCGTCCACCGTGCTCGCCGACAGCGCGTCGGCGGAGGCGCCCACAGGCGCGGCCTGCGCGGGCGGAGGGAGGCGCAGGATGGCGAAGAGTGCCCAACACGACTGCTCCAGCGCCTCTCGCTCCCGCAGCCCCTGCGCCGCGCACATGCCCTGCGCCAGCGCGCGCACCGCCCCCGCCCCCGCCGCCGCCGCCGCCGCGCTGGGCTGGTCAGCGCAGAGGGCGTTGAGCGCCGCCGCCGCCGCCTCTCGCACCCCTGGGGACGCGCCCGCGTGCGTGCTCAGCGCGCCCGCCATCGCCTGCGGCGCGCCCGCCCGCAGGCACGCCACGCGGCCGGGCGCGTCCCCGGCCAGGCGGCGCAGGGCCAGCGCGGCGTGCTCCGCGACGTCCGCGTCTGCCGGGCGCAAGCGCAGCGCGCAGAGCAGCGCGTCGACGGCGCCGGAGGCCACGCAGCGCGCGCGACACGCCGGCGACAGCGCCAGGCGGCGCAGCGCGGCGCAGGCGCTCAGCAGCGCCTGTCGCCGGGGCTGAGGGGCGTCGTCGGGCTCCAGAGCAGCGCGCAGGCACTGCAGCACCGCTTCGCAGCAGCCGCTCTCCGCGGCGACGCCAGCCTCCTCTGCGCGGCCGCACAGCGCGCGGATGGCGGCGCATGCGGCGGCCTGGAGGGGCCAGTGGCGCGGGTGCGCCTGCGCGCACGCCACCGCCAGCGGCAGCGCGCCCGCAGCAGCAGCCGCGTCCGCGGCGGACGAGCACGCCACCAGCGCGGCCAGCGCTGCGCACGCCGCGGCGAGCGCATGCGGCGCGTGCTCGCCGTCCGGCTGGGAGGGCTGTGAGAAGCGCTGCAGCGCCTCCAGGCACAGCGCCACGCCTCCCGCGTCGCACGCGCGCTGGCGCGCCCGCGCCTCGCCCCCAAGGCACGCCAGCACGGCGGCGGCGGCGGCGGCGATGCGGGGGTCCCCCGGATGGGCTCTGCACGCAGCCACCACAGCCTCGGCGCCCCAACCCTCAGCGCAGGCGGCGCGGCCGCCATCGGAGCAGCCCGCCAGCGCGCCCAGCGCGCGCGCGCCGCCCAGCGCCAGCCCCGCGTCGCCGGCGTGGGCGCGCAGAGCGGACACGCACGCGGCTGCTGCGGCTGCGGCGGCTGGCGGCGGCTGCCCCGGCGCAGACGCCTCGCCCGCAGATGCCAGCGGCGGGGCCATCGCGCACAGCGCAGCGACGCCGCGCAGCTGCACGCCCAGCGCGGATGCGTGGGTGCGCATGGCGGTTGCCACAACCGTGGCAGCCGCCACCGTCTCTGGCGCCTGAGCCGCGTCGCCCGCGCTGGCCCCGCCCCCGCACAGCGCCGCCAGGCAGCGCACCCCCGCGGAGGCCGCCTCCGGCGCGCGCGCGTGCGCGAATATTCCGTCGCAGACCAGTCGCAGGCAGCCCTCGTCCAGGAGCGCCTTTCGCTGTCCGGAGGCTTTATCAGCGTTCGAGTCGGCGGCCAGCTGTGCGGAGATTGCGTCGCACTCGGCGGAGAAAGCGGCCTGATCCTTGAATGCCAGGCGCAGTGGGCGCGTGGCGTTGGGCGCCAGCATCAGCGGCGGTGGCGGCGGCTCCGCGGGCGAGGCCTGTTGCTGTCGCGGCGGCGCCTGCTGCCGAGCCTGGCTGGCCTGACTGCCCGCCGCCGCCGCCGGTGCGCCGCCCTCCTCCTCCAGCAGCACGCGCGCCGCGAACAGGTCCCGCTGGGGCAGCGCGGCCGCCACTTGCCTCTGGATCTCAGCCACGGCTGCGGACGCCTCGATGCGCGACAGCGCGTCAGCCACCGACGCCGCGGGCGTGCCCCTGAGGAAGTCGGTGACACGCTCGCTCAGCGGCGGCGCGTCCTCCGCCGTCACCTCGGCGTAGGACGCCATGGTCGCCTCCGCCGCGCTCACCGCCACCACCGCCGCCACGCCTGCAGCTTCGGCGGCAAAGGCGGCGAAGGCGGCGATGCGCGATGCGGCGGCGGCCTCGGGACCCGAGCGCTGCGCCGTAGGCGGGGCCACCTGCGGGGGCGGGGGGGCGGGGGGCGCCGCTTTGCCGGAGAGCAGCGCCTCCATGCGCTGCGCCACCGCCTCTGCGCTGGGCCGCGCGCGCGCCTCCTGCGCCCAGCACCGCTCCGTGGTCTCCCAGAAGGCGTCCGGGGCGCCCTCCGGCCTGGCAGGGCGCTTGCCGCGCACTACCAGTCCCACAATCTGCGCAGGCGTCTTGCCGGCCCAGGGCGCTGCCAGGGCGGCCAGCTCGAACAGCACGCATCCGAGCGCGTAGACGTCGCTGACAGCGCCGTGCTGTCCCTCGTCCCAAAGCTCAGGCGCCATCCAGGCTGGCGATCCTCCGGGGGCGCGAGAGGAGCGCGTGGCTGCCGCATCCGCTCTGCTGGCGGCGAAGCCAAAGTCCGCCAGCTTGGCCGTCAGGTGCACCCCGCGCGGGGCTGTGGGTAGGGCGTCGAAGAGCAGCACGTTGGCGCCCTTGAGGTCGCGGTGGGCGCAGCCGCGCGCGTGCAGGCATGCGAGGCCGCGCGCGGCGTCCACCGCGAGGCTCACGCGCCCCGGCCAGTCCAGCGGGCACGCGGAGGAGGCCAGCAGCTTGTCCAGCGCGCCCCGGGGTGCCAGCTCGAAGAGCAGCGCCAGGCGAGGGCCTTGGAAGGACCAGCCAAGGAGCTGCACCAGCTGGGGGTGCGGGCCCAGCTCCGCCAGAGCGCACGCCTCCACGCGCAGCGACGCCAGCTGCCCCGCGGACAGCGCCGCGGCTGGCGCGTGCAGCAGCTTGAGCGCGCAGGCGGCGCCGCGGAAGGATGCGCGGAAGACGCGGCCAAAGCCGCCGGAGCCCAGCAGCGAGCCCGGCTGCGCCTCGTCGAAGGTGACATCGCAGCTGAGATCCAGCTCGCGGGCAGCCTCAGGCGCGGCTGCGCTCGTCGGACTGCTGGGCTGCGCAGACAGCACTGCCGGCGCCGCCGCAGCCGCCAGCGGATGCGACTCTGCCGCGGCGCGCTTGGGCGCCCGCTCCGCACCCCGGGGCTGCTCCTGCGCCGCCGCCAAGCCCAGGGACACCTCGTGCAGCGTCTGCGGCTGCGCGCACGCGTACGCCAATACCTCCTGCAGCTCAGCGCCCAGCGACTCCTTCACCTGCGTCTCCGCGCGGGCACACGCGGCAGCCACAGCGGCGCGCGTCGCCTCCAGGTCGGCGTCCGCGTGGCGGGCAGCCTGAGGCGCGTCGAAGGCAAAGTTCCCCTCGTTCCCAGGGATCAGCATCCTTAGGTGCGAAGACAGCCGACGCTGCGCGCTGCTCAGCGCCTCAGCGCGCGCCTGGTGGCTGGCCAGGCGGGTGAGGAGCAGAGGCAGCGGAGTGGCAGCACAGCGCTCGGCGACATCCGCCTCCTTTGCGACGTCAAGCAGCGCCGCCGCCGCGCGCAGCTCCGCCTCAAGCGCGGCCAGCACGGAGGAGCGCACCGCCGCCTCCGGGGCGGTGCAGGGCGGCTGGTGCGCGGGAGGGAAGATGAGGGTGAGAATGCGGGAGCATGTCTGGTTGCTAGGGCAACGCACCCGTAGCGATGCCAACGGCGCCTCCGCCGCGCGTACCAGCGCAGCCAGTGCGTCCACTTGCAGGCCGCACGCGCCACCGGGCGAGACCGCCTGTGCGGCAGCCTGCGCAGCCAGCAGGGCGAGGGCCAGCGAAGGCGCGGGGGACGCGTCCTCTGCGCCGCTCATCATTCTTGGCACGCCCGGCTGGCAGCGGCTTGCGGAGCGTGGGGATGGTGTGGAGGCCGCCCCATGACAGCGAACAGCTAGGTGGTGGTAGGGTCCCGCCTGAAAACAATAATTTGGCAAAGCGAGCTCCTCCGAGCGCGCCGTTGACGCGTGCTGGGCGAGTCGTGACAGCCTGAGCGTAGCGAGAGGGTACGCTCCAGCAGGAAAGAGGATGTCCAGCTCTTCTGGGGCCAGCGCCGGCGAAGGCAGCCGGCGCGCGCAGCTGGAGGCCTGGCGCGCGGCGCGCGGGTCGCGGCTGTCTGGCGAGGGCGCGGTGAGCAGCGGCGAGCAGGGGGTGCGGGCGGGCGGCAGTGCAAGCGCTGCGCACTTCAGCGCACACCCGCCCGCAGGAGGACCGTCACACGCGTCACGGCTGCCGGTCGCGGCGCCGCAGCTGCGCTCTGCGCCTTTCGGCAAGCCCGACGCGGGCGCGGCGGCGGGCGGTGCGGCTCGCGTGGCGGCGAGTCGGCCCGAGTCGTCCTCTCAACGGCTGTCTGGCGCTCTGGCTCGCGTCGCGCCGGCCCCCGGCCCCCCGCCCGCCGCCGTCAAGCGCCCGCCGCCCCCCGCCGTGTCCGCCGCGGGCGGGCCTGCGCCCCGGTCACTGGCGGAGGCGCTGGAGGGCGAGGTGCGAGTGCTTAAAGAGGAGCTCTCCTCGGTGTGCTCCCAGAAAGCGCTGCTGGAGGCTGAGTACGCGCAGCGCTGGGTGCGCGCAGCCACCGAGCAGGCGCACGCGCAGGCGCTGGCCGCGGAGAACGCGGCGCTGCGGAGCGAGCGAGACGCTCTCGCAGCGGCTGTACAGACGCGCCTCCTCGACAAGCAGCCCTCGCAGCAGCAGCAGCGCCAGCTGGACGCCGCCCACGCGGCGCGGCGCAGCGCGGAGACCACCTGCGCGGAGCTGCGCGACGCGCTGAGCATCGCAGAGCGGGGGCGCCACGCGGCCAGCGCAACCCAGGCGTCGCTGCAGGCGCAGCTGGACGCCACGCAGCTGCTTCGCGCGCAGGCGGAGCAGCGCTGCGGCAGCGGCGACCAGGCGGCCAAGGAAGAGGCCACCTTGGCGCGGGCAGAGGCGGCCGCAGCCGTCGCAGCCACCTCAGCGCTCCGCAAGCAGCTCGCCGCTGCGCAGTGCGACGCGGAGGCGCAGGCGGCGCAGGCGCAGCGCTCCCGGGCGGACGCCGCAGCGGCGCATGCGGCGGCTGCGCAGCGGGCGGGCGCCGACGCAGAGCTGCTGGAGCAGGCGCGGCGCGAGGCGCAGGACGCGCGCGAGCGGGCCGCGCGCGCGGAGGAGCGGATGCAGCAGGCGACGGCGCAATCCGATGCGCAGACGGCCGCGATGGCCGCGCTGCGCTGCGAGGGGGAGCGTGCGCTGGAGGTGGCGCACGCTCAGACGGCCCTCGCGGCGCAGCACATGCAGCGCGCGATGGCCGACGCCGATGCCGCGCGGATGCAGATGGCCGCGATGCGCGAGGAGGCTGCGTGCGCGGCGCGCGCGCTGGCGGGCACGCAGGCAGAGGCTGCCGCAGCCGCAGCCGCAGCCGCAGCCGCGGCGGCCGATGCGGAGTCGCGAGCGCAGCAGGCGCAGGCTGCCGCCGCCGCCGCCGAGGCTGGCGCGGCCGCAGCGCGCGCGGAGGCTGCGTTTGCGCGCGAGCAGGCTGAGAGCGTTCGCGAGAGCGCCGACTTTTCGGTGGGCACCCAGGCGGAGATTGCGCGCAGCCTGGCGGCCGAGTGCCGCAGCGCCGAGCGTCAGCGCGACAAGTCCGCCGCCGCCGCTGCCGCCGCCGCCGCGGGCCTCGCCGCCGCGCAGGCGGAGTGCGAGAGCCTGCGCTCCCGGCTGCGAGACCTGGACGCCCGCCGCAGCAGCGCGCAGGCGCAGGCGTGCAGCACCGACGCGGCGGCCATCCGCGCGGCGCAGGAGAAGGTGCTCTCAGCCGTGGCGGACGCAGCGCGCAGCCGCGAGGACGCGACGCAGGCTCGCGCACACGCGCACGCGCTCGCGCAGCAGCTGGAGGCGGCCACAGCCAAAGTGCGGGCGCACGAGAGCCGCCAGGCGGAGACGGCGACGGCGCAGAACGACGGCGACGCCGCTCGCCTGCCCGCGCTCCGCGCCGCCCTGCTGGCCAAAGAGGAGGAGCTGGACGCCGCCGCGAGCTTCGCCATGCGGCTGCAGCAGGACCTGAGCGACGCGCGCAAGGAGTGGGATGCGGCTGCCGCACGCGCAGCCTTTGCGCTCGCGGACGCGCGCCTGCACCGTGACGCCGCGGCGGAGGCGGAGGCGCGCGCAGAGGCGCGCGCGGAGGCCGCGGAGGGCCAGGCGGACGCGCTGCGCGAGGCGCTGGCGGCCAACGACGCTGCGATGGAGGAGGCGCAGCAGATGCTCGCGGCCGCCCCGCCGCCGCCGCCGCCCGCCGCGGACGGCGATGCGCTGGTCGCTATGCGCGATGCGCTGTTGCGCGCGGAGAGTGAGGCTGTGGCGTCGCGGGCAGAGGCCAACGAGGTACAGCGGGAGTCCCTGTTTTTCCTGGGCGAGATGGCGGAGCAGCTCAAGGCCGCCGACGCCAAGCTCGCACTGAGCGCCTCCGCCGGCAACGCGCTGCAGGCGGCGCAGCAGCGCGTGGAGGCGGCGGAGCAGGCCGCTGAGCAGGCTGGCCAGCAGGCGCAGCAGGCGCGACAGGCGCACGAGGCGCTCGCGCAGCAAGTGTCCCGCGCAGACGCCGCCCGCGCCGCCGCCGCCGCCGCCGCCGAGCGCATGCATGCTCTCCAGCTGGACGAGATGGCGGAGCAGCTGGCCGACGCAAAGGCCAAGGCCCGCACGCTCGCGGCCGCGCTGCGCTCCGCTCGGAGGGGCTCAGAGGCGCGGCACGACACCGCGCATGCGCTGGCGGTGGCGCGGCGCCAGCAGGTACCCGCAGTGTCGCCAGGCGGCCCCGCCCCGTGCGACGGCGAGGGGGCCACCGCAGCCTTTGCGCTGGCGGACCTCATCGACGCGGAACGAAAGGCGGCGGCGGCGCCGGCGGCGGATGAGCGTCTGGAACCGTTGGCATCGCCGCAGGACGCTGTGGCGGTGCGCGTACGGCGCGCAACCAAGGAGATGGGCGCCGTCAAGCCCCACCAGATGGCCGTGGCCGTGGCGGCGCTGCGGCGGGCCAGCGTTGGCGCGCCAGCGTCGCCCCGCGGCGCGGAGGTGCGTCGCCAGTCCATGGAGCTGCTGGCCAGCCTGACGCAGATGGTGGAGAACGACGAGAACGCGGGGTGCGCCGCGGGCAAGGCTTCGCAGCGCACCGCGCGGAGGGCGCTGTCGGGCCTGCAGCCCAGCGCGGTGGAAGCAGAGGCGCGCTACGCGCTGCGGCCCAGAACAAGCGTCGGCGCAGCGCACTGAGCCAAAATACAACAAACATGCTACGCGAGAACGTCCGGGACAGGCGCAATGCAGTGCCGAAGAGACGAAGGCGAATCTTGTCCAGTTGTCAGTCGTAGAGCTGTAGAGGGTCAGTCATGATCCGGACGAGTCGCGACGCGATAGGATCCGGACGAGTCATCGAGCACTTGGTGCCCCCTCGGCTCCTCCGTGCCGCGCCGCGATGTCGCGTCTAACGACGGTGGAGGTGCGCATCGAAGGGATGTCGTGCGGCGCGTGTGTGGGCGGCGTGCAGGCGGCTCTGGACCGCCTACCCTCTGGCGCAGTTCGCGCCTCCAGCGTGCGCGTGGGCAGCGCCAGCGTCACCTTCGACCCGTCTCTCATCAGCGAAGCGTCGCTGTTGGCCGCCGTCGAGGACAGCGGCTTCGATGCTGCAGTCGTGTGCGCTGCGCCTGACAGCCACGCGGATGACACGCAGCCGCTGCTGTCGCCGGAGCCGCGCAACGTGCGGCTGTCAGTGTCTGGCATGGCGTGTTCGCGCTGCGCCGAGTGGGTGGACACGGCGCTGAGAGGAGTGGTGGGCGTCACGTCTGTGCAGGTGTCGCTGGAGCGCGGCATAGCGGAGGTATCCACCTGTGGCGCGGTGGCGCACCTCCTTCGCGCCGCGGAGGTGACGGGCTTTCCCTCGCACGTCCTCCTGGAGAACGAGACGGCGGCTGCGCCGCAGCCTCAGACGCCGCCCCTGTCGACACCCACGCCTCACGCGGCGCACGCGACTGCTCGCCCGCCCACGCTCCTGCGCGTGTACCGCCTGAGCTGCAGCGCGTGCTCCAGCGCGGTGGAGCGCGTCGCTCTGCGCGTGCCGGGCGTGGCTACCGCCGCCGTCAGCGTGCTAGCAAACACAGCGCACGTCACCTGGATGCCCCCCCCCGCAAAGGCTGCCAGCCCGGAGGCCCTGGCGGCGGCCATCCGCGCGGCCGGCTACCCCTGCCAGGTTGTGGACGAGTCTGCGCGGGGCCGCGTGTCGTTCCAGGTGCGCGGCATGTGCTGCCCGGCCTGCCCGCAACGCATACAGCACGCCCTGCGCGCGCTTCCGTCTGTCGCGTCCGTCAACGTGGACGAACAAGCATGCCGAGTGGACGCCGCGTTCGACGCAACCTCTGCGCGACCACGTCAGCTGCTGGACGCGCTGGACGCACTGGGCTACGGCGCGGACCTCTGGCCGCAGACGAGCGCGGCTGAGGAGGAGGATGCGCACGCGGCCGGCGAGGTTGCAGAGTGGCGGCGCCTGTTCCTGGGCTCGCTCGTATTCACGCTGCCTCTGGTGGTGTTGATGATGCTCCTCCCGTACATCCCAGCCGCAAACCAACTCATCATGCTCGAGCTGCTGCCTGCGCAGAGCCACGTGGGCACTGCGGGGCACGCGGGCGCGCACGGAGGGGGCTCGGGGCGCAGTTTGCCGCTCATGTCGGTGTTGGGATGGGGGCTGGCGTCTGTGGTTCAGTTCGTCTATGGCGCGCGCTTCCTCGCCGGCGCCGTGCGAAGCCTGCGTGCGCGATCCGCCAACATGGATGTGCTTGTGGCTCTGGGCACGTGGGCCGCCTACATCTACAGCTGCCTGCTGGTGCTGCTGCGCGCGCAGCGCAGCGGCGGGGTGCCGGGCAAGGACATGTTCGACACTCCAGCCATGCTCATCTGCTTCATCTTGCTGGGCAAGTGGCTCGAGTCGGGCGCGCGCGGGCGCACGCGCAGCGCGCTCAAAGGCCTCGCGGCGCTGCAGCCCGCGTGCGCCACCCTCGTGGAGGAGCGCCGCCCCGACCGCGACATCCCGGCGGCCATGCTTCAGCTCGGCGACGTCGTGCGCCTGGCGCCGCCGCAGCGCGTCCC
>Ga0049083_10000591_pt1 | contig 13083 bp, 8 predicted proteins | sample GreLakmeMI27MSRF_FD_66719 | JGI IMG/M metagenome (GOLD analysis project Ga0049083, IMG submission 66719) | Freshwater lentic microbial communities from great Laurentian Lakes, MI, USA - Great Lakes metaG MI27MSRF | ecosystem: Environmental > Aquatic > Freshwater > Lake | place: Great Lakes...
TGTGGACAGAGGTGCGTGAGCAATGTGCGTCCGCCACGCGTGTGTGCAAGAGAGAGAGCGCAATGCAGCCCTTGGTCGGTTTGGACACGCGGGCAGCTCATGCGCGCAGCAGCCGAGGCCGTGTGCGCACCAGGTGCAGCTTCACGTCGTCCAGGTTCTCGCACTGGCTGAGGTTGTTGTAGTCCGCCGCGCTCAGCAGGCCGCCCCGGTAGCCGCGCAACAGCCCCTCCACATAGCCGTCCTTCACGTTCGCGTAGCACGCCTCAACACCCCAGGTCATCTCCAGCGCCTGCGCGCAGCGTCAGCGCTGCGGCGTGGCCACGCGAGAGGTGCTGCAGCGCGCACCATTTTCCACCGGCGCGAGTGAGCAAGACCGCGGCGCAGCGCGCGCCTCCGGGCAAAGCCCAGGCGGCGGGCGCGTCGGAGTGTGTTCAAAACACAATCACAGGTTATGTTGTTCGACGAGCAGCTCCCACTACCGACGCCTTGTCGCCTCTTTCATGCGGAGCGTGGTTCCGGCCAGCGCTCCCAGCGCGGACGAGCCCATGCGTTCTCGTGTGGCTGTGCTGGGGCTGGGCGGAGTGGGACGTGCACTGCTGGAGCTGCTGGTCAAAGAGGAAAGCGTAGCGGCTCAGCAGCTCGCAGTCGTTGCCGTGAGCGACTCTAAGCACACGCTGTCCGCGAGGGAAGGCCACGTGCTGTCCACGGCTGCTGTGCGGGCTGTGCTGGCAGCAAAGTCCTCAGGCTCTGGTCTGGCCTCCGTCGCTGTTGACGCGGGGACGTGCCAGCTGCATGCCGGCGCCCTGGTGTTGGCACCGCGGCTGCTGGTTGCAGACTGCTCTGCGGCGGACACGAGCGAATGGCTTCTCTCCGCGCTCGCCGGCGGCGCCTCGGTGGCGCTGGCCAACAAGAAGCCGCTGTGCGCCCCTCAGGCCGTCTTTGCGCAGCTCACGGCGGACAGTCGCCGCTTCCGGGCCGAGTCCACCGTCGGCGCCGGTCTGCCCGTGCACACCGCCCTGCGCCGCCAGCTGGCCGCGGGAGACGTGGTGTCTCGCGTGGCGGGCTGCTTCAGCGGCACGCTGGGCGTTGTCTGCTCCGGCCTGCAGGCGGGCTCGCCCTTCAGCCTGGTGGTCAGGGACGCCAAAGAGCAAGGTTTCACGGAGCCGGACCCGCGTGACGACCTCTCAGGCCTGGACGTGGCCCGCAAAGCGCTCATCCTGGCGCGACTGCTGGGATGGTGTTTGGAGCTGGGCCAGGTCACAGTTGAGAGCCTCTACCCGCCATCCATGGGCCCAGATCTGCTGACCACGGAGCAGTTCATGGCTGCGCTGCCCAGCCTAGATGCGGAGTTTGCTCACAAGGCTGCACAAGCCGCGGCTGACGGTTGCGTGCTGCGCTATGTGGCGACGGTGGAGAACTGTTGCTGCTCGGTGGGCCTGCGCGCCGTGGCCAAGGACAGCCCGCTGGGGCGGCTGCAGGGCACGGACAACCTGGTGGAGGTGTGGAGCAGCGTATACGACCAGGCGCCCTTTGTCATCCAGGGCCGTGGCGCCGGCGCAGCAGCCACAGCCTCGGGCGTGCTGGCGGACTTGCTGGAGCTCCGCGATTGCCAAACATGGTGCTAGGATTTACAAACGCGCTCGTAGAGCTCTAGAGCAGCCAGAGTTCCGTCCTTGCCAGGGTCGCCTTCTAACTCCGCCTGCTCCGCTGGCTCTCCTCCTCCGAGTCCCCCGACGGCGGCTCTACGCCGCTGGCGCCGCGTTGTTCCACCTCCGTGCTGCCGCGGCGCGACCCGCGGTGCCAGGGGCGCTGCGGTAGCGGGGGGGGGAAGCCACCCTCGGCGGCGACCATCTTGGACAGGTGCACCCGCCGAGTCAGCAGGTCCGACAGCCGCCCGGACAGCCGCCGCAGCGCGCTGGCGCGGCGCTGGGTGGAGGTGTTGGAAACATAGTTTTCCTCCTCCTCTGCAGGCCAAGCGCCGCCGCAGCAGCCCCGAGGCTCCTTCTCCTCGCGATGGGGAGCAGCCTCTTCCTCATCGTTCTCCTCCGGCTCCGGGCCCACCGCCGTGGGAGGCCCGCACAGCGCGGCGCGCACGCGGGGCCAGCACGCGCCGCAGACAAAGCCGATCAGGGCCACGATGGCGGAGGCGCCAATTACCCAGGGCACAATCTGCTCAGCGCTCAGATCCTCCGTCACCGGAGACGCGGGCGGCGGCTGCTGCGGCGGCGGCGGCGGCGGCATGGTTGCGTTGCGCGAGCCGGGCAGGGGGGGCAGAGTGAAGATGGTCGGGGGTGGGGGTCGCATCGGCGGCGGCACGGGAGGCGGTAGGGGTGGCGGCGGGGAAAGCGGTGGACGGGGAGGGGACGGGGTTGGGGGCGGCGGTGAGCGGTACGCCATCGTGAAAGCCTGGTTGTTGGCGCCGGGCGGTGCCGCGCATGTGTACAGCGTCATCGGCGCGCCGTCCGCGATGGTGCAGACGGAGGGGCCGCCCGGGCAGAGGACATCCGCGCAGAGGCCCGTGGCCACATTGACCAGCCGGCCATACGGCGCCGACCAGTTCCACGCCTGTCCTGGCCAGCTGCTGCAGGTGGTCACCACTAACGCCACGCCCACACAGCTCAGGGGGAAGGCGCCGGGGGCGTTGCAGGTGGTGGGGTTGTATTCGAGGCACTTGCTGGAGACGCCCTCCTTGATTTGCAGCGTCGATGGCACAAGGGTCCAGGACTGGAAGGCTGGCACCGTGGGCTGGCAGGGCCACACTGTGACGGGCGTGCCGTCCGCGCAGGTGCCTGTGGGGCAGTGGACGTCCAGGCAGCGCCCCGACTGTCGCTCCGTCAGCGCAGCCGATTGGGCCCGCGCTGAGCACTCAAGGCGGTCAGAAACCAGGCACGCGCTGTCGGCAGGGACACTCACGCACCTGCGAGTGGCGCGACGGCGAGGAGGAGCAGTGCGGCGAGCGACATTTGCAGAAATGCTGTGCACGGCGTCTGTGTACGCTTGGCTGCGCGCCTCTCCAGGCGAACTCGCAAGCCCGCCGCGTACAGAGCAGGTGCAGGCGCGGATGAAGCGCCGGCGGTGGGGGCGCGAGGAAGGGCGCGGCGTTCCGTGACGCGGAAGTGGAAGGCCAAGAGTCATCAGAAGGCGAACAGCCAGAGTGGTCCCTCGCGCACGCATGGCGTCGCGTGCGGGCCTACCCCCACACCCCGCTCTGGTCGTTGACGCTCGCTTTGGAGCCCCGCTTGTGCGAGCCGCTCTTGTCCTTGCTAAAGTTGGTGCCGCCGCGCCGCCCGCCTGCGGTGGCCGCCTTGGCGCCGCCCGCGCGACGCCGCTCCGTGCGTATGCGCTCCCGGATCTCGCACTGGCGCGCGGAGAGGCCCACGCTGACGCTGGGCGCCACGGTGCCCTCCTCGCTGCCCTCGCCCTCGTCGCTCCCCTCTGGCCCCGCGGCGTCCGCAGCTACGCCTGTGGGAGGCGCCGCATCCGCGCCCGCGCTCAGCTGCTGCATACGCTGCTGGTTGAGGAAGGCGAGCGCCAGTTGGGACTGGCAGGGGGCGCCTGCGCCCACTCCGTCAACTCCGGGGTCGACGCTGCGCGCGGGGGCCTCCTCCTCTGACGCCTCGCCGTCGTCGGACGGCTGAGGGAACGAGGAGCCCTTTGCATCGGAGTCGCCGTCCGAGCCGGGGGAGTCTGACTCAGAGCCGTCTGAGTCGTCACTGTGCGACGAGCCAGCCACAGGCTGCTCGCCGTCTCCAGCCTCGCCGCGCAGGATGCGCTCCGCCTCCTGCGCCTCCTCCAGCTCCGCGCGCTCCTTGGCGCCGAAGCCGGAGGCGCGCAGAGCCGCGTCAAGCTGCTCAGCCGCAGCCGCGCTGCCGCCGCCCGCAGCGCACGCCGCACGCAGCCCGCCGCTCCAGTCCTCCAGGCCCGCGTCCCCGGGGCGGAAGTTGTAGCGGCGCATGAAGAAGCGCTTGAGGCAGTCCACGTCGCGCTCGAAAAAGTGATCCGCGTTCAGGTGCGCCGCGCTCACCATCTGCGGAAAGTCAATGAGCGTGACGTGCTCCTTCTCATCCACCAGCAGGTTGAACTCGTTGAAGTCGCAGTGCACCAAGCCGTGCTGCGCCAGACGTGCCATGATGTCCATCGACTGCGTCCATACCCGACCAGGGTGTGCCAGCTCCCGCACTTGCGTCAGCGGATGCGCGTCCATCAACGTCATGAGCACGCAGTGGCGGTTCACCTCCTTGGCGTCAGGCACGGGGAAGCCGTGGTCGCCAAGCGCGCGCATGAAGGCAAACTCCTTGAGAGCAGACAAGTGGGACAGGTGCAGCCAATTGTAGGAGGCGGTACGGCTGCGCAGGTAGTCGCGAGTCTTCTTGACCTGTCAGGGGGTGCGTGAGTGAGCGTGTGCGAGCGAGCAAGCAGATGCAGAACACACGTTGCGGAAGGAGGTGCGCCCCAGACGGTGCAGCTTCAGCGCAAGCAGGTTGCCTTCCTCGTCAGTCACCTGCCGCGCAGACCGTCAGCCCAGAGCGGCGGTGAAACGGGGAGAAGCGAGGCACTGCACTGCACGCGAGCGAGCGCCGTGGTCCGCACCTCATACACGTCGCTCTCCTTGCCCACGCCAACCTTGCGCCCCACGCCCGTGATGGCGCCGCGCGCAACCAGCGCGCGGATGGCGAGGAAGTCGTAGCCCTGGGGGCGACGGACGTGAGCAGCCGCCGGCACGGCTGCGAGGTCTAACACAGCCAGGCTGGCCACGGTGCCAGCCGCGCGCGCGCGCGTACGAAGCCAGCCCGTGTGGCGGCCTACCGCGCGTGCGCAGTGGCGGCGTGGGGGCGCACCAGCGGCGTGAGGCGATAGCCGTCGTACTTCTGGTTCTCGTGGTGCACCAGCTTGTGCTTCAGCAGCAGCCGCATCTGCTTGAACGCTCCACCTGCAGCAGCGCAGGCGTGAGGCGCCGCGAAGTGCGACGCTGCGAGCGCAGGGCACGCGCCGTTGCGCAGCGCTGCGATGGAGTCCACCAGGCTCGCAGGCACCAGCTCGTGGTTCTTCATCCCCATTTCCACCGCAGTGAGCGTGCGCCATGCGTCCTGGTTGCTCGCAGAGTGAGCGTGGGGCGTTGAGTAGGGGTGTCGGGCTCGCACCTTCTCAATGTAGCGCAGCTGGTTCACGTCGAAGCGCATGGGCCGTGGGCGACCTCACTGCGCTCAGTGGAGCGTGCTTTGACAGAAGAAGACGACAGAAGGGAGCTACAAGGGAGGAGCGCGCTAACAGTGCCCTGGGTGCCACGCGTCTACAGTGCCGTCGTACAACAGCCTGCACATGCGGCAGATTGTTCCCTTCCTACTCGCGATGACGTGCACGGCGTCTCTGAACCTGGCTCTGCCCACGGGTGCGTCTCCGCCGCGACAGAGCACATTCACTGTCTGACACCGGACACCGTCCTCCACAGGCGCCGCGCCGCTGCCGCGCGCCGCCCGCAGCCTGCGAGGCGTGGCTGTGCCGCGCCGCGCGGCAGGCCCCAGCGCTGCAGGTGCGTCGCGTGTGGGCTGTCGGAGTTGCCTGGTCGGAGCAGCTCCGTCTCGCCGCGCACGCTGGGCAGCTGCGGCAGTCACTGCGGCTCCAGCACGGCACAGCTGGTGTTGAGTCAGAGGAAACCAGTGGCTCACTTTTGTCCCTGCCGGCCAGGCCCACGCGCACGTGCGCTGACGCAGACTCGGGCGTCCGTCTCCGCTGAACCCAGCCTGCTCTCTCGGTGCGTCCTGCGCCCCACAGCCGCGCCGTGTGAGTGCATGGCACCCAGCCCTGCGCTACTCTGACGTGGAAGCGCCCGGAGCACCCACAACACTGTCTCACGCTGCACCGCGTCCTCGTGCCCAGCCTCGGCACCGGCCTCGCCGCCCTCTCCCTGGCCGTCACGCTGCAGGTGCGCGCGTGGCTCCGCGCGTGCCCCGTTCTCGTGCTCACTCCGTGCCACAGACCTGCGCGCCCGCGCCTGTGCTCGCCTCCGAGCTGGATGTGCTCACCACGCCCGCGCCCACCGCCGGCTACGTGGTTGACGACGCGGGGCTGCTGTCGCGCGCCACCGCCGGGGAGATCAACGGGCTGGCAAAGTCTATCGAGGACAGCACGGGATATCGTGTGACTGTGGTGACTCTGCGCAAGCTGCAGTTCGAGACGGACGCCTTCGCCTTCGCAGACAAGGTGATTGAGAAGTGGTACCCCAGCGCTGCGCTGGGCGACAAGAAGGCTGTACTTCTGATTGTGAAGGCAAGCAAGGAGGGCGCGCTGGTGGCTGGCCCGCAGCTGAACAAGGCGCTGGGGTCGGCGCTGGTGGACAGCATCACGGGCGAGAACATCCCCGTCTTCGCGGAGCAGGAGAAGTTCAGCGAGGCGCTCACCAGCAGCCTGAAGCGCATGCAGGCCAAGCTCACCGGCGCGGCTGACCCGGGCGCGCCAGGCGTGGAGCAGCGCAAGACGGGCAGCAACTTCAAGAGCAAGGAGGAGACGGAGGACAAGCGCAGCATCTACGGCGTCGTCGTTGGAGGGCTCCTTGTCATCTCCTTTGTCGTACCCATGGTCCAGTACTACGGGTACGTTTTGCGCTGTGCAGCGTGGCTGTGTGCTGACTCGGGGCTTGCGCAGATATGTGGGCAAGCGTGACGAATGAATACGGCAATTAATAGATTCTCGATCTCGCCAGGGCCGGTGTCTATTGTGCCGCTTCGACGATGTGTCGAACTAAAACTGTGGCCTGGGCATATGCGCGTGCGTTAGGCTGGTTAGGCGTGTGCAGCGAGCGCTGTGTGGAACGTTTTCTATGACGTCTGCGGCGCTGCGCGTCGAGGCTGATGGCTTCGCGCGCGCGCTGGGCCGTGTAGCTGGCGACGACGTACCGCCGGGCTCAGCTCCTTTGACGCTGGAAGACGTCGTTCAGTCTCCGGTGCCTGGTTGCACTGGGCCCACCAGCTTCTCCTTTTCGCCGGACGACTCGCTGCTCACCTGCCTGTGGAGCCCCGAGGGCACGCAGACGCGGCAGCTGATGGCTTTCGACGCGGCGACTCTGCGCTGCACTCCGCTCGCAGCGCACGCCAGCGAGGTGAAGCTTACGCACGAGGAGCTGTTGCGCCGTGAGCGTGCGCGTGAGCGTGGCCTGGGCGTTACTCGTTATGCCTGGGCCAAGAACTCGCTGCGCCTGCTCCTTCCAGCGCCTGTTCTGTCAGTGGTGGACGGCAGGGGCGCACCTCTGCGCGCTGTGGCGCTCGCGGCCACTTCACAGAGCCCAATGCTGGACGCCGTGCTGTCCCCAGACGGTGTCCGTGTCGCCTTTGTACAGGACGGGGAGTTGAGTGTGGCGGATGCTGTGCCGGGCCGAGAGCACGCGCCCGTGGTTCAGCTCACGTTTGGCGCCGGCGGCGACGTGACGCACGGGCTGGCGTGCTACATCGCACAAGAAGAGTTACACCGGGACGAAGGCTTCTTCTGGTCGCACGACTCGAGCGCGCTCGCCTTCTGCAAAGTGAACAACAGCCCCGTGAAGCGCTACCGCATCTCGCACCTGGGCAGCGCAGACCGCTGCGCCGAGGAGGTGCACGCGTACCCTTTTGCAGGCACGCCGAACGCCACCGTGACGCTGGGCATCGTTCGTGTGACTGCGCCAGGCGCCGTGACTTGGTTAGACGTGACTTGTGCGGGCGCGATGTGCGCCACTGCGGAGGAGGAGTACCTGTGCCGAGTCGCGTGGAGCCTGGATGATAGCCAGGTGTTGGTGACGTTGCTGGACCGCGCCCAAAAGGCGCTGAAGGTGGTTGCTTTCGACACGCGGACGGGCGCGCGGCTGCGCACCCTGCACGGGGAGACCTCTGCGGCGTGGATCAACCTCAGCCGCGTGCTGCGGCCTCTGTCAAACGGTCAGCTCCTGGTATCAAGCGAACACAGCGGATTTGCGCACCTGTACGTGGCGGCAGCGGACGGCACCCTCACCGCGCTCACAGCTGGCCAATGGGCGGCGGACGACCTCGAAGGCGTTGATGAAACCGCCGGTGTTGTGTATTTTACCGCGGGCGCAGAGTCTCCTTTGGAACGACACCTTTACGTCACATCACTGGACGGTTCCACGGCCGAGCAGCCGCGGCGGCTGACTGAGGAGCCTGGCGTGCACGCGGTGACACTGGACCACGCGATGCGGCGCTTCGTGGATGTCTATGACGCGCCGGATCAGCCGCCTAGCGCGACGCTGCGCAGCCTGGCGGACGGCGCCTTGATCGCCTCCATCTTCAAGCCGCAGACGCCGTCGCTGCGCGCCGCGCGGCTAGGATTGCAACCGCCGCAGATGGTGCGCTTCACGGCTGCCGATGGGCGCACGGAGCTGCACGGTGCGCTATACTTGCCCTCCGACGATGGCTCAAACACGCCACACCCACTGGTTGTTTCGATCTACGGCGGGCCGCATGTGCAGCTTGTGACGCGTTCCTGGGCACTTACGGTAGATATGCGCGCCCAGCTGTTGCGCTCTCGCGGCTTTGCCGTGCTCAAGGTGGACAGCCGCGGCTCCTCGCGTAGAGGCTGTGCCTTTGAGCACGCGCTGTTCAGGAACATGGGCGCGCCTGAACTTGCCGACCAGATCGCCGCAGTGAACCAGCTTGCGGCGCAAGGCATCGCGGACGTCAGCCGAGTGGGCATCTACGGCTGGTCATATGGGGGCTATTTGGCCGCGCTTGGCGCACTCAAGGCACCGCACGTGTTCAAGGCTGCTGTGGCGGGGGCACCGGTGACCTCCTGGGACGGCTATGACACTGGTTACACGGAGAGATACATGGGCCTGCCGTTCGTTGAGCTGTCGGCCTATGAGGCTGCCTCGGCACTGGAGACGAGCGCTTGGGCGGCGCAGACATCGCCTCTGCTGCTGATCCACGGCATGTTGGACGAGAATGTGCACGCGAGGCACACCATGCGGCTGTGCCAGGCGCTGACGAGCAGGAGGGCGCCGCACGATTTGATGTTGTTCCCGGAGGAGCGCCATTTGCCACGGGACCTGGCGGGGCTGGCGTACACGGAAGAGCGTGTGCTTGCGTTCCTTTCGAAGCACATCTGAGCGGGAGGTACCCGCGCGCGTCATAGCGACAGCCAGAGTGAAATGTGCATCTGCCGACAAACAAGCGCGCCGGCTTCTGTAGTTGGGCTCTATGTTTGGATTCTATGTATCGTCTCACTCCTTGGTGCCAAAGCCAAGCACGCCTGCAAGGCCGCCAGCCAGCCTGCGTGCCCGGGCACCCAGCCCCTCTCGCTCCTTGGGCGGCGTCACCTCTGCTTTTGGCTGCTCTTGGCCGGCGCTTTGGGCGGCAACCCTCTCCACTTTCGGCGTTGTCGTCTCTGCATTCGGCGGCGCTTCCACGCTCGCCTTCTTCTGATCAACCTTGGTGGTGACCACATCCCGCACGATGGTCACTGGCGGCGGCGGCGGCGGCGGCGGCGGCGGCGCAGCGCGAGTGCCTATCATCTCTCGCAGCGCCCCTTTCTCCTCGCTGGCCAGCTTGGCTAGCGCCTCCAGCACGGAGTTGAGCTGCGGCACAACCCCTGCGCTGGTGGGCTTGAGCAGAGCCGACTCGAGCGCCACCCGGATTTGGTCCATGTCGCTGTTGAGCACCTGCAGGGACGAGACGCGCGCCTCATAGGACAACTCCAGCGCCTCCCGCTGCTTGGACGCCGCATCCTGCGCGCGCGCCATGTCAGCCTCGAGCGCCGCGCGCTCCGCGGTGAAGCGCTGCGCGAGGTCGTCGGTGGCGGCTTGCAGCTGCCGCGCAGCCAGCTCGCGCTCCGCGGCCAGCGTCTCCTCCGCCTGGGCAGCCGCGGCTTGCGCAGCCTGCAGCGCGGCGTCCGCCGCAGAGCGAGCCGCCTGCTCCGCGTTTGCGGCTTGAGCGCGCAGGCGCAGAATCTCAGCCTCCGACTCCTCCTTGAGCGTGTCCAGCTCCTCGCGCAGCGCGTAACCATCCGTGGCGTTGCGCTCCAGCTGCAGCTGCACCGATTTGGTGCGCGAGTCGGCGGCCAGAAGGGCGCCGGCCAGCTGTTTGCGCACGGCTGCGATGGCGGCGTCGGACTCTGCACGCGCAGCGGCGGCTGCGGCTGCGGCGGCCCGAGACGCGGCCTCCGCGCCGCGCGTGGCCGCCTCGAAGCTGGTCTGCAGGCTCTCCCGGTCGGCGCGCAGGCGTGCGACGACGGCATCGTAAGTGGCCTTGATCTCGATCTTCTCAGCCGCAAAGCGCTCCAACAGGGCCACCTTCTCGGCGGCGAAGGCTGCGGCCACGGTAGCGCGCTCGCCCTCCGACGCGGCGCGCAGCGACTGCAGGGCGGCTTCCAGGCGCGTGCGCTCAGCAGAGAAAGCTGCGTCCAGGTGTTCCTTCTGCGAGGCGAGCGCCAGCTCTCCGGCTGCGCGAGACGCCGCCGCCTGAGCCGCCATCTGCGCGCTGGCAGCCTCTGCGGCGTCGCTCAGGGCGCGCTGCGATGCCAGCTGCGCGGCGGCGGCGGACTGACGCAGCTCCTGCTCCCGCTGCTCGGCAGCCGCCGCCGCCGCCCTCAGCTGCCGCGAAAAGTTCTCCGTCGCCTCCACCACCCGCGCCTCCGCAGCAGCGGCCGCGCCCGCGGCGGACGCCTCCACAGCCGCCATCGCTGCGGCGTGCTTGCGCTGCGTTTCCGCCCGCTGCGCCTCCACTCTGGCCTGCTCGCCCGCAGCCTCCGCGCGCGCACGCGCAGCCTCCACGCCCAGCCTCTCCTCCGACGCGCGCAGAGCCGCATTGCTGGCGGCCAGCAGCGCGTCCCGAGACGCGGCGGCGGCGCGCGCCTCTTCGGCACCCCGACTCTGGGTCTCTGCGCGCACGCGCGCCAGCTCGCTCTTCAGCTCCGACATCTGGGCCACCACGCGCGCGCTCACCGTCGCCAGCTCGTCGTCCGCACGCTGCGCCGCCGCTTGCAGCTCCGCGGCGGAGGACGCAGCCATCTGCGCTGTCAGAGCTGTCAGCGCGTCCGCCCGCTCCGCCGCGAAGCGCGCGGAGAGCGACACGGTCAGTGCCGCAACCTGCCTGCTCGCCTCGGCAGCGGCGTCAGATGCCGCGTTGTCGCGCGCCGCCGCCGCATCTGCGCGCAACGCGGCGGCTTCGCTCGCAGCCGATAGTCGCAGAGCCTGCAGCTCGGCGGCGAAGTTGGACTCGAGCGCCGCGCGCTGCGCCTCGAACGCGCCCTCCAGCGTGCGCAGGCGCGACTCGGCCTGCGCAACCGCGGAGGCAGATGCCGCCTCCAGGGCAGCAACCTTCTCTGCGGACTCGGCCTCGAGAGCAGCCTGCGCGGCTGCGGCCGCGGCCATCACCTCCTGCGTCTCTGCGGAGAGGGCCTCGTTGTCGGCGCGCAGCGTGGCGAGCTGCGCAGCCAGTGAAGCCTCCAGGGCGCCGCGCTGGGCGGCGGAGGATGCACGCTCCGCAGCCGCTTGCTGCACCAGCAGCGCGCGCTCCCGCTCGAAGGCGCCCTTGGCCTCGGACAGGGTGGACGCGCCGCGGGCGAGCGCGGCGGCGAGCTCGTCCTCGTGCTGAGCCAGCAGCTCCGCCCGCTTGAAGTCTGCCTCAACGTACAGCCGCGACGCCTGCTCCGCAAGCGCACTCTCACGCTGCGCATCAGCCTGCTCGGAGCGCGCATCCATCTCGGTGCCCATGTCTGCACGCAGCACCGCGAGCTGAGAAGCCAATTGAGACTCTGCCTCCTGGCGAGTAGCCTCAGCCGCCGCAGCAGCCTCGGACCGTGCCGCCAGGGCAGCCTGCTCCATCTCAACGCGCAGCACCTGCACCTGTTCGGCCGCGGCGGCGGCGGCGCGGCGCATCTCAGCCTCCAGCTCCGCGACTGCAGCGTGGCGCTGCTCGGAAGCAGCGTCAGAGGCGTGCTCAGCGGCGGCGATGGCGCTCGCTTCGCCCGCCGCAGTGGCCGCACGCAGCGCGTCATCGGCGGCGGCAAGTCGCGCGTCATATGTGGCGATGAGGTCTTGGCGTGCCAGCGCAGCGGCAGCGGCGTCTTCTGCAGACGCGGCCATCACCGCGCGTGTGCTCTCTTCGAACCCTTGCTGAAGCTGCGCGATGCGTGCCTCCGTCTCGTTGCGCGCCAGATCGGCGTCAGCCTGCGCCTGCGTCCGCTCAGAGGCCAGCGCGGCTGCGAGTTGCTCAGCGGCAGTCCGAGCGAGCTCCTCCTGCTGCTGTGCCAGCGCGCTCTCTTGCGCTGCCGCGTAGCTGCGCGCCAGCTGCTCGCTCTCGGAGTTGAAGCGGCTGTTGAGGGTTGCGAGCTCCTCGGCGGCTGAGGCTCGGAGCGCGTCCACCTCACGCACAGTCTCCTCTCGCAACCGCGCCTCGCGCTCCAACAATACACGCTCTGCGTCGGCGGATGCGCCCTCCACTGTCGCGATGCGCGCCGCAAACTGTGTCTGCAGCGTCGCCCGCTCAGCGTCAAAAGATGAGCGCAGAGCCTCTGCAGCATCAGCAGCCGCCAGCGCATCCGCCGCGCCCGCAGCCACGAGCGCCTGCATCTCCGCGTCCTTCGCCGCCAGAGCAGCCGCCATGCGGTCCTCAAGCTCCGCGCGAGCCTGCTGCGCCTGCAGAGCGGTGTCGGAGAGGGTCGCCTCGAGCGCGAGGCGCGCAGAAGCCGCCTCCGATGTGATGGCCTGCAACCGCGACTCTGCATCAGCTTGCGCGTCTGCCAGCGCCTGGTCGGCAGAGGCGGCGACTCGCGCCGAGAGAGCGGCGAAAGAGGCCTGGAGGTCGTCGCGCTGAGCCGCGAGGGCGTCGGTCTGCTCGCCCCGCGCGCGTGCCATGAGCTCCTCCATCTGAGCGGCGTGGCGCGCCTCTAGCGCCTCGCGTTCTGCCGCGGCAGACTGCTGCAGCGTCTGCGCGGCAGCGGCGGCGTCAGCGGCTAGCGCTGCTGCTCTGGCCTCGAACTCCGACTCGAGATCCGCAGCTCGCGATGCCGCGCCTTCCTCAGCTTGCGCGAGCCGCAGCTCCGCGGCCGCCAGCTGCTCCGCAAACGACGCGCGCAGCGCCGCCTGCTCGGCAGCTGCAG
>Ga0049083_10000593_pt1 | contig 13062 bp, 25 predicted proteins | sample GreLakmeMI27MSRF_FD_66719 | JGI IMG/M metagenome (GOLD analysis project Ga0049083, IMG submission 66719) | Freshwater lentic microbial communities from great Laurentian Lakes, MI, USA - Great Lakes metaG MI27MSRF | ecosystem: Environmental > Aquatic > Freshwater > Lake | place: Great Lakes...
GTTGCACCACCATCCGCCATTTTATGTAAACCATTTTTAGAGAAGAACCAAGCTGCCGATAATAAAGCATAATCTGAGGCAACTCTATCGGGATTAGATAAAATATCTTCGTTGATTGATTTACCAAATGCAGTGTAGTTTTCTTTACCGGTAAGTTGGATGTATCCACGGCCGCAGAATTTTGCACCTTCACCTGACGATTCGGGACCATTACCCATTCTGTTTCCGTAAACTTTATTTGCAATCTTTTCAGGTTTTCTTTCGTAAGGAACCGCAGAATCCAACGTTGGGAAATACTTCTTAAACGTACCATTTAATCCTTTAGCTGAATAGTTTAAGTTTTCCTTTGTAAGTCTAAAACCTCCCGATTCGTGACCGCATTGTGCCAAGAAATGTGCCAACCTTAATGGTGTGTTAATTTGGAATTTAGCCGCAGTGTCGGGTATCATTTTAATAACCGAATCGGGAATGTGACCCTTTAATTTTTCTAATTTTAAACCACCAACTGAAGCAACTGGTGCCGGTTCAGTTATAATTGTTGGAGCACTTACAACACCTTCGGAGAATAATTTACCCCAAGTGCCATCACCAACAACCCCGTCTGCCGTTAAACCATTAGCAGATTGCCACGATTTAACCGCAGCTTCTGTTTTTGGTCCAAATTTACCTATTGGGTCAACACCCAATTTAACCTGGAGTTTTTTTACATCTTCTCCTTCAGATCCTAATTTTAATAACATATCAATATTTTTTTTGTGTTTATTATATAAATACTCTTTGAGTTTTTTAATTATGTGTACCACATGTTGAACATACAAAAGACCCTTTTCTACCATCTTTCATAACGGTTATTGTATGTTTCTTTTTACAATTTTTACAAGAATCCCATTCAGGTTGACCTGATTTTGATTTTGGATTATTATCATGTCCACACTCATGACATACGTATTTATTCTTTCCTCCTTCCGATTCTTTCCATTTCCAACCACATTGTTTACATTTTATGGTTTTGTCGGTTTCTTCGTCCACAATACGTTTTAATTGTGATTCAGTTATAATAATTTTCATAACTATAAATAGTTAGGTATGTTGTGTTTTTCTAATGTCGTTTTTTAAAAACACAGAAAAATCCCCATTAACCTTTTCTTTAAAATTATGAAGTTCCATATAATGTTTATTACACAGGTAAGTTGTGAATGAGTACATATTGAGGTCGTGGTCCAATACCTTATATGTTTCTTTAAATTCCACATCTCTGTGACATCCAATAAATTGACATTCGTGTTTTTCCATATGCATAAAAAAACCCTCCATTATGAGGGTTTTTAAATTATAAAAATCTTTTAAAGTTATTTTTAATATTTTTGATAGATTCATTCATTAAAGAATCTTGTTCCTCCACCTCTTCAGGTTTTGTAACTTTGACTTTTTCTTTGTCTTTATCTTCCAATTGGTCAATATCAAATTTTTCTTCTTCATTTGTGTCACCAGCGTATGTATGACGACGTTCCATAATGGTCTTTAATTGTGACTCACTAATTTTTATTTTCTTGCTCATTTTTTTATTTGTTTTATTTTCTGTTAATTCTTTATCTTTAAATGTTTTACTATATTCAGTACTATCAATCATACCACCTCTTTCTTTAACCCAAGTTAATGCGACATTTGTATCATCTGTATAGGTTATATCACCCTTTGCAAATGAACTTATTTTATCAAAAAGTTGTCTAAACATTTTATTATATTCTTTCCATTGTCTTAATTCAGGTTCGTTTAAATCTCTCCTATCCGTTATTTTAATAAGTGTTAGGTAGTCCGACAACCACTTGTGTTCAGAACTACCGTAACTACTAACGTTGTTAATAGTTATTAGAACATCTTTAACTTCAAATTGTTGTATTAATATTTCATTGTAACTACTTCCTCTTTCTCTCGTTACAAACTTTTCAATCTCATCTCTATGTCGTTTGATAAAATCTTCCACAATTTTACTATATAGAGCCACATATGTAATTGCTTCTTTTTGATTACTTAATAAAGGTTTAGGATTAAATTTATTAAAACTTGAGATTGATTCATTAAATTCATTAGTTAAACTTGTGGGAATAACATTATAGTATTGTAACCATCTTCTACCCCACTCATCAGGAATACTCATAATATCAGAGGTACCCTTAAATAAAGCAGTACCAATCAATTCGTATATTATTCCACCTTCGGTTTGAATTCCCCCCATAGACCTTAATTGACTACTACTCATGTAGGTAAATGAAGACAATGGCTTTTTTTGGTTAGGACCCACTAAACTCGCTATCTGATCAATACGATTAACCGCACTGATATGAAATGTTTTCATTTTTAAATCACCAAAAAGAGTTTTACCAATTGATGGGGTTATTCTAATATTTTTCTCACCGATGTGTCTCAAAGTATCCCTCAAATGGGCAATAGAAAATTTACCTTCGGTATCCTCTAATTGTAATTCCCTCACTATACTTTTATATTCTTCTTCGGATATTGTAAACGACATATTGTTTTTGTATACTATAAATACTTAATTTTTATAAAAAAGGGATATGAGTAGCGAATTCATATCCCCACGGGATTAGTAACTAGTCCCGGCCCTAAGTCGAGTCTTCAAACTCGAGGTATCTTTAGTTTAAACTATTATCCTTTATACCAATAAATACCTATGAGGCATAAAAAAACCCCACGATGTAGGGTTTTAATTTTCTTACCAAGTATCGTTGAGATGAAAGTTATCTCGAGCAATTACCATGTGTTTAAGATGTTTTACCATCTCATCATCGGCTCGTCTAACTGCCTCCCCAAGTTTATCGGCTAATACCGCTTGGGTGAAGTCTCCTCCGTACCAAACCTTGTCTCTTGTCATTAACATGGATATCATTACATCTTTTACGTGTAATGATAGTTCCCATCGATAATCGACACATTTTTGGTCAACTAAATCTTGATACTGAGGTCGTGGGTCATTTACTAACATATTATATATCTTTTGGTGAAATACAAATATAGGAATAATAAATTAAACCACCAAATAAATTAAATGGTATTGAAGAAATTATCTAACTCTTCTTTCTCTTCAGGATTTAGACTACCTGATATCATCCCTATAAGTCCTTGTAATTGTTTGAAATATAGTTTGTTACCGAAGAATCGTTTTGTGTGCGTACCAACGTCCTCATAACCAAAAGTAACACTACCATCGTCGTTTATCTTAGTTTCAGCATATCCAAATTCAGATGGGGGTATCATTGGGAATAATTTCTTTACCAATATGGCAGGTGGGGTTAAAAATCCAAATTTTCTTGTTAACATGTCAATAATTTCATCTGTTGCCATTCCCCAAAATGGTGCTGCTAAATCACTTATCTCCTTACCACCCAAAAAAATACTTCTAGGGTCGCCAGCTGAACCTGTTAATTTATAATCACCACTAGTTTGTTTACGAGCAGCAATAAATCCTTTGTTCTTTATACCAAAGAATGTCCATTGACTCGCTTTATTTTGAAACTTACTCTCACTCCAAGAAGAACCTGTACTTTTTTCATATGAAGTTTTAAATAATTCATATGCGGTATGTCTTTCATCTGGTGTTAAATCATAAAACGAGAACATTTCTTCATTAAGAAGTCCACATTCTTTCATTAGTATATTAACATATTGCTCCTCTGTGATTTGTACTTTCATGTATATAAATGTTTTACTTATGTTTGATGATTAACTCACCCAACACCTCAATACGTCCCATTAATTTTTGAAATGCAACTTGTTCCATATTATCTGACAGTTGTTTAACACACTTATTAAATTCTTTTTTTGCGTCCTCCACATTAAATTTACCTTCCGATGCTTTCTTATAGTATGGGAGTTTTACCACGTAATGGTGATGGGTTAACATAGATAATCCACCCTTTTCTTTAGTCTCATCGGCAATTTTGGTTGCTCCACCCATTCTTTTTTCGGCAAAAGCATCAAATGATTTAGATTCGTTTAGTAAATCGTATAATTTCATGTATATAAATACTTACATTTTAATCTTAATGATTAAAATTAACATAATGATGTAAGGTCTCACTAAATAACCTAACGCAAATCCAAATAATAATTTTTCCATATCATAATATATGAAAAATAATGGACATTACCAAACAAAAAAACCCTCCATAGGAGGGTTTTTTTATAATATAATTTATTTGAATTAACCCATGTCAACTCTTACAGTCTCTGCCATATTAGATTGAACACCAGATCCGGCAGATGCGAATTGAGTTGTTTTATCAATTGTTGTACAACCCGCAGTTGTTTTAGCCAATTCGGTAAATGGAGGACAATATTGCATTCCTAAACCTTTACCACCTTCACCCAATGCTACAAGTCCATCAGGAGCTGTACAATCAAATCTTAAAACTTGAATTGCTCCCATAGTACCCTCAGGAGTTGTTGCACCACCTGTAGAAGTTACGAATGCTAAATCTTTTACATAAAAAAAGAAAACACCAACCTTACTGGTAGATGCACCAATATTTTCAACACTCACAATGTGACTTTTCTTAGTTTTACCCATATCTAAGTATAATTGAACATTCTTACCGACAAATGCTTGGGTTAATGCAGATACCTTTTCTTTATTTGCTTCACCCGAAGCAGCAGGGTCTGCTGTTTGTTCTTTAACGACCTTGCTGATGTATTGTTTCAATTCAGCTTCTGTAAGTCTTATAACGTTTTTCTTCATTTTTTTAATTTGTTTAGTAATAAATATGTTATATTTTAAAAAAAATCCTTATTGGTGGGTTAAAAAGAGAAATTTATTTTTTAGTTGCAATTTGACCTAACGCATCTTCAAGTGATTCAAGTGCGTTATTAACCGTTTGTTTCATTCCTTTTAGGGTTGCAACACCTTGTGGTTTAATTTGTTTTGCTGCGATAATATCATCAATACGACCATTAAGTTGTTGTGTATTGTGATACAACAAATCTAAACTTATAGATGAACCTTTCGTTACTGCTATTTCAGTTCTAACAGCATCAATATCTTGTTTTAAAAATGAAACATAGTCATATTGTGATGAGGATGGTACTTTAAGGTTTTGTAATTTTTTATAATCATTAACAAATATTATCATGTTATCTTCAAAAGGTCTTAATGTACCTTTAATAAAATCCGTCATTGCAATTGTACCATATTTTGTTAATAAGGATTTCACCGCAGGATTTTTAACACCTTGAACTATCGTACTTGAACCTTGTCTCAATACTTTAACCTCGGGACTAATCATATTCTTAGCAAACCTAAGAAATGGATTATCTTCGTTCACATCTTTATCGTTACTTTGTTCATTCAATGGTTTACCATACCCGTATTCAGAATGTTGTTCCAATATTTGTTCTCTCTCTTTGTCTGTTAAATTAAAATTCTTATACATTATAAATTCGGTTTAATATTATATAAATATTAGATGTTCACAAAAAAAATCCCGGCGGACGAGACCCAAACCCGATACCGGCATACGAGGTTCAATTGTTAAAGCAATGGAACGTCGGATATGATTTTAATACCAATACCTGATGCTGAACCACCCCAACCACGAGACCATGAACCTGGTTCAACATTAATACCTTTACCTTTCAAGTCCTCAAGAATCTCATCGAGTACCACTTTAGATGTGAACAAAGTAAATTGTGTTAAAGAATCAAACTTATAAGAATCGTCATCATACATTCCAATTCCTTGTGAACTAAAATCTTTAGCTCCCTTCATACCACGTTTGCGTAAAACACTCATAATCTCAGGGATTCTTAATCTCTTTTTGTTTACCTTAGTTTTATAGTCACGTAAATCTTTATTCGCTTCTTTATATGCATATTGTGCAGTTTCATAACCGAACTCACCTTTACGTAATTTATTAAGTGTACGGGAAGACTCTGAAAACCTATTATACAGAAAATCATACTCAGATTGTTCTTCATCTGCGGTCTGTTCGTTAACAACCCCCATCATACCTTTTATACGGGATAGTTCTTCGTTTAATGTTTGTTTCTTCATAATCATATAAATATCAATAAAATTATACACCAACAACACATAAACGATTAAATTCTTCGGACCTAAGAGCAATGGTTTGTTCGTGAATACCGATACTCGATTTAAAATGGACCAGAATCAACCCAAACCTCGTTTCCTCGACATAAATGTGTTGGCCGGGTATAAACCCCATATCCATAAGACGAAGTCTTAAACAGGGGTTACAATCGTTGCAGGGATTATTCTCAGGAACATCTACAATGTTATATTCGGTCATATAGAATTATGGTTGTTTATCGTACCACTTCTTTAACGATTTCATATAACCATCGGTCATGTGGTCCTTAATGTTCTTTCCGGCAAACATGGATTTAATGTAGTTCCACGCACGTTCCCAATCAATCATAAATTTCTTTATATTACCCTCGTTATCGATTCGTAACATGTAATTGACGTGATAGTACCCAATGACTGGAGAATGTGTCACCACGTCGTTATTATGGACGATTCTGAGGGTTTTAATCTTACGGGTGTCATAGTTGTTCTTAAAGGTCTTATTACCGACCCTTGGACTTCCTATGGTACAACATTCAATGATGGTATCCTCAAATACGTGGGAAAGGTTATAAGCACATAGAGTAGCAACCGCAGCACCCAAACTATGACCACACACAACAATCTTATCATACCCAGTCATCTTATCGATGTTCTTGATTACAACGTCCTTCACGGCATCCCAAGAAGACTTGAAACCAATATGTACCTTATCACCTTCGTTGATGAAAGGAACCTTATCGATAGACACATCATTCTGAGCGTCCTTCTTACTTGACGTTCCCCTGAAGACCACATAGAGTGACTTCCCTTTCATGGCAACAAACGCTTGGGTATCGGATTTCTTATCATCAACCCACTTAACGGATTTAAGTCCGAGAGAGTTGAAGTCAATATCTTTTTGGTCTTTATATACAACGTCACATAATTGTACGTTATAGATTACTTCGTCTTTATTCATAGTAATATTTTAATATTTTGATGGGTATACACCCTGTACACAGATTATGTATCTCATACCAACGATTGGTGATTGTAACTTCGGTAATGAGAATTGTGTTTGGTTGTCACCACCATACGTAATTCCCAATAATGAATACAACTCTTCGTTTTGTGTAATTGGTAATGATTGTCCATTACATTCCATGTATCCTTGGGGAATGAAGTTCCCCGCAAATAATTTAATTGTCCCAATTAATTCTTCCATGGTATATTATCTAAAGAATGAGAAACCCTTCTTACGGTTATTGGTTATTATCTCGCCAATCTTCTGTTTCATTAGGTCCTCGTTTTTCTCAGGAGTTATTTTGGACTTTACCCATTTCTCTTCCATGGCTTTACCGGCCAATTTCATTGCGTTGATTTTATCTGTGTGTTTGCTCATATGTATAAATATTACCAAAAAATTCTGGAAATTTTTTTTTCACTTTTAGGGGTCTTTCCCTTTTTTACAACTTTTTTCCGGAAAAATTTCAGTTGCGTTATTGACCCCCCTTTTAGACCCCCCCAAAAACACCTATATAAGGGGGGATACGTGGAGGGGGGAGGGGGTACCCTTTATGGGGGGTAGTGGTACACCCCCATCTTATTTAGAATGAAAATAAATTACAATACTATTAGGTATTATGGTTATAAAATATTAATTTAGGGGTATGGAAATCACACACCAAGAGTACTTGACCATGAAGGAAATCGTAGGGAGATACGAGAGAACTTCTAACAACCCAAACTTGAAACTTTCAAAGGAGTTATTAGACAAGGAGGTTTGGAAACTTGAATCTCATAAAGTGTTAGGAACATCGGTACGTTTGTACAATATCCTAACCAATATGGGAATCACCTCCGTGAAGGACATGATTGAACTTTCAATTAGAGACTTTACGAAACAACGTCACTTCGGTAGTAAGTGTCTTAGGGAACTTGAAGACATCTACCGACACAACGGAATGAAGTTCGTGGAGAAGTAATCCACCCACAAAAAGAAAGACCTCAACGAAAGTTGGGGTTTTTTTATGTCCCGTCTGTACCGAATTCCCCGGGGAACTGGGAAAGGTATAAAACTGGAAAGGAAAATATATTTAAAATAATTTCTTGATATTAAAATAATAGTGTTATCTTTGTTTATTCATTTACACCTAAATAAAATTAAAATGACAAAAGAACAATTAGATTTATTAGTTAATCTACACGGAAGTAGGGAAGTATCAAATCGTTTGGTTAATTCTCGAATTAACAGGATTGTTGGACTTGATATGAATGACCTTCCCGACACCTCCGACCTTTGTGATATTGTTGACGAACTTGACGAACTATTACAAAGTAAAGATTACACATTGGAAAATATTAAAAACATTTTAGATGGTATTAATATGGAATTTATTCAAGATATGGTTTTTGGTTAACACAGGTTGAAAAAAGTATGTTAGAAACCCTCGGACTTTTAGTTCGGGGGTTTTTTGTTTTAAAAAAAGTTCAAAAAAAATTTGGAAGATATTTTGTCCCGTCGAACCTGATCTTGTATAAAACTGGAAAGGAAAATAAAGTTGGGTAAGTTTGTTGTATATTAAATGAATTGTATTATATTTGATTATTCATTCACACCAAATAAAAACAAAATGGAAATCACCAACATGAAAAGTCACCAAGGAAATGTCGTTCCAAATCAATACGATATCAGAATTGGGAACCGACGAATTTTTAAATCTTACGATAGTGTCATTGTAATGATTCGAAATGAAAAAGTTTACTTAGACACGAAGTATTGGAATTATTCAAATACCACGGGAAGGTATCGGAATATGTTTTTAGAAGAAACAAAAAAAGAAACTGAAGTTAAAATTAAATCGGGAGAATATGTGTTAACCGACTTACAAGGAGAATTAGATAAAGAAGAATTCAAGTTCTTTAAGAATAAAAAATAAAAGTTCCCCCACTTTTGAACCCTCGATTTTATCGGGGGTTTTTTTATGTCTATACTTTTTTCGTCCCGGGGAATACAGGGATGTATAAAACTGGAAAGGAAAATAAATTTGGATTAATTGATTTATATTACGGAAGTTTTATTATATTTGATTATTCATTCACACCAAAAGAAAAAACAATGAAAAAGTTTCAAAAAAATGTTCAGTCACTCGGGGTAATCTTAATGTTAGTATTTCCCATTTGTATTTTCCTTACAATTTTATGTTCGGATTATCGGACAGAAGAAGGATATAATCAATACGAAGTTATTTCAAGTTTCCTTGTGAATTGGTATACATTCATTACCTTACCCATCGGAATGTTATTTTATAGTGTCGGTTGGTTTAAAGTTCCACAAAGAAGAAAAAGACCCACCACTTTTTAAAGTAAGTTAGATATTCGAAACCCTCGGACTTTTAGTTCGGGGGTTTTTTTATGTCCATACTTTTCGTCCCGGGGAACACAGGGATGTATAAAACTGGAAATGAAAATAAATGTTGGAGAATGTGTTGTATATTAAATGGGTTGTGTTATATTTGGGTATTGATTCACCAAAACAAAATCATTATGTCAAATCTACAAGTTACCAAGTACACATTAGGAATGATTGGAAGTTCCGTTGGAATGATTTCACATCTGTTCTTAATGATTGAAACATCGGAAGTAATTCATTTCGTTTGTTTCTTATTATGGTTTGTTATTTTAAGTAGTTGTTATTTTATGTTAGGTAGGGGATTAAAAAGATTTTAGATTTGTTTTTATCATAATTCGAAACCCTCGGACTTTTAGTTCGGGGGTTTTTTGTTTCCCGTCAGTTCTGTTCTTGGGGACGGACGAGATTGTATAAAACTGGAAATAAAATTTATATTTGTATATTAAAATTATATTCGTATATTTGATTATTCATTTACACCAAAAGAAAAAACTATGAACACGATTATCAAAATGATTACAAGTCAAGACACCTTATTGGAAAGTTCACTCGTTGTGTTGTGGATGTTATGTGTTGTCTTATTCTTTTCTACATTAATTTACGGAATTGGTTGGAGTCTCATTAGAAAAAGAGTTAGAGGATAACCACAGAAAAAGTTTACAAAGACCTCGGACGAAAGTTCGGGGTTTTTTTTTGTCATACAGGTTCCCGTCACCGGAAGAATACAGGGATGTATAAAACTGGAAATGAAAATAAATTTGGGACAATTGATTTTTATTAAAATAATAGTTGTATATTTGTATTCACTAAAACCAAATAAAATGATTGTAGAAAAACAAACCAAGTCAATGGTAGAAATTGACTTAACGGGAGAACAAGGAAATGTTTTCAACCTTATCGGTACGGGTATGAACTATTGTCGTCAGTTAGGATTAAATCAAAAAGATTTTTTTAACGAAATGACAAAAGGGGATTATGAAAATTCGGTAAAAGTGTTTGATAAACACTTCGGACACTTTGTAAAACTACTTCGTTAAAATTATGGAACTCATCGAGAAATGTATTTTGGTTGTTACATTTATGACAATCATTATTGTAACAATGTCCTATGTAATTTTTCTTTATTACATTTTGACAAAAGACAAACAAAAGATTAAGTGGGGGTAAAGGTACTTTGGTGAGTGAAAAAGAAATTGGGAATCAGAAATGGTTCCCTTTTTTTTGTCCCGTCGGTTCTGTTCTTGGAGGAACCTAACTTTGTATAAAACTGGAAATGTTAATATTGTGACAATTTTATTTGTTATACACAATAAATCCACTTACCTTTGTGACAACAAAAAAAGAAAGAGATGTCATACAAGGTAAAGATTCATGATGAGGACGTAATACATGTCAGAGATATTCCGACGTATTACCGAGATATTAAAAAATTAAACGACCTATGTTGTGAAGTTGAAACATTGGAAGAGAAGTTGGACGAGGATTCAATGTTCAATCTTACATACGATTGGTTGGTTAGTAGATTACTTGATTTGTATATGGAAGAGTTTGGGGGAGAATGGGAAAATTTAAATGTTGTGTTTTTAGAAAACGATAAAGAAGATAACGAAGAGGAAATTCTATCCGTCGGTATTGAACATATTTAAGATACTTTGGTGAGTGAAAACGAATTAGGGTGTGTCGAAAGACCACCCTTTTTCTATTTCTACCAGTTGCGCTGTACTGTACTGTTCGATCATGATCCGGCGCTGTGGTATAAAACTGGAAACACCAGTGTTCCAGGTATTCCTTTTCCAGTTTTATATAATATAAAAATTGTTTTGTGAAAACCTTAACAAAATTTATTTTGTTTTATTAAATTAATAGTCGTATATTTGATTATTCAATTACACCAAAAAACAATTTTATGAAAGAAATCTTTAAAGAGTTGTACAAAGTACACAAAGAAGAACCCCGAGAACTATGGGAAGGAGTTGTCCTTTTAATTACTATTTTCGGATTATTCTGTTTCTTATTAATTATTTTTCACTAACACCAAAAAAAAACAAAATGAAAAAAGGTATCTTTATCAATGTTGAAACAAAAACAATTGAGTGGGTTGAAGTCGGAGACTACAAACACATTCAAGAAATTATCGGTTGTGACACTTTCACTTGTACCGAAGTAAATGATATGAACACGATTTACTCGGACGACAACGGATTGTATGGTTGTAAAAACTTTTTTAGATTTAAAGGTGGTTACTACGACGACCCTATTCCTCAAAATGGTTTGATTTTAGGAGATGACCACGAAACGGGAGAGAGTGTTGATTGTACTTTGTCTTTGGATTATGTAAAAGAGAGAGTTGAATTTTTAAGTGATATCGAAGTATTACTGATGTATAGATAGGTAATACACACGAACATTACCGAAAGGGGTAGGACGAAAGTCTTACCCTTTTTTTATGTCATACATTTTCCCCGTGAAGACTGGTGATATATAAAACTGGAAATAAAAATATTTTTGTGTTATACTTTAATATTCGAATAATTGTCATACATTTGTTCATACTAAACACACATCAAAAATGAAACAAAAAAGAATTTTACTATCGAAGTACATTACTATCGATTGGTATTACGAAGGAGTATTCTTCGGGGTCGGAAAGATTGATAACTCTATTGGACTTATCATTCCATTTCTTATTATCGAATTTCATATTCCTAAAAAACGTAAACCAAACGAATTATAATGTTTAATCAAGTACAACAACAAGAAAGTTTAAGACTACTCAACAAAAGAGTTAGACTTATTAAAATGAACGACCCGAACCCTATTGAAAGTGGAACGGAAGGAACAATTTACAACATTGGGTTTGACATTCTCAATGTGAAGTGGGACAACGGGAGAACTCTCGGACTTGTAATCGGAGAAGATGAATACGAAGTTCTAAATTAAGAGAGTTTTGGTGGTTAGTGAGTATAGACCTCGAACGAAAGTTCGGGGTTTTTTTATGTCTGTACTTTCTTGGAAACTCCAGGGAAATATAAAACTGGAAATACCGGTGTTCGTGGGATTCCTTTTCCAGTTTTATATCATTCAAAGATTGACAGACAAATCTGGACACAAAAATAAATTTGGAACATTTGTATTTTGTATTGGTATTATGTTTATATTTGTATTAGTTATTATTCACCAAAAACCAAATAACAATGGGACAATTCAGTTGGATTACACAAGACACAAGGAGGTCAATCTCCTCACTCACACCTTTCCAAGTCACAATGACTGACAACAAAGGAAACAAGTGGACGGAAAACGATTACGAGGGTTACGGAGAATTCGGGGGTAAGGATTACTTCGAACTACTTTCCGAGATGAACGGAGGTAACGGAGACCGAAACCACGGGATTGATTTAACCTTCAACGGACAACCACACATTTCACCGAACTTGAACGAAGACCCGACTATCGAATGGGTGGACGAAGAACCTGACAATTGTCCAAGACAAGGTTGGGTAGAGTACGATGAAGATGGTGACGAACTTCCCGAAGAAGACGAGGAGGAAGAAGAAGAAGAAGAAGA
>Ga0049083_10000594_pt1 | contig 13049 bp, 10 predicted proteins | sample GreLakmeMI27MSRF_FD_66719 | JGI IMG/M metagenome (GOLD analysis project Ga0049083, IMG submission 66719) | Freshwater lentic microbial communities from great Laurentian Lakes, MI, USA - Great Lakes metaG MI27MSRF | ecosystem: Environmental > Aquatic > Freshwater > Lake | place: Great Lakes...
GCGATGTAAATTCGCTGGGGCCACTAATTTTAGAAGCTATTTCAAGCCGCGGGAAGATCGAGTAATTGTCCAAACTCAAACGCCGATTTGTTACCGTTCTACTGCTGTTTACAGTTGCTAGTACTTCGTACCTTTTTGGCTGGTCCCAAGTTTTTACCGTCAAATCAATCGCATTCACTGGGGTTAACGCCGCCGAAGAAGAACTGGTAATCAAAAGAATTCAAAATCAACCAGCAGTTTTGCAAATCGGAGCTCCACTAGCGAGGGTTGATAAGCGGGTGGTATCTAATCGAATTTCAGAATTGAATTGGATCAAATCAGTATCGGTAAAACGAAATTGGATTTCCAAAGCGATACAAATCGGGATAGCTAAGCGAATGCCAATAGCTGTAATAAAAAATTCCGGCGGTCGGACTTTCTTAGATGATCAAATGGAAATATTCACTATTCCGACCGATGGTCAATTACCTTCCGAAGTGGCGAATCTCCCAGAATTGATGTTGAATGATCGCTCGCCGCTCTCACTCGCGGCTTTTGACCAATTACACCGTGGCATTTCTGCGGTTGAACCGGCGCAAATCAACGCAAAAGAAATGACAGTGCAAAGTTATCTAGTGAATAGCCCCGCATATTTATTGACTACCTTAGTTATAGATGGTCGATCCCTAAAAATTACCTGGGGTGGTAGCCAAGATTTACCCTTAAAAATCAAAGTATTACGGGAATTATTGCTACTGCCAGAAAATGCGAAAATAGTGCGGATGGATTTAACAACTCCACTTTCACCAATCGTTAAATAAAATCCAAAAAATTATTTTCAATTAATGTCTTCGTGTCGGTCATTGATTGCGCAGCGCCGCACCCATACTTTTGCGCATCAGATAAAGAGACTCTGAGTCTCAAGTTGAGGATTAGAGTTAAGGGAGAGGCGCATCGTGGCATCACCACAGAATTATTTAGCGGTTATCAAAGTTGTTGGCATTGGCGGCGGCGGCGGTAACGCAATTAATCGAATGATCGATGCCGGATTAAAAGGTGTCGAGTTCATTGCGATTAACACTGATGCGCAAGATTTATTAATGAGTGATGCAGATGTGAAATTAGATATTGGTAAAAAATTAACTAAAGGTTTAGGTGCTGGTGCATCTCCAGAATTAGGAACTCAAGCAGCGCTAGATCACGTTGAAGATATTGAGGAAGTTTTACGTGGCGCAGATATGGTTTTCATAACAGCTGGTGAAGGTGGCGGTACTGGAACTGGTGGCGCACCAATAGTTGCGAAAATTGCAAAAGATCTTGGTGCACTTACAGTCGGTGTAGTAACTCGCCCTTTTTCATTTGAAGGAAAGCGTCGTTCCGCACAAGCTGATGAAGGAATTGAAAAACTTCGCAGTGAAGTTGACACTCTGATTGTTATCCCTAACGATCGATTGCTCTCTATTTCAGATAGATCAATTAGCGCACTTGAGGCATTTAAAACCGCAGATCAAGTTCTATTATCGGGCGTTCAAGGAATAACCGATTTGATCACAACTCCTGGTTTAATCAATTTAGATTTTGCAGATGTGAAGAGCGTGATGTCAGGTGCTGGTTCGGCGCTAATGGGAATTGGTTCCGCTCGTGGCGAAGCTCGATCCATTCGCGCAGCCGAGTTAGCAATATCAAGTCCGCTATTAGAAGCATCTATTGATGGCGCACATGGCGTTCTGCTTTCGATCGCCGGTGGTTCGGATTTAGGTTTATTTGAAATTAGCGAAGCTGCGGAATTAGTTGCTAAGTGCGCACATCCAGATGCAAATATTATTTATGGAACCGTAATTGATGATGCGCTAGGCGATGAAGTGAGAGTTACCGTGATTGCGGCTGGATTCGATGGTGGCGCGCCTAAGAAGATGGCAATGCCAGTTATTAATTCCGCAACAGTATCTGGGAATGCAAACCCAATTCCTAGTAATGATCCGCTAGCAGTCGCGCTCGGTACTCAAGATGATAAACCTAGACGTCGGATTACATTCCAAGAGTTAGTTAACGAAGACGAAATCGATATTCCTGATTTCATGAAGTAATCCACCAAATGATTCGCGAGTTCTTCACATCGCGTCATGGTGGCGTTAGTTCTGGGCGTTTTGCTGATTTCAATCTTGCTTTACATGTAGCGGACGATCCTGCGGCGGTATCAGCTAATCGTGAAATTTTAGCAAAGGCGCTCGGGTTGACTTCGGATCGTATCTTTTACATGGACCAAGTCCACGGTAATGAGATTGCGTTAATCGAAAGATCTAGGCCATCAGCTCAAATTCCAAAAGTTGATGCGTTAATTACGGAGGAATCTGGAACCGCGTTAGTTGTATTAGTTGCTGATTGCATTCCGTTGCTATTTCGATCGCCAAAAGCGATTGCGGCAGTGCATGTTGGCCGGGCTGGCTTAATAAAAGGAATTGTGGAAGCCACTATTGCGAGGTTGATATCGCTTGGCTCTAAAGTGAATGATATTAGCGCCGCGCTTGGCCCATCGATTTGTGGAAATTGTTATGAAGTTTCTCCCGAAATTTATTTAGATGTGATTGCTAAATATCCGGCCACAGCCACTAATCTTGAAAAACATTGTTTAGATTTGCCAGCTGGCGTAATTTCTATTTTAGATAGTTATGAAATCGATTATTCGCGTGAGAATTCATGCACAGCGCACGGCGAAAATCTTTTTTCATATCGACGAGATGGCATAACTGGCAGGCAATCTGGTGTAATTGCATGGTGAACCAAGAGCGCAAAACCGAGATTGCAAACGGTTTAGAAATTACGATCTCTCGAATTAACGCAGCCGCTAAAAGTGCTAATCGAAACCCAAGCGATATTTCATTAATTGTGGTGACCAAGACGTTTCCGCGCTCTGATGTGGATTTCTTGTATGAATTAGGAGTTCGCGATTTTGGTGAAAATCGAGATCAGGAAGGCGCGGTTAAGGCAGAAAATTTCCATCCAGATGCAAAGTGGCATTTTCAAGGAAAGATCCAGAGTAACAAGATCAAATCGATTGCAAAGTGGGCCGATGTTATACATTCACTTGCCGAGATTGATCATGCGAAAGCGATAAGCGATCGGCATCAAATGACCGAAGCTACTCGGCCTGCAAAATATCCAGTATTAATTCAAGTTTCGCTAGATACCGAAAAACGAATTGAACGCAATGGAATCGAGCCAAAAGCTTTAACTGAATTTGCTGATGCCATCGCAAAAATTTCTGGTTTGGAGATAAAGGGCTTGATGGCAGTTGCACCAATCGCCGAAAACCCGAATATCGCCTTTGCCAGGATGGCCGAAATATTTAGCGATTTTAAAGAAAAATTTCCAATGGCTACCTGGCTCTCAGCGGGGATGAGTGGTGATTTTGAAAGCGCAATAACGCATGGCGCGACACATCTCCGAATTGGCAGCTCAATCCTCGGTAACCGGAGCTACCTCTAATAAAATTATTCCATGGTTAATGCGCTCCGAAAAATGACAAATTATTTGGGTTTGACGGAAGATGATTTAGTTTCCGAGGCCCAGCTAGCACCAACTCCAACCCCAGCACCTCGAAGAATATTGCCTAGATCAACAAGTGAAGTTGCGCCATCGGTTGCACCAAGACTCACAGTCGCACAACCAACGCTAATTCCAACCGAAGCTGCGCCAGTTTTTGATCGAATCGTCACGCTTCATCCGAGGTTTTACAGCGAAGCAAGAACTATTGGTGAACACTTTCGTTCTGGCTCACCTGTAATTATGAATTTAAGTGATATGGAAGAGAGTGAACGGAAGCGATTAGTAGATTTTGCCTCCGGATTGGTCTTTGGACATTCTGGAACAATCGAGCGAGTCACTCCTAAAGTATTTTTGCTTTCACCACCGAACGTAATGGTTAGCACCGAAGTTAAAGCAGCTGCGGCTGACGCAAGTTTCTTTAACCAAAGCTGACCTAGAAAAAGTGTTAAATATTGGCAACTTGATTGCCACAGTTCTTGAACTTTATTTATTTGTATTGTTTGCGCGGTTAATTTTTGATTATGCGCGAATGTTTGCTCGAAATTGGCGCCCTCGAGGAATCATTCTGGCTTTTGCAGAGCTAACTTATTCGCTAACTGATAAACCACTATTTTTTATTCGGAGATTTATTCCACCACTTCGAATTGGATCGGTCAGTCTAGATCTTTCATTTGTGGTGCTATTTTTTGGGATTCAACTATTAATCGGATTAATTAATTAATTCTTAACCAGCTTAAGTGCTAGCCCAAGTTCATTTTCAGCAAGCGGTAGCGCTGGGTCTCGCTCCATCAAAGTAGCGAGAACTTCTTGTGAAATTAATTCTGCGCCGTTAGTAATTGCTTGGCAAACGGAGTCATTGGCATTCCAATACATGGTGATTCGATCGCTGATGTCGAAGCCCGCATTTTTCCGTTCATCTTGAACGGCGCGAATAACCTCACGGACTTGACCGGCTGCGATTAATTCAGGGGTAAGGGTGAGATCGAGCGCAACGCTTTCGCCGCTATGGCTAGCTACCGACCAACCTTCTCGCGGTGTTTCGGTGATTACTAAATCAACTTCGGTGATCTCGGCGCTTTTGTTTTCACCATATTGAATTGTGGCTTTTCCAGTTTTACGAATCTGGGTTGTCAATTCAATTGGGTTCGATTCGGCAATCTTTTTCGAAATTGGCTGGACATCTGCGCCAAAATTTAAGCCTAAAGTTTTGAAGTTCGCTTTGATAGTTATATCTACTAAATCTGAACCTGCGCTTGAGATATCATCAAGTTTCAACACGTTAAGTTCATCTGAGATTTGATCTTTAAGTTGTTGGTCCAATCCGACCCACCCAGAAGCCGATATCAAAGCTCGCGAAAGTGGTTGCCGAATTTTCACTTTTGATTCCGCTCTTGATGCGCGACCGAGCTCTACCAAGCGCCGCGTTAAAACCACTGATTGGGAAAGCTTTTTATCAATTAATTTTGAATTTACTTTAGGAAAGTCTGCCAAGTGCACTGAAGCTACTGCGCTAGGTGATACTGGGCAGATTAATTCTTGCCAAACATGTTCAGTTATAAATGGAACCAGGGGTGCCATTAGTAGCGTTAATTTTTCAAGACATTCATGGAGCGTTGCGAGCGCGGCGACATCGCCATCCCAAAACCGACGCCGAGATCGGCGCACATACCAGTTTGATAAATCATCAATAAATTTTCCTAGAATTTCACCGGCTTCTTGCGAATCGAAATTAGTAAGCGCAGCATCCACGCCGCCTATTAATTGATTTAGTTCCGAGATAATCCAGCGATCCATTAAAGGTCGGTTCGAGATATCAACTTGGCCTGTGGAAGTTAATGGATTGAAATTAGATGCTCGGGCATAGAGCGAGAGAAAAGAAACGGTATTCCAATAGGTGAGCAAAGTTTTTCGAACTACATCCGAGATCGCGCTATGCCCAACCCGGCGTGCGCTCCATGGTGAGCCATCGGCAAGCATGTACCAGCGCACGGCATCCGCACCGTGTTGATCCATCAGCGCCATTGGCTCTAAAACATTGCCCAGATGCTTACTCATTTTGCGGCCATCTTTATCGAGAATATGTCCAAGACAGAGCACCGTTTTGTATGAGGATTTATCGAAAACTAGCGTGCCAATTGTCATCAAGGTATAGAACCAACCGCGGGTTTGATCGATTGCTTCGCAAATAAAATCTGCCGGATAGGCCTCATTGAATTTTTCAATCGAACCTGGTTTATGCGGATATCCCCATTGTGCGAATGGCATTGCGCCGGAGTCATACCAGCAATCAATAACTTCTGGGACTCTGACCATAGTTTCAGAACAGTCCGCACACGGGAATTTAATATCATCGACAAATGGGCGATGTGGATCTATCGCTGTTACATCATCTCCGACTAAGCCACTTAATTCTTTAAGCGAACCGATACAAATTTCATGATCAGATGCGCAGCGCCATATCGGTAGTGGCGTACCCCAATATCTGTTTCGCGATACCGCCCAATCAATGTTGTTATTTAACCAATCACCATAACGGCCAGTTTTGATGGTTTCTGGATGCCAATCGGTATTTTCATTTTCTTTTATCAGCGCTGCTTTAATTTTTGTAGTTTTGATATACCAAGAAGGCTGGGCGTAATAAATCAACGCGGTATGGCAGCGCCAACAATGCGGATAAGAGTGTTCGTAGGGCTGGTGTTTATAAAGTTTGCCAGATTTTCTTAGCTCCTTCACGAGGGCTTTATCTGCTTCTTTGAAGAAAACGCCGCCAATTAACGGAACTTCATCAGCAAAATTTCCATTTGCAAGAACTGGATTTACTACTGGAAGTCCGTAAGCGCGACAAACTTGTAAATCGTCAGCGCCAAAAGCCGGGGATTGGTGGACTAATCCGGTGCCATCTTCAGTTGTTACGTACTCCGCTAAAACAACAAAGTGCGAATCTGGAATTTCAACATAATCAAACGGCCGCTCATAAGTGGTGCGCTCTAAATCTTTTCCAGTAATAGTCTGTAAAACTTCAAATTCGCCAACCACTTGCGCGAGCTCTTGCGCCAGCACTAAGACTTCATTTTCTTCGCTATCTGGCTTCTTGGTTTTCACCACGACATAGGTAACTTTCGGATTAACCGCAATCGCGGTATTCGATACCAAAGTCCATGGCGTTGTGGTCCAAACCAAGAGTGAAGCCCCAAGTTCGGCAAGTTTGCCGGAGGTGATTGGAAACCGAACATATACCGATGGATCAGTTACAGTTTCATAACCTTGGGCTAGTTCGTGGTCTGAAAGACCAGTGCCACATCGAGGACAATACGGCGCAACCCGATGATCTTGTGAAAGTAAACCTTTTTGCCAAATCTCTTTAAGCGACCACCATACGCTTTCAACATATTCGCTAGACATAGTCCAATAAGCTTCATCGAAATCAACCCAGAAGCCCATCCGCTCGGTCATATCGGTAAATGCGCCAACATGTCTTTGCACTGATTCGCGGCACTTGTCATTAAATTCCGCAATTCCAAATTTTTCAATATCCCCTTTGCCGGTAAATCCAAGTTCCTTTTCTACGGCAATCTCGACTGGAAGCCCATGACAATCCCAACCAGCTTTACGAATTACATGTTTTCCTTTCATGGTTTGAAAACGAGGAAATACATCTTTAAAAACTCGAGCCTCAATATGGTGCGTGCCTGGTAACCCATTTGCAGTGGGCGGGCCTTCATAAAATGTCCAAGCTTCTGCGCCGGCACGCGCATTAACACTTTCGTGAAAAATCGATTGCGTTTCCCAAAAATTCAGAATTTCACGTTCACTCTTTGGCAGATCAATTTGTGGTGAGATGCTGCGGTATTCGTTTTTCAATTTCCCGCTCTCTGACTCGACCACTCTGGTTACTCCACTCTGGAATTAAGAGTTGAATTCTACCTTTGCAAAACAATGATTGTGCTCGGTTTAGCGGGCATCGTGTGGCTGAGTGGCTTTTCTAGTCGAGAAGCCATAGCCTTCGGCGCTGTGCCCACAAAAAAGAATTCAAAGAAGCCAATAGCTAAGGCCGCGAAGAAAAGCGCCGTAAAATCTGCTAAAAGATCCGGTGTATTGAGCCGATTTTTGGGGAAAAAGAAAGCACCGGTTAAGGCTAAAAAAGCTCCGGTTAAAAAAACTCCAGCGAAAAAAGCTCCAATTAAAAAAGCGACAATTAAAAAAGCCGCCGCGAAGAAGCCACTCGAAGTAAAAAAGATTCCAGTAAAACCTAATATTAAAGCGCCGATGAAAACTGCTCTAACTTCAAGCACTGCAAAAGGTGGCGCAACCACAATCTCGGTTTACAAACCTGAACCAGAGCTGTTAGAGACCGCAATAGTTGCCGAACGCAGATTAGTTTTGCCACCACCCGTGCGTCCGATAAAAACTGGGAAAAAAGCACCGCAGCTTAAACCAATCAAATCTGCACCGGCGCCACTTGTTGTAAAAGAGGGCGAAGATGGGTGGACTGTGACTGAGATGAAAGCAATGCGATCTGAGTTAGCTAAAGATTTAGTTCGGCTAAAGAAAGAACTACAAGCCGCGGAATCTGAAATGGATGATTTGATTAAGGCATCTGGTGTTGGCGCTGGCGATGATCAAGCGGATGCCGGAACTAAAACTTTTGAACGTGAACATGAAATGTCGCTGGTCTATAACGCTCGCGATATGGTTACCCAAACTGAGCGCGCTCTAGAAAGAATTGATACTAAGACTTATGGGCGTTGCGAGGACTGCTCTAGCCCAATCGGCAAAGCCCGGCTTCAAGTATTTCCAAGAGCAACGCTATGTATGGCGTGTAAGCAGAAAGAAGAACGGCGCTGAATGCCGAACGGGTTAAGCGGGCGCGTAAAACTCTAGCCTTATGCGCTTTTCTAGTATTTGTTCTAGATTTTGTAACTAAATTATGGGCGGTCGAATACTTACGCGGTCGTGATTCAATAAAATTGATTGGTAATTTTTTACAACTTACTTACACAACTAATTCTGGCGCTGCTTTCAGCATGGCACCAAATGCAACTCTCGCACTAGCTTCATTTGCATTATGTGCGGCCACTTTTATTATTTATTTCAGCCGAAAAGTAACTTCAAATTGGTGGGGCTTAGTTCTTGGCTTAGTTCTTGGTGGGATTTTTGGAAATCTATGGGATCGAATTTCCAAAGCCCCGGGTGGATTTAAGGGCGAAGTGGTCGATTGGATTGAGTTACCGCATTGGCCGATCTTCAATGTCGCCGATTCTGCAATCTGTATCGCAGCTGCGATTGTGGTCATTCTGGCGATAAAAAACGTACAACCTACCGACGTGAGTAGCCATGGCTCGTGAGTTAAGAGTTTTTACCATTCCGGATGGGTTATCTGGCGAGCGAGTTGATGCTGCGCTTGCAAGGTTGCTCGGTCTCTCTCGCACAACTGTCGCAGAGTTGGCTAGCGCAGGTGAAATTACCAGAGCAGGAAAAACGTTGGCAAAATCCGAACGTATCGAAAGTGGCGATCAGATCGAAATTCTTTTTCCAGAACCGGCTAGAGCACCACAATTAAATCCAACGCCAGTTGATAACCTTGAAGTTATTTATGATGATGACCAAGTAATTGTGGTTAACAAACCGGTTGGCTGTGCATCACATCCAAGCCCTGGTTGGAGTGGTGTAACCGTTATTGGCGGCTTAATTGCTGCGGGGTATTCAGTATCAACCAGCGGCGCTGCTGAACGACAAGGAATTGTGCATCGATTAGATGTTGGCACAACCGGGCTAATGGTGGTCGCTAAAACTGAAACTGCATATACAAGTTTAAAAGATCAGTTCAGAGAGCGAACTGTCGGCAAAATTTACAATGCGTTGGCGCAGGGGCATATTGATCCGACTGAAGGCACGATTGATGCACCCATAGATCGTCATCCAAAAGAAGATTATCGATTTGCAGTTGTAGCTGATGGAAAACCTAGCATCACCCATTATTTAGCTCTTGAATATTATCCAGCAGCGACCCTTTTAAAAGTGGAATTAGAAACTGGTCGCACCCATCAAATTAGAGTTCACTTTGCCGCGCTCCGACATCCGCTTGTTGGCGATTTAACTTATGGCGCTGACCCAGCTTTAGCTGAAAAACTAGGGCTAACTCGACCATGGCTGCATGCGATGGAACTTACTTTTAACCACCCGGGCTCTGGGGATCGAATGAGTTTCACGGCGCCATACCCAGCCGACCTCACAAAGGCGTTGGCGTTGCTCACCGAAAAGTAGCGCCACAAGGCAGTACTCTCACCAATCGTGACCCCCAATAATTCCCAGAAAAAACCTGATAATTCGGAGAATTTTGTGCATTTACATGTACATACCGAATATTCGATGTTGGATGGGGCGGCCCGAGTAGCGGATTTAACTAGTGAGGTTGCGCGCCAAAAAATGCCTGCGATCGCAATGACTGACCATGGAAATGTATTTGGTGCATTTGATTTTTATAAGCAGAGTAAAAAAGCTGGCGTTAAGCCAATCATTGGAATTGAAGCCTACGTTGCTCCCGAGTCGCGCTTTGATAAGAAACGCGTCAAATGGGCCGAAGGCGGCGAAGATGACGTCTCTGGTGGCGGTGCCTATACCCATATGACGCTGCTTGCGGAAAATAATGTTGGACTTGGAAATCTTTTCAGACTCTCGTCGTTAGCTTCGTTGGAAGGTTTTTATTACAAGCCAAGAATGGATCGCGAACTCTTAGCAAAACATTCCGATGGCATTATTGCCACGACCGGATGTCCTGGTGGCGAAATTCAAACTCGGATCAGAATGGGTGCATATAACGAAGCTCGAAATGCGGCTGCGGAATTTCGAGACATCTTTGGCGCCGGAAATTATTTTGTTGAGATTATGGATCACGGCATAGAAGTAGAACGAAGAGTTAAAGAAGATTTGTTGAAGTTGAGTAAAGAATTAGGCTTACCACTCTTAGCAACAAATGATTTGCACTATACATTTGCCGAAGACTCAGTCGCTCACGAAGCGCTGCTCTGCATCCAATCTGGCTCCACTTTGGCTGATCCAAAGCGATTTCGATTTGAGAACGGCGAATTTTATTTAAAAAGCGCGCGCCAAATGCGCGAGATTTTTAAAGAGCTCCCAGAAAGTTGTGACAACACACTTTTAATTGCGGAACGTTGCAATATCACGATGCGTGAAAATGAAAATCTGCTGCCAAAATTTGAAGTTCCGCAAGGTGAAAGTGAAAACACTTGGTTAATCAAACAATCTGAAGCAGGCTTACGAGGGCGATTCAAAGGCGAAGCGCCAATAAATTATATTGAAAGATTAAGTTATGAACTTGGTGTTATGACCAAGATGGGTTTTGCAGGTTATTTCCTCGTTGTTTCCGATTTAGTGTCACATGCAAAGAAGCAAGGAATTTGGGTAGGACCTGGCCGAGGCTCTGCCGCCGGATCACTTGTCTCTTATGCCCTTGGTATAACTGCGCTAGATCCGATTAAACACGGCTTGCTCTTTGAGCGCTTTTTAAATCCGGAACGTATCTCGATGCCAGATATCGATTTAGATTTTGATGAACGTCGTCGCGCCGAAATGATTCGATACGCAACCGATAAATATGGTGAAGACCGGGTTGCTCAAATAATCACATATGGAACTATTAAATCTAAACAAGCAATTAAGGATTCAACGCGAGTTCTTGGTTACCCATATGCGTTGGGCGAACGATTGACAAAAGCGTTACCGCCATCGGTAATGGGTAAAGATATTTCGCTCGGTGGCGTGTTCAATGATAAAGATGATCGTTATGGCGAAGCAAGTGAATTTAGAACACTTTATGAGACCGATATGGATAGTAAGAAAATTGTTGATACTGCCTTAGGTATTGAAGGATTAAAGCGGCAATGGGGAGTGCACGCTGCTGGCGTGATTTTAAGTAGTGAACCGTTATTAGATGTTATTCCAATTCATAGACGCGAAGCCGACGGTGCAATTATTACCCAATTCGACATGGGCGCATGCGAGGCAACGGGTTTGCTAAAGATGGACTTCCTCGGACTAAGAAACCTCTCTGTCATCGATGATTGTTTAGCCAATATAAAAAATAACGCCAATCAAATTGTAGATTTGACTACGCTTGAATTAACCGATAAGAAAACTTACGAGCTGCTTTCAAGAGGTGACACGCTCGGCGTATTCCAATTAGATAGCGCTCCGATTCGCGCACTGCTTCGTTCTATGTCGCCAGATTCATTTGAGGATATTTCTGCGGTAATTGCGCTATACCGACCTGGTCCAATGGGCGTAAATGCTCATACTGATTATGCTGATCGCAAGAATAAACGCAAACCATCTGATCCGATTCACCCAGAACTTTCGGAGCCGTTACAAGAAATTCTTGGCGACACATATGGATTGATCGTTTATCAGGAACAAGTAATGGCAATTGCGCAAAAAGTGGCCGGGTTTTCCTTAGGCCGTGCGGATTTGCTACGAAAAGCTATGGGTAAGAAGAATAAAAATATTTTGGATAAAGAGTATGTTCACTTCGAAGCGGGCATGCAAAAGAATAAGTTTTCCAGCGTGGCCATAGATGTTCTATGGAAAACCCTAATTCCGTTCTCTGATTACGCATTTAACCGCGCTCACAGCGCTGGTTATGGCATGGTTTCTTATTGGACTGGGTACTTAAAAGCTAATTACCCAACCGAATATATGGCTGCTCTCTTAACCAGCGTTCGCGATGATAAAGATAAGAGCGCACTCTATTTGAACGAATGCCGCCGAATGGGGATTAAAGTTCTACCACCAGATGTAAATGAATCTGATGCAGATTATACGCCTCGAGGGACTGATATTCGGTTTGGTTTAGCCGCAATCAGAAATGTTGGTGAAAACGTAGTTGCATCAATTGCAAAAAATCGAATTGATAAGGGGCGTTTCACTTCGTTTGGTGATTTTTTATCAAAAGTTGATGTCCAAGTTTGTAATAAAAAAACTATTGAGTCACTAGTAAAAGCCGGCGCATTTGATTCACTAGGTCATACTCGAAAAGGTTTAATGGCGGTTTACTTAGAAGCAATTGACTCAGTAATGGAAGCTAAGCGAGCAGAAGCTATTGGTCAATTTGATCTTTTTGGTTCTACTCAAGTATCTGAAGTACATGGCGTTGAGTTAAATATTCCAATTGAAGAATGGGAGAAATCCTTACTCCTTACTTATGAACGAGAGATGCTCGGACTTTATGTTTCGGATCATCCACTTCTTGGGGTAGAACATGTTCTACGCGCAGCTACCGATTTGGCCATCAGCGGATTATCCGATGATTCAATCGGTCATGATCAGATTGTCACTATCGCTGGCCTAATTACGAGCATCCAACGAAAAGTTACTAGGCAAGGTGCATCGTGGGCGATTGTAAATGTCGAGGATTTAGAAGGCGCGGTCGATGTTTTATTCTTCTCGAATTCATATTCTCAACATTCGGTTAATTTAGTTGAAGATAGAATTGTGGTGATTCGCGGTCG
>Ga0049083_10000597_pt1 | contig 13036 bp, 11 predicted proteins | sample GreLakmeMI27MSRF_FD_66719 | JGI IMG/M metagenome (GOLD analysis project Ga0049083, IMG submission 66719) | Freshwater lentic microbial communities from great Laurentian Lakes, MI, USA - Great Lakes metaG MI27MSRF | ecosystem: Environmental > Aquatic > Freshwater > Lake | place: Great Lakes...
GTTACGCGCCGCCAGCCCCGGCAGGCACTTTGTCCTTTGCATGGTGTCCGGCGCCCAGATGGCCGCAGCAGCTCAATCGCTGCCGTAGTCATCTAGGTCATCGTCACCGAAAAAGAAATCACCGATAAAGAAAGTTTCTAAACAGTATATATACTGCGCGTCCAGGACGCCCTCTTGAGGCGCTGGCCGCTGAATTTGATGTGCGTGTGCGTGCGGACTGCTTGCGCTTGTTGCCGCCGCTCAGCGTGCCCGCCAGCCTCGTGGTGGCTATGTCGCGCCTGCGCTGGGCTCCCTTTGCCCGACGCGACGCGTTCGGGCCAACGGCGTGCGACATTCCGCTGCGAGATAGGCTGCTGCTGGTGGCCTTCTGGTGCACGCTGCTGCCGCTGTTTCGCCTCGCAGCCTTGTTCGTCGCTGTTGTCTCCTTCTGCTGCTTTTGCTTGGCGCTGGCGCCTGCGCCGCTCAAGCTTCGCTACGCGTTGCTGCCGCCGCTGGCTCGCGTGCACGGGCGCTTTGCACTCCTATGCTGCGGCTTCTGGCCCGGCTGCATAAAACGGAGAGGCGTACGCCACCAGGCAGCACCCGTGCTGGTCTGCAACCACGTGAGCTGGCTGGACATCCTCGTGCTGCTCAGCGAGGCCTGTCCCGCATTCATCGCCAAAGCGTCGGTGCAGCGTCTACCGCTGATCGGCGTCATTGCACGCACCTTGGACTGCGTGTTTGCTGAGCGGGAGAACGGCAGAGCAGGCGCAGCAGGCGCTGGCGCGGCTGTTTTGGAGCGCTTACGACGACACCAGCCAGAAGCGCCTCCGCTGGCCGTGTTTCCGGAAGGCACCACCACCAACGGCGCGTTCCTGTTGCCCTTCAAGACGGGTGCCTTCCTTGGCGGAGTGCCAGTGCAGCCAGTGTTGCTGCACTACCGCGTTCGCCGCTTCAGCCCAGCCTTCGAAACCATCGACGCAATGCGCTCCGTGCTGCTGGTGCTGTCGCAGCCCAGGCTGGAGTTGGAGATCACGTACTTGCCGCTGTGCACGCCGGACGCGGCAGAGGCGGCCCAGCCTGCGCTGTTTGCGCAGCGAGTGCGCGCCGAGATGCTCGCCGCCGGAGCACAGTTCCTGCAGCCCTCCCATCTCACGCTGCGCGACAAATTTGTGTATCACGAAATACTGAAGTCATTTTCTTGGGCGGAGACGCTGGAGACGCTTGGGCGGAGACAGTGAGCTGATATTCGCTGTTTTCAACTGCCTGGCGGAACTGTGCTCTCTGCCGCCGGCTTCGCGTCGGTCATAGCTTCTGCTGTCTATTCAATCACTCAGTCCGCGCACGTTTCACGAAGCGCGCCACGAAGAAGCCAATGGTGTCGTGCGTCTCCGGCCGAAAGCGCTGCACCAGGTCCGCCTGCTGTGGCGTGAGCCACGGGTCGCCTCCGCAGGCGGGTGCCGTGAGTCCCGGCCCGCCCAGGCGCACGGCAGGCTGCTGCAGCTGCATGTCCGGAAACGTGGCCAGGAGCCAACCCACGTTGGCCTCGTTTTCCAAAGGGCTGATCGTGCAGGTCGAGAAGACCAGCGCGCCGCCGGGGCGAAGCAGCGCCACGGCCGCATGGAGCAGCGCTCTCTGATAGGATGCGAACCGTCGCAGCTGCGCCGCGTTGACTGGCTGGCTGAGCCTGGGGCGCAGGCCCAGCGCGGAGCAAGGGGCGTCGCAGAGGATGGCGTCGAAGCTCCCCAGCGGAAACGCCTGCGTGGGCTGCGCATCCTGGGGCTGACACAGTGACGTGTCGCGCTCACACAGCGCGTTGCCGCGCGCAGCAGCGCCAGCAGCCTTGCGTCGCTTTCTCGCCTCGAGCTTTGGTCCGCCGGCGGCGCGACCGCTGTCTCCGCGTGCCTGCACATACGCCTGCTCTGCTTCGCTGGGCGCGTCCGCATCGGCGCCCACCAGCACCGACTTTGTGGCGTCCATCTTGTGCGCGCTCACGATGGTGGCGCCCAGCTCGCAACACAGCGCGCGGATTTGGTTCACCTTTGTTTGGTTCACGTCTAGAGCCACAATGCATCCCCGGTTATGCATCAGCGCCGCCAGGGCACTCGTCTTGCCGCCAGGGCTGGCGCACATGTCCAGCACCCTGTCGCCCGGGGCTGGCGAGAGGGCGCGAGCGGCCACAATAGAGGGTAAGTTCTGCAGCATCACACGCCCGCGAAGTGCCGACAGGATGCGCTCCCCCGTCACGCGCTGCTCGAACATGCGGTGCTCCATGATCACGGCCAGGCCCTCGTTGGCACGGAAGATCTGCCCGCGGGAAAGCACCGTGCGCCCCAAGCCAAGCAGCAAACGGCCGCTGGGCGTACGTGGCAGCACGAAGCCGCGTGTCATGCCGCAGCCGGTTGTTTGACCCAGTGGCTCGATGACGGCTGTGACAGCCACGAGGACGTTTTCCTCCACGCCCGCGCTACAACCAAAGACGCCGGGAACGAAGACGTCCGCGCCTCGCAACACAGCCTCCGCGCAGCGTCTGTCCACGGCCAGCTCGCGGCCGCAGGCTGGCGAGACGTCCACGTCTTGCGCGCCGCAGCCGTGCACCAGCAACGCTTCCGGCAAGTCCGGCGACGCGGCCGTCACCCTGGCGCCCCCTGTGAGCTCCTCCAGCTCTCGCGCAATCGCGGCCGGCTCCGCCACGAGCGTGTTCACGCGCACGCAGGTGCAGGTGGGAGGCACTGCCAGTGCCGCCGCCGCCGCGCAGAAGGCTTCTTCCCCCAGGCACTCGCACAGCAGCTGGCGCGCGTCCTCGTACCAGTCCACGGCGGGTGGCATCCTCAGCGACTCAGAGCAGGCGGGGGTGCTCCAGTCAGTGCAAGCAAAGAGCGCTCGCAAGCGCTCCTCGCTGCTCGCGAACTCGCTGTCGATGCATCAAACACACGAAAAAACAGTGCTCCAAAGCGTAGTGTGACATACACACACACGCATCATTTGTGAGCTGCGCAGGCGTCTGTTGCGTGCGCCTCGCTCTGGAGGTTTCGTCCTTTACCCTGCCGTCCTCTCTTCAGCCGCGCGCTCACGCAAAGAACACTCCAAAGGCCACGAGCAGCAGCGCGACGGTGGAGTACTTGAGCGCGGTGAGGAGGACGGAGACGAGCACCACGAGGAGGCGGGCGGAGACGAGGGCCAGCGTGGCGACCACCACGGCGCTGAGCAGCACCACCAGGAAGTTCTCGGGCGACGGGTCGTCCCAGCCCTCCCACACAGCCTCCAGGGGTGCGTCCCACAAGTTGTCCTCCCCGGCGTTGCTGTCCTCCTCCTCGTCCAAAGGAGCGCCCGCCTCCTACACGCCGCGTCAGAGCCAGCAGCAAGGCGCTTTTAGCACAGACGCAGCCGCAGGCGCACCGCAGAGCCGCCCTGAGGCCCAGCAGCGACTCTACAGCGCCGCGGAGAGGCGAGCGGGGAGAGGGCGACGAGCGAGCGAGCACCGGAGAGCAAAGCACACACGCTGCGCCTTCTCCCAGAGCCTCGTGAACTGCATTGCGGCGCGCCTGCGTGCGAGTGCGTGTGCGCGCGCGTGCGTTGCGAACGGGGCTGAAGCAAGGCTCCCCTTTCTGCCGCGCCCTCCATCCTCGCCTTGAGTCGCACACAGCTGTCCCACGAGAAACACGTCACAGGCAACCGGCGGGCGAAGTGTGGAGTCGCAGGCGGGGCCACAGCCTGCGCCTGAACCTGTGGCGCTTGTTCGATGTTCGTGCGATCTCCACCTCGCGCTCGTGCGGATGACTGTTTGCTCTCCACGAAGCGGAGCGTGTATGCTTTCTCGTGGCACTTCAGCTGCGTCAGCCCGGTCCCTGTGCTCTCAGGCTCGCGGATACTGGGGGCTGTGGGAGGATCAGCAACGCGAGCGCCGCAGAGCTTGGGAGGAGGCCCGCGAACGCAACGCCTCGGCGCAGGACGCTGAGCGTTTGGAGTGGGCGCGCTTGCGGCGTGCGTGGGCAACCCTGAGTGAGTCAGACAAGGCAAATGCGGGTGAGTCACAGCAGTCTAGCAGGTCGCGGGTCACGTGGTGGTGGGAGGAGCCCACCAACGGTACCCGACGCGCCACGGCGGAGGATGCGGCTGCGTTCTCACGCAGACACCGCGACTTTGAGGACGGAAAAACACCCCCTATGCGTCGCCAGCCGAGCGACGCTAGAGGCCTCTATGCTGCGCTGGGCCTGCGGACATCCGCCGAGCGTCGCTGCAGCGCGCTCGACTTGCGAGCAGCCTTCCAGCGCACGGCTTTGGCAAACCATCCGGACACGGCTCAACAGGCCGCTACTCCCGATGTCCTCGCCTCGCGCTTTCGGCAAGCCAAGGAGGCGTTCGACCTGCTGCGTGACCCGCTGAAACGCGAGCGCTACGACGCCGGCGGGTGAACACAGTACGCACACACACACATCATCTTTGCACCGTCGTCTGCAGCGGGCAAGCTGCCGCTCTGCGCAGCAGCAGCGCGCATCCGGTTGTGAATGGCGCACTGAAGGAGTAGCCGAATGCATTGAGTCGGGGCTCGAGGTTAGTGAAGAGGCGCCTGAGGGTGACGTTGCGGTACGTCGCGCCTACGGACTGCCCATCTGTGGGCAACGGGCGTGACGGGTCCACGTAGATGCGCTGCCTCACGTGACCCTCCGCCGTGCGGGGGCCGCTATATCCCCACCTGCCACACAAACAAGGGGGACGCAACGCTGTTGTCAGCGTGAGTAAACCTCTTTTTGCATCCGCTGCACGTGCCCTGTCTCTGCGTGGGATTTGAGGCCCACGTCCGCGCCCTCCACGATGACGCTGCTCCAGTTGAAACGAGGCCTGGGGAGGGCAGAGTGCATGCAACGTCAGTCCACAAACTAAAACCCAGAGAAGCGCACACGCCGTGCCGCTCACCTGTCCAGCCCCACGATGGCGCTGAGTGCCCGCATCTCCGCCACCGGCTGAGTAGCCCAGAGCTCATAGAAGGTGACGTATGCGGTGAGGTTGCCCGCTCGCACGTCCTCCAGCGCCCACTCGTAGGCGTTCAGCCAGTTGTGGGTGCACAGCAATCGCATGTGCCACTCCACTCGCCGGCACACGGAGAGCGGGTGGCGCAGGATGAGGGCGAACCAGGCTGGAGGAAAGACTGCTGCAAGGAAGCGCATGCGTACCAAGTCTGGGGGTGACTTCTCAACCAGCACGCGCTTGCGTGTGTCCCAGCGAAAGCCCCACTGCGCGCGCAGGCGGCGCGCCGAGTCGTGCGTGAGGAGCGGTGAGTGTTCAGTCAGTCGCGCTGAGGCACTGACGGCAAAGTAGCGGCCCGCCTCGCGCGCACGCGACGCCTGGTCACCCACCCGACCCAGATACGCCTCACCAATCTCTTGCGCTAAACACGGGCGCCCTCAGGCGACTGGTGAGCGTGACAAAGCTGCTGCGAGGCGCACCGGTTGGCATCACGTCCTGCAGGATTTGGCCCTCGTCCTGGCGCTTGGGCGCGACGCGCATGATGGACACCTCTGGGTGCAAGCCCAAGGCGTAGTGCAGGACGGAGGTTCCGGAAAAGTGCACGCCACAAACAAAGCCAAAGAGGTGCGGCACCGCGTCTAAAGGCTGTGCTGGAGCGTGCAGAGGCGCGCGTATCCCGGCGGCTCTGGAGGTGTGCGCCTTGCCAACGTCGCCGACGACTGCGACCAGGAGCAGCAGGCCGGCGCACAGGCGCCGCAGCATCGCGCACACGAGCCCTGCCCAGAGCAGCTAGCAGCGCCCTGCTTGCTGGAGCGTCAACGCTGGATCATGTTTTACGCAGCTGGCGGCACGCGACAGCCGAAGGCACGCAAAGTGCCAGGCTGTTTGCAGGCGGGGTCCAGGTGCCAGGCCCGCCACAGCGGCCCGGTAGTGCAGGAGGAGGAGGGCAGGCGGACCACCACACCACCTGCAATTTGAGCAAAGAGCGCCCTTCGCCAACTGTGTCTCAACGCACAGGCGGAGCAGCTGTGCGTGCGTGGCGCTGGCGCTGGCGCGGGAGGCTTTGGCTCTGCGTTCAAGGGCGCACAACGCGGGCGCACACACAGCATGCTGGCGCGACAGCAGCCGCTCCAGCGGGGGCCGTCGGCAGTGCGACGCACAACCTGCAGGGCGTGGCCGCTCGCTTGGTCCTCCGGGCGGCTGAGAGGCGGTTGCTGCGTGGTGCCTCTTTTGCGCACTCGCACTCGCTGCTCCGCGGGCCTGCTGAGCGACCTCAGCGCTGTCCAGCTGGCGGAGGCGGCCAGCTGTCTGCAGGCGGTGGCGGCGCTGTCGGTGACGGCCTGCTCGCTGCTCGCCGCCCGCCAGCTGCTCTCGCCGCGCCCCGCGGAGGAGGAGCAGGAGCGGGCGCGCAGACACCGCGCGCCACAGCACGCGCCCGCGGGCAGCTCGGCCAGCGACGCGCTGGCGGCCTCCCTGGCGGAACTCACCTGGGTGGTTCAGCAGCAGGAGGAGGAGGCGCTTGCCCCCACCGCGGACGCCTCCTCGCAAAAAGGGCCGCCTAAGCAGTCCAGGCACGCCTGGGCCCACCTGCTGGCCACGGAGGCTGCGCCTGCGCCGCCGCGGCTGTGGCCCAGCGGCGCGGCGGGTGGAGCGTCCTCGAGCGTTGTTCCTTCTCCTCCTCTCGCCACCCTCCCGGCCCTCTGGGACCTGGCTCAGCACCCCCTGTTCGTCGCGGCGCAGACCCGAACGCAACAGCATACCCCGCGACCCGCAAAGGTTCAGCCCGCGGGCGCATCCGCAGCCGCATCCGCGTCGTCCGCGCTTGCAAACGCCCCCCTGCCGCCCCTGTTGCTCCTCGCCCTCGCCCCGGCACCCCGCAGGCGGCTGCTGCTCGCCTCCATGGCCGCGCTGCGCGACGAGATGGAGGCGCTCCGATGCGCCGCCGGCGCCGGCGGCGGCAGAGCACAGGTCCAGGAGCAACAGCAAGAAGAGCTGGCGCTGCGGCTCACATCCGCGGCGGTGCTGCGCGCGGGGCGCGCATGGGCGGCGCAGCACCCGCAGCTGGCGAGCTCGGTGAGCGGCGTCGTTGACCCGTCCGTCAGTGCGACGACTGAAGACGCCGATGGTGCTCTGGCGCTGCGAGTTACCGAGAGCGCGCTGGAGCTGGCGCTGCTGGAGTCCTCCCGCGCGTGCGTGGAGGGCGGCGCGCTGGGCGGGCGTGGGGCGCTGTACGGCGCGCTGGCCGCCTCTCTGGGTGGGTGCACCCCCACCGGCTCTTCCCCCATTTCGGTCGGCCCCTCCCGCGCCACCCCCTGGGACGCCCGCGGCGCGCTGCTGGGCGCCGCCGTGCTGCAGGACCAATGCGTGGTGGTGGCAGAGGCGGTGGCCTGCGCGTACGTCGCCTGGGCGCGCGGCGAGCCGGGCCAGCTGGCAGCCGGCATCACGCCCAGCATCAGCGACGCAGATGCGCCATCCACCCACGTCAAGCCAGCTCCCCCGCCCCGGGACGCCCTGGCCGCCAGAGCGCTCCTCCTGCCCCGCCTGCGTGCCACCCGCGCCCTGGAGCGCTTCCGCAACGAGGTGGCGCTGCATCGCGCCACGCACGCGCTGTTCACCAGCGTGCAGGAGGTGTTTGAGGACCGGCAGCCGCTGTGGGGCATCGGACCCCAGGCGGTCCTCCTGCGGCGAGAGGTGCCCCTGTCCAGGCGCGCGGAGCTGGACGCGCTTGCGGGCGCCAGACGCACCGTGAGCGTGCTGCTGGAGGCGTGTGACGTGGTGGGGCCGCTGCTGCAGCGCGCGGGCCGCTGGCTGGGCGAGCTGCTCTCTTTCCTGCTGGTGAGGCTCATCGGCAGGTCGCTGGGACTCGTGGCGCGGGGCGTGCGCCAGAGCGTGCAGCCCGGCGCGCAGGCGGGCGCGTGAGGGGACGCCAGACCGACGTGAAACTATCGCTTCGTTCGTTCGACTGCCTTTGTGCGTGTGTTCGTGTGTTCGAACGCCCCAGCTCTCGATTCCCTCCTTCTGCTTCGTCTGTCCGCTGCGGCGATGGGCGGCCGAGGTGGTGGTCGCGGGGGCAGCCGCGGTGGCGGCGGCGGAGGGGGCGCGAGCCAAACGCACTACCAGCTTGACGGCGCGCTTGGCCCGCGCGTGGAGGACTATGCGCGCACGCACGACGTCACAGACTTAGACGCGGTGGTGGAGTGGTTGCGGTGCGTCCCGGCACAGTTTGCTCCATCCATGCAATGGCAAGCCTCTGCTCTCCTCACGCCCCGCGGTACCCCGCAGCAACACGTTCCGCGAGTACCAGCGCAAGCAGGTGCTGGCGCTGCGGAAGGTGCGCGGCCGCAGCGCGCATGCCACGAGGCAGCCGCCGCCCTGTCTCTCTCGCTGTGTGCGCTCACCCCTGCTGCCCCGCAGTCCGTGGAGCGCATCGTCGCCGCGCTGCAGCGCCGCGGCGCCGGGGCACGCGGCGACGGTGAGGCGCGGCTTGGCGCGCTGGAGGCTCGTCACCTGGCGCAGTCGCGGGCGGGTGACGACGAGGAAGACTCCATGGAGACGGACAGCGACGAAGACAGCGACGACGAGGAGAGCAGCGGGCCGCCGGACAGGCGCGAGCGCGGGTCTTACGCGCGTGGGTGTGCAAGGAGGAGGTTTGACGCGGAATCTTTCCCCTTTTGCAGCGACGACGGCGGCGACCTGGCTGGCGGGCGCGCTTTCGGCGGCCTGGGCGCCTCCTGCAGCGACAGCGAGGACGAGGGGGGTCCCGCAGAGCAGGCGGCTCGGGAGCGCGCTCGGCAGGCGCTCAACGAACAGCTGCGGGGCGCCTACGCCCGCCCGCCCCGCCCCGCCGGCGACGCCCCGCCAGCGCACGCGCACCAGCAAGAGGAGGAGGAGGAGCGCCCAGCCTTTGCCGCGCCGGAGCTGGTGGCCGCAGCCTGCGCGCGCGCGCTGGCGGCCGAGAAAGCAGCAGCCGCCGCCTCCGCTGCCGCCCTGCCCGCCCCTGCCGCCCCACCCAGGCCCCGCCCCGGCGCGGGCGTGGGCGGCGCGCCGGCAGCGCACGCGGTGGCCCCGTCGCGCAAGCGCGCGGCGGGAGAGGGGGACGGCGACGCTGGAGAAGGAGCCCCTGAAGCCGCCACTGCACCAAAACCACCCCCCCCGAAGCGTATCCGCCCCGCCCCCCGCCCCCAGGCCCCTCCACCCGCGCCTTCTGGCGCTGACAACCTCACGCTTCCCTCCGCCCCGCGCGGCGTGCGCTTGTGCGACCTGGGGGGCATCGACAGCTGCCTCGCCTCCATCCGGGAGCTCATCCTTTGCCCGCTCACCCACCCGGAGCTATACGCCTGGCTTGGGGTGGAGCCTCCCAGGGGGGTGTTGCTGGCGGGACCACCCGGGTGTGGCAAGACCAGCCTCGCCCATGCCATTGCGGCCGAGGCAGGCGTCCCTTTCTTCGCAATCGCGGCGCCGGAAATCGTGTCCGGCATGTCAGGCGAGTCGGAGGCGAAGCTGCGGGGCCTGTTTTCCGCGGCGGCGGCGGCGGCGCCCTGCATCGTCTTCATTGACGAGATTGACGCCATCGCGCCCAAGCGCGAGTCAGCGCAGCGCGAAATGGAGCGCCGCATCGTGGCGCAGCTGCTGGCGTGCCTGGATGACCTTTCTTCCGGCAGCGCGGGGGGCAAGGGCGGCGCGCATGTGGTGATTCTGGGCGCCACGAACCGGCCAGACGCGCTGGACACGGCGCTGCGTCGCGCGGGGCGGTTTGACCGAGAGATCACGCTGGGCGTGCCTGACGAGCCTGCGCGGTCCCGCATCTTGGCTGCGCAGGCTTCCAAAGTTCGGCTGGAGGGCGACTTCGACTTCGATCGCATCGCGCGCCTCACGCCCGGCTATGTGGGCGCCGACCTGATGGCGCTCACCAAGGAGGCTGCGGCGCTGGCTGTGAGTCGCATCTTCACGGCGCTGCTGCCGGCAAGCGCCGAGGCAGCCGCCCCGCAGGCGCTGCTGTTGGCCGGCCACGAGCCCCTCACCGACGCCCAGCTCGCCAGCCTGGCCATCACCATGGGCGACTACGAGGCCGCGCTGCCGCGCGTGCAGCCCAGCGCGCAGCGGGAGGGCTTCGCAACCGTGCCAGACGTCTCCTGGGCGGACGTGGGCTCACTGGACGAGGTGCGCGAGGAGCTGGCGTTCGCCATCACGCTGCCCATCGCCCACCCGGCGCGGTTCAAAGCTTTGAATCTGGGGGGGTCCATGGGGGTCTTGCTGTACGGCCCCCCCGGATGCGGCAAGACGCTGGTTGCGCGCGCCACCGCCGCGGACGCGCGCGCCAACTTCATCAGCATCAAGGGCCCGGAGCTGCTCAACAAGTACGTGGGCGAGAGCGAGCGCGCCGTGCGCACGGTGTTTGCTCGCGCAGCCGCCGCCGCGCCGTGCGTGCTCTTCTTTGACGAGCTGGACTCGCTGGCGCCGCGACGCGGCGGCGACTCGGGCAGCCCCGCAGCGGAGCGAGTGGTGAACCAGATGTTGACTGAGATGGACGGCCTGGACCCTCGAAAAGGGGTCTTTGTGGTTGCAGCCACCAACCGGCCGGACATGATCGACCCCGCAATGTTGCGCCCCGGTCGCCTGGACAAGCTGCTGTTCGTGCCGCTGCCGCCTGCGGAGGGCCGCGCCAGCATTCTGGCTGCTCTGACCCGGCGCACTCCGCTGTCGAGCGACGTGGACGTTGCTGCGATTGGTCGCCGCTGCGAGGGCTTCAGCGGCGCGGACCTGTCTTCGCTGGTGCGCGAGGCGAGCTGGGCGGCGCTGCGTGCGACGTACGCTGATGAGGGGGTGAGTCGTGGCTGCGAGGCAAGTCACGCGCCTGAAGCTCCCGTACGTGAGGCGCTGTGCGTCTCGCAGCAGCACTTCGAGGATGCGCTGCTGCGCGTCAGCCCCAGCGTCTCAGAGGAGGACAGGCGACGCTACGAGCGGCTGCGCAACCGACTGCAGGGCACGCGGGGCCTGCCCGCCCTGCCACACCCGGATGGCGCAAGCTGAATCGCGAGCAAAGCATAGAGACGCAGAGGCGTGTAAACGAGACGTTCTGGTTCCGGGCTCGACGCCACAACTAGCACTCACGCCTCGGTTTGTTTTCTGTGTTCGTTGTAACACCATGTCGGTGTCGCCCTTTGCGCGCTGCTTCGCCGCTCTGTCAGCGCTATGCAGCTGTGGTGGCCATCTCTCTGGCCATTGCCTCTCGAGCCTGCTGCGCTCGGTCCCCCTCACCCCACACAGCCTCCTCGCCACGGCTCACGGCCGCGTCCGACGTGCTGCTGCTGCTCTGCGCTCGTGGCGGCGCCAGGTGCGGCTGCGCGTGGTGCGTAGCCGGGGCTGCTTGGACGCTGGCGTTGAGGCTGTTGGCGGCGTGCTCGAGCGGCCGCATGGCCTGGTCCACGGCGCGCTGCTGCAGGTCGTGGATGCCCTCCAGCAGGTGCACATCATCCGGTAGGGCGTCCGGGGTGGAGGCGGCGGGCGCGGGGGCAAGCGTCCCGCTGGAGGTGAGCTGCGCCACCGCCGCATCCGGCCGCACGCGAGCCTCCAGGGTGCCTTCAGCCGCGGGCGGGCGGCCCAGCTGCGCTGCTGCCTCCAGCGGGTCAGCGGCCACCGCCGCCACCCGCTGCGCGGCGAGCTGGTCGCTGGAGGGCAGGCTGAGATCCATGCCCACGCCCACGTCCAGGTCCAGGTCCAGGTCCAGGTGGTCCTCTTTCGTCGGAGGCGCAGAGGCGGAGGCGGCGGTGCCGCCGAAGGCCGCCTCGCCGCCCGGCAATGGCAGCAGGCGCTGTGCCTCTCCTTCTGCAGCAGGTTGAACAGGCAGCAGGCCCTCGTCCTCGAAGCGCTGAGAGCGCTCCGCCAGGCGGTGCTCCTCCTGGCGCAGGCCGGCCAGCAGGTGCTCCTGCTCCGGCTCCTGCTCGTCCTCGCGCGCCAGCTCCGCGCGCTGCAGCTCCTCGTCTCTCGCCTCCGCGCCGCCCAGCCCCGCAGCCTCCCCCCCCTCCTCCAGCACCAGCCCGTCGTCGGGGCCGCCCGGCGCGGGCGGCGGCGAGGCGAGGTCTACCGGGCGGCGAGGCGGAGGGACGTCGGCGCGACGAGGCACACGCAGAGGCGCTTGTCGCGCCACAGCAGCCTCTGAAACCACGCTCCAGCTGCGCCCGTCCGGCGCGGGCGGTGGCAGCTGTTGGGTGGCGGCCCAGCGGCCGCGCGTGAGCAACGCAACCAGCACCAATGCAGTCACCACACACGCCCCTGCCCTCCAACCGCTAAAGCCCAAGCGCCTGACCGCAGCCTGCGCGTCAGTGTCCTGCGGGTGCTGGCTGTGGTCATGTGCGCACCGCTTGTTGCTGAAGGCGTAGCTACCTCCGGGCGATTGCAGCACCGAGGAGCGCGGGGCCTTGCGGCTGGCCTCAATGTCAGCCTCCTCCGCGTCCCAAGCCTCCAGCTCCACGCGGCTGCCGCCGCGCGTGCCGTGAGTGAGGCGCCGCACGCCTGGCACCTTCAGTGCGCTAGGAGGCATTGCAGGGAGGCGCCGGCCTCGCCGCCTCGCTGGGCGTGTATCAGGCGTGGGAGTACTCACGAATAGACTCGAGATGGGCGCTCGTCTCTTTTGTCGAGGACAATGCGCGACTGCGGACTGCCTGGTGGTCAGATAATTTTGCGGCGCAAGCAATGGTTGATTTATCGCAAAGCTAAAAAATGACGATTTAGGACAATCCTCCTTCTCGATGGCACGATTGGATAGCAATGTTGTCGCGAATTACGCGCTCAGCGGAGATTGTAAAGGCCACCTCAAACTTTTTCTGGAGCCGACTCTTCAATTTCTGAAAGGGTTTTGTCGCCCTCTTTCTTTGCTGTCTCGTTTTTCAAAACTGCGAGTTTTTTCCAGTTGTACATAGCGACACCTGAGCACGCCAACGCGTAGCCAAACACGTTTGTAGAATTTAGAGAAGGGCGAACGGGCCTGTAGCCCGGCTACAGTGTAGCCCACCCCCCCCAGCGCCCGCGTCCCGTCGCCTTCCCTCCCTAAACACCCTAAACCTTTAAAGGTATTTAGTCTCAGGTGGTC
>Ga0049083_10000598_pt1 | contig 12985 bp, 5 predicted proteins | sample GreLakmeMI27MSRF_FD_66719 | JGI IMG/M metagenome (GOLD analysis project Ga0049083, IMG submission 66719) | Freshwater lentic microbial communities from great Laurentian Lakes, MI, USA - Great Lakes metaG MI27MSRF | ecosystem: Environmental > Aquatic > Freshwater > Lake | place: Great Lakes...
CTGTGTGTGTGGACGAGGCTGGCGCCGCCTGGGCCGGGCTGAGCTACGCGCTGGACGAGGCGTGCCCCGCCCTCACGCGCATGCACCTCTTCGGCGATGACCGACAGCTGCCGCCCAGCCTGGGCGGCACGCGCGATGGCGGCGCCTTTGGCGCACAGGGCGGGCCGCGCGTGGCAAGCTTGTACGACGCCGCTTGCGCCGCGGGGCACTCCGCCCACGCTCTACGGACGCAGTACCGCCTGCCGCATGCAGTTGCATCGTTTCTGTCACGTCATGTGTACGACGGCGCAGTCATCTCCGCGCAATGCCAGAACGCTGCATCGGGGCCGGGGGTGGTGTGGCACGACGTGCCAGACGGCGACGCGGCGCAGCGCTTCGGCTCCTTCTACAACGTGGCGGAGGTGCACGCAGCGGTGTCTGTCGTGGACGCCATCGACGCGGCGCACGGCGGCGACGGCGGCACGCGCGTGGTGCTCACGCCGTACAGAGAGCAGCGCGACGCTCTTGAGGCTGCGGCGGGCCTCCGCGCGCGCGCGCACGGCGGCCCATGGGACGTCAAAACAGTGGATGCCATGCAAAGCCGGGAGGCGCGCCACGTGGTGCTGTCGCTGGTGCGTGTGCCCTCCGCAAGCGGCGGCGGCGGCGGCTTTCTGCGTGATGCGCGGCGCGCCAACGTGGCGCTCTCGCGCTGCGCGGGGCAGCTGGCGGTGGTGGGCTGCCACGCGGCGTGGGCGGCTGAAGCGCACCCGGCGGGCCTGCTGCGCGCGCTGGCACGCCAAACGCCGCCCACGCGCCCGCAGGCTGCAGCCGCGGGCTGAGGTCGCCTCTATTGTAACCATGCATCTATCATCAAAGCAGTCTGGCAGAGTGCATCGCCGCCCCCGCATTCCGACTCTCTCCTGCGCTCCTTCCCGCCATTCTTCGCCGCCATGGCAAAAATCGGCGAAGGCGGCACGCGCCTGGACCGGCTGCTGCGACTGCTGGAGGGTGCGCGCCTTGCTCTGTTGCGCCCGCGCGGCTCTCACCTGCGCCTTCACAGCCGGCGCCACGCCCGCCACGCGCAGCAGCGCGGCGGTGGCCGTGGGCGAGATTGGCGGCGCACACCCGGAGTCGTTGCCACCGCTGCTGCGGCGGGTGCGTGTGTGCCGTGGCTCCTCTCGCTCGCGTGGTTCACAGCAGCTCAGCCTTCGTGTGCTCGCTGGCTGACACGGCGCGGCCCCGCAGCTGCGGCCGCTGCTGTCCAGCAGCCGTTGGGAGACGCGCGTGGCTGCAGGCGAGGCGGTGGCCTCGCTGGCGCAACACACGCCGCACTGGGCGCAGGCGGAGGACGCGGGTGCGCGCCGCAGCACGCGTCACAGAGCGGCTTCAGGGCCGCCCTGCGCTCCGTGCGGCTGAGAGAGCTCCTGTCCCAACGCGCAGCAGCAGGGTTGCTCCCCTCCGAGGAGGCCGCCGCCCCGCCCTCAGACGCCAGCCTGCTCACCTTCGCTTCCTTCGACGTCACGCGCGTGCTGGAGCACGGCGCGCCGCTGCTCTCCTCCGGCGGGCAGGCACGCCTGGGTGCCAAGAAGCCTTCTCACTCGCTTGCGCTGACGCTGGCACCACCCCCCACGCCAGGAGTTTGACCCCCCCTCTGCCGCCGGCACGCGCACTGAGCGCTTGGCGTTGGCGCGCGCGTCGCTGCGCAAGCGACTGGGGCTTGACGGGCCCATGGCTGACCTGATGGAACTGAACGACCTGGTGCAGGACACGGACCTGGTGGAGCCAACCGCGGCGGGCGCCGCCGGCGGCGCCTGCGCCCGCGGCGCGGAGGACCTCATCGACGAGATGAGCGGCGGCGGCGGCGGCGCGGCGCGTGAGCTGTCTGCTCGCGAGCGCAACCAGCTGAAGCGAAAGGCCAAGGCTGCCGCGCGCCACGCCGCTGGCGGCGACAAGCGCGCGCGCGTGGAAAGCGCGGAGGACGCGGCGGCGTCGGCTGCTCAGGCGGAGGCTGATGCGGCTGAAGATGCGGCTGAGCTGGGCGGCGGTTTCTGGCCGTTCCAGTCCTTTCTGGACGACGCGTTGCTGGACCTGTTCGCGCCGCGCTGGGAGGCCCGCCACGGCGCCGCGTTGGCGCTGCGAGGCGCGCTGGCCGCTCGGGCGGGTTGTTGCGGCGTGACGAGAGGGGCTTCTGCGTCGACCGCAGCCGCCGCAAACGCAGCCTGGCTGTGCGACGCCGCCATCCGGCTGCTGTGCCTCCTGGCGCTGGACCGCTTCAGCGACTTTGGCAGCGACGCGGCGGTGGGACCGGTGCGCGAGACGGCTGCCCAGGCGCTCGCCGCCTGCGCTCGCGCGCTGCCCGCCCACCACCGCTCCTCCGCCGCGCGCGTCCTGCTGCTGCTCGCCGCCCGACCCTCCTGGGAGGCGCGCCACGGGGGCTGGATGGGCCTCAAGTACCTCTTCGCAGCCTGCCCCGCCCTCGCGGCCGCGCACGCCCAAGACGCCCTCCCAGCCTCGCTCGCCGCTCTCGCCGACGCTGACGGCGACGTGCGCGCCGCCGCCGCATCGGCCATGCTTCCCGCGGTGACCGCCGGTTCGGTTGCTCCCCAAGACGCAGACGCGCTGCAGGGGGGGCTCTGGCGCACGCTGCAAGACCTAGACGAGCTGTCGCCCGCAGCCGCGCCGATCATGCAGCTCCTGGCCGCCCTCGTGGACCGCGCCGCAGGTGCTGCTGCGGCGGACGTGGCCACCCGTGCGCCGCTGCTGTGGCCGTTCGCGCGGCACGCAGCGAGCACTGTGCGTTGCGCGGCTGCTCAAGCACTCGCGCGGCTGCTGGCCGCCTCGCCGGCGCTGGCGGGCGTCTACGGGGCCGACATCCTGTGTCTGTGCTGTCAGAGCGTGACCCTGGACCCGGATGAGGCGTCCGCGGGCGCGTGGGCTGGGGCGCTGAGCGCCTGGCTTGCGGCCGTGCCGCCCGCGCAGCTGCGCGCCGCCGCACTGCAGCACGCGCACCGCCTGATGCAGCTGGCATGCACGGCGGACGGGTGCGCCCCGCCGGCGCGAGACCTGCTGCTTCCCGTCACGTCGCCTCCTGCGTCGGCTGCGGCTGCTGCGGCCTTGGGCGCCCCGCCACGCGCCGCGCCTTCGCAGCAGCACCTCCTGGGCGCCTACGCCTCCGCCGCCATGACGGGCGCGGCGCGGTGCCGCGCTGCGGCCGCGCTGGGCTCCGTGGCGGCGCTGACCGACGGCCCCGCCCGTGACGCCTTCGCCGCCGCGCTGCTGGCCGCCCTGGGCGCCGCCTCCGCCGCGTCGCGCATCGCGGGCAGCCTGGCGGCATCCGAGTGGGGCCAGCGGCAGCGCGGCAGGGCAGCAGAGGGAGCGCACCTTCCCGACGCGCTCTGCGACGCCCTGCTGCGGGCCTTGGATCCGCCGGCCGCGGCGGCGGCCTACTCGGAGCTGCGCCCGCTGCGCCTGCGCCTGCGTGGCGAGGCGGCGGCGCTGGCGGAGGCGGCGCAGGCGGTGGGCGGCCCGCTGCCCGAAGCGCTGCTTGTCGAACACCTGGGCGGTGCCCCCGCAGCCCCGTCGGGCGGCATCTCAGCCGACGCGGCCGTGACCCTCGCCGCCCATGCGCCGGCGGGCGCCGAGGGCGCCGCCGCGCGTCTGCTGGCCACGGCGGGGTACCTGCGACAGCAGGAGGGCGCCCTGGCCACCTCCGCCGCCGCCGCCGCCGCCTGCGGCGCCCTTTCCTGCGGCGCCCCGCTGCCCTCGAAGCTCAACCCGCTCATCCAGCCGCTGATGGCCTCCCTGCGCCGCGAGCGCGACGAGGCGCTGCAGCTCGCCTCTGGCCGCGCGCTGGCGCTCCTGCTGCACTGCGCGCGCGCGCGGCAGCCCTGCCCCAACGAGCGCATCCTCAGGAACCTTGCCGTCATGGCGTGCGCAGACCCGGCGGCACAGCCCGGCGACGAGGAGCCTGACGCGGCTGGCGGCCCGCGCGGCGGGGCAGCCTCCTCCAGCGCCGCCGCCGCAGTGAGCGCAGCGCTGGGCGGAGACGCCGCAGCAGCAGCGGCCGCCGGCGCCGCGGCCGGGTCCGCCGCGGACGGCGCGCTGAGCGAGGCTGCGGTGGCGCGGCGAGGGGCGGAGCGCGCGCTGTGCTGCGTGGCTGAGCGCGCGGGCGCCTCGCTGCTGCAGAGCGCCCCGGAGCTGTGGTCGGTGGCCACGTGCGCGCTGAGGGCCGCCTTGGCGCCGTCCCGGGGCTCCTGGGGCGACGAGGCAGACGGCGCCGCCTGCGGCGCGCTGGCTGACAGCCTGCACACGCTCACCACCATCGCCGCCTCCCTGGCGCCCGGGCCGCCCTTCCAGGCGGCCCTGGCGCTGCTGCCCGCGCTGGCGGCGGCGGCGCGGCACGCCAGTCGCCGCGTACGTGGGGGCGCCGCGCGCTGCCTGGCCCGCCTGGCGGCGTGCAGCCCCGCGGAGGCGCTCCCGCTGGTGACGGCGCAGCTGGTGATGCTCCTGCAGGAGGACGCGGGCTGTGCCAGCGCCCGCGCGGGCGGCGCCTGTGCCTGCGCCGCCCTGGTTGCCGCGCTGCCGGCCGTGCAGCTGGCGCCCGTGGGCGTGCTGCTCCTGGTGCCCCTCATGGCGGCCATGGCGGACGCGCAGCAGGGCGTGCGCACCGCCGCCGCCGCCGCGTTTGCGCAGCTGGTGCCGCTGCTGCCGCTGGCGCAGGGCGCCCCCCGCCCGCCAGGCCTGCCCCCCGCGCTGCAGGCCCGCGCGGAGGAGGACGGGGAGGTGCTCGCGGCGCTGCTGGACAACAGCGCGGTGGCGGACTGCGTGCTGCCTGTGCCGCTGGCGCTCACGCTCAGGCGATACCAGCAGGAGGGCCTCAACTGGCTCGCCTTCCTGCGCCGCTTCGGCCTCTCCGGCGCGCTGTGCGACGACATGGGCCTCGGGAAGACCATCCAGGCAACCGCCATCTTGGCCGCTGAGGTGCACGAGCGCCGCGCGCAAGGCCTGCCCCACCGCCCCTCACTGGTCGTCTGCCCGCCCACCCTGGTGGCGCACTGGGCGCATGAGGTGGGCCGATACCTGCTGGCGCCTCACGCCCTGGCCGTGGTTCAGTACGGCGGACCGCCCGCCTCGCGCGCCTCTGCCGCCGGCGGCCGCGCCGCGCCCAAGCTGCGCGCCGCGGACCTGGTGGTTTGCAGCTACGAGACGGTGCGCAGCGATTTGGAGCTGCTGGGCGCAATCGACTGGGGCTACCTCATCCTCGACGAGGGCCACGCCATCCGTAACCCAAAGGCCAAAGGCACGCTCGCCATCAAAACCCTGCGCGCCGCGCATCGGCTGTTGCTGTCTGGCACGCCCATCCAGAACGACATCGGCGAGCTGTGGAGCCTGTTCGATTTCCTCATGCCTGGCTTCCTGGGCACCGAGCGCGACTTCCGACAGCGCTACGGCACCGGCGGCAGCCGCGCGGCTTGCACCGTGGACGCGCTGGCCCTGAATGCGCTTCACAAGGCTGTGATGCCCTTCATCCTGCGCCGCATGAAGGCTGACGTGCTGAAAGAGCTGCCACCCAAGCTCATCTCCGACATCGTGGTGGACCCCTCGCCGCTGCAGCGCGCGCTGCAGGAGGCGTTCCAGGGCAGCTGCGCGCGCGCGGAGGTCGAGCAGGCCTTGGGCGGTGCGGCGGGTGCGGGCGTAGGGGAGGCTGGTGTAGCGGGCCAGGCCTTTGCGGCGCTGCAGTACATGCGCAAGGTGTGCGCGCACCCGGAGCTGGCGCTGTGCGGCGGCTCGCCGGAGCGGCTGGCAGCGCTTGCGCGTCAGCTGGGGGGTGCGGCGGGCGCGGCGGACCCGGCCGCGTGGCTGCGCCGCGCGGAGCACGCGCCCAAGCTGGGCGCCCTCACGCAGATCCTGCGCGACTGCGGCATCGGCGGCGACGCGGAGGACGAGCCGGGCGGTGCCGCCGCTGCTCCTTGCGAGCCAGCGCACCGAGTGCTCGTCTTTGCGCAGCTCAAGGGCCTCCTGGACCTGGTTGAGCGGGACGTGTTCGGGCCCAAGGGCAGCCTGCCCGGGGTCACCTTCCTGCGCTTGGACGGCTCCGTGGACGCCACCAAGCGCTTTGACGTGGCGCGGCGCTTCAACGCGGATCCCTCTATCTCCGTGCTCCTGCTCACCACCCACGTGGGCGGGCTGGGCCTGAACCTGACCAGCGCCGACACGGTGGTCTTCCTGGAGCACGACTGGAACCCGCAGCGCGACCTGCAGGCGATGGACCGCGCGCACCGGCTGGGCCAGACTCGCTGCGTCACTGTGTACCGCCTGCTCACGCGCGACACGCTGGAGGAGCGCATCATGAGCCTGCAGCGCTTCAAGCTGGACGTGTCCAACGCGGTGGTCACCGCTGACAACGTGAGCATGGCCAGCATGGACACGGGCGCGCTGCTGGAGCTCTTCACAGCCGACAAGGCTGCGCCGCTGCGGGAGGGGGCCGCCTCCGCCGAGGCTGGCGCCACGGGCGCGGCTGCGGTGCTGGCGGGGCTGCAGGAGCTGTGGGAGGAGAGCCAGTACGCGGAGGAGTTCTCGGTGGACGGCTTTGTGAGCCGCCTGGGAGTGGGAGACAGTGCGACTTAGCATGACGCAGCATGCACACGCGAGAACGTGTTCGGCGCATTGCCAGCCTGGGCTCTACTCCCAAGGTCCCTACAGTCCCTATACTCTCTCCCCTCCCTCAGCACAGGTTGCCTGAGCGGCCAGGCGGAACGCCGGCCGTGCATGAGCTGGCGCCCTGGCCGCCCGGGCGCACCGCCGCATCCGCGCACCGCTGTGCGGCCGCCAGCTGGTCGCCGGTCTGCTTGATTACGGCCATGGTGGTGTCGTTGCTGAACACGGAGTACCAGCCCTGCGACTCGTGCGGCGGGTCGCCCAGCCAGGCGTCCTGCCCAAGGTAGCTGCCCTTTGGCCAGGCGCTGCGCGTGGCCCACCAGCTGTCGGCGCTGCACGCCGCCGGGCGCTGCTCCTGGTTGATGAAGCAGCTGGCCCAGTCGGGCTGCGCGCCGGTGAGGGACAGCGAGGCGGCGCCAGAGGGCACCGCCGCGCCCGCGCACAGCTCGGGCTTGGGGCCAGGCACGCCCCGTGCGGCGGGGCGCCCTTCCCCGGCGTAGGCCCAGAAGTTCACGCCCGCCAGGGCACCCTGGCTGGCGGCGGAGGCGAGGAGGCCCTCGAAGATGGCCCGGTAGTAGACGTCGCGCCGGCGGGTGGGCGCGGAGGGTGCCAAGCTGCCCAGGTCGCGGGGGAAGCCAAACTCCTCCAACACCACCGGCTTGCCCAGGCTGGCCGCCTCAGCCACGCTGGCGGTCAGGTAGGCGCGCGCCCAGGGCAGGGTGCTCGACACAAAGGAGGCGTTGTCGTAGGAGGGTGCGTAGCTGCCCCAGTTCTGGACCCACAGGTGCACGGTGACGAAGTCCACAGCCGGCGAAGCCTGCGTGCCGCGCACCGACTGCGTCTCGCTGAAGTAGGACGTGTCTCCCTCTGCTTGCCGCGCGTCAGAAGCAGGCGTGACATCAGGCGAGAGCATTTGCGCGCACCCATGCCGGTTGAGACGAGCTGCTTGGGAGCGACGGATTTAACGAAAGAGCTCGACTCCTGCACCCACGCCTTGAAGGCGTCGCCCGCCTGCTGCGAGTAGTCCGCGGCGCGGGGCTCGTTGGCCAACTGCCAGCTCATGATGGTGGGGTCCTCCTTGGCTTCCAGGCCCGTGTATGGACTCACATGGGAAGCCATGAAGCGCACGTGGTTGCGCCACATGGTCTGCGCCACCGCGCTCTCGTAAAACTGGCCTGCCAGCGCCTGGTAGTCGCTCCAGCTGTTTGAGCCCGGGCCCGGGTAGGGGATGTCCTGGAAGCCGCGCGAGCGCCAGGCTGCGTTTGAGATGTTTGGCATGCGGGGCTGGCCTGAGGCGTCCACCCCCGCGGGCACGCACGCGGATGCGGGCACGGAGCCGCTGGGCGTCTGCTCAGCCCATCGCACGTACTGAACATGGCCGCCTGACCACGCCCACTCGTCGCCTAGCACCATGGTTGCGCGCATCTTGCGCTTGCCCATCTCGGCGATCAGAAAGTCGAACCCTTCCAGCACGTCCGGGTTGTACACGCCGGGGCAGGGCTGCAGCGAGGGCACGATGCGCCACGGCTCCGAGTCGGGGCCTTCAGAGGCGCCCAAAACTCGCAACTGCGTCACGCCCGCAGCCACCAGCGCATCCAGGTCGCGCGTCAGGCGCCCCCGGTCGCCGCTGGATCCCAGCGCGCCCAGGTTCATGCCCTGCCAGAGGTTGGCCCCCAAAAAGTAAAAGGCTGACGAAGAGTCAGACGGAGCATCTGCAAAGAACCGGGTGCCATTGACGCGCACGAAGCGGAACGACGGATCAACCCCGCCTCCGTACGACGCGGGCGGCGGCAGGGTGGCCGCCCGCAGAGCGCCAGACGCGTCCAGCAGTGGTTTTGTGGGCGGCGGCTGACCTAAGATTAGAGCACTCGCGTCAGCACGCGCATTTGTGCCTCAGTCTGCGCAGCACGCGAGTGACAACTCACCCACGCATGTGCCCAGCAGCAAGCAGAGCATCGCGGTGGCGAAAGCAGAGTGGAGGACGAAGTGCGACGCAGTCATCGCGCGACGTGGCGAGCCCAGAGGGCAAGGAGGTGGGTGAGTGGGCACGGCGTGTCCCTCGCGTCCGTCAGGAACGCGGCGATGTATCGCGCGAAGTGTAAAGGCGGCGCGACAGCGGTCCAAGGGAAGGGTGGCAGAGAGGGCGTAGTCTCTTGCTTCCACGTCAGAGCACGCCAGTCCGCGTCAGTCCGCGTCGAATGCACTCTCACCTCCACGTCAGGATGCGCTCGCCTCCTTGCTCGCCAGCAGCGGGCGGGCGACAAACGCTGCGCCGTGCGTCAGCGCCAGGTGCGTCAGCGCAGCCGCGACGGTGGCCCACGCAGCCGCCGCCGCGCCCGCGTGCATCGCATCGCCCTGGAGCAGCGGCACCGCCCACGCCGCGGACGCGGCGCGGAAGGCGCAGTACAGCGCGGCGGCCTGCAGCGCGGGCAGTCGTTTGAGGGCGCACGCGGCCCGCCCGAACGCTCCCCTGGGAAAGGGGGAGGCCCGCGAGGACGGCACGTGCGCGCCGCTGACGAGCGCCGCGGCGTCGCAGAGCCGCGCGTCCGCGTGGTTGTTCAGCACGTAGCGCGCGGCGGAGATTGCGGCATCCCGCAGCCACGCAAGCGCGGACGCGCGGCTCAGGCGCGCGCTGCGGTCGCGCCTCTGCGCAGCCGTGCCCGTGTACTGCAAAGAAACGGCGTCTCCCGCGACGCCCCAGAGCGAGCGCAGCAGGCTGAGCGCCTCGGCCCGCTGCTCCGCGCACACGTCCAGCGCGTCCATCTGCTGCATCGCCGCCGCGCAGCCCATCTCCGTCTCCGCCAGGTTGCTGCGGTCCAGACAGTCCAGGCAGTTGGTGCGCACCACGCCAGCCTGCGAGCGCAGCACGCGGCCGTCGCGCACGTGCGTGATGCCGATGGAGCGCAGGTGCGGCGCCAGCATCGCCAGCATCGCCGCGCGGCCCTTCTCGGAGGCGCCTCCTTCGGCGGTGAAGTCGAAGGCGATGAGAGCACCGGCGGCGGAGGGCTCTTCCGCGGCTGCGGCTGCGAACGCGCTCCCCAGGGCAGCCTCGCGGCCGGTGGCTTTGAGCAGGGAGAGGGAGAGGATGGGAGTGCCGTAGTGCTCAGCAAGGGTGGCGTAGTGCGCGCGATGGGCGGCGGCGCTGTGGGGCCCCGGTGACAGCAGGATGGGGGGCTTGCCGGCCAGCGTGGGCGGCTGCGACCAGAGCAGCGGGACGGAGCCGCGGAGCTGAGTGAAGGCGGTGGTCTCGGCCACGCCCGGGCGCAGAAGCAGCTGCTCGGACTCGACGCTGTTGGCAGCTGCGCCAGCGGTGTCCAGGCCGCGCGTCCACAAGCGGCGTCCGGGCCGACCGCAGTGCCTCCGCAAGAGCAGAGAGACCCGCAGCGGAGGAGTGCTGTGCGTGGTGCGCTCTCCTGCCCAGCCGCACACCACGGGCGGGCAGAAGGCGCCCGCGCCGGCGGCAAGGAGCGGTTGCGCCAGGTGCGCGTTCCACGCAAAGTTCAGCGACACTCCATCCCAGCGACACTGACAGCCGGCTGCGGAGGAGCTGGCGCTGCCTGCACGCCGAGTGGCGTCTCCCCGGCTGATGAACATCAGCCAGGGCTCCGCCAGCGCGGCCCGCAGCAGCGCGAGGTACTGCGCGTCGGCGGCGGACGCCTCCGCGGTCGCCTCAGCGCAGCCCAGCAGCCCATCGGTGGTGCGCAACTCCGTGGCTGTCACTCGCCACAGCGCCGCGCCGCAGGGCAGGCTGGCAACGCGCTCGCGGCCCGTCACCAGTATCAGCACCGCGACAGCTGTGAGGGGCAGCAGGCCTAAGACGGCGTGGACGGGAACTCCCGTTGTGGGCGACGCCACGTTCACAGGATGCACTGACACCGACGCGTCAGCTCGGCACACGCGGCAACAGCTGCCGCTCGAGTGCGTGACCTCGTAGTGCGAAGAGCTGGTGCCAACCGACAGCGGCATCCGGGCATCGGGGGCAGAAGACTAAAGCAGTCATCTTGTCGTACGACTGCCCGGATTCATAGAGCTCCTCCCGTCCTTCCGAAAAGTATCGCGAGCGCGTCCGTGGCCTGCGCAGTCAGCATGTGGTGAGAGAAACTAGCGTCGCCGCGACCAGTTGCGATGCTTGCTAGCGCAGTGCGCCGCCTCTCTGCGCTGCGCCTCGCACCCGCCAGCTGCAGCCTCCGTGCGGTGCTTCCTTGTCGCGCGCCTTGCGCAGCGACGCTGTCGCGGCACGCGCATGTGGCGGCGACGGCGGATGCACTGCCGCCTCTGCACCATCCGTCAGCGCCCGCGGACGCTCACGCCTCCGCGTTGCTGGAGGAGCTGCTGTCGTCGCGCGCCTCTGTGCTGAGCGAGGAACAGGCGGCTGCACTGACGGCGGTGCTTCGTCGCTTTGTGGTGCACAAGTGGTGCGTGGGCCTCACTTGGCCGCGCTCACGCGCGCACACACGCGCCACACGCGCACACGCTGACACGTCACACGCACCAGGGTGGCCGAGCAGGCGTCCGCGCACGGCGTGCCCGCTGCGCTGTTTCCAGAGGCGGTGGCCGCCTTCCGCCGCTCCCTCCTGGCAGCCTGCCCCGCCTCCGTGGCCGCGCTAGCGCTGCAGCCCTGCCCGGGCACCCCTTCCGCCCAGGCGCAGCGCGCCTGCCAGCTCCTGCTGCCCCTCTTCCTGGCCTTTACGCGCAGTCGCTTTGCGCAGCAGCTCCACACCGCCGCGCCGCTCCTGCAGGCGGCAGACCTCTCAGGCTCGCTGCTGCGGGGCTTTCCGGTGGCCCGGGCCGCCCAGCGGCGCCTCATCTACCACCACGGTGCGCCTGGGCAGCCGGGAAAAGGAGGCCTTTTCGGTTGCCCCACCGCTGACGCTCTTCTGCCCTCTCTGGCCCCCCTGCAGGCCCCACCAACAGCGGCAAGACCTACGAGGCGCTCCAGGCGCTGCGCAGCGCCCCGTCTGGGGTGTACTGCGCGCCCCTGCGCCTGCTCGCCACCGAGGTGTACCGCTCCCTCAACGCCGCCGGCGTCTACTGCAGCCTGCGCACCGGCCAGGAGCGCCGCGCGGTGCCCTTCGCGCGCCACAGCGCGTGCACGGTGGAGATGGCGGACTGCACTGACAGCGCCGCCGTGGTGGACGTGGCCATCCTGGACGAGATCCAGCTCCTGGCGGACGAGAACCGGGGGTGGGCGTGGACGCGAGCCCTGTACGGCCTCCCAGCCAGGGAGCTGCACCTGTGCGGGGACGCCAGCGCACTGCCGCTCGTGCGCGCAGCCGCAGCCGCGCTGGGCGAGCCGCTCGAGGAGAGGGGCTACAGCCGCCTCACGCCGCTGGCCGCCTCCCACAAGTCGCTGCAGGGCGACATCCGCGCCGTGCAGCCCGGCGACGCGCTGGTGGCCTTCAGCCGGCGCGCAATCTTCGAGCTCAAGCGGGACGTGGAGCGCGCCACAGGCACTCGCTGCGCCGTCGTGTACGGCGCGCTGCCTCCCGAGGCGCGCACCCGCCAGGCGGCGCTGTTCAACGACCCGGAATCCGGGTACGACGTGCTGGTTGCTTCGGACGCCATAGGGCTGGGCCTGAACCTCAACATCAAGCGCGTCGTCTTCACGCAGCTGTCGCGACGCGAGGGCGCCGGCGAGCCGGTGGCGCTGCCGGCGTCTCTGGTGCGTCAGATCGCGGGGCGTGCGGGGCGCGCGGGCTCTCGCTGGCCCTCCGGCGAGGTTGCTGCGCTGCATGCGGCGGACGTGCCTCGCCTGCTGGAGTGCCTGGCTGCGCCCACTGTGGATGCGGCTGCTGCGGGCGTGTTGCCGCTGTGGGAGGAGCACCTGGCACCCTTTGCGGAGGCACACCCGGGTGCCACCCTGCCGGAGCTGCTGGACCTGGTGGCTGGCGCGGCGCGCGTGGGCGGCCGCTTCTTCGTGTGCCGCCAGGACGACGTGCGCGCCAGCGCGGCGCTGCTGGAGCGCGTGCAGGGCCTGTCCCTGGCCCAGCGCTTCCTCTTCGCCACGGCGCCCGTCTCCCTGGGCGACTCGGACGGCCAGGCGGCGCTGCTGAGCTTCGCGGCCGCCTACGCCGCGGGCGAGGCTGTGCCGCTGGGCCTGCCCTCTGCGGTGGAGGCGCCCATCCGTGGTGCGGCCTCGCCCCAGGCCTGGCTGGCGGAGCTGGAGGCGCGCCACGCAACCGTGAACCTGTACCTCTGGCTGGCGATGCGCACGGAGCAGGGCGCCTTCCACGAGGCTGAGCGCGCGCAGGCGCTGGCGCTGCACCTCGTCGCAGCCCTCAACGCCGCCCTGCAGCGCAGCAGCGACGCGGCGGTGCGCACGCACGCGCGCAGGCGGTGAGCACGGTGT
>Ga0049083_10000599_pt1 | contig 12983 bp, 11 predicted proteins | sample GreLakmeMI27MSRF_FD_66719 | JGI IMG/M metagenome (GOLD analysis project Ga0049083, IMG submission 66719) | Freshwater lentic microbial communities from great Laurentian Lakes, MI, USA - Great Lakes metaG MI27MSRF | ecosystem: Environmental > Aquatic > Freshwater > Lake | place: Great Lakes...
CTGGAGGAGGCTGGCGCGCCGCTGTTGTGGGTGCCTGCGGTTGCTGCCATTGGCCTCATGCCCACCCTCACAATTTTCCTGCGCTCCGCCAAGCTGCCGCGCCGCCAGGGCACCGCACATCTGCTGGTGCGAGCAGCCTTCCTGGCCTTGGGGCACTTCAGTCAGGGCACCAGCCTGGGCTGGCTGGGTGGGCCGCAAACCACGCTGTCCTGGTTTCTACCGGCGCATGTGGCCTTGGCGCTGGGCCTCGCGCTCTGGCACCAGCTGGCCGGGAGGAGCGGGGAGGGTGCCCAGGCGCGGTTGGGCAAGCAGGCGTGAAGCACCTTGGGAGGTCTGTTGATGTGCCGGAGCGACCTTGACTGGCGAGGACCCGGTGATCAGGGTCAGTACGGATGAGACCTGTTCTGTCAGCGAGTCCAGCTTCGCCTCTGCACCGGAGCCGTGATTCTTCCGTGAGATTCTTCGATCTTCGTTAATCAAAAACTGCCGCCATCGCATCACCGCCTCGGAGCCCCTGTGAGCTTTGTCGACAATGGCTGCGCCCGCGGAGGAGGAGTGCACGGTGCCGTCTCCGCGCGCGCTGCGTGCGTCCGCGCGTGAGGCAGCCTCGGCTACTGCCGCCTCGGCCCCCGCACCTGCGGCCGCCTCGACGCCCTCGCCGCGCGACGCGGCGCCGCAGCACGCGATGGGGCCGGAGGGCAAGACGGTGTTTGCGTTCGGCTCCAGCGGCTGGGTGCGTGGTGCTCCCAGGCAGCCTTGCGCGTGCCGCTTGCACCTGGTCGCCGCAGCGCGGCTCTGCGCACCGCGCTGACGTTTCCCCTTGTCCTTGAAGTTATTCTGCTACTATCTTGGCGTGGTGAAGGCGCTCAAGGCCGCGGGACTCCACAAGAACGCCTACCTCATCGCCTCCAGCGGCGGCGCAAGTGCGTGCGCCTGCACGCCGAAGCTTCGCGCGCGCGCCAGGGCTGCACGCTTCAGATGCGCGTGCGCGGCGGGGCAGCCGCCGCCCTGCGCGCCCGGGCCAACGTGCCCCTGCTGGCGCGGATACCCTCGGCCGCACTAACACGGACCGCCCCCTCCCCCCTCGCCGCCCAGTCGCCGGCTGCGCGCTGTTTTACGACGTGGACCTGGACGAGATGGTGGAGTACGTGTGCGGCTGCGCAGTGGAGGTACGCGCTCGCTTCTTCTACGCGATTACTCAAAGCGCATAATCCTCTCCCACTCACCTCCCTCGCGCTCCAGGCGCGCTCCACCCGCTCCGGCCCCTTCAGGCTGCGTGAGTACATTGCGGGGGCCATCGAACGCTTCGCGGACCCGGAGCGCACGCCGGCGCTGCTGCACGGCAACATGGAGGTGAGCGTCACGGTGCTGCCCACGTGCCGCAACGCGCGCATCACCGACTTCGCAACCTGGGACAGCATGCGCACGCACCTGCTGGCCACCGCCTGCATCGTGCCTTTGGCGGGGCTGCCCATGTGGGTGCCTGGCCTGGGCCTGGTGCTGGACGGAGGGCTCTCTGACCTGCAGCTGGTGCGCGGATGGCGTCGCAGCGGCAGCTTCAGCGCGGTGCATGATGGCTGGGGCCCCGCCGCCGCCGCATGCCCGGGCTCTCCGACGGTGCACGTCACCGCGTGCCCCTTCTACATGAGCCGCGCTGCCATCAAGCCCGACAAGGTTGTACCCCCGTACTGGGCATTCTACCCGCCGGAGCCGCAGCAGCTGCGCGAGCTATATGCCATGGGACAGCGCAACGCGGCCGCCTGGGTGGCGGCCCGTGGCGAGGCTGAGGCTGCAGCGGCATGTGCGCCCTCACCCGCTAAGACGCCGCGCGCCGCAGCGGTGCCTCCGTCGCCCGTGCGCGCATGGCGCTGCGCGGAGGAGTACGCGGCGGCGGCGCGCGCGGCTGCGGCGGGGGCTGCGCACGGCGCTGCTGCCAAGGCTGAGGGCGCTGCCGCGAGCGCCAGCGCACTGGCAGCCAGCGTCGCGGCCGACGCGCATCGCTTCGCGGCGGAGTGCAGCAGCGCGCTGCAGGTGCAACGCAGCTGGCTGTGCGGCGTGCGGGAGCGGTCGCTGAAAACCCTGGCGTGCGCGCTCGTCTATGCGGAGCTATGCTGCCAGGCCACCGTCAGCACCTGCGCCGCCGCGCTGCCGCCGGCGCTCAACGGCCGCGTGTCCAGACGGCGAGCGTGGGAGCGAGCGAAGAGCTTCGTGGCCCCTCTTCCGGGCCTTGCGCAGCTGGCGCTCTCGCCGCCGCGATCTAGCAGCGCCGCAAGGCTGCTGGCCTCGCACGCGGTGGTGCTCACCCAGCTGTCGCTTCTCTACCGACTCCTCCACCACGCCATCCTCTGAGCACTCAACTGAAGGGGCCCTGGAGCGGCTTCTTACATCTAATCTGCATGCACGCTTCGACGCACAGCACAACTTCAGACGCTCTGAGCGCTCTGTAGCAGCTTGCGTCCTTGCGGTGCTGCAGTTCCACTGTGTCGTACACGCTGACGTCATTGACCACGTCATCAGACGCCACAGTCCACGCCCCCAGTCGTGCGTGAGAGTAGTGATGGAGGCGCTAGCGGCCAGCAGCTCTGCCGCAGCCTGCGCTGCGGCGCTGCGCGGCTCTCGCCTCGCACCCCTGCCCGCCACGCCCCGCGCCTGCCGCGGCTCCCAGCGGTGCGTGCTGCACTGGTGTCAGGCTTTGCGCTGCTGCGCGGTGGCGCGTCTCTGTCTTCTCTGGCGCGACATGGGGAACAACCCTAACGAGCTCTGCGCTCGCTGGCTGCGCACTCCCAGCGTGCACACCACGTCACGCGCGCCTCCTCTGCTGCCAGTCGCTGGAGCTCACCCCTCGCCCCGCCTCCGCTTCTGCAGTCGCCGGCAAGGGGCCTGCGCCTCCCTGGGCCGCCTGGGCTTCCACGAGGAGCCCCTTCCGCCCAGCCAGCCGCGCGCTGCGGCGCCGCCGTCGCTCTACGGCCTCTCCGACTTCCAGATGCAGGCGCTGGGCCTCACGGGCGACGAGGTGACGCGCCGACTTGCTGTGTGTGAGGTGCGCTGGCGCGCTGGTGACGACGCGCTCCACAAGAGCCCGCGTGCGTGCCGCTCCGCAGCTCACTCGCGTGCGCGTGCGCGTGCGCCTCAGGCGAGCGTCAGCGCGCGCGCTGCGTACGGCAAGGAGATCCCCTCCATGCACAGCCCCCCAACGCGCATGGTCACCTCCATGGCTGGCGGCGGCGGCGGCGGCGGCGGCGGCGGGCCGCAGGCTCCGCCCGACCTTCCTTCGCTGCTGCTGAACGCGCGCATCTGCTACCTGGGCATGCCCCTGGTTCCCTCCGTGACTGAGCTCATCGTGGCTGAGCTGCTGTGGCTGGGCAGCGATAACCCAGAGAAGCCCGTCTACTTCTACGTGAACAGCACGGGCAGCCAGACTCCGGAGGGTCAGTCGGTTGGCTTCGAGACTGAGGCGTACGCAATCATGGACACGATGCAGTACATCCGGCCCGACATCCACACCGTCTGCATCGGCAAGGCGTACGGCAACGCAGCCATGCTGCTGGCCAGCGGCAAGAAGGGCTGCCGCTACGCGCTGCCCAACAGCAGCATCATGCTGTGCCCCCCGCGCATGAACCGCAAGGTAGACAGCGCCACGAACCTGATGATCCAGGCCAACGAGCTGTACGACAACACGGGCACGTACCTGGAGTATCTCACCGAGTTCACGGGCAAGGAGCGGAGCGAGCTGGAGAAGGACATCGCTCGCACAAACTACTTTACGCCCCAGCAGGCCGTCACCTACGGCCTCATCGACAAGGTGGTCAACCAGGCTGGCGGCCTGGGAGCGGCGCTCGAGAAGAAGGACTACGAGGCGATGATGAAGGCGCAGCAGGGCGGAGGACGGCCAGGCCCAGCCTACGCGGGCTCGCGCGGCGGAGACTGAGAACACTACTCCATCCTTGCAAAGTACTTGTCGTTCACGTCGATTGAACACCGTAGATTTTCGTCCGACAACGCGACAAGCCGACAACCTCACTACCTCACCGTGGGCCTCTTCGCCTCCCTCGCCTAACTGCTCTGTCTCTCGCTGCAATGGAGGCTTATGCGCACCGTCAGTTGCAGCAGCGCCAGAGCCGGGCCTCGAGCCGCACGCCGCTGGTGATGCGGCGCCGTGCCAGCGGCGTGGCAGCAATCACACTCACGGCAGTCAAGGCGCCCGCCAAGGGCAAGTCTGCCGCCACGCCTGCGGCTGCGCCGAAGCCTTCCGTGGGCGCCGTGATCAAGAAGGCCAGCGCCACCGCTTTCCGCGGGGGCGTTGCGGGCTTCATGGCGGGGGTGGTGCAGGCGCGCAGGACTCACCCGCACGCGTTCCCCCCAACGCCAACCCAGCGCCGCTCCGGCGCGCGCCAGCGCCCCCGCCGTGCATGCCGCCACGCGCGCGCCGTGGGCTGGCCCGGGGTGCCCGCGTGGGCTGCTGGCGCACAGGCTGCCCTTTTCGCCGTTGCGCCTCGCGGCTCCGAGTCGCAGCCGACGCGCGCTCGCGCGTGCTGGGCGCCCCCTCCTGAGCTGCAACTCACGGGGCTCCACCCTCCCACGCCTGCAGGTGGGCAGCTTCATGTGGATGCGCACCGTGATGAACTACCAGGTGCGCCAGCTGGCAGCCAGTCTCGCAGGCGCAGCGTCGCGCCAGCCGGGCCCACCGCCTTTGTGGCGAGGCCGCAGCGTGGCGTGGTCTTTCGCGTGGCGCGTGCAGCCTCCCCGCGGTAGGGCCCCTTCTGACTGCTATGCTTTGGCGCTCAGTATGTGAACGGCGGCACGATGGTGAACGCCATCCAGACGCTGTTCAAGGAGGGCGGCATCCCGCGCTTCTACAAGGGCGTGTCGTTTGCGATCATCCAGAACCCTTTGAGCCGCTTTGGGGACACGTTCGCAAACACGGGCGTGCTGGCGCTCATGGAGGCGTTTTGCCCCGGCGCGCCGGTGGCGCTGAAGACGGCGCTGGCCAGCGTGGGCGGGGCCACGTGGCGCATCGGGTTGACTCCGGTGGACACGTTCAAGACGACGCTGCAGGTGCAGGGCAACACGGCGTTCAACCTGCTGCGCGCCAAGGTTGCGACCGGCGGGGTTGGCCAGCTGTACGCGGGCGCCAGCGCCAACTTCGTGGCCAACTGGGTGGGCAACTACCCCTGGTTCTGCACCTTCAACTTCCTCCAGGCGCGCATCCCCAAGCCCGAGGACGGCAAGCAGAAGCTGATGCGCAACGCGGCCATCGGCATCGCCGCAAGCACCGTCAGCGACGTCGTGTCCAACAGCCTGCGCGTCATCAAGACCGTCAAGCAAACCACGGCCGACGCCAGCCTGGGCTACAGCGGCGTGGTGAAGGCCATCCTGGCCAAGGACGGGCTGAAGGGGCTCTTCGGGCGCGGACTGCAGACCCGGCTCATCACCAACATCTGCCAGAGCATGGTCTTTTCTGTGGCGTGGAAGGCCATCGAGGAGGAGCTCAACAACCGTGCCAGCGCCGCGGAGAAGAAGCAGGCTGCGGCCACGGGCGCGGCCAAGGCCGTGGCCAAGCCGGTGGCTGCCGCCGCAAAGGGCAAGGGCAAGAAGGCTGGCAGCATCACGCTGGCTCAGCCGCTGGGGCTGGCGGGCAGCAAGCTGGTGCACGCGTGAGCGAGGGCCGGTGAGCTGTGCGGCGATGAAGTGAAACACTTTACTCTTTGTCTCGCAGTCTGCCCTACCCCTCTTCTGCTGCCGCCGCCTTCTTGGCCAGCTGCTTTGCGCGCATGTCCAGCAGCTGCTCGACGCAGCCTTGGAATCCCTGCTCCGCAGGCTGCGCGACGTGCTTGAGCATCACCCTCCACCGACGCAGACACGCGCTCGCAGCGCGCCCACCCACCGCGCCCTGCCAGTCCGCCTCCACCTCCTCCGTGGCGCCGCCAGCCTGCAGCGAGGCGAGCAGCGCGTCGTCGTCGCCTGCAGGGGCCGCGCGTGAGAGGGCTGCCCTCCGGGGCCGTGCAGAGCGCTGAGGGGCGCGCCTGTGCCCCACTCCCCCGTTTCCTTCATGCTAGGCGCCACGCTGTTGTACCACTTGTCGCAGAGCTGCTGTGCCCGGCGGGTGCCCATGCGCAGCGACATGGCCTCCCAGTCGAGGTTGTCCCGCCGCACGAACTACAGGTGGGGTGGGGGCGGTGAGGCGCGCAGAGCGCAGAGCGCATGTGGGCGAAGCGCGATGGCGCACCGCGACGCTGCGCGAGAGGGGCAGAGGCTGGTGCTTGAACTCAGCCACCAGTGACTTGAGCTGCTCAACCTCCTGGTCTGTCCAGGCGCCCTTCTTGTATCCACCCTTCAGGTTGCGCCACCTGTGCGTGTGCGCGGGGGCGTCAGAGCGGCCGTGTGACACGTCAGGCGGGGTGGGTGCGCAGCGCTGCTCACCGCTCTCGGCACTCTGCGCGGGGGCGCCCCAGCTCCTGTCCAATGTCCACCCAGCTGTGTCCGTGCCGCTCCACCAGCAGCAGCAGCTCCCGCTTCTCTTGTTCGCTCCACGCGCCCTTGGAGGAGTCGGTGTGCAGTCGTCGAGTGGCGTGGTTCCACACCTGGCGGGGCGAGCGGTGAGGCACCGCCCGAGATATTTCCAGCCACAGCTTGTGGAGCTCCGTCTTCTTGGCGCGCGTGTTGAACAGCCACTGCGTGTTCGCCTCGTCCAGCCCCTGCAGGCGCGCGTACGACCGGATGCTTTCGTCCAGCGCAGACCGCTCCTCCAGGCTGCCACAAACAGGGTGAGGGTGAGGGTGAGGCCCTCAAACAGCACGTGCAGCACGCGAGGAGCGAGCAGCAGGCGCACCTCCAGGGACCAGAGCGCTGAGCCAAAGGCGCCGTGTGCCACGCCTGGTAGGACGGCTGCCTGCGGCGCCGCGCGTCCGGCGCCTCCTCCACCTCCTCCTCCTCCTCGCCATCCTCCTCGGGCTCCGCGGGCGCGGGCAAAGGCGGCTGCTCAGCCCCTTTCTGAGCGACCCTCAACAGCACGCGGTTCCCCTCCACAGCCAGCTTGCCGCAGGCGGCCAGCTTCGCCGCAAACTTGGCCTTCAGCTCCGCCCGGCCGGGCGGCGCCACGCCAGCCGCCTCGCACGCAGCCTGCACGGTGCGCAGCACTCGCTTGCGCAGCTGCTTGCGACGCAGAAAAGTCTCACCCACGCGGAACGAGGACAGCAGCAGCGCCTTCCAGCTGGAGGGCAACGGCGCCAAAGAGTCCGAAGCGGCGCCGGGCGTCCTCATCGCACAGAGAGGGTCGTCAAGCTAAGGTCTTTGTCGTACGCTGCGTGGTGGTGGCAACTGCCAGGTCTGCGAGGTGGGCCTCCTGCGCAGGCGGGGCTGCCTCACAAGTGTGCGCCCTCGGTGAGCCCACGCAAGCTCGCCAGCGCGTGAAGGGCTCGCGGCTATCAAAGCAGAGCACCGCCGTCTGAGTTGCCTGCCCGGAGTGCTCTCGCGCTTCCTCATCTCCTGTGCGCCATGTTTTGCGCGTCGCACTGCGCTGCCACGCGCACCCAGCACGTGAGCGCCGCCGCTGTGGATCGTCGCGCGCGTGCGCCCAGGGCCGCTGTGGTGGGCTCCTCCGGCGGCTTGCGCTCCCGCACCCCCCGCGCCCGTGCATCCGCCGTCGCGGCCGCGCCCGCTGAGGTGCGTGTCTTCCGCGCCCCGGGGCTCCAGGGTGGCGCGCTGGCTGAGGCGTGCGCCCCGCCGCCGCCAGGGGGCACCGGTTGCAGGGGATGGTTGGCTGCTGTCTGCGCTCGCCCGCTGTGTGCCCAGCGACGCGGGTGCGTGCGCTCGCTGCTGTGCGCCTCAACGCGGGTTCTCACCCGCGTCCTGGAGCAGCCTGTGCTGCGGTGGCAGAGCTGCGCTCGGCCAGTCGCGCCGCTCTCGCGGGCTCGCGCCTTCCAACCTCTAAAGACGAGTCCTTCCGCTTCACCGACCTCTCGCCGCTCACGCAGGCGCGTGCGCACGCGCCACGGCAGCCTGGGGGGCACAGCCTGACGCCCCGATTGCCAGGCAACGCTCGCCGCCCCCCCGCAGCAGCCGCCCAGCGCACTTGATCTGAGCGCCTTCGCCTGCGCCGACGCGGCCGGCAGCCGTGCGGTGCTGTTGGACGGGCGCGCGGTAGCTTCGGCGTGGAGCAGCAGCGCAGTGCCGTCTGGCGTGCGTCTGGCGCTGCTCTCCAGTCTGTCTGCCCAAGAGCGGGCAGCGCTGGCGCCGCACGCGGGCGGCAGCGTGTTCTGCGCGCTCAACGGCGCGTGCTGCGAGGACGCGGTGTGCCTGGTTGTGGAGGCTGGGCTGCAGGTTGCGCACCCGGTGCACCTGCTGCACCTGAGCAGCGCCGCAGCAGCCGCGCCGGCGGCCATGTACTGCAGCCACCCCCGGGTGGTTGTGTCCTTGGGCGCGGGCGCCAGCTGCACGGTGGTGGAGGAGTTTGGGTCACTGCCGGGGAGCGCGGCGGCGGCCGGGCTGCCTTGCTGCGTGAACAGCGTGCTCGAGGCGAGCCTGGGAGAGACAGCGCAGCTGCAGCACGTGCGCGTGGCGGTGGCCCCGCCCGGCGGCGTGCTGCTGGGCCGCACCAGCGTGCGCCAGCAGGCGGGCAGCCGCTACGCGCTCACCTCCGCGTGCCTGGCGGGGCCGCTGTCGCGCCACGACGTGCGCGTGGAGCAGCTGGGCCCGGACACGCACACGCGGCAGCGCGCCTTCCTGCTGGCTGGCGCCTGTGCGGCAGCTGAGCTGCACACGCAGCTGGCGCTGGAGCACCCGCAAGGACAGGCGCAGCAGCTGCACAAGTGCATCGTGGCGGCGGGCTCCGGGCGGGGCGTGTTTGACGGCGGCGTGCGCGTGGGCCGCCAGGCGCAGCGCACCGACGCGCAGCAGCTCTCCCGCTCCCTCCTCCTGGCGCCCAGGGCGCAGCTGCACGTCAAGCCCAACCTGCAGATCGTGGCGGATGATGTGAAGTGCACCCACGGATGCACCGTGGCGGACCTCTCGGAGGAGGAGCTCTTCTACTTTGCTGCGCGAGGCATCGCAGCCACAGCAGCCAGGCAGGCGCTTGTCTACTCGTTCGCGGCGGAGGTGGTGGACGGCATCGACCAAGCGGACGTGGCGCTGAGGGTCAAGACGGCAATCCAGGCGGCGCTGCGGGCTGCAGAGGCTGCAGCCTGAGCACCGGCTTTCTGTTTGGGAGCTCAGGCCGCCCACCGTGCTATGCCAGCAGGCTGTGTGCACTCGAGCCGTGTCGCGAGCGTCGTTGTATGGCAGACTCCAAAAAATGATGCGGGGCGCAACTGCTGCACTGTGTCTCTCTCACGCGCTTCGCGGGCTGTGTGTGTGCCAGCCATGGTGGCGTACCACCAGTACCAGATCGTGGGCCGTCACCTGCCCACGGATGCGACGCCGGAGCCCACCGTCTACCGCATGAAGCTGTGCGTGCCCTGGCAACTGGCAGATTGGCTGCGCTGCCGAGCCTCGCCCGCAGGGGGTGCACAGGCACACGCGTTGGGCTTGGCTGGGAGCCGTGCTGGCTGGAGCCGCTCCGTGCTGTGGCCTTTTGGCCGCTGACTGCGAGCCGACATTGCCGGATCTCGCCGGCGAGCCACGACGCCGCTGCTGCAGCGCCCGCCGCGCCCTCCGGCGCCTCTGTCACCCTCTGTCCAGCTGTCCCGTGGCCATGGCTGACGGGCGCGTGCCTCCATCTTTTCGCAGGTGGTCGACGGACCCGGTCCGCGCTCGCTCGAAGTTCTGGTACTTCCTGCGCAAGCTGAAGAAGGTGAAGAAGAGCAACGGCCAGATCATCGCCGTGAACGAGATCTTCGAGGAGAAGCCCACGGTGCGTCCGCAGAGCAACCCTAGGTTTTGGGCCGTCGCGCGCGCGTCGCCCTGCCTCTGTCGCGTGGCTCACCTGCGGCCCTGTGTGCCCCAGGTTGTGAAGAACTACGGCATCTGGGTGCGCTACCAGAGCCGCACGGGCTTCCACAACATGTACAAGGAGTTCCGTGACACCACGCTGAACGGCGCTGTGGAGCAGATGTACGACGAGATGGGCGGGCGACACCGCGTGCGCGCGCCGTGCATCCAGATCATCAAGACGGCCACCATCCCGAACGAGATGTGCAAGCGCGACAACACCACCCAGTTCCACGCCGACGACATCAAGTTCCCCCTCACCCACAAATGCGTGCGCCCCTCCAGCAAGAGCCTCAAGACCACCTTCAAGTACGTGCGCCCCTCTGTGGCCATCTAGAGCGCCCGCCGGGACGGGCGGGACGCAGCAGCCGCGGCAGCGCGCCGCAGCAGCGCTATCTTGGGAGCGAGTGGGAGAAACTGCAGCGAATGGGGTCTGGCGGAGACTCTTCTTTGGGGGGCGCGCGGGCGCTCCGTGCCTGCACAGCGCTTGTCATGACACACGATGTGCACGCCGGTCCTTCCTTTCTGTGCTGTCGCTCAGCGCGGCCTCGCCGGCCCAGACAGGGCGTTGTTCACCAGCGCGCGTGCGGATTCCAGGGCCTCCGGCCGCCCCGCGGCGTTGAGCAGGCTCATGCCCGGTGCGCCCGTGTCGATTGAGATGCGAGCGCCGCTGCGCTGCGTAATCTCCTTGATTGTCGCCCCGCCCTTGCCGATGATGCGGCCCACCATCAAGCTGGGCAGCTCGCACACGAGCTCGTAGTACGATTCGCTGGGCTGCGCACCCTTTGCAGCGCCAGACTGCTTGCTCTTCCCTCGCGAGGCTGAGTTTGGCGGCAGCGACGCGGCCGGCACCTTGTTGACGATGCCTGCTGTGAAGAGCCACGCCACGCCGCCCTCCTGCTGCGCCTCTTTGAGTGCCAGCTGTCGCATGCGCTTCTCCGTTTCCTCGCTTTCCTTGGCGCTGAGCTCGGCGGCTCGCTGCGCCTCCTCGGCGGCAGCAGCGTCGCGCTTCAGGCGCAGCCGCAGCGCCTCCTGCTGTTCGAGGCGCTCCCGCTCCTGGGGCTCCAGGGCGTAGAGGAAGGACTGGGCCGTCTTGCGGCGGCGCACCAGCTCAGCCTCGTCCTCCGAGTCGGTGCCGCCGGGCGAGTCGGCCCCGTCAGAGTCCAAGGAGGGCGCGGAAGGGGCCTGCTGCGCCGCCGCACGCTCCTGCAGCGCCGCCTGCGCAGCCTTTTGCTTCTCCTCCAGAGCCTTGCGCTCCAGCTTGGCGCGCTCCTTCTTGCTCATGCTCTGCTTCTTGCCCGTGGGGGCGTCCACCTCGCTGTCGCTCCCGGCGCCGCCGGCGGCGGCGGCGGCGGCGGGCACCTTGCGCTGCGCTGCAGACGGAGCCGCCGCCGCGGGCGCTGCGGGCGCGGGCGCGGCGCTCTTGCCGCGCTTCTTGAGGTATGGCACCAGCTCTTTGACGAAGGAGGCTGGCTTGAGGACCATCTTGCGGATCTTTGGGTCCTCCACCGGGTTCTCCTCCAGCTCCAGCTCCTTGAGCTTCTTGAGCAGAGACAGCTCGAAGGGCACGTCCCGTAGCGCGTTGCCGCGCAGCAGCAGCGAGGCGAGCAGCGGCGCGTCGCCGAGGGAGGAGGGTAGCGCTTGGAGCGCGTTAAAGCGCGCAGAGAGCAGCGCCAGCCTGGGCTTGCTGCCCAGCCGCGCCGGCTCCAGGCTCACCAGCTGGTTGTGGTCCACCGTGCAGCTGGCCAGGTTGGCGCAGCTGGCCAGCGGCGCCAGGCACGTCAACCGGTTGTGGGACAGCAGCAGCGTTTCCAGCGCGCCCAGCTTGCCGAAGCCGGCGGGCAGCTGCTGCAGGTTGTTGAAGGCGGCCTCGAAGACCTTGAGGCCCGTCAGGCTGCCGATGGACTCCGGCAGGGTCTCCAGGCTGTTATGGGACAAGATGAGCGTGCGCAGGCCCGCCAGGCGGCCCAGCCCCTCCCCGAGGCCGCGCAGCGGTCGAGGGTGGCCCTCCTCTGTCGCCCTGAGGGAGAGCTTGAGCAGGTTGAGGGACGAGCAGCGCCACAGCGCAGGGTCCACGACCTGCTCGCCGCCGCAGCCGCCGCCCGGGCGCTCCAGCACCAGCTCCTTGGGCTGCGTCTCCAGCGCGCGGGCAACCTCCGGCCAGCAGGGCTGCGCGGGGGGCTCGGGCGGCGCCGCTGCGCCCTCCTCCTCCTCCTCGTCTGGGGGCGTGTCGGGGACCTCCTTCAGCCGCGCGCCGCGAGACTCAAACGCGGCCAGCTCGCGCTTCTTGCGACGGCTGCGCTGCGTGGACGTCTCCTCCGGGTCGCCGCTCTCCTCCTCAGCCTCGGCCTCGTCGTCGGAGGACTCCTCCCCGCCTCGAGAGATGAGCGCCGCAAGCGCCGCGTGACCGCGCTTGCGTGCCCAACCCTCCGCCGTCAGACCCGCCTCGCAGGTGAGCTGCTGGCTGGCGCCTGAGCGCGCGAGCGCTCGTCAGAGGGTGAAAGCAAGGCTCAGCCGTCACAAGTCGCACCAGCGTACAGCAGTTCACGCACGCACGCCTCGTGTCCGTTAGCGGCAGCCATCATCAACGCTGTCATGTCCTCGCCCTGTCCCGTCACGCCGGCGAGCGTCAGCGGCCCAAGGCCCCAGGTGATGTGGCCGCAGCCGCTGCAGTCGTCAGAGCACTGCTTCGCCCGCCCGACACGCACCGAGCCGTCCCGCAGGTCCATCAGCTCCAGCTCGCGGCTGCGGCGGCACAGGTCCAGCATGAGCTGCAGCACCTTGGGCCTGTTGCCGGCTGCGGCGATGTGGATGGCTGTGAACCCCTCATCGTCGCGAGTGCCGGGGTTCTGCCCGCCGTGCGCCAGCGCCCAGCGCACGCTGTCTAGTTTCTGGGGCGCGCGAGGCGTGAGCGGGCGGCGAGCGAGCGGGCGCAGCAGCCGGGCGCGCACCTGCGCCTTGACAGCAGAGAGGAACGCCTGCCGCCGGTCCGCGGAGCTACTGGGCGGCGCCATGGTGGCACAGAAAACTCAGGGCGAGACGGTGTGCTGACATTCGAG
>Ga0049083_10000600_pt1 | contig 12961 bp, 8 predicted proteins | sample GreLakmeMI27MSRF_FD_66719 | JGI IMG/M metagenome (GOLD analysis project Ga0049083, IMG submission 66719) | Freshwater lentic microbial communities from great Laurentian Lakes, MI, USA - Great Lakes metaG MI27MSRF | ecosystem: Environmental > Aquatic > Freshwater > Lake | place: Great Lakes...
ATTCAAATCTTAAATTCTCAGGTAAATATTTAGTAAGGTATAACAAGTCCTTTACAATAATATTATGTTTATTAAAATTTAACTTGTGCCCAATATAATAACTTCTTTTTATTTCAGTTTTTTTTTCTTCCAATGGTTCAATATTTTTAACAACAATTTTTAAACAATCTTCAACTGGTTTAATATGAACAGTTTCCCAAGTATCAAGAATAATTCCTGCTTCTTTTGCTAATTGACAAGCATTACGAGGTTTACGAGCTTCAATTAATTCTTCAATTTTGGGTAATCCTTGGACAATATCTTCCGTTTGCTGTGTATATTTAACTAAAGTCGCTAATAATCGATTTTTCTCAATTAATTGACCATGATGATAATATAATGCACTATTTGTAGTTAAAAAAATTGGTAATGCGTGTTGAAAAATTAGTTTAAAACCATTTTTTTTTAAGAAAATTCCTGAATGACGAAAGCGTGAAGTTAAATTTAAGTTACTGTTAGAACGTACAAATACTTTTTTTTCTCTTACTAATGGAAAATTATTAACTTGATCAGAATTAATTTCCCATGTATCACAGTCTCGAACAAATAATACACCACGTAATATTAATTTATAATTATTTGTTATTTCTAATTTATGTTGAGTTTGAGGTTGTGCCTTTCGTAATCGTCCTTTGGTAATACGTATATCAACAATTTTTCCTTCTACTATTGGATAAAAATAAACGTAGGCAACAATAGTATGACTATCCACATATTGATAGTTTTTACTTAAAGGTACAATTTTGATTGAACAGTTGGGTAAATTAAATACTAAATCATTTAAATTTAATCTTTTTTTTTCTTTTAAATTCGTAACAATTAAAATATTATTTTCAAATAATAATGTTCCTTCAATAGGTGTAATAATTTTCCATTGTGCATAAGCTTTGGAATTTTGTAATGTTTTAGAATATTTATATTGTAATTTTTTAGGGAATCGAAAAATCGTACCCGCAGTAACCCAAACTACACCTTCTTCATGTGTAATACGAGTTGTTTCGTATGCTTCTTTTCTTTTTAAAATAATATTTTCAAATTTTACTTGTCCTGAAAATGTACTATAAATAGGTTTGGATTTTCGAGGTCCTGGTAAAATAGCTTGTGTTGAATATTCCGCAATTAATTGTCCTTTTTGTACAAAATTTGATTTTTGAAAATATAAAAATGATCCAATTTGTAATGAAATTATTTCTTCTTCCCCTTTCCAATTAACTAATTGTAAATTAATTTCTTGCTGTAATTTTAAAACTTGAATACCATGATTTGTTCGAATAGAAATGTATTTTAAAGAATCAGGAAGAATCAATTTACCTGAGAAAGGTGCAACAACTTGTTTTAGTGTTTCACTTGTAAAAATTCCACCTGTATGAAAAGTACGCATTGTTAATTGTGTTCCGGGTTCTCCAATTGATTGGGCAGCTAAAATTCCTACCACTTCACCTAATCCAATTAATTTATTATGGGCTAAATCCCAGCCATAACATACTTGACATACAGAACCATTTGATTTACATGTTAAAGATGAACGTAAATTCATACTTACAGGAGCTATTTTTTGAATTGAGTGAAACATTTGTGAATCCAAAATAACTTCTTTTTCTAATAATTCTTCAAATGGAAAAGTAATTTTTTTAATAGATAATACTGAACGTCCAATAAAATTTTGTCCACTAATTTTATTTTTTAATAAAATAATTAAGCCTGTTTTAGTTTTACAATCAAATTCGCGAATAACTAAATCTTGCGCTACATAAATAAGACGACGTGTTAAATAACCAGAATCAGCTGTTTTTAGTGCTGTATCTACGATTCCTTTACGTGCTCCATAAGAGGAAATAATATAATCAATAGAGCTTAAGCCTTCACGGAAATTTGTTTGAATGGGTAAATCAATAATTTTACCGTCTTGATCTGACATTAATCCACGCATTCCAACTAATTGACGAACTTGAGACATGTTTCCACGTGCTCCTGAAAATGCCATAATATATAAATTATTTACGGGATCAAATTGTTGATAATAATCTACAATTCGATTTTTTAAAGATTCAGTAGCAATATTCCAGCTATCAATAATCGCTTGAAAACGTTCATTTTCAGAAATAATTCCATTTTTCCATTGAGTACTAACAAATTGAGTTTCATTATTAGCATTAAGTAAAAAAGTGCTTTTAATATCAGGTGTTTTTAAATCTTCAATATTAATAGAAATTCCAGCATTAGTTGCATAATAAAATCCTAAAAACTTTAGTGCATCTAATAAAGATGAAGAAGATAGACTTCCAAAGGTAAGAAAAGTTTCATGTACAATGGATTCTAAAACTTTTTTAGTTACAGTTTGATTAATAAGCATAATTTTATTCTTTAATTGAATTCTTAAAATTTTTATTGAAAATTAATCGCCCAGGAGTTGTTTCTAAAAATAAATCATTAAGTTGATATAATTTATCATTTAATTGATAAGCAATAATAATTCCAAGATTTGTTAATAAATAATATTTATCTGATTCTTTAAAATAAAAAACTTTATAAACATTTACTTTTTCTTGTTTATTTAAGACAGAAACAAGTGGATTTGTAAATTCTATTTTTTTATCAATTATTTTAAATTCAATATGTTCTATTGAATAACGTACTAAAATAGAAGTATGAATAGTAATTTTTTTCTGATAAAAAGCTATTAACGCTATTGTTTCATTAGCAAACCATTTTTGTTGTAAATGTTTATGATTTGTAATCATTAATGTTAAATAATAACAGCCAATAACCATATCTTGGGTTGGTTTTAAAATAACTTCACCATTTGAAGGCGATAATACATTATATGAAGGACGCATCATTGTTCGAATTTCTAATTGACTAACTTCATATAATGGCAAATGAACTGCCATTTGGTCACCATCAAAATCTGCGTTAAATCCAGTACAGACTAATGGATGTAAATGAATCGCTTGTCCTAATACTAATAAAGAATCAAAAGCTTGAATTCCAAAACGATGTAATGTTGGAGCACGGTTTAATAAAATACTATATTTTTGAGTTAAATTAGTTAATAATGTCCAAATAAATGGTTTATTTTTTTTAATCATAATATTTGCTAATTTAGTATTATGACTTGGTGCTTTAATTTTTGTATTTAATAATTGATTAATTAAAAATGGTTGAAATAATTCTTTTGCCATGTCATAAGGTAAACCACACTGATTTAAACGTAACATTGGACCTACTACAATAACAGATCTCCCCGAATAATCTACACGTTTTCCTAACAAAGATTGACGAAAACGACCTTGTTTACCTTCCAAAACTTCTGTTAAACTCTTTAAAGCTTTATCATGTAACATATATTTTTTCTCTTTTGGTACACGCGCATTATCGATTAAATTATCTACACTTTCTTGCAATAATTTTCTTGCATGTAGACCGATAATATCGGGAATCATAAGTTCAAAAAAGAAATCCGATAAACGAATATTTCTAATAATAATTAAACGATAAATTTCATTTACATCTGCTGCTACTAAACGTCCATTTTCTAATTCTACCAATGGACGTAAACTAGGCGGTAAAACCGGTAAAGTACTTAATAACATCCAACTAGGATCTGTTTTGCTTGTTAAAAAACTTTCAAAAATTCGAATTCTTTTTAAAATTGCATTGGATTGCTTTAACGTTACAAATTTAAAACAAAAATTCTTAATTTCTGCATGAACTAAAAATGAACGCCATTTTGTAATTTCATATTTTAAATCTAGACTTTCTAAAGCTGCTTTAATAATTTCAACGCCACTGCGTATTCTATAATTTGATTTTTTTAGTTTTAATTTTTTACTTGGTGCTAACTTTTGTAAAAATTTGGCAAGTTCATTTTTTTCCGCTGCAATAACTTCAATTGAAAATTGCTCTAATACCTTTGGTAATTCTTTACCATTTTTTTTGAAATAAATTAAATTTTCAATATCTGAAACTTTTATTAATTTATCGGGTTCATGCCCTTCTTGTAATGCTTGTAATAAAATACATAAATAACTTGGACTTCCTTTTAAATACCATAGATGAACTACTGGATAAGCTAAATCAATATAGCCCATTCGATATCGACGTACTCGAGCCTCAATAATCTCTACTTGGCAATCTTCACAAATTTTATCTAAAATAAAGCCATTATATTTTCCACATTTACATTTCCAATTTTTAATGGGACCAAAAATTTTTTCACAGAATAAACCATTTATTTCAGGCTCATGACTTCTGAAATTAATAGTTTCTGGTTTTTTTACTTCACCGATAATTTCCCCATTCGGTAAAAGTCTTTCAGACCAATTTCGAATTCGTGTCGGAGAAGCTAAACTAATACGAATATAATCAAAAGAACTATGTAATTGTTCTAATTTAAATAAAAGATTTTCAAGTTCCAGTAAGGTTTTTTTATTTTTCATAAAGAGTCCATCTTTTGATTAGAAAATAAATTATTTAAAATATTCATTTTTTCTTTATTTTTTTCTAAAATAATACGTTTATTTCGTTCATCTTTAAGTTCAGACTTTGAAAATTGTTCAATTTTTTGACGTGATAATAAAGCACGTAATTTTAAACGGACTTCCATGTCTTTAAAAATATCAATTTCTGATTCTTTTAAACTAGTTGTTTCATCAAATCCACCTCCAATTTTATGTAATGAAAAATCTAAACCTAAAGCATGAAGCTCACGAATTAAAGTTAAAAATGATTCTGGAATTGAAGGCGTTGGTTTTTCAACTTCTTTACGCATTAAAATAGATTCATACATGTCATTACGCCCATCAATATCATCTGATTTTATAGTTAATAATTCTTGTAAAGTATAGGAACAACCGTAAGCTTCTAGAGCCCAAACTTCCATTTCACCAAAACGTTGTCCTCCTTTTTGAGACTTACCAGCTAAAGGTTGTTCCGTAATCATGGCATAAGGTCCTGTCGCACGTGCATGAATTTTATCTTCAACTAAATGAATTAATTTTAAAATATAACTTTTTCCTACTGTAATAGGGTTATCAAAATATTCTCCTGTACGACCATCACGTAGTAAAATTTTTCCTGGATAATAAGAATTAAAAATCCATGGACACTTTGAATTAAGTGAAGCTTCTTTTAATTTTTGATTAACTAAAATTCTAGAAGCCTCAGCTCCATAAATTTCATCAAATGGAATTACTTTAAAACGGTTACCTAGTTTTTCCCCAGCTAAACCTAATAAACATTCAAAAACTTGGCCGACATTCATTCGAGATGGCACCCCTAATGGATTAAAAATAATATCAATTGGTGTTCCGTCAGGTAAATAAGGCATATCATTATTTGATAAAATACGGGATATAATTCCTTTATTACCATGACGTCCAGCTAATTTGTCTCCTACTTGAACTTTTCGAATTTGAGCAATCGAAATACGTATACTTTCTGATAAAGTTGATAAACTATTTTCATCTTCTTGATTTTGAAGAATTGTTGACACAATTCGAATATCAATCACTCTTCCTTCTGTTCCTTGTGAAACACGTAAAGAAGTATCACGATAATGTTTCTTTTTTTCTTCTTTAGGTCCATATAAAGCTCGTAATAATCTTTTTTCAGGTGAAAGTTCATCTGTACATAATGTGGCTTTTCCTATTAAAATATCATTTTCATAAACATAAGAACCAATTTTAACAATTCCATCTTTATCTAAATGTCGACGAATATATTTAGTTACATAAGGTATTTCGCGGGTTAATTTTTCAGTACTTGTTAAACATGAAGTTAAATTAATTTCATATTCTTCAATATGAACAGATGTTAAACAATCATCTAAAATAATACGTTCATTAATAACAATAGCATCTTCGTAATTATATCCTTCCCAAGGCATATAGGCAATTAATAAATTACGACCTAACGATAATTCTCCATCATTTGTACTTGGCCCATCTGCAATAATTTGACCTGAAAAAACTTTTTCATTTAGCCATACAATTGGTTTTTGATTAATAGATGTTTCTTGATTTGAACGAACATATTTTCGTAAATAATAGCAAATATGTTGATTTGCTGAATCTTTAATAATTAGTTTTGTTGAAGATGAAAATTTAACTTTTCCTTGGCAATAACTTTTAATAACCATGCCAGAATCTAAAATAGCAATTATTTCTAATCCAGTTCCAACAATAGGTTTTTGTGTATATAGTAATGGTACAGCTTGACGTTGCATATTTGATCCCATTAAAGCTCGATTGGCATCATCATGTTCTAAAAAAGGAATAAGTGCAGTTGCTAAAGATACAATTTGTAGTGGTGAAATAGTAATGAAATTTATTTCTTCAATTTTTTTTAAAGAAAATAAATAATTTTCTTTAATAGAAATATATTTTTTGTCAATTTTTTTAAAACGATTATAACTTACATCTCCAAAAGCGATGGGAACATTGAGTTCTTGTTCTGGATTTAAATAAATAGGTTGTTTATCAGAATAAATAGTTCCTTTATTCATTAAAAAATACGGAGTTTCTAATGAACCTAAATAATTTATTCTTCCAAATAAAGCAAGGGCATTAATTAAACCTGCATTTTGACCTTCGGGTGTTTCAATTGGACATAATCGTCCATATTGACTAGGATGAATATCACGAATAACTGTACTAATATGATCACGTTGTAAACCATTTGGACCAAAAACACTAATTCGTCGTTTATGAGTTAATTCTGCTAATGGATTAATTTGATCCATAAATTGTGATAATTGACTTGTTTTAAAAAAATCTCGAATACAAATAGTTAATGGGCGTGGGTCAATAATCCACTGCTCAAATTCTTCTGTATTGTCTAAATCAAAATTAATTTTTTTCTTAGAAGTTGTTTTTAATTGTTTTAGATTTTTTTGTAAACGAAAGACACCAGCACGAATTTGATTTTGTAAAAGTTCCCCAATTGAACGGATTAATTTATTTTTAATATCATCAATATCGTCATTTAATCGTTCCCCCATTTTTAATTCAATTAAACCATTAATAATTTCAATGAAATCATGAGCAGTTAAATAAGTTACGCTTTTTGGTAAATTTAAACCTAATTTTTTATTTATTTTATAACGCCCTACTTCCCCAATTGAAAAACATCCAGAGCGTTGATTGGCAAACAAATTATGAATTAATGAACTATTTTCAGAATCTATACGCGTATATTTTGCTTTTTGTGTTTCTTTTTTTTTTCCAATTTTTATTTCAAAAGATTGCTCTTCTCCTTCAATTTGATGAGAAAATAATTTAATAAAATCTTCATTTTTAAGACTATCTTGAACTTCCCATAAATTAAGTCCAAAATATTTGATAATGTCATAAATAAAAAGTTTATTATTGTCCCCTTCTTCTTGTTCTCTTCTAAATATTCTTTCAGGATCTGAAAGACCTGTTTTTCGTTTAAAGTCACGCAATTTAATATAAATTCGAGCACACTTAGTTAATTTGTGACTATCTAAAATAAATTTTGTCCATAAACCTTTATTTGAAATAATAGTAGCTGTATACTTTGTTTTTTCTATTGAACTGCCATAATCTTTACGAAAATAAACACCAGGACTTCGAATAATTTGACTAATAACAATACGTTCACAACCATTAATTATAAAAGTTCCTTCGTTTGTAATAAGTGGAATTTCAGCTAATAAAATATCTTGTTTAATACGTGTTTGTTTAATTTGATCGGTTAAAAATTGAAATTTATTTAGTAAAAAAGTTGAATGAGATAATGGATATTTATATGTTTTACTTAATGGGTATGAATATTCACTTGAAACATAAACTTGAAGACTATAAGTTAAATCATATTGTAAACAAAAATCAATATCATGATTGGGACCTTTAATTTTAATTTCTTTTAAATATAAATAGACTAAAACTGGTATTTTTTTTCTTTTTCCCGCAATACGTATTTTTGTAAAAAAAGGATTATCAAGTTGTTTTAATTCTTCTGATATTCCAAAAAATAAAAAATGATAAAAACTTGCACGTTGAGCTTCAGCTAAATCTCCAATGTTATTTACAAATACGTTACTCATCTTTAAAACTCTTTTTTATTAAATTTTGCATATATGAAATTACTATAGGAACTAATTAAAAATATTAATCATTTTTAATTTTATATTATTAAAAAATATAAAATTAAAAATGATTAATATTACACAGAAGAGGAAAGTTTAAAAATTCTTGATTTTTTTCTAGCTACAGTATTTTTATGAAGAATTTGTTTTTTTGTTGCTTTGTCCAAAATACTAAATAAATTATTGATAATTATAATAATTTCTTGTTTAATGACTAATTTTTGTTGAGCTTCTGCATTTTTGAAATTTAAAGTTTTTGCTAAAAAAAGTTTAAATAATGTTTTTGCTGTTGATGTATAACGTCGATTAATAATTCGGTTTCGTTTATTTTGCGCAACTAATTTTCGATTTCGTTGTTTTTTATTCATATGCTTTTTAGACTACTTTTGTAAACTAGTTATATTGTATAATATGGAAGTTATTATTAACAAATTGAAATATTTTTTATTATCCAATATTTGTTACTATAACTAATTATATCATTTATGACGATATAATCATACAAATTAAAATTTATGCAAATTTAAGTAATTCAATTTGATAATTTAAAATTACGTATAAAAAATTCAAAGACAATAGAAGCAAATTAAAAATATGGCTAAAAGTAAAGGACCCCGTATTATGATAACACTAGAATGCACAGAATGTAGAACTAATGAAAATAAAAGATCAGAAGGTGTTTCTCGTTATTTAACTTCAAAGAATAGACGAAATACCCCTGATAAATTAGAAATTTCTAAATTTTGTCGTTATTGTAATAAACATACTGTTCATAAAGAAATTAAATAAAATTTATATATAACATTTAGATAAATTATGAATTACTGGAATAAGGATAAAAAAGGAGCTAATTCAACAATCCAAAAGAAACAAACAAATTGGAATCAAAGTTTACGTTCAACAAGCGCAACAAAAATTCAAAAAACAAAAAAAATTAAAAAAAGTTTACAATATCTTTTAGTTTTAAAAAAATTTAATAATAATATTGATTACAAAAATATTAAATTATTACGTGCTTTTTTAACAAAATATGGTAAGATTCGTCCTCGTAGAAAAACAAAAATTAATGTACAGAAACAACATCGTATTGCTAAAGCTATTCGAAAAGCACGTGCATATAAGTTAATCCCTTTTATTTGTGATGTTAAATTATAATTTTTTAATATTTAAATTAAAAAATTTAATTTACGTATCATTTTAATAATTACCTATCATCAATTATGAGAAAAGCACGAAATAATAATAATTTTATTGATAAAACTTTTACTATTATAGCTGATGTTATTTTACGGGTTTTTCCAGCTAGCAAACAAGAGAAAAAAGCTTTTTCTTATTATCTAAATGGTCTTTCAGCTCAAGATGAAGGAGAGTACGCAGAAGCACTAAATAACTACTATCAAGCTCTCCAAATTGAAGAAGATTTATATGATAGAAGTATCATTTTGTATAATATTGGTTTAATATATTCGAAAAATGGTGATTATTTAAAAGCGTTAAAATATTATTATTTTTCGATTTTTATTAATCCTCGTTTTACTTCAGCATTAAATAATATTGCAGTTATTTATCATTATCAAGGGATTAAAGCAGCAGAAAAAAAATGTTTTGGATTATCAGAATCTTTATTACAAAAAGCAACTTTTTATTGGACAAAAGTAGTTAAAATTGATCCAAATTCATACATTGAAGCTTGGAATTGGTTAAAAACAACACGCCGTTTAAAACTATAATTTAAAACTATAATTTAAAACTATTAATTTTAATCTTCTGAAACACGGTATATTCTTGATATTAAATGATAAAAATAATTAAAACTAAAGTTTATGAACGGTTTTGTAACACAAATCATTGGTCCGGTTGTTGATGTAGAATTTCCAGAAGGACAATTACCTAAAATATATAATGCTTTAAAAATCGTTAAAGAATTAAATGGTGAAGTTATTATTGCAGAAGTACAATATTTGATTGGTGAAAATAAAGCACGTGCAATTTGTATGACAACTACAGATGGTTTAAAACGTGGTGATTCAGCTGTAGATACAGGTAATTCAATTCAAGTTCCAGTAGGAAAAGTAACATTAGGAAGAATTTTTAATGTTTTAGGAGAACCTGTTGATGAATGTGGACCTGTATCAAGTTCAGAATATTATTCAATTCATCGTTCTGCTCCAGATTTCGTAGATTTAGATACAAAACCAAGTATTTTTGAAACAGGAATTAAAGTTGTTGATTTATTAGCACCATATAGACGTGGTGGTAAAATTGGTTTATTTGGTGGCGCAGGTGTAGGGAAAACTGTATTAATTATGGAATTAATTAATAATATTGCTAAAGAACATGGTGGTGTATCTGTTTTCGCTGGTGTTGGAGAAAGAACACGTGAAGGAAATGATTTATATGCTGAAATGAAAGAATCAAAAGTTATTGATGCTGATAATTTTGAAAATTCAAAAGTTGCATTAGTATACGGTCAAATGAATGAACCACCAGGAGCCCGTATGCGTGTTGCATTAACAGCTTTAACTATGGCAGAATATTTTAGAGATAAAAATAAACAAGATGTTTTATTATTTGTTGACAATATTTTCCGTTTTGTTCAAGCAGGTTCAGAAGTATCTACTCTATTAGGACGTATGCCTTCAGCTGTAGGATACCAACCAACTCTTTCGACAGAAGTTGGAGAATTACAAGAAAGAATTACTTCTACAAAAGAAGGATCAATTACTTCAATTCAAGCAGTGTATGTTCCAGCGGATGATTTAACAGATCCAGCTCCTTCAAATGTATTCCGTCATTTAGATGCTACAACTGTATTATCACGTGAATTAGCTGCTAAAGGAATTTATCCAGCGGTTGATCCATTACAATCAAATTCAACAATGTTACAACCTAATATTGTTTCAGCAACTCATTATAAAACAGCGCAACAAGTTAGACAAATTTTACAAAAATATAAAGAATTACAAGAAATTATTGCTATTTTAGGAATTGATGAATTATCAGAAGATGATAGATTATCGGTAGGTCGTGCAAGACGTATTGAACGTTTCTTATCTCAACCTTTCTTTGTAGCTGAAGTATTTACAGGATTATCTGGAAAATATGTTTCATTAGCAGATTCAGTTAGTGGATTCCAAAAAATCTTAAATGGAGAATTAGACTCTTTACCTGAACAAGCATTTTATCTTGTTGGTCCAATTGAAGATGTTATTGAAAAAGCTAAATCATTAGAAAAATAATTTCTATTTGTATTTATTGAAAGGAGTTTTGTAAAACTCCTTTCAATAAATACAATTGGGGCCTTTTGGAATTGACATAAATTTTATTTTATGGACGTGGGTTCAAATCCCACAGGTTCCACCTAGAAATCTACATCTGTGGCCGAGTGGTTGAAGGCGCTGGACTCATAATCCATTTTCGTAAGAACGTCACTGGTTCGAACCCAGTCAGGTGTAATTATTAATTAAATTATTTTCTCGTTTTCTTAACATTTTTTTATTTTAAAATGTTAATTATATTTCATTTAAAAAAAATTAAAAAATTAATTTTTAAAAAATTTCACATTATTTAATGATTTAAATAATGTGAAATTTTAATAATTATAATTTAACTTTTAAGCGTGTTGCTTTACCTTTTAAACCACGCATAAAGTATAATTTTGCTCGACGTACTTTGGAAGATTGTTTTTTAGTAATTGAAACTATTTTTGGTGAATGAAGAAGAAAAATTTGTTCAATACCAATATTTTGAACATTTCTACGTAATGTAAAAGTACGTCCTAAACCACGATTACTAATTGAAATAATTAAACCTTCATAGTATTGTGTTCTTTCTTTATCGCCTTCTGGGATTAAATAACCCATTCGAATAATATCCCCCACTTCAATAGAATCTTTTTTATTAATTTGTTCCAAATTTTTAGTTCGAATTTTTGTTTCTATATATTCAATGTAGTTAGACATAGGTATAGTTTGCAGTGAGATTTGTGATATATTATTCATAATTTATCTTAATAATTCTTATTTTTTAATTCAAACTAAAAAATAAGTTGTAAATATAATATTATTAAATATAGTAACAAAACATTTTGTTACTATATTTAGTTATCTATATTTAATCATAAAAAAGAAATTTGTGCCAATTCAATTTAAAAACTAATTAATTATAATTTTTAGTTTTTTTGTTAGTTAAAAATTAATTTATTTTTTTAATTTTAATTTTTGATAGTACATTAAAAAATTCTTTCCAAACTAAACATATCTAATTGTTATTTGAAATATACACATATGAAACAAAATACAATGATTAAATTTTTAAACGCAAGTAATTCTGGATGGGCTGGAATTCAGAAATATTTTGATGCTAATCAAGAGGATAGGGAATTTTTACTTTCTAAAGTGGATAAAACAGGAGCTTCTTTAAATTTTTCTTTGTTTGAATTATTAAATGATGAATTAAATTCTTTTTCTAGTTCTATAGAGATTGAATCAAATTTCAATAATTCTATTTCGGAAGAAAAAAATAGACGTCATCAAGCTTATACTGCCTTTAATTATTTTTTATCAGGTAAAACTTATTTTGATTATTTTTCTTTGGATGTATTTTTAATTCTTCAAAATTCCAAAATTTTAATGAAACAATATCAAAAAAAAAATTTAACAAGTGATATTTTTCTTTTATCTTTTTATTCAATTAATTCAGATTTAATTAACATTTTAAAAGAATTTGATATTAGCCCAGAAAATATTCAAAAGTATTTAATTATTGGTGAGAAAAATAATAACTCGGTTATTAAAAATAAATATTTTCAAT
>Ga0049083_10000602_pt1 | contig 12946 bp, 13 predicted proteins | sample GreLakmeMI27MSRF_FD_66719 | JGI IMG/M metagenome (GOLD analysis project Ga0049083, IMG submission 66719) | Freshwater lentic microbial communities from great Laurentian Lakes, MI, USA - Great Lakes metaG MI27MSRF | ecosystem: Environmental > Aquatic > Freshwater > Lake | place: Great Lakes...
ACCGGATCACCGCACTTGCACTTCGAAGTTCATCCTGGTGGAGGCGAAGCGGTAAACCCGTATCCAGTTGTTAAAGCAGTTGACGCGTGCAGCGTGACCACACCTCGCGTTGTGCCGACCATATAAGCCAGGGGCTAAGGGCGTACTTCGTAAAAGGCATTGACAGAGTGATCGATATCTAGTTGCCGAAAACGTGTAAATCCGGCTGACTCTGCCATCTCTTGCGCACGCGCGGCGCTGAGGCCGAGTGTTCCGAGGCCAGCGCCGTCGGAACTCGACATCGCACTAGACATACAACTCAAGATGCTGATGCCATACATCAGGGATGCCATGGGGTTTTTAGCCATGTTCTGGTCAAGGCCATCAAGTGCTTTGATGTCCACCAACAACCACACGCCGTCGTCACGTAATGCACGCCGAATGGTCTGCATCATCTGTTGAGGGTGCGTCATGTCGTGAATACAGTCAAATGTCATGACAAAATCTACTGAGCCATCTTGCACAATTGGTGAAGTTCGTGGATCAACAAAACTGATATTCGAGAGACTTCTCTCGGACTGTCGCTCTCGTGCACGCTCAAGTGCAAACTGCGAGATGTCGTAGCCAACAAAATTACTTTTCGGAAAAGTCTGCGCCAATAACATTGCGGCGCCTCCTGCACCACAACCAATATCTACGACGGATGCTCCTTCGCTCAGTCGTTCATGCAGCCCTTCTACTGCTGGCACAACCACCGGCAGCAGAAACGCTTGATTCCATGGTTCAAAACTACGTTCGATTCCGACAGCGCCTTCAGGGCCATGTGAGTCATAGTCAAGACCGAGTCCCGTACGAAACGCCGTAGGCATGTCATCAAGTGAACGCATTGTTTGGGGCAATCTATGAAACATGCCCATTCCGTAGGCGGGATGTTCTGGCGTTGCTAAGACTGCGACAGCTTCGTCTGAAAGACCAAACAACACTTCGCCGTCAGCAGACGTATGGCTAGTCAGTAGATGGGCTGCTGCCTGGTTATACGCCCATTCGCGAACCCATCTCTCATGCAAACCACATCCATCGGCAATCTCTTTTGATGTCACATTTGAGTTTTGCGCCAAAAATGTGTACAAACCTAAACGATCCCCAAGATGAATCATTCCGGCAGTGACTGCGCCTTCAAGTTTGGTGAACACACCGTATGAAAACATCTTGATTGCATCTGCTTGCGCTGCCGCTGCACGTGAAGTTTCCATAGTGACGTTTACCCTATTCTTCGTTCATACCGTGCGCATTGTCGCAGGCAGGTGTTCGTCGCCAGACAACCGTGTTAGACCAAAGGTGTGTCCATCCCCGAGCTCAAAGGATTGAATCCTGCTAACCGTGGCGTGTCCGATAACAAAGCGCTCCCACTCCCACGGCGTGGCAGTCAGTCCTAGCAAGTGACACAACACAACGCTATTTGTTCCTCCATGGGCCACAAATGCAATCTTTTGATCGGGATTCTCCATTGTCCAAACCGGAAGATCGTTGTCTTTTCGCGTCACTCCGTGACGCTCCAAAAAACCAGTACAACCTGTATGGATGCGTTCAACGAAATCACTGACCGCTTCGCCCCCATCGAGGCCATCCCACCGCATATGTGAATCTTTGGCGCGCTGCGCCTTGTACGCTTCCGCTGCTTTTTCTTGAGGAGTTCCGTGCCAGATCGGGTCTCGAATTTCTTCTAGCCAATCTTCAATTACTAATTGCCTTGAGAGTTTTCGCAAAATTGGTTCGCTTGTCTGTCTCGTGCGCAACAGTGGCGACACTAAAACCTCATCAAAGTTTTCAGCAGCCAAAAAACTTGCTAGGAATTCTGCTTGTTGATGTCCACGATCTGTGAGTGGCGGGTTACTGATATTGACACCGTCTTTGACCCATTCAGGTTCCGCATGCCGAAGAAGAACTATTTCCATAGAAGCATTGTACGCCTTCTCAGCATTGCGGCTAATCCTTGGGAACTCTAAAATCAATGCTGCATGTATCGAAGGCTATTTGAAACTGTCCCTGATACTGCTCAAGAGTGCCTGACGCCGCGGTGACATCTTGAATCCCCTGGAGTGCTATCCCCAAGCAATTGATCTGCACTTCCGTGGCTGTCAATCCAAAGAGTGTCGCAATGAGCAAGCCTGTTGCGCGAGCGTCGGACGCGTTATCGGTCAGTCCCATCGGCGGATCAGTGGCTGTTGGGCTTGGTTGTATTGGTAACGGCAAAGTCGAAGCGTCATTTGAAACAGCGATAGACGACTTGGTGCCGCAAAGCGATTGCGTATAGTCACCGACAATTACCGTTGCATCGGTAATTTTTTTCTCTGCAAATTTTGCCATCGCTGCCTGCACCTTGACGTTTGTGGCAGCTGTCGCAATATCCCAATCCACTTCATCAAGCGAGACACTGAGATCGGTCAAAGCAGTTTTTACTTGCACAACTCGTGCAATGACATCACTCGGCGCCGACTTGGCAAGCAACTCAAGCACATACAACGATCGCTCGAGATCATTATGCAAATCCGACGAAGTCATCCCCCCGACCATGTCGGACTCGGAGCTCAATCTATTGAGCACTCGCGAGATATCAATCGTGGACCTGCACACGGGTAGCGATTCTGCGGACGAACAACTGATCAATGCCGTCAGTGTTGCGCAAACCATCAACGATTTACGTGCGGCACAAAAAATCGAACTGAACATACGTCTCTATTCTGCCCTGACTGAGGCCATCGACGGTGTTTTGTCACAACACACGCTTTTTTGTACCCAATGCTGAGCCACGCAACTAACTGCCGAACTGACTAGAGTGCCCTTATGGACCACATTGACCTTGGATTATTAATTATGCGTCTTGCTTTTGGATTGTCATTGGCATATCACGGACTGAACAAAGTCATCGGCGCTGGCGGTCTCGCTGGCACAAGCGGTTGGTTTGGCAGTTTAGGAATGAAGTCACCCATGCTTCAGGCAAGACTCGCTGCAACCACAGAAATTCTAAGTGGTCTATTTTTTGCATGTGGTCTGTTAACGCCGTTCGCGGCGGGCGCAATGGTCGCATTGATGATTGTCGCGATTGTCACCGTTCATGCCCGTGTCGGTTATTTCATTTTTTTGCCTAATGGGGGTTGGGAATATTGTGCAGCTATCGCCTTTGTGGCGGCCGGCATTGCATCAACTGGTCCTGGCTCAGCATCGCTCGACAACGCCCTAGGACTGGACTTTAACGGTGGCGGCCTCGCGATTGCGTTAGGTCTTGGACTGGTAGGTGCGGCTCTCCAATTGGCGCTTTTCTATCGCCCTCAGAGCGTCCAAACGAAAACGTCCGCATGACTAAAAGACATCTTGGACAATTGTTTCTCGGCTTTGTCTGTATCGCGATCGCGTTGATGTGGGTCTACGCGTTTATATTTGCACCGCGGGAGTCTGCAAATAAAATCAATGACTCATCATGGGGCCAGCGCGCAAACATTGTGTGTGAGTCAGCACGTTCCAAGCGCACCGCGCTACAAGATCTGCGCAAGATCAATATTACAGACCCTCAGGCAATGTTAATACGTGCAGATATAGCCGAAAAAGCAACGGCAACGCTGACTGAGATGCTTGACGAAATTGAAAAGTCACCACCCACAGACGCCAAGGGGCTCGAACTCGTACCCCTCTGGATCGCTGACTATCGTATCTACATCTCTAACCGCGCAGAGTACATTTCTCAACTGCGGGCAGGACAATCTGGACGCTTAAACGAAACGGTTATTGAAGGAGTACCTATCAGCGAGAAAATCTCAAAATTCGCTCGAGAGAACAGAATGAAATCGTGTCAAGCCCCCTATGACCTTGTGTCGTAGTCAAATCACTTATTCAAATTAAATGACATTCGTGTTTTAGAGAGTTTTCCAGTCGCCATCTATGAACTGTCGTATCACTCGTGCCGGTGCTCCCACTGCAACGCAATAATCTGGCAGGTCATGTGTTACGACCGAGTTTGCTCCAACAACGACATGGCGACCGATCGTGACGCCCGGCAGCACGATGCATCCATGCCCCAACCATGAGCCATCCCCGATGCGCACTGCCCGTTCGGGTTGAGTCTGTTGCGAAATTGGCTTTGAGATATCTTCATACCCGTGGTTCTGATCTGTGATGTAGACATGGTGGCCGGTCCAAACATCATTACCAATCTCAATACTGAAATGTCCAACGATTCCGCTACCGCGGCCGATCAAGCAGCGATCCCCGATACGCACTACGGGTGACGTCACGCACAACTGACCAGGAATCATTCCTGCCGACAGTGCAACGTGTTGACCGATCATGGTGTGAGACCCAATTGAAATATATTGCTCGTTGAAGATTGTGGTGGGTGGCCACATGATGATGCTTCGATCACCAAAGGACTCGAATTTTTTACCGCGCTTAGTACTCGGACCAATGGCGGCCCAGCGCTGTAAGGCTTCCTGAGAATTGGCATACGCCGCGCCAATACGAGCCTTGATCACATAGCCACGCTACATACAAGAGGCCCAAACTGCCACCCCTTCGTCTTTCTAGACGTACCCTTTGGCGCCCTCTTGTGACGTGGGTGACTTTGCGTAGTGACATGCTCAACAGCGCCTTAGCATGGTGATGCCTGTCGGGCTACGAGAGACCACCACTGACCCATTTCGTCGGAGATTTCATGACCACTGCACCTTCATCACGAGCAAAGTTCACAGTTCCGATGCTGGCTGCTCGTAAAGCGACGCAAGAGAAGATCGCAATGATCACAGCATACGATGCGACCTTTACGTGCATTGTTGACGCTGCTGGCGTTGACATAATCTTGGTTGGTGATTCGGTGGCCACTGTGTTTCAAGGCGAACGAACCACTCTTCCGGTCACATTGTGGGAGATGGAATACCACACACGCCTTGTTGCCAAGACACGTCCAAGAGCAATGATTGTGGGCGACCTACCATTTGGCACGTATCAGGTGTCACCTGAACTCGCAGTGACTCACAGCGTCGCGCTCATCAAAGCCGGAGCGGAGTGCGTCAAACTCGAAGGTGGCATTCATATGGCGCCCGCAATTCAAGCCATCACTCGTGCTGACATTCCAGTCATGGGACACATTGGGCTCACGCCACAGAGTTACCATCGAATGGGCGGAAATAAAGTTCAAGGGCGCACAGACGGCATCGATCCTGGCGGTCGCGATCGACTACTTGAAGATGCCTACGCGGTCGAGCAGGCTGGTGCCTGTGCCCTCGTGATCGAAGGTATCCCCGGAAGCCTTGCTCGCGAGATAACAGACAAGGTCTCGATTCCTACGATTGGCATAGGTGCCGGTGTCCACTGCGACGGTCAGGTTCTTGTATTGCACGATGCACTCGGTCTCAACGAGCGATCATTTTCTTTCGCAAAAGCGTATGCCCAGTTGCGCACCACTAGCATCGACGCCATTACGCAGTATGTAGCTGAAGTTCGTACAGGCGTCTGGCCTGACGACTCTCATACATTTCACTAGTTTTATAGTTATCGTATGGAGATTTTTGACCAACCTCACGACATACGCGAGTGGTCACGTCTTCAAAGCACTTCTAGTTTTTCAATCGGATTCGTTCCAACAATGGGAGCGCTCCACGATGGCCATACGCGCCTCATAGAGGTCGCCCAGCAGGACTGCGACCGTGTCGTCGTCTCAATATTTGTTAATGCACTTCAGTTCAATAGCCCACAGGACTACGAAAAGTATCCGCGCCTTATGGATGCAGACATACAAGTATGCAAAGAAATAGGAGTTGATGCTCTCTACACGCCGTCACACGCAACTATGTATCCACCTGGGTTTGAAACACACGTCTCTCCTGGCCAAACGGCCACACCTATGGAAGGTGCTTTTCGCAAAGGACACTTTGAAGGTGTCGCCACGGTGGTAAACAAACTTTTCAGCGCTACGCAGCCTCACCGCGCATATTTTGGTGCAAAAGACTTCCAACAACTTGCCGTCATTAAGCGCATGATTATCGACTTTGACTTAGGCATCGAGTTAGTTTCAGTCGAGACCGTACGACAACCAGACGGGCTCGCTCTCTCAAGTCGCAACGCCCGCCTCACTGCGCAGCAACGCGATGCAGCTTGTGTCATCTATCGCGGTCTTCAAGCCGCGCGTAATGCCTACATGCAGGGCGAACAATCGTCTGCAGAACTTATGTCAATTACAACAGACATCTACACATCATGCTCTGAAGCCAGAGTCGAATACATCGAGATATTTGACTCAACTACAATGTGTGCACTGCAGAACATCTCCAAGCGAAATGCTGTTATGGCTGTCGCGGTATGGTTTGGTGATATTCGCTTGATAGATAATATTGAATTCACTGCATAGGTAACGACGTATGTCCAATGCCGCATTCTCGTCTTGGCCGACATCGCTCTGGAAAAGTGATTCGCTCACACACTCTTTCGAACACGCACCGCCGAAAGTGAACTGCGATGTTTGTATTGTCGGAGCAGGTTATTCAGGCCTTTGGACAGCGATTCAATTACACGTAATAGATCCATCCAAGAAGATCGTCATAGTTGAGGCCGTACAACCCGGATTCGGAGCAAGTGGACGCAACGGAGGTTGGTGTAGTGCATTTTTGCCCATGAGTCTCGACGCCATCGCCAAAGCATCTTCTCGCGCAGAAGCAATTGCGATGCAACAAGCCATGTACGACAGTGTTCGAGACATCGGGTTATTCATCACCCGACACAACATTGAGTGTGGTTGGGCTGCAGGCGGCACTCTCCAAAGCGCAACCAATAGCGCCCACCTTGCTCGACTTCAGTCCCACGTCGACAGTTATCGCGCTTATGGCTTTGGCGATGAACACATCACGCTACTAAGCGCTTCGCAAGCCAACCAGCGCATCAATGCTCAGGGCACACTCGGGGCAACGTATTCTCCTGACTGTGCTGCTGTGCACCCTGGTCAACTCGTTGATGGGCTCGTACGTCAATGCTTGGCAAACGACGTCACTATCTATGGAGACACCCGCGTCATTGATATCTCGCCACATTGCGTCACTGCTCAAACCAAGGATCATCTCACCCAAATTCATGCAACCCATATCGTTCGCGCGACAGAGGGTTATACGCCCACTATCAAAACGTCGCGTCGAGAAACCGTTCCAATCTATTCATATATGATCGCGACAGAACCACTGCCGAGTGACGTCTGGAACTCCATCGGATGGGCATCTCGCGAAACATTTAGTGATGCACGCAACATGGTGATCTACGCGCAGCGTACTGCCGACAATCGAATCGCTTTTGGTGGTCGGGGAGCACCGTATCGTTTTGGAAGTACCGTCGATTCAAAGTTTGATATCTCTAGTGCCGTTCACAACAAGATCACCAGCACAATGCATAGTCTGTTTCCGTCTACGCAAGACGCCTTGATTACGCATCGTTGGGGTGGCCCACTTGGCATCACCCGCGATTGGTTCTCTGGTGTCACACTTAATCACAACACAGGGCTGGCAACATTGGGAGGCTATGTCGGTGACGGAGTCGCTGCGTCGTACTTGGGCGCTAAAACTCTCGCCCATCTGCTCTGCGATACCCAAGAACCTGTGACACGCTTACCGTGGGCCCAGCATGTGTCACCTTCGTGGGAGCCCGAGCCTTTGCGATGGCTCGGCATTAACGCCTTGCTGAAAGTTCCAGAACTTAGTGACTTACGAGAAGCGCGCAATAGATCCAGTTCATGGCTACTGCGTCTTCTCAAGCATTTTACCCGCTAGACCTCAACGATGCAGTTGTGAGTTTTGTTGAATTGCCTTTAGGCGGATCGTGTACAGCGAGTCTCCTGATATCACTCCACCGCGCGACAACAAACGCCCATACTGCCAATTTGACAACCCGAGTTCTGGGCGCAATAACGCAAACTGCCCATCTACCCAGCGTGTAAAGCCGTCCCCAACAAATGGTGCGTTCGCAGTTTTCCAGACCTGTTCGGTCTCGGCGTTATCAGTACTGACTACTGACACCACAAAGTGGGGACTATATGTATTACATAACACAACGGCATCACTTAACGACTCAACCACGACAATTGCGAACTCAGGGATGTCTTCCCATTCGTATTCAATAGCCAGATCCGATTCAGATATCAGGCCAATCTCGTCGCAATATTGTGACGCTATTCCTAGTGCTTGTTGTGTCGCATGGATACGAACAGCACCCTGTCGCTTCGATGATGCTGCTCTGGCGGCCTCAATAATAATTGGGATCTGTTGTGTCGCTTGAGATGACAACACACAAATCGCATTCAGCGTATTGCACACTTTTCGGTCAAGCGAATGTTGTACGACGTTTTTCAGACGTTCTGGTTCAGCGAATTCCCCCACAATCATCCAGGCACCACCCGTTCCGTGAAGACTGACCGCCGTTCCGACCTGTTGTGCGATCGCACCAAGTTGCGAGACAGCCTCACCGGAACCCCGTGCCACTGCTAACGAGAGTCGCTCATCATTAAACAAAGCCCAACCTGCAGCATGCTCGGGCGAGTCAACAAGCACCACACAACCTAAGGGCAAGCCCGCCGCTACAAGTGCTGGCTGAATCACGAGAGCCATTAACGCTCGTGCGGTGCGCAATGCATCGCTTCCAATTCTAAAAACTACAGTGTTGCCCGAGCGCAATACACCCGTTGCGTCGGCGAACACATTTGGTCGTCCTTCAAAAACGAATCCAACAACTCCTAACGGTGCACGCCATTGCTCAACTGTCCATCCGTCATGTTCTACTTGCGATAGCAGTTGCTGTTGGTCAAGAGCCATGTGTTGCCACAAACGAAAAGCATCGACCATGTCTTGTCTCATCGCGTCGCTAAGTACTAACCGGGTGGTTGAACGCTTTCGTGCAGTGGCATCTTGAACATCGTCGTCGTTAGCCGCACGAATCGCGCCGAACACGCTGTCATCGGCCAACAGTTCGGCTGCGATCTTATAAAAGTTAGTGATGGCAAGATCACCAACGACGCCTAGTATCGAGAATGCATCAAGACATTGCGTCACTGCATCAGCGGCAAGTTTTTCAACCGTCGCCGGAATACGCAGTAAGAGGCTGTTGTGAGCGAGACCAATCACGGTGTCACCCGCTTCAAGGGATTCGGCGAAATCTTGATCAACGGTGATCAAAGCCCCGCCCACCAGCACTCGATCCCCCGTCCGAAGAACATGTTGGCCTGGCATTGACCTATTCTGCTCTGTGTGACCAATCAAACCGACATCGACCCTTTTTACTTCCGTCAGCTTCTGAGCGGCCGAGATTTTGCCGTCGGCGATTCTCTGGCGAGCCAAATGGTGAACTACGCCTACCTCATCGGTGACCGCATTACCCGTGAGTGCGTTCTGGTTGACCCGGCATATGCCGTTGACGATCTCGTACGCATCGCCCAAGAGGACGACATGACCATTACCGGCGTACTGGCATCGCACTACCACCCTGACCATGTGGGGGGTTCAATGATGGGTCACACCATTGAAGGCGTCAGCGCACTGCTCGAGAATCATCATGTCCCGATACATGTCAATACCAACGAAGCTCCATGGGTGTTGCGAACAACAGGTGTATCAGACTCGGACCTATGTCAGCATTCGGCTGGTGACACCATCATGGTCGGCAATATTGAGGTGACAATGGTTCACACGCCTGGCCACACACCCGGTAGTCAATGTTTCTTGGCGCACGGTTGTCTTGTGTCTGGAGACACTCTGTTTCTCGAAGGGTGCGGACGCACGGACCTGCCCGGAAGCGATCCATCGCTGATGTACGAAAGTCTCAACATGTTGGCCCAACTCCCCGACAACACAATTGTTTTTCCCGGACACGCGTACTCAACCCCAACCGACATGCTTCTACGTGATGTCAAAGCCACTAACTACGTTTTTAAACCAAAGACTCGTGAGGACTGGATGGCGTGGTTCGGGGGAGCTGGCTGAGGTTTCTGCCTTACGTCAGAACACTGCGCCGGCGATAGCGCTGATTCCGCTAATCACCAATAACACGAGAACGAGGACCCTAAACGCCTCGGCATTTACACGTGGGCGCAAGACGAGTCCAACTTTGAGCGCTAACACAAGTGTCGGAAGAACAATAACACTGGCACGCAGAGCATCGGCCGTCACCTCGCCGGCCAGACAGAACAGAATAAATGAGCCGATACCGACTACAGCAAACACGCGATTAATCGTCGCACGAAAACGATCTGGTTCGATCTTGCGTGCATGCATAAGGAACGCCAGTGGCGGACCGTTTGTTGATAACGATGTCGCCAATGCTCCCGAGATAATTCCAATAATCCATTCATGGCGCACAGATTCACGTTTTAAAGTAAAACCTTTCCCCAACAAGATCGTCACTGCCAATATGACGACTCCTAATACAGCACGCAAAATATCCTGACTCAGATCTACAAATGCAATGAGCCCAAACGGCATCCCACACGCAGAAGCGAGGATGAGTCGTTTGGCCATCACCGCGTCGGCGTCTGCACGATCTCGAATTGCTTGATACGACGTCGACACTATGCCAAGCGCCGTTGACACAACTACGGCAATCTGAGGTTCAACAAACAACGTCATCAGAGGCACAGATAGAAGCGCAAAGCCAAACCCTGAAATGGACTGAACTCCAGCCGCAAGAGCAACAACAACGGCGATACCAAATAGTTCAAGCCCACTCATAGCGATGCCGCTGCCTTCCCCACAGTGCGAGGCTAGATGGATGGCTTGTTCCTCCTCGGGATAAGCACAGATAAAAACCCATAAATCCCTTATATGTCTGCCTTTGACTTGAACATTTCGTACACTTACAGAGTGCAACCCGTTTCTTTGCCTGTCGCTTTGTCGGTCAATAAGACACTCACCATCAATGCCGATCGCCTGATGAGGCGTCTTGCAGATTTGGCCGAAGTCTCTCCGATCGATGGGGGCGGCAATTGCAGACTCGCTCTCACAGCGCAAGACAAGTTGGGCAGAGATCTCGTGATGAATTGGATGACAGAACTCGGGCTAAGCATCACGGTTGACACGATTGGCAATGTGATTGGTACATGGGACACAGGGTCAGGAGCACCCGTGATGACTGGCTCTCACATTGACACCGTACGCACAGGTGGACGATTTGATGGCAACTACGGCGTACTCGCAGGGCTTGAAGTAATTGAGACATGCCAAACAGCAAATCTCGAACTACCACGACCACTTTCCGTTACTTTTTTCACCAATGAAGAAGGCGCTCGCTTCGCACCTGACATGCTCGGATCTTTGGTGTACGCGGGCGCAATGCAAGTAGAAGAAGCTCTCGACATTGTGGCAATCGATGGCGCACGACTTGGTGACGAACTTCGAACAATCGGATACGACGGCTCAACGCCATGTCCCGGTGTGGTGCCGCATGCGTTTGTTGAGCTACATATTGAGCAAGGACCAATTCTCGAGGCAGAAGGATTTGTGATCGGTGCTGTCACAGGAGTGCAAGGCATTAGTTGGCAAGAAGTTGTGATTGAAGGGCAAAGTAACCACGCCGGAACAACTCCAATGGCGCTGCGTCATGATGCTGCATACATTGCAGCCCGGCTGACAGTTTTTCTACGAGAACTCGCCCTGCGATATGGACAACATCAAGTCTGCACAGTCGGCAAAATCGATCTCTTTCCGAACCTCGTCAATGTTGTGGCTGCGCGTGCCACGCTAACGCTCGATGTTCGCAACACGGATAACACTGTGCTGCAAAAAGCCGAGCAAGAAATTGCCGACTTTATAAAGGTCCTTGCATCGCAAGAGGAAGTGACAATCAGTACACGTCAGCTCGTTCGATTTGATCCAGTCATATTCGACGACAGGGTTATCTCACTTGTTGAGTCAATTGCTCACGACTCAAAACTGTCGGTAAAGACAATGCCTTCGGGTGCAGGGCACGACGCTCAAATGTTGGCCCGCGTTTGCCCATCCGGCATGATCTTTGTGCCAAGCGTGAAGGGCATCAGCCACAACGCTGCAGAGTTCACGCATACTGCTGATCTTGTCGCTGGGGCAAATGTCTTGCTCCAATCGATGATCGCTCTCGCACATCACGACTTTAATTCGCAAGCGAGTGCATCATGAGTCGGGTAATCGTTGTTGGGGCAGCCCAACTGGGCCCTATCCAGCGAGCGCATACGCGTCAAGACGTTTTGAAACGCCTTATGGCTCTCATGGCAGAGGCGGCCTCTCGTTCGTGTGACGTTGTCGTGTTTCCTGAACTCGCTCTCACAACTTTTTTCCCACGTTGGTTCGAGCCAGATATCACTACAACCAACCATTTTTATGAAACTCAAATGCCGTCTTCAGTGACGCAACCACTTTTTGATGAGGCACGCAGATTGAATATCGCGTTTTGTCTCGGCTACGCAGAACTCACGCACGATGGACATCGATACAACACCCAGGTCCTCGTGGGTAAAGACGCCAAGATTATTGCTCACTACAGAAAAATTCATGTCCCTGGACACGAACACCATGAGCCAGATCGCCCATTCCAACATGCGGAGCGCTACTACTTCGAACCATCCCAAGATGGATTCGGAGTATGGAACGCACTAGGTGGACGAATTGGCATGATGATCTGTAACGATCGTCGCTGGCCTGAGACATACCGCGTGATGGGACTCAAAGGCGTAGAGATGATCCTGTGCGGTTATAACACGCCTCTGCATTATGCCCCGGACCCCACACAAGATCGACTGCAGAGTTTCCACAACTCACTTGTCATGCAGTCGGGGGCCTATCAAAACGGAACCTGGGTAGTTGGCGTTGCAAAAGGCGGATGTGAAGAGGGCGTCGACAGCCTTGGCGATAGCGCGATCATCGCACCATCTGGTGAGATCATGGCGCAAGCAACGACCACTGATGACGAATTATTGACA
>Ga0049083_10000603_pt1 | contig 12942 bp, 10 predicted proteins | sample GreLakmeMI27MSRF_FD_66719 | JGI IMG/M metagenome (GOLD analysis project Ga0049083, IMG submission 66719) | Freshwater lentic microbial communities from great Laurentian Lakes, MI, USA - Great Lakes metaG MI27MSRF | ecosystem: Environmental > Aquatic > Freshwater > Lake | place: Great Lakes...
ACCACCACCTCGACCGTGTGGGTGGCCTTGGCATCGAGGCGGATGGGTTCCTTCGGATTCAGCTCCTGAATTTGGCCGTCGACGCGAACCCGGACAAACCCCTCGCGCTGCAGTCGCTCCAGTACGTCGCGAAATTCTCCCCGCTGACCTTCGACCACCGGAGCCAGCACCATGAGCCGCGTTTTTGTGGGCAAGAGCGCGATGCGATCGACGATTTCGGTGGCCGACTGGCAGGCCATGGGCGTTCCGGTCTCCGGATCATGGGGCTGACCCAAGTGCGCGTAGAGAAGCCGCAAGTAGTCGTAAATCTCCGTGGTGGTCGCGATGGTCGAGCGCGGATTGGTTCCGCTGGTCCGCTGCTCGATGGCGATGGCCGGAGACAACCCTTCGATGTGGTCGACCTCGGGCTTTTGCATCTGGTCGAGAAACTGCCGTGCGTAAGCCGAGAGGCTCTCCACGTACTTGCGTTGCCCCTCCGCGAACAGCGTGTCGAAGGCCAGCGACGACTTCCCAGAACCGCTGGGCCCGGTGATGACCACCAGACGATCCCGCGGGATTTCCAGCGAGAGATTCTTGAGGTTGTGCTGCCGCGCCCCGACGACACGGATGAACTCCTTCGACATAAGCCTCAAACTACCGCTGGAATGCCGCCGAGGAAACCCATGGAAAAGAAAAAAGGGGCCGGTCTTGCGACCGGCCCCCTGTTCGAGTGAGGCCGAAGCCTCAACCAATTACTTGACGAGGCGGAAGAACGCCGCGGCGTTGCCCGCCGGGACGGTCACGGTGCTAGCACCGTCCGAACCCGTCACGTCGGCCCAGACGCCACCGAGGGTGGCCGAGCTCTGGAGCTTGACGCCGGCAGCGCCGGCCCAGGTGATGGTGACATTGCCGCCTGCAGCGGTGATGCCGTTGAGCTTCAGGGTTGCCGGGGCCGCGCCTACGATGCCAGCGCCGGTGAGGGCCTTGGCGTAGAGACCGGCCACTTCGACACCGCCCAGAGGACGGCTCCAGATGGCCAGTTCGTCGATCACGGCGTCGATTTCGGCAGCGTTACCATCGGTGTACTTGCCGGTGCCGTCCTGACCGATGTTGATAGCGAAACCGAGGTCATCGGTGTCGAACGAACCCTTGGTGGCCAGAGCGGCCGATTGAACCAAACTGCCGTCCAGGTAGGTCTCAGACTTGCCGGCAGCGCGGTCGGCGATGACGGTGATCTGATGCCACTGGGTGTCATTGAGGCCCAGCGCCGGGGTCTGGCTGTACTTGTCGGCGCCAGCACCCGGACCGGTGAACTGGTTGCGCACCTTGCCACCGCCCTGGGAGAAGATACCCCAGCCGCGGTTGTTGGAGCTGTTCCAGTCCTTGTTGGAGATGAAGGCCTGGTCATCCGCCTGGCTGTTGAGCTTGGTCCAGAAGGAGACCGTGAAGCTGGTAGTGTCACCGAACTTCAGGCCGCTCGGGTAACCGAGGGTCACGTAGTTGTTGACCGAACCATCCTTCAGGTTGTTGACGCGGATGGCCTGGCCGATCGGACCGGCTTCGAACTTGGGCGTACCGACCGCCGAGGCGACCACACCCTTGCCGGACTTATCGGCATAGGTGCCGTCGAACGGCAGGTAGACTTCCAGGTTCTGAGTCACGGCCGGCACCTTGATGCTCTGACCGGCGTTGCCGAGGCTGAAGAGCGCCGAAGCTTCCTGAGAATTGAGGGCGCGGTTCCAGACGGCGACTTCGTCGAGGACGGCGTCGAGTTCGGCAGCACCACCATCGGTGTACTTGCCGGTTCCGTCCTGACCGAGGTTCAACGCGAAGCCGAGGTCATCGGTGTCGATGTTGCCCTTGGCGGTCATCGGGGTGGAGAGCGCCAAAGTGCCGTCCACGTAGGTGTCCACGTTGCCGGTGCGAGTCACGGCCACGGTGATCAAATGCCAAGCGGCATCGGGCAAGTTGGCGGCCGGCTTCTGGCTGTACTTGTCAGTCGAGCTGGGGCCGGTCAACTGGACGCGGATCACTGCACCACCCTGGGAGAAGACGCCCCAGCCGCGGTTGTTGGAGCTGTTCCAGTCCTTGTTGGAAATGAAGGCCTGGTCATCCGCCTGGCTGATTTGCTTCACCCAGAACGACACGGTGAAGTCCTTGGAATCACCGAACTTGAGGGCGTTCGCGTAGCCGAGGGTCACGTAGTTGTTGAGCGAACCATCCTTGAGGTTCTTCACGTGGATACCTTGACCGCGCTTGCCGGCCTCGAAGGTCGGGGAGCCCACCGCCTTGGCGGAAACGGCACCCTGCAAGTCGGTGTAGTCACCGTCAAAGGGCAGGTAAGCCACCAGGCCGCTGCTCAACACGGACGGATCGGCCAAGGGCGAGTTCACCTTGAGAACGGCGTCAGCCGACGTCACGGAGCCACCCTTGTTGGAAACCACCACGCGGTAGTTGGCGGAATCGCTCAGCTTGACCGAGGCGATGACAAACGTGGCGTTCGTGGCGCCCACGATGTTGTTGCTGTTGAGCTGCCACTGATAGCTGATGCCTTCGCCACGGCCTTCTGCAGTAAAGGTCGCCTTACCGCCCGCGACCAAGTTGAGGCTCACCGGAGAGACGGCGAGGACCGGCTTGGAGACAGCGTTAATGGTGTAGAAGCCCACGTCGTCGATGCCGAAGTACCAGCTGCCGGTTCCGGCCTGAGCGAAACGGAGACGGACGGCGCCCTGATTGTCGGCCTTAGGCAGGCGGAACAGTTCCACGCGCTTGGACTCCACCGCGTCGTCGTTGATGCGAGCCTGGATGAAGGGAGCGATGTTCTTCCACTCGTTGGTGGCCACGCCGATGAAGGCACCATAGGCCTTGCCGCGAGCCTCACCGCTGATCGGATCCTCATAACCGGCGGTGTCGCCGTTCGTGGCAATCATGGTCTCATAGCCGTCCACATTGCCGGCAGCGTCCTTCTTGATGTCGGGACCGTCGAGCATGTACAGAACCGGCAACCAGGTCGTGCCCTTGTCGATGGAGTATTCCACCGAGCCGATGCTGTCTTGGTTCTGCTCGTAGATGTTGTTAAACGAGAGGTAGATGTTGGTCTTGCCGGTCAGGTTGACGTCCGGCGAGAAGGCGTACTGAACCTGGCTGCCGCCACGGTTGTCGGACTCGGCGTAAAGGAATTTGCCGTTGATCAGCGACTTGACGGCCTCGCCGTTGACGAACTGCTCGGTGATGTTCAAGCGGCGAGGGCCGTCCCACTTGGCCGATTCGACGCGGGTCTTGGGAATGACCACCCAGTCGAGGTAGGCGTCGCTGTTCGGGTCATCATAATCCACGGTGCCATTGGAGCCGGTGGTGTAGTTCTGGAGGGTCCAACCGGTCGGGACCGCGCCTTCGGCGGTGCTCTCAAAGTTCTCCAACCAGATGGGGGTCGGCAGGGTGATGTTGCCGGTGGAGGCAGAGGTGAAGGAATACTCCAGCTTCTTCGGCGTCGAGCCGTCGGCGTACTCAAGAACCACCGTGTGCTTGGAGCCCGGCTCCAGCAAACCCGGCGGGTCATAGGAAACCTGGGTCGCACCGTTGGCTTGGGAAATGGTGGCAGCCACAACGGCGCCATCATAGGTCAGCTTCACCGAAGAGGACGCCACCGAGCCGGTGGATCCGTTCTTGATGACGGCCGTGATCACCGCGCCCGGGGAAACCCCGGTGGCACCATTGGCGGGCGCCAGCACCGACAGGTAGGCCGGAGTGGCCGCCGTAATCTTGCTGTAGGCCTTCACACCGCCGTCGGCATTCACCAGAACGCGACCGTCCGGAGTACCAACGGGCGCGGTGAACCAAGAGCAGTTAGCCCCGCCGCCGCCTTCTTGATAAATCAGGCGGAAGGAATAAACACCGGCCTGGGTGACGGTGAAGTCAAAGATGCTGTCGGCAGCACCACGGCCACCGTCGTATTCACCGAGCACGAGGGCCGTGGCCTTGTCGCGGGCCTCTTTACCCACGGTCACGCGGAAGCCGTCGTCAGAGTTGACGATCATGCTGTAGGTGCCGGCTTGCAACTCGAGAAAGGACACCACTTCCATGGCGATGTTGTCGTTGCCACCCTCGAGGCCCGGGATGCCCGGGAAGCTCTGACCGGTGGAACCAGCCTGCTCATAGTTGATGGTAGTCGTTTCGGTGAAGGTGCCGTCGGCGTTGAAGGCCGCAGCGGCGAAATCGATGGTGTTGGTGTGGGGCTGACCCGTCTTGATGTTGATCAGCGTGCCAGCCAACTGCGCCTCGGTGCGGGCATGGTTATTGGGCAAGGAGCCGACGGCGGTGGTGGCCTGCTTCATCACGACCGAAAAGCCGCGGTTGGCGGCCGAGGCAGCGCTCAGCGGATAGGCGAACTCCGCCGGGATGGTGGTTGCCGCCTGAAGACCGAAGGCCCCCAGCAGGGCGCCCAAGGCGAGACGTTTGATATATTGTGGACTCATGGTGGCTACGGATTGTGTTTGGTTACTACGGTACGGACAGAGTGTCTGGTTTGAGGGAACGAAATGGAGCAAGAGGGGCGGTGGATACTAACCCAATCCCGGGAGGCTCATTATTTAGAAGCCCGATATTTGTCGATGGCTTCCTTGGCCTTGGCATCGCCCGTGGCGGCGGCATCGGCGAGCTTCTTGAGGGCATCCTGTTGGGCCTTGAGGGCGGCGGCGCGATCGGCGGCCGAAATATCCTCGCGGTTCTTGAGGCTCTCGGCCAAAGCTAAGGCATCGGCAGGGTTCTCGGCGGCCGCTTTGGCGGCGGCATCGGTCAAGGCCTTGGCCTCGGAGGAGCTGTTTTTGGGCGCAACCACCTCGGACTTGGGCTCACAACCCAAGGCCAACAAGAGGGCGATCACGGAGAGAAATGAAATCTTCATAGTGGAGATGAATCAGAGACGTTTGCAGACACCACTCACCGCGGGGAAATCAGCGCTTCCTCACCGGTGTACCAGCGGTAGTCGATGCCCGGACCCGTGCTGTACGGAATGACCGAAACATTGCCCAGCGCCCACAGGGTGTTGCACTTGCGAGCGTGGCGGAACCATTCGAACTCCATGCGCTTGCCCGGATAGAGCGATGCCAGTCCGACGCGCCATTGGTTGAGATTGACGGGCGATCCGCCGGGCCAGATGGCTAGGGTGTCATCGGAGCCATCCATGCGCTGCTCAGCCGCATCCTGCGCGTAGATGAGCGTGGAGGGGTTTGCCAACGTAGAAATCTTGAGCGGCTTGTCCGAGAAGGACTTAAAATCTTTAACCGCGTACTGGTTCAGGCCGTAGCTGGAGTCGAGCCACCAGTCCATGGGCCACTTCGTCCGGGAACCGTCGTCGCGCCAGTCGTCCACCGTGCGGGCACCCGGGCATCGACCAATGCGGCGAGTTCCACCGAAATAGGAAATGTAGGCCGTGGCCCAGTAGGCGCGACCGTCGGAGGGCGGGAGGACTTCCCGCGTAGCCGGAGAGGCCGACCACTGGCCGTCATTGGGAGCAGCTCCCCCACGGTTATGGAATAAATCCGCATTGTCCTGCGTGTACATCGTGGTCCCGATAGAAATCTGTCGCAGGTTGCTCATGCAGGCGGCCTGCTGACCCTTGGCCTTGGCCGTCGCCAGAGCAGGCAAAAGCATGCCCGCCAAAATGGCGATGATGGCGATGACTACCAGCAACTCGATGAGAGTAAAACCCGAGTGACGTGAAGTCGGAGCTTGATGTTCCCGAATATGTCCTAACTGCATCTATGCCAGTTATGGGGCATCGCCAGCAGATCGCTAGTGAAATTTGTGTGCCACCCGTCACCAAAATGTTACACTAGGCAGTCCGGCTATCGAGCTTCGCGACGCGACGATTTGAGCGAAATCCACGAAGCCGCCAGAAGGAGAGGTACCAGGATGGCCAGGCCGAATCCGGCGTTCTGAGTCAACTGAGTCCACGCGGGTGAAGCCTTGGAAAACGTCCGCTGAAGGTACAGCGAGGCCGAAGCCAGATAGCCCACCGAATCGGCCACCTGGATGAGGAACGCAGCGGTTCCCGCCTGTCGTGTCGCGGCCAGAAGGCGATCGAAGAGCACGCTGTTGAAGGGAACATATCCCAAATAACCGCCCAATCCGGTGAGCACCATCCAAGCGGCCGGACCCAACCACCCGCGTTGAAACGCCAGCGTAGACCCGCCCACCAGAATCGCCCCCAAACTGATGAGCACGTGATAAGTGCCCAAGGCCTTCCAATGATCGCGAATCCACCACAAACCGGCCAGCGCGGCCAGAACTCCGAGCCCAACCAAGGATTCAACTCGAGCAAAAAAGGAGGGGTCCGGACGTACCCCTAGTTCTTTGAGAACGTCCGCCATGAAGGTGTCGCGGAGATCGCGGTACACGGTGAGTAAAACGTAGGGAAGGATGAGCAGCGCTAACGAAACAGCATTGCGGGCCAAGAATTGGCGTCGCTGAGGCCCGTCCATCGGTGCCCGCTCAGACCGTTCCGCAACATCTTGCACGCTGGGAGCCGGTAGAGCGGCCAGCAAGGCCAGACATAGTGCGAGGAGGGGAACGAACACCAACCCGGCCATGGCTGGCATCCAAAGTTCCGGGACAGCCCAACGGGATATGAGGTAAACTCCGACGGACTTGGTCCAACCCGAGGCAAAAATAAAGCTCACGCTCATGCCCAGCCCGAGGAATTCGGTCACCCTACGGCCCTCGAGGAACCCGAAGATCAGCCCCCAAATCATACCCAGTGGCAGGCCATTGACGAAGAGACAGGCCACCTGGGCCCAGGGAGGCACTTGAGGCAGCAAGACCAATGGCAAGAACGCCAGACCGATGAGCCCGGCGATGAGCGCTATCCGACGGCCCGCGCCCGCTTCGCTGACAATCTTGATTCCCAAGAACTTAGAAAGCGTGTAGCCCAGCAACTGAGCCACCACAAAGAGCACCTTTAAGGATATACCTCCAATTTCCTGGCCGGAAAATGTCCCTGCCGAGAAGGGTTTGCGAAACGCATACATCGCCGTGTAAGCCCCAAAGGCTGCCAGCGAAGCGACGACGGTGAATAGGGCAGGATCCGCCGCGAGGCGGCGCTGAAGAACCGAGGAGCCGGTGGGTTTCATCCGGGAAAGGGGGAATACCGAAGAACTGCTCTGCCAAAGACCTCAAAGCGGCTCGGGTTGCAACACAAACACGTCTAGGTTTGTTTCAGTCGAGTGACACTTGGCATTCCCCTCCGAACCGTTTCGGGTCCCTGCGCTGTCCACGACGGCGGAAAAACCCATGAAATCTGTTGGTTTGATAACCTCTAACTCGTGCAGCGCGAGGACTTAGAAGAGTTGGTGACTTGCGGATCGATGCCGGAGTCGATCCCGGTTGGGTGGCGAAGCAGTGACCACTTTTCATAGATTGGCAGACGGCATTGACCCTGCGGTGCCCTTTCTTTTAACAAGCCCAGAAAAACCAACATTCCTGAACCCGGCTTTGGAAATCCTCTGAAACGGAGGCGATGACTTTAAAACAGGGGCCCATCAATCATTGATTTAATGATGCATTTTAACTATTTATGCTTGACCAGCATCACCTAATTTTGCTGCTCTAAGTTCTGTTGATTTTTTGATTATTTGGTTAACTTTTTGGATACAAATCTAATCTTGTCGGAGAATTTTGTTGATTAAATCGGTTTCGATGACTGATTAGACTAATTACAGTCGATTTATGCCTCTTATTCGTTCATTCCTTTTACTTGGTTTTTTATCAGCAATTACATCATCACAAGCGCAAATCCTCATTACCAAGTGGGATTTCAACGCGGCCAACCTTCAACCGTCGATTGGAACGGGAACATTATCGTTAATTGGTGGCACAACCGCGACTTTTGCTGGGGGCTTTGACGATGAAAACGTGGGTTGGCGAACCGCCAATTATCCCAGTCAAGGTCAGAACAACCTGACTGCGGGTGTACAAATGCAGCTATCCACGGCAGGCCAAACAGGGATTAGCTTCTCCTACAGGGTCAAGCACGGCATTGAATCGGCCAATACCCAATCCGTGCTATGGTCCACCGACAACAACACCTATCAATCGGCCGGGTCTTTCACCTTTGCACCGGCCGCTAGCGGCTCCGGCGACACCTGGTACACCCGCTCGGTCAGTCTGCCGGCAGGTGCCAACAACCAGGGCAACTTGTACGTGCGAATTGTGTCCGATTTTACTCCTAGCCTGAGCACTTACACCGCCTCGCAATTGGGCAGCAGCTACAACGGCGCGGGTCCTTGGCGCTTTGACGATGTCAGTTTCTCAGCGGTGCCTGAGCCGGCCACTAGCGCCGCGGCCGCGGCGGCGGCCTTAATCGGATTCGCACTCCTACGTCAGCGTTGGAGCCGAGGTGCTCAGGAGTCCTCCGATAGCGCCGTTTAACCCACACCCAGTGCCTCTCGCAGAGGCGGGGGGGCAAACCGATTCTGCACGGACTGAGCCGGACCGGGGCAGGGGCAAATCACTCTTTCGAAGAACTGTGGCTGCGTTGGCTGCGCACTTTGGCCAGCCGTTTGGTCGATTTTTTCAACATCGACTGACCCTCGCGCGCAAGAATTCGTGCACGATGCCACGCCATCTTGGCTGAGCGAGCCGTCTTCTTGGCCGCTTTGTAGGCCACCTTGGCTTTTCGATGTTCGGTATGGGTGGCTTCGGCAGCCTTAACCAGAACCACGACTCGTTGCTCGACCTTTTGGTGGGCAGAGATTTGGGCCGCGAGGTTTTTGGAGAGTTTGGTCGCTTTCATCGGATATTTACCGATGTTTTCAATCCAAAGACACAGTTGCGTGACGAAATTGAAACAACGGGCTTTAATATCTGCCCTCGCAACCCGATCGCGGCAAGTCGCCAAATGTTACGTTTAAAGCCCTCTGGAACGAACGGACTGAAGGGTGCTTAAATAAATAGCCTGCACTTCACGGACGATTTCAGTCCACGCCATCGTCTCGGCAACCGGACGCCCCTGTGCTCCGAGCTGCCGCAGGTGAAGCATATCCGCCGCTGCACATTCAGCGGTGCGCTCAAACGCTGACCGATCGCCATAGGGCACCGTCCACCCATGGACCCCGGAGACCACGCTCTGACCCGCTGCACCATAATCAAAAGCCAGCACCGCAACACCGCTGGCCATGGCCTCGAGTGTTACATTGCCAAAGGTTTCGGTGAGGCTAGGAAAAAGCAGCAAGTCCGCCGAAGCATAATGGGCCGCCAAATCCTCGCCCGATCGCCGCCCAGCAAACACGGCGTCGGGCGCCTCGCGCTGCAACCAAGCCCGGGCAGGACCATCGCCCACCACGACCAAGCGGGCATCTGGTTGGACCGTACGGATCTTTCGATACGCCGAGACCAAGAGGTCGAGATTTTTCTCCGGAGCAATGCGGCCGACAGCAACCATCACCAGAGTGGATGGACCCGCCCCCCAGGAAGATCGCAATTCTTGAGAACGTCGGGAGGGATGAAAGCGGCTGGCATCCACACCACGGGCCACCACCTTCAAGCGCTCAAAGCCGGAAGCCTCTAATTCCGCAGCCAATCCCGTCGTCGGAACCATGGTGAAGGCGCACCGGTTATGAAAACGGCGCAAGTAACCCAGAACCCAGTGGCGGAGAGGCCCTATACCATAGTGGGCACTGTAGGCATGGAAGTTGGTCCGGAACTCCGAAACCACGGGAAGACCCAATCGACGTGCCACACGCAACGCCGACCATCCCAGCGGGCCTTCGGTGGCGATGTGCACGATGTCCGGCGGCTGCGCCTTCCAATCCCGTTCCAACCGACCGGCGGCCGGAAGCCCCAGTTTTAGTTCTGGATACCGTGGAATGGGAATCCCGGAGGTGAGTCGTTCCGAAAAGCGAGGAGGCTGGCCCCCGAGTGTTCTACCGCCATCCCCCATCCCACCGGTTTGAGCACCCAGGCCATTCTTGGACACCCCATCGACTTTGGGCTGACGCGGTCGCGTTACCTCGACGAAATGTCCCTCCAGTAACAAGCCGGCCACCAACTGGGCCACCGTGCTCGCAACCCCGTTAATCTCCGGTGGATAGGTCTCAGTCACCAAGGCGATCCGCAAGGGTCGCGCTGGATGTGGGATGTTTTGATCCGACTTGGCTAGAGTCCTTTCGGTCACTTCCCCATCCAGCACCGACTGAGCAACGAACCGATGGCAGATTGTCGATATTTCGGTATCGAAACAGGACCGCCATCGGAGCTTAACACAGCCGCATTGAAATTGAGACCAGGCCGATCCAACGGTCTGCATCATCAACACCTCCATGAACCGCATCATGACCGCTCCGTTTTCCCACTACCTCGAAGCGTTGCGCACCCAACGCTGGGACGACCACCGCTACTACCACCACAGCCGGATCAACCAATCGCTGCACCTTATCAGCGCCCTGTCCTTCGTGGTCTCCTACGTGTTCCTCTTCATCGACCCGGCCCTCTCGGCCCTCATCGCCTGGGGCATCTCCATGACCTCGCGCCAGTCCGGGCATTTCTTCTTTGAACCGCGCGGGTATGACCACGTGAATCGGGCTACCCACGAGCACAAGGAGGACATCAAGATTGGCTACAACTTGCGACGCAAGGTAGTCCTCATGGCGCTGTGGGCGGTGGCGCCGGTGGCCCTCTACTTCAGCCCCAATTTCTTGGGTTTGCTGAAGGAGGAAGTGGTCCGTGGAGGTTACCTCAAGAGCCTCGGACTGATCTGGTTGTATATCGGCCTCGGCGGGTTGATCTTCCGTACGGTCCACCTGTTCTTTTTGCGCGACGTGACCACCGGACTGGTCTGGGCAATGAAGATCATGACCGATCCCTTCCACGACATCATGCTTTACTGGCGCTCACCGCTGGCGCTGCTGCGGGGCGAACTCATCGACCCCATGAACCACACCCAGTCGACCCACTAAACAGGAGCGATTGAGTTGGATCAATCGAGCCGGCGACAGCGGTGTCTTTGGCTACGACTAGGCGGTTTGTTTGGCAAGTCCCTGGGCGGTGACTGGGCCGGAGGATTTCTTTCGAATCCTCCCCAGCATCTCCCGGAGGATTTGCCGGCGGATGGATCGGTTATCCACGCCGGGAACCTGCGACCACCACCCATCTTGTTGCATCGACACGGCGGCCCGAAGGAATCGTTCGGTCACCCACTGAAACTCCTCTTCGGAATAGTTGAGACTGAAGATGAGTCGACCGCTACCCACCCAACTCAGCGCCAACCCTTCGGCACGGAGGTAGAACTGGAACATCCAATTATAACGGCTGGGGACTTGGTACAAGATCGTCCAGACCGTCGAGAGGTTGGCCACACGCACGGGCAGGTCCGCCGTGGCGAGGCGTTCGTTGAGGCTACGACTGCGTTGATTCCAACGCTCGTCCAAACCCTCGTACAAGGCGCGCACCTCGGGCGTTTCCAACCGCTCCAAGAAAACCTGCATCGCGGCCATGACGTACGGGTGCGAGTTGAACGTGCCGCGGGCAAAGCAAATGTCGGCGGGTCGGTCCTCGCGGTAACGAACCATGAGGGAACGACGTCCGCAAATGACACCGACGGGAAATCCGCCGCCCAGCGTTTTGCCGTAGGTGACCATGTCGGCATCGACCCCGAAGTATTCTTGTGCCCCGCCAGGAGCCAGTCGGAACCCCAGAAACACCTCATCGAAAATCAATACAATGCCCCGTTGCGTGCACACCTCGCGCAGGGACCGGAGCCATTCGGTGTAGCGCTGGCGATCGAAGCTGGCACTGCGGGAGCTATCCACCAGGGTCGAGTCGCCCGGTGCTGGACGGTTGGGATGCAGCGCCTGGAGAGGATTGACCAACACGCAAGCAATGTCCTTGCGCGTAGAAAGCACCCGGAGCGTGGCCTCATCCATTTCCTTCAGCGTGTACACGCAACCGGGCGGCATGGGGTTTCCCGGGCCCGGTTGGACATCATCCCACCATCCGTGATAGGAGCCACAGAAGCGGACCAGATACTTGCGTCCGGTATGGTAGCGCGCCAAGCGCACCGCCTGCATGACCGCCTCGGTGCCGGACATGTGGAACGACACCTCGTCCTTGCCCGAAATGCGGCAAAGCCGTTCGGCGTTCCATGCCGTGCAGGGATGCAAGCTGCCCAACACCGGACCCAAAGCCTGGACCCGCTGCATCGCCTCCTCCATGCACGACTTGTAGAAGTCGTAGCCCATGACATTGACCCCATAAGAACCGGTCAAATCGAGGTAGCGCCGTCCGTCCAAATCGGTGATGTGCACTCCCGACGACGACTCGACAAATCCTCCCAGTTTCAAATGGGTCCGCACATACGGGCTGAATTGAAACGGCACTCGATAGGCTCGGGTGAACTGGAGGTCGGAGATGTGACGAGAGGCCTCCGTCGATTGGATGATGGATCGCGGATGATGCCCGGCAAACTGCCCCGCCAGACGGAAGAACCCCTGTCGACGGGCCGCTTCTACCGCGTCCGAAGCTCCGTCGGTGCGGAACATCTCTTCATCCCCGTAGGCATAACCGGGAATCCAGCGAGTGATCCGCTTGGCCCACCGGGAGTGGCCGGCCAGCGACGGATGCTTGGCAAAGGAGAGTTGGAGACGCCGCCGACCCCATGCCAGCGCACCGGCCACAGGGATCAAAGCAAACCAAGACGGATTTAAGAATTCAGACATGAAGATACCTTTTGTTAACACGTCAACTCGCAACGGGGGCGGCACTGCCACCCGACTGCGCGCCTTCCGCGACCGCCTGCTGTTGCAGGAGGATTTGAACTTTTTGCTGACCAATCGTCTGCCACGGTCCCTGCTGACCCACGCCATGGGCCGCTTCAGCAGTATTCGAAACCCGCTGCTGACGCGGGCTTCTATCGCAGTGTGGCAACTCTTCACCGACCTCGACCTCAGCGAATCCAAGCACCAACGATTT
>Ga0049083_10000604_pt1 | contig 12936 bp, 13 predicted proteins | sample GreLakmeMI27MSRF_FD_66719 | JGI IMG/M metagenome (GOLD analysis project Ga0049083, IMG submission 66719) | Freshwater lentic microbial communities from great Laurentian Lakes, MI, USA - Great Lakes metaG MI27MSRF | ecosystem: Environmental > Aquatic > Freshwater > Lake | place: Great Lakes...
CGGCAGCCCTGCTAGCGCTAAGAAATAGAGCGCGGCCGGGCCCACGTGCGCCCCTTGAGCTAAGAAATAGAGAGGCTCTCCCCAAATCCTGCTTTCTTGCAGGTGGGCCCACCCTGTATTGTATGATCTTAGGGCTCTTGACGTGGCACCGACAGAGATGATACTACACTTTATTTTCTAAAACCTTGTCCCCATCGTCCGAAAAATTGTATACATTGACATACTAAAATCTGGCTAACCCAGTGCTTGTCTCACCAACGCAATCTTGCTTTCGGCATGCTCTCGTTCATGGACTTCTTGAACAAGCTTGAACTCGAGAGCGGTCAAACGCGCTTTCAGGAAATCAGATCGGTGGGCGGCGCCCACCGATCGGTCGCTCAATTTTTTACCTATAGGGTCGTACGGATTGCCTCCGACGTCGTGAGCGTTCGACCTGGACATATATACTTGTACGAGCAGATCCCGCGCGCTTCCCTCGCCTCCTCTGTGCCGGCGCGTGTGCGTGTGCGGCCATGCGCGTGTTCGTGAGCTCGGCCTGGGGCACCCAGGAGCTGGAGCTGAGCGCTGACGCCACAGGCTCCGCCCTCAAGCGCGCGCTGGCGGTGCGCCCGACACACGACTGCAGCTTCGCTCAGCGCGTGGCAGCGCCGGAGCCGGCCCTCGTGCGGCTTCTTCCTCTCACCCTCTGCGCCTCGCCCCGCGCCCGCAGGCGCAGCGCGGCGTGCCGGTGCACGCGCAGGCGCTCAGCTTCCGCGGTTGTGCGGTGTCGGACGGCGTGGCGCTGGCGCGCGTGGGCGTCTGCAACGACGCCACGTTGCGACTGGCTCTCCGCGCCCGAGGCGCGCTCACGCTCACGCTCACGCGCACGCGCACGCGCACGCGCACGCGCACGAGACGCAGCTGCGCGTGCGGCCGTGACGCGCGGGCGGCGTCCAGCCCTGCGCCAGTTCCGTGCTGCTCTTGCTAACAACCTGTCGCGCTGTCTGTCACGCAGGAGGCACCATGATCAAGGTGAAGACGCTTACCGGCAAGGAGATTGAGATCGACATCGAGCCCACCGACACCATCGAGCGCATCAAGGAGCGAGTGGAGGAGAAGGAGGGCATTCCCCCCGTGCAGCAACGGTGCGCGAACGTAGCTCTGTCGCGACAGCTGGCGCTATGTGTCTCACGAAGGGTGCCTCGCGCAGGCTCATCTTCGGAGGCAAGCAGATGTCTGACGAGAAGACGGCGAAAGACTACAACATCGAGGGCGGCTCTGTGCTGCACTTGGTGCTGGCTCTGCGCGGCGGCGCAGCACTATGAGCCGCACAGGGCCGGCAACAATAACGCGCAAAGGCGGTGCTGAGCCGCCCCAAGGCCTCGCTCTGCTGCGCAAGGCGCCATCTAAATGCCACGCACCTATACACTGCAACTCTGATGCATTGCGACAGCACCGTTTTGGTTGCGCGCAGCCACACGATAGGTAGCAGGTGCTGACTCTCTCTCTCTGTTCGCAGAGCGTCCTCACGCGTTGAACGGTTGTTGAACGACCGAAGCGACGGGTTGAACGCATGAACGGTGGAACAGTCACACGGCCCCCTCGCGGCCTGCGTATCGCAAAGGCAATATTCGCACTGAGTCGGTAGCCGCGACGCGCCGTGCGTGACGGAGGCTTTCAATCAGTTGAGTGCGCCCATGACTACAACGTCACAGCCGTGCTCCTTCACGCCCTGCTTGCCAGTCGCGCGGCGCGCTGGTACGCGTGCGCGTGCTCGCGCGCTGCCGCGCACGGTGTGCGTCTCGACGGGGCTGGGGATGGGCAGCGACGAGCCGTGGGGCCGAACGCCCTCCACGCGACGCAGTGACGCGCAGTCCACCAACGCCACTGCTTCATCTGGCGCCAGCGACGGCGGAGCCAGCGACGGACAAGTGCGCAAGAACTTCAAGGTCCTGGACGGAGGACTGCCGCGCAACGAGCCTCTGCCCCTCTCATTGCTGCACCGCCTGGAGAGGCTGCCCGCCGAAGACAAGGTGCGTCTCTGGTCTGCTGTGCAGCGCGCAGTGCGATGCAGCCCAGTGCGGTGTGCGTGGGGCGTGCAGAGGTGTGCAGTGCAGTTGACTCTGTGTGTCGCAGACGCACTTCTCCCTCCACCAGCCCTGCAAAATCGACGACGAGGCCGGCACGAGCTGCAAGCTGGACACGCAGGTGCAAGTGTGGGAGAAACCGTGCGCAGCGTGCGGCGGTAGCGGCTACGCCACCAGCCGACGTAAAGGGAAGAGTTCAACCACCGCCGTGTGCTTGCTGTGCACGGGCATCGGCTACGTGCGCTGTGCGAGCACACGCCTCTCGCCGCACCTGGAAGACGGCTCTGGCGACGTCTCCGGCCTCGGGCGCTCCCAATGGTGAGCCACCATCTCTGCTGTTCGCTACTACTGTTTACATCAAATTCCTGGTTCAATCCTGTGCCTCCCTCCTTCAGGACACCGGTGCGAGCGTCTCTGTGAGAGCCTCTGGAGCCGCGGGGGCGTCTGGCCGGTAGCCTTGCTCCTCCAAACGGCGCCGCATCCAGCCCTTGTTCTTGCTGGTGGTCTTCCACCCTCCAGCCATGGCCTCAAACGCCGCGCGTAGCTGTGGGAGACTCATGCCCGCCAGCGGGTCCACAATTGCCACTGTCGCCGCCGCCCCCTCTGCTGCTTTTGTGTCTTGACCCTCATCCGCGGAGGGGCACACCGCGTGGACGCGCAGCAGCGAGCGGGGGGTGTCTGCATCCTCCGCCGCGCTGGCAGCGTCTGCTGAGAGGGTCGTTGCGCGCCCCACACTGCAGAGGTGCACGTCGGGCGGCAGCGGCAGGGAGTGCTGCCGCCACTGCTTGGGCGCCTGCGCATTGTCGTCGACGCCGCCCAGCGCCAGCAGCCCAGCCGCTGCGCAGGAGGTGCGCGTCTCTCTGCGAGGGCGCGGCCCGTCGGCGGTGAGCCGACAGAGGGCAACATGTGACGGCCGGGAGCGTCGTCGCACCTGGGGGATTGCTCCCGGCGTCGCTTCGCCGGCGCGGGCGCGCGCGCGGGCTCCTCCACTAGAGGCGGCGGGGTCTTGTCCACATCCACCCCCGCCTTGTCCCCCGCAGCCTGGGCGCGCGACACCGCAGCCCCTGCGGCGCAGGCCAGCTCCAGGTGCAGCTGCGGCGCGCCGTGAGCCAGCAGGCGCTGCAAGGACTGAAGCGAGCGTGAGTCAGACGCTCAGACCCCAGACCAGACCCCAGAGACGATGCGGTGCGCTGCCCACTCCTTCGCCTGGCGCTGCGCTGCGCGCCACCCAGCAGCGGAGGCAGCGCAGCGGGCGTGGCGGGCACGCGCCTGGAGCAGCCCCTGTGCTTCGTCCAGCGCCAGGCCCACGATCAGACGTTGTTGGCCCCCCCCGGTGGCCACCAGGTCCATGAGCGCTACGGCGCGCGTGCTCTGCGCTGTGGAGTGTCATCAGCCCAAGAGCAGGCCGGGGCGACGGGGCAGTGCGCCAGGCAGGCAGCGAGCATTGGGCAGGCCAGGCACTGCATCTGAGCGACAGCTCTCGCGGCGCGTGCGCGCCGACGCGCAGGCGAGCGCTGCTGGCGCGCAAGAGGACCCACTCAGGGCGCGTACCGCCCAGCGCGTCGCGAAGTCGCTCGGCTCCGCTCACGTCGCTTGCTTGCGCTGAGCGCTCCCTCCTCCCTCCCAGCGCGCGTGCGCTCCTCACCGACAGCCCCGGAACCTCCCCACCACCAATGAGCCGCTTACCGGCGACAGGTGCTTGTGGGGAGGGCGGGGGGGCGCGCAAAGAGCGCAGGCGTGAGAGTGAGCACATCTCGCATCGTCACCTTCCCTCATTGTCAGGCACGAAGATGCAAGAGAGATTCCTGATTTAAAGGCGCTAGGTGCCCTCAGTCAAAGTCCTGACAGATGAAAGGCCGCCGGTCTGGTGATGAGCCGGCGTCCGAAAAAGAAATGGGGGTGTCGTCGTTGGGCGCTCCGCTCCGTCCACGCTGCGCCGCCTCATGCGTCCCACGCCGGCGCCAGCATCTCCACCAGCGCGTCGAACTCCTCCTGCGAGAGGCTGGCCTCCTGGAGCAGCTTCCAGGCTGCTTCCTGGCTGGCCGCCTCGTAATCCTCCGCGCGCTTGTACAGCAGGTGCCCTGCGATCTCAAACACAGCCGGGTTGATGCCCGTGGCCAGCACCTGCTCCGGCACCAGGCCGGCCGCCACCCGCTGCGCGAAGCGCTGGGGGATGAGGAAGGCACGCGCCCCGCGGTCCGTCACCAGCAGGTTGAACGCCACGTTCGCCTCCTGCAGCGCCATGGCCGCGGCGCCCACCACGCGCGACATTTCGTCCATGCTGCAGCCCAGCTCGAAGACGAGGGCGCGCACGGGGAAGCGCGCCACTGTCTGCACTGCCACTCCGCCGCCGCAGCGCCGCTTCCTGTGGCCGCCGGGCAGCGGCGCCGTTGGGGCGCGCTCGATGGGGAAGGGGGCGGTGAGGTAGTAGGCTTGAAAGTGCAGGTGGTTGATGGTGGCGTACGCGCCCAGTGAGTTGTAGCCCACTCTGAAGTACGGGTTGCTCGCCTCCGCAGCAAAGTACAGCGCCATCAGCACCACGTCCGGACGCAGCAGCTGCGGCAGCTCAGACAGCGCGTGGGGCACCAGCAGCACGTGGCCGTACTCGATGGGCGAGACGTTGATGAGCACCAGCGAGGGCGAGGCGCCCACGCAGCCGCGCTCCGTGTAGCCCGGCCCGCCAGCCAGCGCGGCTTTGGTGCGTGACGTGGCTGGTTCGAACTGGAAGAGGACTTCCGCTTGGTCAGCCTTTGTGAAGTTGAACTTGCTGGGGTCGTAGTCCTGGCAGACGCGGTCCACGGTGAACTCGGTGGGCCGCTTCTTGGTGGCTCGCCCCTCGTTGAGCTGCGCCACGAAGCCGTAGACGCCGTCCAGGAGGCGCGTGGGGCACGCGGTGACGTCGTAGCGAAAGAGGCCCTGCCCCGAGCGCTCCTCCCACTTGGCCAGCAGCACGGTGTCCAGCACGCTGCGCTCTGCGCCGCTGTCCTCGCTGCTGCTGGGCGAGCTGCTGCGGAGAGAGGGGGGTGGGGTGGGGGGAAGCGCGTGAGTGCGGTGGGGGTGGTGCGGTGCGTGCGCCGCCACAGAGGCGCCCGCCTGGCGTGCCTGCTGTTGGTCTCGGCCTCCACCACCTTCTGCAGGTCGCCGAAGGAGCGCAGGCGCTTGGGCACCACGGTGTCGCGCGTGGAAAAGTGCAGCAGGGGCAGCGTGGCGTCTGGAGAGGGGCGGCGCGCGTCAGACCGCGCACAAGCCGCGCAAAGGCGAGCCACACAGACGGCGCCACGCGCGCCCCACGCGCGCCACGCGCCGCGCACACGCACAGCCAACCATAAAGCCGGCGCAGATACACCGGCGCAGATACGCCCGGCTCCGCCGCCGGGCCGTGCCGGCAGCCGTCCCAACGCCACTCTGCCCACCGAACCACGGCTGCCGCACCTTTGCGCGAGTACAGCCCCTGGATGCACGTGGGCACCGTCTCGTTGTCCGCCTGGTGGCAGCTGAGTAGCGTGGGCACGCGGTGCACGCAGACCGAGACGGCCATGGCTGGCAGTGACAGTTGTCCTAGAGAAGTGTTGGTAGCCGCGAAACGACCGCTAGACGCCGCGACGCGTGCTTAAGCGCACACTCCGCCGCCGGCGGCACACTCGGCATCCTGCGGGAGCACGGGCGGCGTCAGCGTCGGGGAGCTGGGTGCTTCCAGTACCGAGAGAGAGAGAGACTCTCTCTAGGCACCGCATAGGGCCTGCCACGCACCATGGGGCTTCCACCTGCGGCAGGACTAGCGCCGCGTCCACCGAAGCGAGCACCTAGTGTGTATGTCTCCACAGCGCGCATGGCGCGTCACCCTTTGTAGTGCCTCTCGCAGCTAGCGGCTAGGAGCAGGGCGCAAAGGCGCGAGAGAAGAACGAAGGAAGGAGGCGAAGGGCAGTCACAGCGGAATCCAGGGACGAATGTGTGACAGGCTGATAGCCGCGCGCGCGGCCGCGCGCCGTCGTCTGGTCGTACAGTTCGTCCTCCGATCGACAGACCGAGTGACCGAGTGACCGACACTGCGACGAAAAAAAGCCGCTCCGTTCCGCTATGTGAGAGAGGTGCGCTCCACATGGCTTGCGCTGCGCTGTCCGTCCGTGCGTCCGTGCGTCGCTCCCGGCGCGGTCTGGGTGTCCAAGCTCGCTGCGAGTCCCTGCCGGCGCTGCTGCAGCGCGCCTCGCTCAGCGCGGCGGCGGCGGCGCGCTCGCACGGCTGCCACCTGCGCGGCAGCGGCGTTGCGCTGGGTCTGCCCTCCAGGTGGAGCCTGCAGTGGGACGCAGGCGGGCGCAGCTTCGCTGAGCGCGTGCGCGTTGCTCAGCTGGACCTGCGCGGCGCGCACGACGCTGCCACCGGCGACAGCTGGCAGACTGACCTGAGCGGCCTGGCCACGCGGCTGCGTGAGGGCGATGACGCGCATGACCGCGCGGTGCTCTGCACGCTGGTGCGCACGGGGCAGTGGGCGGCTGCGGCGCTGGAGGGACACCTGGAGTGTTCGCGGGAGTCCACAGGCGTGCTCGGCCTCTCGCTCCCCGGCTCGCCCGTGGTGGGGCGCCTCTGGCTGCACGACGTGGCTGGCGGTGCCACTCCGCTGCGCCTGGAGCTGACGCTGCACTCCGGCGGCTCGGAGAGCTGGAGCTGGGCGCACTGGCCCACGCGCGCGGTGCACACGCAGGCGACGGGGCAGACGAGCGACTTCACTGCTTCAGTCTCTGACGAACCTGAGACCGCCGAGGCTCCTCCGCAGTCGCTGGAGGAGGCACTAGCCGCGCCCTCTGAGGAGGAGGCTGCGCCCTTCCCCTTCCAGAGCGCCGCCGTGGAGGTTGCTCGCTCGCCCGGCGCGCACTTCCTGGTTCTCGCCACGCTGGGCGGGACGCCAGCCTGGTTGGTGCTTGATCCGTGCTGCGACACGGGCGCCCTGACCCGCGCCGCGGCAACAAGTGCCGCCTGGGAGGCTGTGGGAGAGCAGCGCGTCCATGCGCTGGGCGGCGCCGCGTGCGCGCCGCTGCGCCGGGGCGGGCCGGGGCTGGGTGTGCTCCAGTTTGGCGGCCTGCGCCTGCCGCTGACGACGCCGCACTTAGAGCTCAGCTTGGATGGACTCGGCCTGCAGGCGCCGCAAGGGGCTGCCGTGGCGGGGCTGTTGGGCGGAGCCGCCCTGAGGCGCTGTGTGCTGGAGCTGCACGCGCCCAGACGCGTGCCCGGCGCACGAGACGCGCCGCGCCTCCGCGCGCTGGTGCACCCCCCGGGCGGCTACTCGCCGCCGCCGCGCGTGGCCGTCTCGTGGCAGCGCATGCGCTTCATCGACGGCGCGCCGCACGTGCGGGCGGAGGTGCGTCTGGAGGAGGGCACAGACGCACCCGCGCATGCGGGCTGGTACAGGCTCGCCCTGGGCGTGGGCGGAACCGCGCTGCTGCTCTCCAATGCCACAGCGCAGGCGATGCGCTTCAGCAGCACAGTCGCGCCGCTCCAGCCCGGAGGCACGATGGCTGGCCCTGGCGAGGGGCGCGCGCGAATGGCACTGCTGCAGGAGGGCGAGCTGCTGAGTGGGCGCGTGGCGAGCGTGGAGTTGGTGGGCGCCAGCTTTCGCTTTGCAAGAGCGATCGTGCACGCGGTGGACCCGCAGGATCTGCAGCTCAGTCAGCGTTGCGCGGGGCTGCTCTGCGCGGACCTGTTTCGAGGATGCACGCTGGTGCTGGACTGGGCCAATGAACGACTAGCAGTCGTGAGTGAATGAATAGCACTGGCTGGTGCAAGCTCGCCTCAGGAGAGCTTTGGGGGCGATGAGACGCTGGAGCATTTAGAGCTGGACGTCTGGTTGGTCCTGAAAGCCCAGCTCTAAGTGCTCCCCGTCTCATCACCCTCAAAGCCCTCCTGAGGCGGGCCCTGAGTGAAAGCCTCCCGGGCTCTATTCAGGCGCCACGCAGCAGCGGTGCCAGCGCGCCGTCGTCCTCCAGCTCCTGCAGCGCGTCAAAGGTGCCCAGAAAGCGGCCGTCACAGTGCAGCTGCGGCAGCGCGCGACTGTTGCTCACAGCCACCATCTCCTCCCTCCGCTCCGGCGTCAGCGATAGGTCCACCTGCGGTGAGGCGTGAACAGGTGGTGTGCGAGCACGCCTGCCTTGCTCGCTTCCTCACACCTCTTCATACTCCACGCCGTGCGCTTGCAGAATCTGAGTGATGCGACTGATGTCTGCCTTCAGCTTCAGCGTGCTCGCAGTGGTGGTGACGTAGAATGTGACTGCAAGTGGGGGAGAGGAGAGGCGAGCGCGTGAGACTCCATTGCACTCCGCACTCTCGCCTGCACGCCAGCGCGGGCTGCTCTGCGGCCAAGTGCATGTGGCACGCACTCTTGGGCGCCATGAGAGCCGCGGCCGCAGCCGCGTTGAACCGCTAGTGCTGAGACTTTTTTCGCGGTGGGCGCTGGAGAACTGCTGAGCCCGCTGGCTCTGCGTGCGCCCCCACGCACTGCCACTGGAGATGGGTGGCCCGACGGCTGCGCGCTTCGTTGTGGTGACGTGGCGACGTCAGCAGCAGGGGCGGGACTCCCTCGCATTCACCCCCTCCGCGTACAGTATAGCGTCAGCTGCTCTATCGTTCACGGCTGCCACGCCATGCGTCGCTGCCTGAGCGCCGCCTTGTCCAGAGCGCCCCTCTGTCGCCCAGCGCTGGGCTGGCCGGCTGTTGCGCCGCGCGGCCTGGCTGATGGCGCAGCCGCTGGCGGTGCGTGCTGCACGCAGCTGGCCTGGGCGCCCGCGCGTGACGCGCGCCCTCTGCTGCGCAGGCGCCGGCGACGCGACCGCTGGTGCTCCTGAGGTGGACGCTGCACCCAAGCGCCCGCCGCTCTTCAGTAAGAAGCTCACGCGCAAGCAGCGGGGCAGCTACGCCGACTCCCTCCCCGAAGAGGCGCGTGGAGCAGACTCACAGCGTCTTCTTCTCTGGCGGCTCTGCGAGACGTCATCAACCCTAGCGTTGACGCGCCTCCTGACACCCACCCTGTGACCCACGCAGGTTGAGTCCTGGCCCTTCGCACAGCTGGAGGGCCCGCTGTACAACACGCGCGAGATCGTGACCCCGCCCGGCCGACTCCTCGGCGTGGGCCCCTTTGCAGGCGTGCTCACAGGCAAGCGCGCGCTCGCACAGCCCCAGCCGCTGCCCGCCGAGCAGCTGCAGGTGGGCGAGCCGCTGCCCGCGCCCGCGGCTGAGCCGTACCAAGGCGCCACGGCGCTGCTGCGCTGGCGCACGCGCATCATCCTTTCAGCCGGCAACGACCAGCGCCACGCGCTCAGCAACAAGGTGGAGGTGACGCTGCAGCTGCGCCAGCTGGCCAGGGAGGTGGGCATCTCGCAGGCCGGGGTTGCCTACATCAAGGCGCTGTGCGCCAGCAGGTGCGTTCTGCAAGCTGCGCTGTTGTTTGTACAACGCTGTGGTGCTCACTGCGTGCCGCAGATACACGCCTGCGACGGACACGCTTCGGCTGGTGAGCCAGCGATACTTCACGCGGGAGGATAACCGGCGAGACCTGCTGCGGATAGTGTACGGTGCGTGTGGCTGTGACACGTCAGAGCCGCTCCCGCGCGCCCTGACGCGCCTCGCCCGCGCGCCTACAGACCTGGTGGAGGAGGGGTCGAGGGAGGGAGGCGGGTTGGACGCCACTGCGCCTGGCGCGGCGGCAGTGCAGGCGAGGCTGGACGAGCGAGCGAGCGCAGCAAAGACGAAAGAAACCACGTCATGAGGAATCAGCCATGGCCTGAGGACTCTCTTGGCTCGTTGCGCTAGGCGCCAGCCAGTCACGTCCAGCCGGCAGCAGGACGACGAGGAGGCCGCAGGTGGCCCCTCCGCCCTACCCCTCCCGTCGCGCAGTCTTGACTCGCCTTCCGCGCCTGTGTCCCTGCCCAGCGCCGCGGCAGCAGCTGCGCTTCGGCCGGCGGGCGCGCGCGTGTCGGCTGGGCCTCCGAGTCGCAGGGAGCGCGCACCAGTTGGGAGACAGACCATGCAGAGCTCCGCCATGCAGAGCGCCGCCGGCCTCCTGCCGGCGGTGGCTCGCACCACGAGACGCGCCGCGTCGCTGTCGGTGCTGCACGCACGCAGCAGCAGCAGGTGCGTGGCGTCCGGAAGCGGTCTGGAAGCGGCGAGTCCTGGAGCGACACCGGATTCTCATCTGCGCGCCTCGCAGGATGTCGTCACGCTCGCGCGCGCACGCTGTGAAGGCTGTGGTGGCGGCCGCGCCTCCGGCTCAGAAAGCGGGTGCGTGCAGGAGCGAAGAGACCGAGGGAGTGCAGGAGCACAGCAGTTCCAGGCCTCCCGCCGCCTCTGGGCGCCCACGTATGTGGTGCTGCACGCGTGGCGTGCCCTTGCTGCGCCGCGGGTGCCCACGTGTGAGCGGCGGCATTGGTCCCAGCGGCCCCTGTGAGCGGCTTTGCGCCCCCTTATCGCAACCGCACGCCCCCCTCACGCCCGCCACGCGACGCCACGCAGACGGCTTTGATTTCAACAGCTACGTCGCTCGCCAGGCGAAGCAGGTGGAGGCTGCCCTGAGCGCCTCCTGCCCGCAGCAGTACCCAGAGACCATCAACGAGGCGATGCGCTACAGTCTGCTGGCCGGAGGCAAGCGCATCCGCCCGCTGCTCTGCCTGGCCGCCTGTGAGATGGTGGGTGGCGACCCGGCGGTGGCGATGCCCACAGCGTGCGCTCTGGAGATGATCCACACCATGTCGCTCATCCATGACGACCTGCCCAGCATGGACAACGACGACTTCCGGCGCGGCAAGCCAACCTGCCACAAGGTGTACGGCGAGGAGATCGCCATCCTGGCCGGCGACGCGCTGCTGAGCCGCAGCTTCGAGTACATAGCGCGCGCCACCGTGGGCGTGCCTGCTGAGCGGGTGCTGCGCGTCATCTGCGACGTGGGCAAGGCTGTGGGCAGCGAGGGTCTGGTGGCTGGCCAGGTTGTGGACATCCAGATGGAGGGCAACGGGGGGCAGGGCGCGGGGCTGCAGACGCTGCAGTATATCCACGCGCACAAGACGGGCGCACTGCTCGAGGCTGCGGTGGTGGCGGGCGCGGTGCTGGGCGGCGCGGACGAGGCGCAGGTGCAGCGCCTGGGGCGGTATGCGCAGAACATCGGGCTGGCCTTCCAGGTTGTGGACGACATCTTGGACGTCACCGCAACCAGCGAGGAGCTGGGCAAGACAGCGGGCAAGGATGTGGCGGGTGCGTGACGCTCAATGTGCGTCGTGCCTGTGCGCTCGCTCACGCCGCTGCGCAGTCAACAAGGCCACCTACCCGTCGCTGCTGGGGCTGGATGAGTCACGCGCGGTGGCAGACCGCCTGATCGCCTCCGCCAAGGCGGAGCTGTCCACGTTTGATGCACAGCGTGCCGCTCCCCTCATAGGCCTGGCTGACTACATAGCCTCTCGCAAGAACTGATGGACTTCGGCGACGGCACAAGCCCGCGCGGGCTGAGTACCGGGACAGCATTGTTGTTTAGCAAGGCTATTTCCTTCACTTAAATGCTCAGCGCACTACGCACCACGCGTACGGTGTACAAAGCAGACCAGGGAATGCATCCCGTACACCCGTATTACAGGCAGCTTCTTACAGCCGTGTCACAGCCGTACAACGAGGGCGTGTCACAAAGACGCAGGCGTGGTCCGTACGGGCCACACTGTGGCGGTGGGCGGAGTCGCGTCCCAACCTGCCGTCACCCTGTTAGTCTTTGGTTTTAGACTTGTACAACGCCGCGCGCCACTCGCTGGCCGACTCTGCGCTGCGCGCTCTGGGTGCGGGCGGTGCGAGGCGCGCGTGAGCGGTGCGGCTCCCTGCCGCGTCTCCAGGGCTCACCCTCGCCAAGAGCCATGCTCTCACTCCCGCTCCCGCTGCTGCTGCTGCTGCTGCTGGCTGCGGGCGGCGCGGAGGGTGGGAGGGGCGGTGAGGGCCTGGGCGCTCTTCGTACGCCGCTTGCACCCGCGGCGGCACTTACGCGCCGCGCGCTGGGAGGCGAACTGAACGGGCCTGACAACATCGACGGTTTCAGCTACTTCTGGCACCTGCCGCTGGTGAGCTGCTCCAACTACACAGAGATTGCGGCGCTTTACACCCTGAGCGTGATGGAGTGCGCCACGCGCTGCTCTGCCGTTTCTGCCGTCGCATACTGCGATGCCTTCATGTACGCACGCTTCGACCCACAAGCGCCGCCCGCTGGCCTGCCGCCCGCGCCAGCCGGGCAGACATGGGCCCGCTGCGTGCTTATGGGTAAGATGCAGTTGAGCAGTTGTTCACCCAAAGCTAGTCTGCAAAGCGGAGTGATGTGGTGGGCTCTCCAGATAGACAACGCGGTAACAGTAACTTTCGATACATACGTGCTATGGTTGCGGCCAACGGAAGCGGGCCCGAGCGACTGGGCTCTGGGAAGCCTCACCGTGGGCGGACTGACCGCCGCTCAGCTGCAGCTGGCGCCTCGCTCGCCCCTGGTGGACCCCTTCAACAGCGCGGTGGCCCAAGCGCTGCAGAGCCGCTGCTGTGCCAGCTTCGTGGAGCTGATTGACGTGCGTGATGTGGCGCCAAAGCCGTCGACGCTCGTACGCTTCCGGGTGCGCATGCTGGCGGGTGCCACTGGTGTCATCCCATTCATGCAGTCCAAGCTGGTGGAGGTGCTTACCGGTGCTGAGGGAGAGGCGGCCTTGCTGGCTGCACTGCAGGCGCAGGGCGTCAACGCCACCAACGTCGCCGTCTCGGGCCCGGCCCGCACCGCCGTGGTGTGCCCGGCGCCGCAGTCATCATCGCACATCGACTTGCCGCTTCTGCGGGGCTTCGTCGTCACGCTCGCAGTCTGCGTGGTGTTGCTTAGCAC
>Ga0049083_10000605_pt1 | contig 12930 bp, 20 predicted proteins | sample GreLakmeMI27MSRF_FD_66719 | JGI IMG/M metagenome (GOLD analysis project Ga0049083, IMG submission 66719) | Freshwater lentic microbial communities from great Laurentian Lakes, MI, USA - Great Lakes metaG MI27MSRF | ecosystem: Environmental > Aquatic > Freshwater > Lake | place: Great Lakes...
TGGGGGTGCGGCCACACCAAAGCTTCGGCGGTGCTCTCGATCAGCCTCAGTTTCCTCATTAACCGGATTTGAAGAATTAGTCATTGCGCGATATGCATCGGCAACGGTTTTGATTGGTTTGCTATCTGTCATAGTAGTACTTTATTTATTGTGTGTGCTGGTTATTTGTGTGGTGTTCCATCTTGCCCTCGTGATACTTCGCAATATTAAGTGAACAGCTTAGGGTGAAATTTCTTTACCCAATCAGGAGCGTTTTCGTTTGATGTTCCAGTATGGTACTTAGCAATAGTCGACTTGATGGCACTTATAGGTCCATGCCAGTGCATGCTGTGTGAACCATCTGCTTTATCGGCGCCAAATTTGACTGTAACTTTTCCGCCGCTTAGATGACTAACTAGTTGAGCATGTGCTTTCTGCTGTTCTTGGGAATATGCATCGGCGCCACGATGGGGCCCCCAATTATATGAGTGGCTATCTTCAGCAATTTGCATTGCGCGATAAGACTCGGCGACGTTTTTGATTGGTTTGTTATCTGTCATAGTAGTACTTTCCTTTTTTATTGTTGGTGCTGACATTGGTGGTAAATTATTCAGTATAATCTTAGTTCTCACCGTCGAATCGACGATTTTCATGGTGCTCCATCCTGCCCTCGTGATACTTCGCCATATCCAAATGGTATGCCTTTACTGCTGGGTGACTCGTGCCCGCGGCCGCAGCGGCGTGAGCATTTGAAGCTTTGCGCTGCACCTCCTCGCCCTCGACGTGGTAATTGTGAAGATCTTCTCCTCCCCATTTTCGTGCTGGATCTACAAATGCATGGTCGGCTTCAGCCGTCAATTTTTGAGCATTTGTTGTATGCTCGTTACCGGTATGTTCGGCAGGAAGCGCTGCAAAATCCTTTGCGTGCTGTTCTGGCTTTTGAAAGCGAGTAGGTTCGATCCGGCCAGTAGTCTGATTAGTAACATGGATCTTTCCTTTGATAATCTCTTCACTGACTGTTTTACGATAAGTTTCTGCGACGTTTTTGATTGGTTTGTTATCTGTCATAGTAGTACTTTCCCTTTTTATTGTGGGTGCTATCGAGGTAGAATTTTGTTTAGCAGCATCTTCAGCAGCATCTTCAGCAGCTTTAGCAGCTTCAGCAGCTTTAGCAGCATCTGCGGCGGCGAGGTCCTTTATGCTGATGGGCTTGCGCTTTGGTGCGATTGCTTCGCCAGTTACCTCAACTTGTTCTTTCTTAACAACAGATTCTTTCATTTCCGATGCTTGCTTGGCATGATTGATTGCCATATTCAAATGGTATTCTGCAGCCCTTCCTTTAAAGAAGCCTTGTGCGTTTTTATGAGCCTCTACTGCTTTTAAGTGATTTGCCTTTGAAGGATTCCGGCCAGCTGCAGCGGTTGCTTGTGCAGCAAGTGTCGATTCATGACCAGATGTTTCTTCCTTGACTGCTTTCTCGCCAGGAAGCTCCTCAACTTCGGTGTTGTCATCATGCTCATCCTTAAACGCTTTCTCGCCTTCACCACCAGTCACTTCAGGACCAGCTTCGGCTGCTGCTGGACCTTCTTTAGCAGCATCAGACTTCTTCTTAGCCTCTTCTTCGTCGTCCTCTGCAGCTTTTGCTGCGTTTGGTGTTTGAAAGTCAGCAGGCTCAGCATCTGAGTCGTGACCCTTATGCTCTGGTGCTTCTTCTGACAGAAGCTTAGTATACGCAATAGCAACAGAGCGTAGGACTGAATCGTCTAGTAGTTTGTTATGATACATGGCTGAATTGTGTTTCTGACGTTAGAGATTAACTATTAGTGGATCGCTTTTTGAGGCGCCAGGCAACAAAGCGGTGAGCTGTAGCATGACGCTTATGAAGCGCAATTTGAGTTTCGTGATCTGCAATAGCAGAATGCTCACCGCTACCTTTAAGTAGTGCATTAATTTTACGCTCATGAGCTGCAACAACAACATCACGAGCGGTGGCGGCAAGGGTATGGGTTAGATTAGAAGGATTGTTATTAGCATGCGCTGTAGCTGCTAGCGCGGCCGCGGAATGCTTTGCAATAACACCCTCTGCTAGTTCAATCTCTTCAGCGATTGTGGTATCGCTTTTACCAGTAGTAACTAGCGAAATGTATGTATTGGCGATAGACTTAGTATTCATTTGATTTTGTAATAGGTTATTTCTTAACAAACCATGCACCAACAATAGTAGCAATTAGCGCCGTGGTAGTAATCCAGAATACTTTAGTAAAGACTGAAAGTGTAACAACACTCTCATCAGTCTTTTTCTCAACAATAGTGACTCGGTCCTCTACTGCTGTTATCTTTTCCCAGACATATGTTTTATTAGTTTCTAGAGAAACAAGCTTTTCTTCAGCACGCGCTAATGAAACTATAGCTTCTGCAAGACGATCAATCTTTGCTTCAATTCTATCGAGACGCTGGGCATCAGCAGAAGACTGTGAAGAGGGTGAAAGCTTATTGGACATAAGATTGATTATCTATTGGTGTTATAATTAACTGGCTTGTACTGCGATTCGCACTTTACTAAAGATAGAGTCATCGCCTGTTACAACTGAAATGAGGCTATGAAGAAGATCAGCTATTGCTTGCCGCTCTATTGGAGCAGTTACTGGTTGATCCATAGCAAGTTTCTTCAAAACTCGCAAAATAAGTGGTGCTTCAGAATTATCAAGCAAGCCCAAACGGATTAGTAGCTTGATTCGCTCAATAGCTGCCTTTTCATCAGCGGAAAGACTTGATTGAGTATCTGTAGCATCGCTATCGTCATTCTCCAAAGCTTCTTTTACTGCTTTTGTTAGATATTCATCGTCGTCAGTTTCATTTACTTGTACTGATTCTTCTGTATTGAGTAACGCTTTTAGTGATTTAACTCTAGCCAAATGCCACATTTGTGTCCGCGTATCACCAATCTCGGCAGCTTTGCGGGCCATCTCAGAGTGTTTGGTGATTTTCAGATTTACTCCATCTGTATTAGATTCACTTACTTCATCTTCGTCAGCTTCGGATACTGGCTCCTCAATAGTCGCAGTGTCTTCCTTTGGTACGCAATTTGGAACTTTCTTTCCATTTTTCATCTTCATTCCAATTGCTTTATAACCTTTCCAGCACGCATCTGTTAGGTCCTCACTTAGTCCAAAGTAATGAGCAACGTGCGTATCACCATGACGATGGCGCAGAATATCAGCAATCATTCCTTCCTTGCCTCCAACGTCTGCCGGTGTGTATTTGCTATGAATTTTGCCTAGCGTTGTTTGGTGAGTCTTGTGAAGATCAGAGGTTGAACGTGTCTTCAGATCGGTATAATCTTTGTGGATATCTGTCTGACGACCAGCATCTACTGCCTCATACTGAGTACGAAATAATCTTAGAGTTTTCATAATAGTTTATGCTTTACGTAATGCACTCAGGCATTTTCCAGCAGTTGATACTGCACGATAAGTGAGTGGAGGAAGAACAAACCCAACTTGAGGTGCTGGTATAGCGGCGTTAGTAGTATCTGTACTAACCACGATATTATGCTCAAGCAATTCAACATCTTTAAGCCATTTCCGAACCTTTTTTCCATTAGTTAGTTCAACTATAAGGTAATTTGAACCGCAATAAGAAATAGCTCCAATTTCATCACTTTCTTTAATGACTACTTGATTGCCAACTGCAAAAAGATCACCCGCAACATAAGCTTCTCGGCGATCAGAAACTGATTCTAGCTGAATATGCTTGCGAAAGTTATGAGATTCTTTTAGTCCCATACCAGAGCGAACAGCATTAAATAAATCGGTTTTTTCCTCAAGAGCAACAGGCAAATTCTTGCAGAATAGCTCAAAGTCATTAGCAGATGCTGCTAGCCTCTGCCGATCATCCGAGTCAGGATCACGACTTAAACCTACCGTTATATTAACACCTTCTTTAAAGTTATAGAATCCACCTTCAATCTGTGTCTTGCCGTTATAAGTATTGAGCAGCGTGCGATATTCATTTGCGCGATCTTCAGTAACTACCATTGTTACTCGAGTAAATCCTTGCTCATATAGCTTAGAGCAGATCTGCAGAGTATTCTTCATCTCTGTATCTGGCATGATTGCGCGAGCATGCCGAGGAAACATCTTACGCATAAACTTTACCTTTTCGGTCAAACTTAGAGGATTCTTCTTGGTATCCTCGTTCTGAGAAGCGTAGATTCGGTATGACCGACCTTGTGCAATTTCTGCAACTTTCTCGATCAGTTTCTCGTGTCCAACAGTTGGAGGGTTAAAGCGGCCAAACGCAAATACTACATCTTTGGCTGCGTCCTCTGTCAGGTACTGTGAGAATGTTTTAAGCATTAGCGCAATTCTGTACCTTGGATTCGCCGCCCATATAACTCACCTGAGTAAAGTCTGTGAAGCTAACTTGTAGAAGAGGTGCCATGTTCGAAGTTCCCATTTTTACCAAACGGAATTGCTTGGTAAAGTAATATAGGATTCTATTTATACACTTTAGTATTTCAGCGAGGATGCTATTTTCTCAGATTTTGATAAGTAAACCCGTAGAAGCAACACTATCAGTGATTACTAATCGACCCGCGGAATCACCCTTAGACACAGAAACACTGTAAATCTTTGGAATGCCCTTTGTGTCTTTTGCGTCTGGATCAAATCTCTGATCTTCACGTCGAGCGCGCAAGCGAAAATATAGCTTATGACTCTTAGCATATTCTCTGGCCTCATATAATTCGCCATTTAGCTTAACAGTGTTCTTTTTCTCGTCGTATGGGCCAGTTACACCCATTGGACCAATATACATGAAGTCAATTGGCCCTCCCATAGCTGCAGTACCAACAACAATTTTTTCTTTGTATGAACTAGAAATTTCAGCAAATACATCTGGAACTTTATCGCCCGGCTTTAGCTTTTTATTATTCAGCAAAGAGTAGTGTGCTTGTTTCATGAACCGCGCAGTCAAGCCAGGCACAGCAATCTCCAAGCCTTTTAGACCCCCACCTGCTAAAGAGGGCGCACTTGGTCCTTTGCAAGATAGGTTTATCTTATCACCATTGAGAAGTTCGAATACTACATCAGTGTAAGGTTCAGATCCTCCAGCTTGTCTACCGCTGAACTTGTATACTTTGACTACACCTTCTATAGTTTCCTTTCCGGCTAAGACTGTGACAGCATTGCCCGCATTGAAGTAAATCGCGCGGGTAATGTACTGTATAATTCCGTTTTCTTGTCTTTCAGAGATTTCGCCAGCCATAGTTAGTTTATTTATGTTATACCAGCGCTGAGTAAATACTATAAATAGACTTATTTAACAAATGATTAACTTTAAAGCACTCCGTTCAGCAGTTGGGACACATCTGCTAGAACAGGTCTTAGCAGAAGAAACAGAACCACAGCAAGTCAAGCATATCCATCACGCTGAAGATCGACCACTACTTCATGGCTCCTCAGGTTTTGAGCATGCTCATGCTGCTCTAATGCACGCTCATGAGCATATGAAGGCTGGCAAGAACAGCAGCGATCTGACAATGAAGTATGATGGATCGCCCGCAATTATCTTTGGTCGTCACCCGCAAACCAAGAAGTTCTTTGTTGCTTCAAAATCAGCGTTTAATAAGAATCCCAAAATCAATTATAGCGATGCTGATATTGAAAAGAATCATGGCCATGCGCCTGGCCTAGTTAGTAAACTTAAGTCAGCGCTAAAAAATCTTCCAAAGGTAGCGCCAAATCGCGGTGTCTATCAGGGTGATATGATGCACACAAAAGAGGATCATAAGATCCATGAAGCAGTTTCATTCACTCCAAATACTATTACTTATACTGCACATGGCGATGAGGCCAAGAAAGTGCAGCGCTCAAAGATGGGTGTAGTTGTGCATCAGCAGTATCACGAGAATCCTAAGAACCCGGGTCTGGAGAATATGTCTGCCAGCCCTCATGTAGATCACTCAAAATTTAAGCAGCATCCAGATGTTCATCTGAAAAGCGCTGAGCATGATACCAGCAAGATCAATTATTCAAAGCAAGATCAGGATTCTTTTGAGAAGCATATGTCTGCAGCAAAAGCAATCCATGATACTCATGGTGCTAATATGTACTCTGCCACTGCAAAACACCAAGGCGAGGCTGGTCACTTATCAACCTACATCAATAGTACTGTGCGCACTGGCGAGAAGCCTAATGCTGGAGGTTTAGCAAAACACATTGCTGGAATATATTCGAAAGAAGCAAGCAAGCTTAAAACTCCAGCTGGTATTGCAAAGCGTAAGACGGAATCTGATAGTCATGTTGCTCATATTAACCAGAATGCAGAGCACTATACAAATCTGCTAAATATGCATCACCATTTGCAGCAAGCAAAGAATACTTTAGTGAGTAACCTTGAGAAACACGAAGGTGGGCTAAAGCATCACATTGGTGATGCAGAGTCAAAGCCTGAAGGATTTGTCATTAATCATAAATCAGAACCTACTAAGTTGGTTAATCGCGCCGAATTTGCAAAGGCCAATTTTGCAAAAGTTCGCACTTAAATACTTATGCTAACATTTAAAGAATTTACCGAGCTACAAGAACAGCAGACACCAGTCGATGAGGCTGCAGTAGATGCAAAGGGACACAAAAGTTCTACTGGTGGTTTGACGCAGAAAGGCCGCGACCATTATAACCGCAAAAGCGGAGGTAACTTGCAGCCGCCAGTAACTACACCACCTTCAAAATTGAAGAAAGGCAGTAAGGCTGCTAATCGTCGTAAGTCATTCTGTGCCCGTATGTCTGGTGTGGATGGACCAATGAAGAAACCAAATGGTGAGCCAACGCGCAAAGCACTAGCTCTTAGAAAGTGGAACTGCTAACTATGAAATCATTCTCACAATTTCTTAAAGAAGCTGCAGCTGCTCAGGGCAAACACTATGTACTAGCATTTGGTCGTATGAATCCAATCACTAACGGGCATGAAGCTCTTGTCAACAAGATGCGTTCTGTTGCAAAGGAGCATGGTGCCGGCCATACACTGGTGGTATCACACTCGCAGGATGCAAAGAAGAATCCGCTGAATTCCGCGCAGAAAGTTAAGCACGCTAAGCGCGCATTTCCGGGAACTAATGTAGTTGCATCGAATAAGGATAAGCCTACAATTCTACACCATGCATCAGAACTGCACTCAAAGGGCGTGGAACATCTTCATGTCATCGCAGGATCTGATCGTGCGGAAGAACTACACAATCTGCTGCATAAGTACAATGGTAAGCCATCAAAAGACGGCCATCCAGGATACGACTTCAAGTCAATTACTGTGCACTCAGCAGGTGAGCGCGATCCAGATGCAGAAGGAACAACAGGTATCTCAGCATCTAAGATGCGAGCTCATGCGGCAGAAGGTAACAAGAAAGCATTTCACTCGGGCGCGCCATCACAGATGAGCACTCCGCATAAAGATGAGATGTTTCATGACGTTCGCAAAGGGCTAGGACTTACTTAGCTAAGTTATTCGTCAATCTTCTCAAGAGCATAAGTCACTTCAGCACGAATAGCAGTAGCGAGTTGATCTACAGTCTTAAAGCGATCATCGCCATGCTTCAGCAGATTGCGAAGCATACCATCGATGTCGTATAGTGCATGCCAAGCATGGCTAGCTTGAACAGCGCGCAGATGTTCTGCTGTGTCTTCCGGAATATTATATTCTAGTGTTGCTTTCATATGTAGTGTGTTAAGTAATACTTGTATTACTGATAATCATAGTCGATATACCAGCGTTCACCTGCTAAGCGCTCAGAAGAAATAAAGCGTTCGTATAAGCCAGTTTCTCGGCCATACGCTTCTACCTCCCATGGTTGGTCATAGTAGTGTATATTTGACCAATTAACTTTCTTACCTCTCCATTTAGTAATGAGTGGAGCATTAGTTTCTGCCATTTCACCGGTTGCATACTGCACAACATGAACGCACTCATGAGCAAGAGTTTTTAGTAATCCCGGCAAGTTCATGCTTGAATCTAATCTTAGCTCAAACCAATGCGGGTCATCATCCATGGGTTCAAGGTCACCCTTTGTCGAGTCTTGACGGTATAGCTGTTTCTCTAGTTCAACTTTAAGATCAATACTACTAGCGCATAATCGGCGCTTAGCAGTACTAATTGATAGTAGATATTTAAGAAAGTACTTTGCGCCATTCTTAACTAATCGGCGTTGAACCTCTGAGCCTCCTACTACAGTTACAGCGGCGCTTGACGGCATAATATAGTTCATTCCCAGCATACATCAGCTGGTGCTATGAACTTACTAGTAGACTTCTTCTGCTTCTTTTTAGCAGCACTCAAAGTCTTTTTCTTCTTTGTCTTATTAGTGATCAGTTTCTTTAGTAATTTCATCATAGTGTAAATTTTATTCTTCAGAGTTATTGCGGAGGTTATCAGCAGAGTAGCGCGACATATCGCGAACTTCTTGCTCAATTTCTCGTGTCGAGACCTGCAGCACTCCAGCGATATCTACATTACTGCTGCGGTTTTTACGCAATTGCTTTAGGCGAGCAATGACTGCCGCTTTGTTGACCTTGAATTTTCCGTTTGCCGTTTTCGTGATAAGTTTCATTAGATAGAATCATACATTAACCGAGCAGAATGTAAACTAGTTTGAAGTTTTTAAGTCGTTGATTACCAACAAACACTTATATGGCTGATATCCAATTGCTTGGAATACCAGCCATAATTTACTAACAGCGATGAGTTTCGCTATTATGACATCGACTTAATGCTTGCCGGCAATTGGTAAAGCTTTGCAGCTTTACCGCGAGCTTTGCCATTTGCTCCAGCAACCTTTTGGTCTTCACCGACAACGGTTGCGTTCTTCTTAATAAATGAGCGAATCATCCAATGGCGCGCTCCAACCTCTGAGTAAACTTGCTTTACTGTAAAAGGCGTGCTTGGGAACGTGTAGTTCTTCATGAGGTTAGTGACCTCAGATTTCTTTAGACCGTCTTTTGGGATTTTACTAATGCTAGGTGTATTTGTATTCATATATGGTATTGGTGGGGTATTTAACCCGCAAGCATAATACTAACGCAGTGTTAGCTATAAGTAAATAACAAAATGGCTTATTTGGCCATTTTTATGTTACTTATTTAAGAATCTAGTTAAATAGTGAATTAAGGATTTAACACTCTCAGCGTTAAAAATGAACTTACTGGAGTAAATTTTACCCGCTGTGAGAATATACTCTTGAGTATAACCTTCTAAGGTCATAGCGTTCATTATGCCGCGGTTCATAATATACGCATAAGTAAAGTTATTTGCAAAGTCTGGTAATACCAATACTATACCAAATTTAGTTACAATTGCAATGCTAGAGGCATAGCTTTCGTTTGAGGTATTTACCATCATTTCTCTCCGGAGAGAAACAACTATATCAGAATCGGTTTTTTTAATACCGGTAATAATGCGCTTTACAAATTCTAAAACTGCTGAATTCGTTTTTTCTGATAATACTTTATCAGCATATTTGTAACTTTCAAAGTCATCAAAGTCGTATTCTGATTCTTGGTCAATCATGTCCAGAGCATATTTCTATTTGTGATAACCCAGAGGCAAAATTTAGTATCTTGTACCTCTAAGTCTTCAGTGAGTTTATTAATAATGCCGAAATTTTCAGCTCGATTAGCAGTAGTTAGCAATGTGTAACTTGCGCTAATCATAGCTTGCTTATCAGCTCTATCCTTGGTGATATATGAGTAAGCAGCCTGAAGTTCTTGCTTAAACTGCGCGAGTTCTAATCCACGGACACTTGAGTATCCATCACAGTCATAGTCATTAACCTCAAAACATTTCTCTTCATCTACAAATTCGACTACAGCAGCAAAGCACGCATTGGTAAGAATAGTATCTAGATCCTGGTACTCGGAAGGAAATACTTTATCCCGCATTTTCGAACGCGGGTTTTTTAGCATATACCGTAATTTACGCCAAAGTGTGTTAAGCTTAAACTTAGCACACATAAACACATTTGGGATAACTTCTCGCAAGCAATACTGAATTGGATATTGCCTTTTTATAAAGTTATCAAAAGCATTCCAGCCATCATCTGGAGCATCTGGTGCACCTATTGCACTTATTGCACCTATTGACATTGCCCACGGATATTTAATCCATCCAGTAAACCACCACCATACTCGCTCTTCTCGCTCTTCTATGGGTAGACTTAGATATTCTGTAAATGTTACTGACTTACGAGTGTAGGTTTTCATATTAACTAGTAGTTGTACTTACTATTTCTTTAGTAGTTAGCGAAATATCAAAAACTGTCGTCCTTGGACATAGTTGGTAATTCTCATTGCATAATGCTACATTAAAGTGAGTAGTATCATCTACGGTTTTTCGCGTGCCGCCCGGATAATGAATATGACCGTGAATATGCGCTATTGGTTTAACTCGCTTAATCGCGTCTAACAAGTCTGCACAGCCTAAATGCTTTGGAAATGGCACTTTAGCTGAGCTGCTTGTGTCTAATATTCCATATGCTGGGCCGTGAGTGATAAGAACATCAGTCTTATCTGGAATGAGGTCCCAATGCCGCTTAATGTCTATTCCGCGTTTGCGGTTAAACGCCCAGTTAAAAAATTCTGGTTGTACCGGAGAACCCCAGAAACTAACACCTTCAATAGTGCAACCAGTATCCTGTAGGTAAGTTACACCTGCGGGCACAAACGCATGAAACGCAGAGTTGTTCTCAACCCACAGGTCATGGTTACCAGCAATTAGAATCTTATGCTTATGCGGATGCTGTGCAAACCAATGCAGAAACTTTAAAATTTGCTGTTGTGTTCCATGACTAGTCCAGTCACCTGCATGGATGAGTACATCTCCATCTGGAATCTGTGCAGATGATGGTAAATATCCATGAGTATCTGAAAGGCAAACTAAGCGCAGTTGGTCCATAAAATTGTTAGATATATCTTATACTATTTGGCGTAGTATGTAAAGGCTTAGTTTGCCTTTCTAGATCAGCTAACTACCTTTGAGACAGATTCAACTGGTCCGGCACTTCGAGCATATGGCGCTGCAAAGAAGTGCAGTGTACTCATAGTAAGAGTAAACTGCTCAGCATGGTCCTGAGCCATTTTTGCTGGTCCAGAAGCATTGTGCTTAACTTTATTAATACCGCGAGAAATCTTGCGGCCCCATGGGATCCCGCGAAGAATCTTAGCAGATTCTACCATGCGCTTAATGCGCTTGCGGTAGATTTGCGAATTTGAGACTGGCTTAAACTTTGGTTCGTTAGAGTTCATATAGTATTATTAGCTGAGTTTAGAATTTGAATGCCAGACGGTTAAAGAAACCACTTATAGAATAAAGACTTTTCCGAATAACTGCTGAGATTGGTCTATACCAACGAGCGTGAAAAATTAGCCGATTGCACCAGCGAGAATTCTCAAGGAGTCTTTCAGCTTGCCATATTGCTTCATTTTCAAGTCGTATCGCATTATCAATTTTAGCAAATTCTTTTAAAGTCACCGACTTGATTTTACCCTTATTGACAAATACTTCAAACTCAACACTGCAGTCCCATTTGTCTTTAACATCCTGTAAGTAGTTATACATTACAAAAACCTGAGTTTTTAGAGCTTTCTCCAGGTATGGTTTATTCTTCTTGTAATGCCCAAACCTGCCCATAAAGCTCTTGTCGTTCTTATCAGCCTCAACCCAGTCAGTAGATTCAAACTTTTCAAGAAACAGAGTTTTACCTTTAACAAAATAAGTTTCTAGAGCATTGTCAAAGTCTTTAGTCTGAAATGACTGCGGTATAGTGCCAAAATCTAGCTCAAGCATTTCTTTCGAAAGCGGAAGCTGATCGTTCCAAACAATTGTGCTAAAAAGTCCCATGGGAGGAGGTGGTTAAGTTTTTGTCGTTGTTGCTATTGCTATCTGATTCGGTTTTTTCTTCAAGAAAATCCTCAAAATAATCTGTAATAAATTCTGGTATATCAAAATTGTATCGACTTTCCATAAAGTCAAATTCTAGCTGTTCTTCTAAGTGTTGGTGGTGCATGGTAGTATCTATTGTTCTATCTTAAATCCTGAGAAATCTCTAGCATTACTTTTCATTATTGGGCTCTTTGTTAGAGTCTGAGCCTTATTTTCAACATCGTATAAGCGCATTTTAGAGCGGTCAATTCCAATTACAAACCGCTTATTAGCTGATGAGTCGTTATATCTGTTCTTAAGCTGTTTTACCATTAGCTGCCCTAGCTTTTCCATTTCTTCAGTTGAAATTAGCGCGAACATGAAATCTGCTGTTGCGGGCAATCCAAAACTTTCTGATGTATCTGAAAGCTCTAGATCTGTATTTGAAAACCCTGATCTAGTAGTCTGAGTTGCAGAGAAAATAGCAACATCAAACTCAACTGCTAGACCACGAAGTTCTTCAGCAATCGACTTGATTAGTGAGTAAGTATTTACTGATCCGCCCAATCCTTTAATCCTCTCGCTCGAGCAGATATTTAAGTAGTCAATAAAGATAACGTCTGGTTTGAAGTCCTTCTTAAGTTTAAGTTCGTTCAATAACGCTCGGAAATGACCTGAGTGCGCCGATGCAGTTGGGTATTCCTTGATTACTAATTTGCCAACCGTAGTTGCAGCTAATTTATTAACCTTACTAACGAATAAATCCTTTGAGAGAGTATTCAGTTGGTCAATCTGAACATTTAACAGATTAGCATCAATACGCTCAGCAATACGCTCCTCAGACATTTCTAAGGTAATATAAAGAACACTTCTACCCTGAGTTAAAGCTGCTGCAGCAACATGGCACATAAACAAGCTTTTCCCAACTCCAGTACCTGCCAGACAGATTGAAAGTGTCTTTCGCGGAACACCGCCTTTAGTGATAGTGTTAAACATCTCCAGATCAAATGGCATCTTATCTTCTATCTTGTGATAGAAGTCATA
>Ga0049083_10000607_pt1 | contig 12924 bp, 18 predicted proteins | sample GreLakmeMI27MSRF_FD_66719 | JGI IMG/M metagenome (GOLD analysis project Ga0049083, IMG submission 66719) | Freshwater lentic microbial communities from great Laurentian Lakes, MI, USA - Great Lakes metaG MI27MSRF | ecosystem: Environmental > Aquatic > Freshwater > Lake | place: Great Lakes...
AACTGGCGGCTGTGAGGCAGGACGGATATGCGATCCAGTGGATCCAGACCCCCAGTCTTCAGATACAACTAGCGGCTGTAGAGCAGGACGGTGCTGCGATCTATTACATCAACGACCCCAGTCTTCAGGTGCAACTGGCGGCTGTAGAGCAGGACGGTGATGCGATCCGGTGGATCTCAAACCCCACAGAACAGGTGCAACTGGCGGCTGTGAGGCAGAACGGTGCTGCGATCCGGCAGATCTCAAACCCCTGTTTGTTTGCTCGGTTGATGGGAGAAGTCAGTGACTGAGGCACAACAACTGGCGGCCGTAGAGCAGGACGGCTGGGAGATCCGGCTGATCCAGACCCCCAGTCTTCAGGTGCAATTGGCGGCGGTGCGACAGAACGGCCGTGCGATCTATTGGATCAAAGACCCCACGCTCCAGGTGCAACTGGCGGCTGTGGGGCAGCGCGGTGCTACGATCTATTGGATCCAGAACCCTAGTGAACAGGTGCAACTGACAGCCGTGAGGCAGGACGGCTGGGCGATTGAGTGGATCCCAAACCCCAGTCTTCAGGTGCAACTGGCGGCTGTAGAGCAGGACGGTGATACAATTGGGTGTATCCAGACCCCCACAGAACAGGTGCAACTGGCGGCTGTGCGACAGAACCCTGATGCGATCCGGCAGATCTCAAACCCCTGTTTGTTTGCTCGTTTGATAGGAGAAGTCAGTGACTGAGGCACAACAACTGACAACTGGGCGACAGAGCAGATCAGGACCTATTCCGAGCCCTGGTGATGTTGCCTGATCAGTCGCAAAATATGATTGACATTGGCTCAATGAGTTGCTATGCTCTGATAAGTCCTTTGTTTTCAACAACCAAACTTTTGGGATTTCACTTGACTCCCTCCAGCTGGTTTGCTATAATAGTGGAGTAATGAAAAAGAACACCAAACACACTATCGAGGCCTACGGCGTCCGGGGCTTCAAGCGGATCCCATGGCACAAGAGCTTCAAAAGTGTTGATGAGCTGAATCTGTGGGTGGATCGCAACGGTGCTGAAGTGTACGGTGTACGCGATCTGGAAAAGTAATTTTTGGTTGACTTGAGTAGCACCTGGGGTTATACTGACTGAGATGCAGTAACACACCAACAACACTCCTACAAATCCTGCAGAACAGTTGATAAATCCTGGTAACTTTGCTATAATATTATATGAGTACTCTTATTGAATTATCTGATTCTGAAAAGGGGACAAAAGCATGAGAGCACCGGTAAAGATGTTGGACCTTCCGGGTTACGTGAGCTTGGAGGTGCATGAGGAACTCCGCGACCAGCTGGCCACTGCCGAGCAGGAGCGCGACGCTGCCCAATCCAGGGGGATGGGCTTGCAGGAAGACGTGTGGAACACAGCCGTCAAACTCGCCCAAGGTTGCCACGATTACGGTGGCGGGTATCGCGGCCATGAATACGAAGCGTTTCAGCATGGGATTTCAACTGTGGTCTGTGTGCTGGAAAAAAAGCGCGATGGCGACAGCAGTTATCAGATGCGCATGGTCGAGACTATCGGGGCTGCCGCCCTCGCCGAACTCGCCGCCCTGCAGGCGCAGGATGCGGAGCGGTATAGGTGGCTGCGGAAGGGTGATCTTGAGAGCATGCGGGTGATCGGTCTGCCTCAAACAGAAGACGTATACGACCGCGAACTGGATGCGGAAATGGCGAAGGCTCCCCATGCCTGACCCTATCGACTGGCAGGCACGGACGTTGGCGGCTGAGATGGCGCTGGAGAAGGCCAGATCGGCTGGACTGAGCGCCGTGGACCATAGCGACTACATGGAGACCGTAGACCCAATCCTTCACGAATCCATCGACCTCACCGCCGCTCGCGATCTCATCGAGAAGGCGGAGGCGCTGGACTGGCTCATCGAAAAAGCAAACGATCCCGCCATTGATCCAAGGGATTTTGTTCGCTCTATCTCGAAGTTGCATCCACTCGCCGCGCTGCAAGCGGCACGGAGGAAATCATGAGCGATCAGAAATACAAACCACTCTCTGAAATGGCCGACCAGATTGTTAGGCTCACGAATAAAGGTGATGAGTTGGAGGCACGTCTTGACGGCTACCGAGTCACCAATGACACCCTACGCACCCACCTACGCGACCTCCAAAAGAGGCACGAGGAGGCGACGCTGGCGCTGGAAGTGGCGCAGCGGGAGCGGAGAGAGGCTATCCTACGGACCGCCGAGCATATACAGCGGGTAACCGAGAAGGCTGAAGCCGACCGCGACGCGGCGAACGAATTACTCCGTCAAACTACCAAGTCTCTCGCCGAGTGCGTCAACGACCGCGACGCCGCTCTCGCCCAGGCGGCAGGGTTGCGGGCGCGGGTTGCGGAGTTGGCAGAAGAGCGGGATATGTGGCGCATTCGTTGTGAGTCTCCGGAAGCCACCCCCGTCCGCGTGTTCGAGGGGGAGGGGTGATGGGAGAACTATGGAATTGCGACCCAAATTACTGCACATGCGACTACGGCGGGCCTCTATGTTTATCGTGTAAAAGGTTGACCGACGAGGCCAAAACGAACGACAGGAGAAGGACGATGACCAATAACGAACACGCCAAGCCGCTTGACCTGGATGCGCTGGAGTCGCTGCTGGCGAAGGCGACTAAGTGCGAACGAGATTGGAGAATCGACTGTAAAGAATTTGAAAACGCCAACGAGGCGATGGCAGATATATTGCGGCAGGACATCGCCAAGTTAGCCCCCGCCCTCATCGCCGAACTGCGAGAACTACGCGAGGATGAGGCCCTGCATGTGGAAGTAATCGGCGACCTGATGGCGGAGACCACGACGCTCAAGGCGGAGATTGAAAAGCTACGGGCCGCGCTGCGAGCAGGTGGGACGTGAACAAAGTCACCTGCTTGCAAATCCTAGCCCCTCTTCTTGTGACATTTCTGTGTCAGGTAATGTCCATCGCGTGTATTTTCATCGCGGCGACTGATTGCTGATAAAAACCTTTAAAAAACAGCATGGTGACCTCCAGGCTGCATCTGGTACCTATTATTATGGTACTCCTGAAACTCTGCCCCACCTGGGAGCAACCCCTTGGAGAGCCTGAATGACTGCTAACCTGCCGCGCGACATCAGTACCGCTGAACTCATGCAGCTGGATTATCGGTATCAGTACACTGATGCTGCTCTGGCCCAGGACTGGCAACAGTTGCAGACTGTGACTGAATACAAAACTGGATCTCAATTCAAACCCGGAATGAAACTGTGTCAGCACTTCTGCAACAACTTCTGGCAAATTGAAAACAGCCGAGGTCAGTCCTTTGCTGGAGCCTGGCAGGATCCGGTGATCATGGACCGAGTGCGTGAATGGGGGCTGAGGAGCATGAGTCAGCTGTGGCTCAGCTGGATTCGACGAGCCGTATTCATGTGTGCTGGGTTGCCCAACAGCAGTTTCTATCGTCCACACTTTGCCAAACAGATAACCAGCCTGACTGGTCTGTCCCAGGGCACACTGTTTGACCCCTGCATTGGCTGGGGCGGCCGCATGCTGGGCACTGTGGCCCAGGGCTGGAACTATACCGGATGTGATCCCAACACCACCACATTTCACAATGTGAATCTGATACTGGATTTCATAACGCAACACCAGCCGGCTGTGTTTAAATTTCCTGTGGTGAAACTGCACAACATTCCTGCAGAGCAATATCGTTTTGACCTGGCTGATCCGGTGGATGTGGTGCTGACTTCTCCACCCTATTTCAATCTGGAAGTCTATGATCACGCACCCAATCAGTGCTATAATCAGTGGAACACCTACACTGCCTGGCGAGCAGAATGGCTGTTTCCGCTGATTGAACGCTGTCTGCACCTGCTGAAGCCCACTGGCCTGTCTGCTTGGAACGTGATGAACTTTGGTAAAAACGACATAGTCAAAGACGTCATTGATTTTCATCAGCAGCGTGGCTGGCACCTGATGACCACTGTGGGCTTTGACAGTCCTCTGGCCAACATTCGCAAATTGAAAAATCGTGACGTTACCTATGTGTTTGGGCGGCAGCTTTCAGAATGAAAAGAACACCCCCAACTGCAAATTCAACTAAAATAAACTTGAGGACAAACTAATTGACATCACTGTGGACAGAAAAATATCGTCCTGACACACTGGACGGCTATGTATTCACTGATCAACATCAGCGAACACAGATTGAAAAATGGATCGCAGACCAGGATATTCCGCATCTGATGTTCAGCGGAGCAGCAGGCACAGGAAAGACCACGCTGGCCAGAATCCTGATCAAAGCAATAGACCCACATCCCTATGATCTGCTGACGCTGAATGCCAGCACAAGAAATAGTGTGGATGATGTTCGTGAAACCATCCTGAACTTCGCGTCCACCATGCCCTTTGGCAAGATCAAAATAGTTTTGCTGGACGAGGCCGACTACCTGTCGCAGTCTGCTCAGGCTGCTCTGCGCAACCTCATGGAGGAATATTCTCAAACTGTCAGATTCATTCTGACGCTGAACATGAGCCACAAGGTGATACCTGCACTCAAGAGTCGGTGTCAGGGCTTTCACATTGAAAAACTGGATACCACCCAATTTACTCAGAGAGTGGCTGAAATTCTGCTGGCTGAGCAAGTGACTTTTCAGGAAAACACGCTGGATATCCTGGATACCTATGTCAAGAGTACTTTTCCGGATCTGCGCAAGTGCATCAATGTGTGCCAGATGAACACAGTGAATGGCACACTCACTCTGAAAGCCACTCAGGAAGATGGCACAGCAGACTACCGAATTGCAGCCGTGGAACTGATCAAATCTGGTGATATACGGCAGGCACGCAATCTGATCGTCAAACAGACATCAGCTGATCAGGTGGATGAGCTGATCACTTGGTCCTATCAGAATCTGGATCTGTGGAGCAACACTGCGGTGGGTCAGGATCAGGCCATCCTGATCATTCGCAAAGCAGCCGTCAACGCCAGCTTGGTGGCTGACCACGAAATCAATGTGGCTGCCATGCTGGTCGAACTTTTATCCATCAATTAAGGAAACAACATGTTCTTATTAGCAAAATACTACAAGGTACCTCGTGATCCACACCGTACCAGTGAAAAAGGTTACATTCTGGATCAGGATAATTTTCGTTGGGATGAAGCTGTGAACTTCGTGATCAAACCCAGCTCTCGAGATATTCAGGAAAACAACGTGGTGCTGGATATTTTTGGTCAGCAGATGGTCAAATGCAATGTGGCAGACATGGTGGGCACTGATTTTGACCAGGTGTTTGCCTACTTTTACAAGAACTATCAGATCTATTTTGATCGCATGTTTGCCGCAGTGGGTATCCAGACTGTGGACCAGCATGGTGATGCCATTCTGATGGAGCAGACGGATCTGCCCCTGGTTGAACATCCACAACAACCAGAGGCAGAAACCACCGCATCAGACTGTGAAAATCAGACAGTGTCACCGTAAATTTTCAGTATTTCGGCCACAGCAGGATGCCGTTCAATGTGTTGGTGATTGAATTCAATACCCCTCACATAACGGCATTTTCCTATCTGTGTTACCAGAGTCTTGAAGTCCAACAATCCATTCTGTGATGCTCTGCGATCAGTCTGAGCCAGATCGCCGGTCAGTATGATTTTACTGCCTTCTCCAATTCGAGTCAATAACATTTTCATCTGTGCAGGAGTGGCATTTTGCATTTCATCAGCTATGACCCAGCTGTTTTTGAATGTTCTGCCTCGCATATAAGCCAAGGGAGCCAGTTCAATCACCTGGTTCTGGATCATCTGTTCCACCTGAGTTATATTATAACATTCTCTGATGATGTCAAACAGGGGCTGAGTCCAAGGAGCCATTTTACTGTTGAGGTCGCCGGGCAAGAAGCCGTGACTTTCTCCTTCAACTCCCACTGCTGGTCTGGTTAAAACCAACCGTTTCACTGTTCCTTCTCTGAGCGCATGAATACCAGCCATCATGGCTAACAGAGTTTTGCCAGTGCCTGCTGGGCCCACTGCAAATACTATGTAAGCATTGGCGTCCATGAGCAACTCCAGGTACTCTTCTTGAACAGCGTTTCTGGGCACAATATTATAGGAATTTTTTTGTACCCGATCAAATTGAATTGTGTTATTGACAAGGGCCGCAGCCGTTGCCTTCTGTTGCTGTCTCTTTTTTGACATTAAGACCTCCCTGCAAATTGTGGATGTCATTGATATTTACTATTTCTTTAAAAAGCCCACAGAGCCACCACATTATATGAATCTTTCAGCTAAGTAAAGAGTATGACTTTCGAGTCAGTTTATATAAATACTCTAAAGGCAATAACACATGGCAACTGAGCTCAAAGAAATTATTGAAAATGTTAAACAGATCAGCATGTCCAGCTCTGCACTGGGTACTCTGATGGATTTCGAGCGTGTGCTGGACGAAATGAACCTGTATGCTTTCATGAACTGGAAAACTGGTGAACTGGTGCAGGGCCCTGAGATGGGCAAATACCGTGTGAAATGCACATTCATGTGGCCCCACAGCGTGATGCCAGATCCAGACGGGGCCAAAAGATTGCTGAATTTTGGAGCCAAAGTGCATTGGTCCCGGGACTGGTTGATGTACCCAATGAACGTGCAATCAGCAGCAGATTATCGCCCTGGCACCAAAAAGCCCAGGATTGCACAGAAGCAGATCTGGTTGGTCACCATTGACCTGCCCAAGAGCCTGATCAAGGACATTGAGCGTGGATCACAGGACGTGCTCAACAGCACCATTGACATGGCTAACATTGATGCTGCTTATGAGAAAGATCTGGATAAACAGGGAATCAATCGTGATCAAACTCAGGATCAGATGACTGCCGATCTGGCCGGAGCCACAGGTGCCCCCGGAGGACAACTGATATGAAACAGCTAAATGAAGGATTTGAAGTGGGTGACCTCAGGAATATTCTGCAGGGTGGGTTTCATGTGGATGAATATCGGAGCAAACTGGGCCGTGATGACAAGAACTGTGTGATAAGTTTCACAGTGGATGACAAAGTGGCAGCCAATGATCTGGTGGACTTTCTGGAACGAGGCTACGATTTTGTACTGGATGCTGATATCAGCAACAGTGAAATCAGTATCAATCGTTATCTGGTGTTCATGGAAATTTCGCGTCGTACCACGTTGTACGAAAAGATTCTGCAGATACTCAGTGATCTATCAGCAGCCAGTGAACTCAAGCCTGCTCAGTGGCGCTTCAAGCACATGAAAGACCGGGACTATTTGCCCTTTACAGAGGAAAATTTCAATAACCTGGTGGCACTGAGCCCCAAGGAATATCGCAAACGTTATCAAAAACCCATCAATGACATCAAGACTGCTGCAGGGTTGCCGGTGTCAACTCCGCCTGTTGAAAACGCTGATCTCAAACAGTTACAAAACCTGGCTGGTATCTAAAAGGATTCTATATGTTTCTGAGAGCAAAACTAATGGCCCTGGTGGGTGTGGGTCTGGCTGTTATGCTGTTGTTTTTCTGGCTGTACTATAAAAACTCACAAAGACGTCTGCAGGAACAGTCTGCAGAAATAGCTCGCCAACAGGTGGAAGTTGCTGAGCAAAAAGCCATTCGTGAGCAGATGGACAAAGATATCAAACGTGCCACTGAACTGCGCAATGATGTCAACAGATCCATGCAGCGTACTCAGCAGAGTGTTGATGAAATGCGAACCCGGCTGGCACCCAGAACCAATCCGGTTACTGGTCAAACTTCATCACTGGGCAAGGCTGCGGTGGAAAAAACCGACACCATAGAACGAGCAGTGAATCGTGGCACGCTGGATCAACTCAGATGTTTTGAATTATTAACAGGGAGTCCGCTATCCGAAGGAGAACGCAATGGCAAAATTACCAATTCACTTTGCCCTGACCTGCTGGCTCAGCCTCAGCCTAAGCCTGTTGCTGCCAAGTAGTTGCCTCAGTAGAAAAATCAACATGACTGTGAAACCAGTGGAACGTACACCCGTTGACCTTCCTGCTATTCCACCTCTGCAACTGGATCCCATGCACTGGCAGATTGTGACTGAATCCAACTTCCCAGAACAGATGCAGAAGATCAAGGACAGTGGCATGCAGCCGGTGTTCTTTACACTGGACGAAAAGGGATACGAGGCTCTGAGTGTCAACATGACCAAGATACGAGGCTATATCAGTCAGCAAAAATCAGTGATATATGCTCTGAAAAGCTATTATAATGTGCCGGACAATCCTGAGTCACTAACTCCTCCGGCCAGCATAATTGCACAAATGCAGCAATCCCAATCCCTCACTGGGGGTACTCTGGCCCCCCAGAAACCAGTGGTCACGCCTGCGCCCAACCCTGCTGTGACACCTGCTGTCAAACCAGCACCACCAGCGGCAGAGTCCAAACCTGCACCCACTGCCACCAACAGCAGCGGTGCTAAAAAGCGTCTGATAAAACTGATACCACCCTATATCAGGAAATAACCCTGAGTATTTTTGGGCATTTTGGTGTAAATACATAACAACCAAAAGGAGACCAAAATGCCTGGTGTAAAGGAACTTTCTTTTGCTGAACAGAGCTGGCTATTTGCAGTACTGAGCAAGCTGTGCTATCTGGAGCCAAAAGAGTCAAAACCTCAGTTTAAGAAACTGGGGTATTCCAATGTGACCTATCTGGACCACAACGGTTCACAGGGTTATATTCTGGAAAATCGCACTGAGAACATTGTGGTTTGCCGCGGTACCGAAGTATCAGATCCCAGAGATGCCATAGCTGATCTCAAAGTCTGGTATGCTAAAGAACCAAAACTGGGTTTTGTTCATGCAGGGTTTCGTCAGAGTGTAAACAATCTCTGGCACCCGATAAAACAGCACATCCTGGAAGACGGCTACAAATCAGTATTTTTTACAGGGCACAGTCTGGGCGGTGCCATGGCCAGCTTGATGGCTGTGAGAATGCTGCACGACCCTGACATGATCAAACCACAGAAACTGTACACCTATGGTGCTCCCAGAGCGTTCAGCCTGCTGGGCAGCAGATTGGCCTGTGCTGGTGTGGATCATCATCGCTGGGTCAACAACATGGACATTGTGCCCCGTAGTCCAGGTGTGCTGATGGGATATGGACATTTTGGTCAAATGCATTACATCAACAGCTGGGGTAATGTGAGAAAAAATTATAACATGTTCCAGAGAGAATGGGATCGAATCAGTGCCTGGCGCAGAGCTGCAACTGATGAAACATTGGGCTATGTGGACAGTCACGGCATGGTGCAGTATGTGGCTGCACTGGAACGATTCAAGAACAACATTGAATTACCTGAAGGTAACTAGATTAGGAGAATCAAAATGGGATTTATTGCTCGACGAGCCGAAAAATACAAGAGTGTGGATGGATATCTGAAAGAACTCTGGCGCCCACTCATGGCCTGGAACTATGCCATAATCGTGTTGTTTGATTTCATGCTGGGGCCCATCCTGCTGGGTATCTATAGTGTGACCACTCATCAACCTTATATTCAGTGGCAACCACTGACCATTCAGGGCGGTGGTATGTTTCACATTGCCATGGGTGCTGTGATTGGTGTTAGTGCCTGGAGCAGAGGTCAGGAGAAAATAAATGGTACTGACAGTGGCGCCATGCCCAGTTCCTGGGACCCCAATGCCAAAACTGGACCAGTGATTCCAGCATATGTGCCGCCAACTCAGCCGCAACAGTTCAATACTCAGCCGCCACAATTTATGTACTCTGCTCAACAGCCACAACCACAGCCACAATTTATTCCGCGACCTGTGGACACTGGTTATGCTAATCCGGGCACAGGCTATATTGATCCTGCACCAGTGATGACCAATCAGCAGAACTTTGCTGCGCAACCCAGCAGCAATCCTGGCCAGGTTCCTGATCAGCCCATCCTGACCAAATCTGGATTTCCCAAGGCCAAGAAGTTCTAGACGATAATTTTTCAGCAGATTCAGCAGCATAATAATTACTATAAGGAGTACACGAGATGACATTACATGAACAAATTGTTGCTGCATACACCAGCTATGTTGCTGAATCTGAGAAGTTTACAGAGCGAGGAGTCAAGGCTGCAGCTGCCCGTGCTCGCAAGGCATTGGGTGATCTGGGCAAACTGACCAAGGTTCGCAGAGCCGAAATTCAGGAAGCCAAAACCACCGAAAAGTAACCCATGCCCAACCCAACTGATCCCTGGAGCATATTGGGGGTACAGCAGGATGCGGCTGCTGAAGACATCAAAGCAGCATACAGACGATTAGCCAAAGATCACCACCCAGATCTGGGTGGTGATCCTGATCGTTTCATTGAGATCCAGAAAGCCTATCAGCAACTGACATCTCCGCCACCTGGACCATCAGCTGCACCACAGTCACCGTTTGATGACAGATTCCACAATCCGTTTGCAGATCTGTTTTCTCAGTGGGACATTGGGTTCAATCCCAATCAGCTGCATCGCAACACCAACTTTGAAACTCAGATCAGTATCACTGTGGCTGAAAGCATCACTGGCTGCACCAGAACCATCAGAATTAATGATCATGGTGTGACCAAAACCATTGATATTCTGATACCCGTGGGGTCACAATCAGGTGACAGGGTAAAGTATGCTGGAATGGGCAGCAGTCTCAGAGCCGATGTTCCTCCAGGCAGCCTGTACGTCAGAATCCTGCTGGAACCATTTCAGGACTATCAGCTGCAGGAGGGAAACCTGTGCTGTGAACGAACCATGCTGTTGTGGCAAGCTCTGCTGGGTGGTCAATTCACTGTGACCGACCCCTTTGGTGCCAGCATTGAGGTGCAGGTGCCTGCAGGTGTGGCTCCTCACACCCTGCTCAGAATACCTGAGCGTGGGGGGTTCTGTCGAAATCTCAACAAACGAGCCGACATTTTGGTCAGATTGGTAATCCTGATGCCCACGATCACTCCAGAACAACGTGAAATCATACAGGATTGGGTTGACTCTGCTCAGAGCTAACTGCTATCATTGTTATATAAGGAGATGCCAAATTGCTAAGAGATAATCCAGAAATCAGTCTCGTACTTTCCAAGGCCGTTGAATATGCCAAAAGCCTGAATCATCAGTATGTCACGGTGGAACACCTGCTGTACAGTATGTGTTGCTACAAGAATTTCAAGACGGTGCTGAATGAGTACGGAGCTGACGTGGACTCACTGCTCACTGAGCTCAAGATCTACATTGAAAATCAGACTCAGTTGAAATCTCAAGTCCCGGGTGTTACGCCCAGTCGAACCAGCACTCTGGAACGAGTGTTCAATCGTGCAGCCAGTCAGCCGCTGTTTCAGGGGCGTGATTATATTCAGTTGCTGGATATGTACTTGGCCATCACTGCTGAAACCAACAGCTTTGCCAACTATATCCTGATCAAGTATGGAGTGGAAAAGGATCGGTTCCGCCCGTTCTGCGAGGAACATTATCGCGAACAACGAGCTGGTCGCAACAGCAAGGAAACTCTGAGTCAGGAAAAGGCCACTGAGCTGCTGGAAAAGTATTGCGTGAACCTGAATCAGCAGGCTGAGGCTGGTGGCATTGATCCGGTGATTGGCCGTGAATCTGAACTGGTGGAAATGACTCAGATCCTGGCCAAACGCAACAAGAGCAACATTTTGTTAGTGGGCGACCCGGGTGTGGGGAAAACTGCACTGGCTGAAGGTCTGGCACTGAACATTGTGAACGGTCAGGTTCCGGATTATTTGCAGAACTGGACTGTGTGGAACCTGGACATTGGTACCCTGGTGGCTGGTAGCAAATATCGGGGCGAGTTTGAAGAAAAGCTAGTGGAAATCATTGACAGCCTGAGTGCGCTGGGTAATTGCATCCTGTTTGTGGATGAGGCCCATCAGATGCGCGGCGCTGGTGGTGGTGCTGATCGCGGACCTGACTTTGCCAACATGATCAAGCCTGCGATCAGCAAGGGCAAGATCAAGGTCATTGCCAGCACCACCTGGGAAGAATACAGTCAGAGTTTTGAAAAGGATCGTGCGCTGATGCGTCGGTTCTATCGGCTGGGTGTTGATGAACCCACTCCTGCAGAATCCAAGCTGATCCTGCGAGGGCTGCGTGACAAGTTTGAAGACTTTCACAAAGGCCAGATCAACGACGACGCCATTGATGCTGCTGTGGATCTGACTGTGCGTTATCAGACCGATCGCAAGCTGCCCGACAAGGCCATTGACGTGATGGACAGTGCCTGTGCTCGATATCGCATCCAGAATCAGTCAGGATGGATTGTGAGTCGTGCAGATATCCTGAACGAAATCAGCAAAGCCACACGGATTCCAGTGGATCAGCTGGATCAGAAGCGACGTGATCAGTTGCAGGATCTGGACACTGACATCAAGCAGAAACTGTATGGGCAGGACCATGCTGTGGACACGGTGGCTGAAAAGATCCTGATCAGTCGTGCTGGTCTCAAGAGTCCCAACAAGCCCATTGGCAACTTCCTGTTTGTGGGTCCCACAGGCACAGGAAAAACAGCTTTAGCTCTGCTGCTGGCCGAGAAGTTGCAGATGAAACTGCATCGTTACGACATGTCCGAATATCAGGAAAGCCACAGCATCAGCAAGCTGATTGGTGCACCTCCGGGATATGTGGGACATGACGATGGTAAAATGGGCGGTGGTTTGCTGATTGGCGACATCCAAAAGAGCCCCAACAGTATCCTGCTGTTTGACGAAGTGGAGAAGGCTCACCCCAACGTGTTGCAGATTCTGCTCCAGATGATGGATGAGGGTATTGTGAGCGGCAGCAATGGCAAACAAGCCGATTGTCGCAACTGTCTGATTCTGCTGACCAGCAACCTGGGTGCTCAGGATCTGGAACGCAACAACATTGGCTTTGGACAGGACCTGGGCCGGTTGGACGATGGTGCAGCAGTCAA
>Ga0049083_10000608_pt1 | contig 12922 bp, 7 predicted proteins | sample GreLakmeMI27MSRF_FD_66719 | JGI IMG/M metagenome (GOLD analysis project Ga0049083, IMG submission 66719) | Freshwater lentic microbial communities from great Laurentian Lakes, MI, USA - Great Lakes metaG MI27MSRF | ecosystem: Environmental > Aquatic > Freshwater > Lake | place: Great Lakes...
CCTTTCTCGAGATGAAGGAGATGATTTACCCCCAGGTATTAATCAAATCATTCGTATCTTTTTAGTTAAAACACGAAAAATCCGCGTTGGTGACAAAATGGCTGGTAGACACGGAAATAAAGGAATTATCTCTTGTATATTGCCTATGGTTGACATGCCTTTTTTACCGGACGGCACACCGGTTGATGTTGTTCTGAATCCTTTAGGTATCCCGTCTCGAATGAATGTAGGTCAAATTTTTGAGTGTCTTTTAGGCTTAGCTGCAGAGCATTTAAATAAATTCTATCGTGTAATGCCTTTTGACGAAATGCATTCTAGTGAAGCCTCTCGTATCCTCATTAATAAGAAACTTAAAGAGGCTTCTCTATTAGACAAAAAGTCTTGGATTTTTAATCAAAAGCACCCAGGCAAACAGATGCTTATCGATGGAAGAAGTGGAACTTATTTTGACAACCCTATAACTGTTGGTCGTAGTTATATGTTAAAGCTTATCCACCTTGTTGATGATAAACTTCATGCTCGTTCAACAGGCCCCTATTCACTAGTAACACAGCAGCCGCTTGGTGGTAAAGCCCAACATGGAGGTCAGCGTTTAGGGGAAATGGAGGTTTGGGCTCTTGAAGCTTTTGGTGCCGCTTATACGCTGCAAGAACTCCTTACTGTTAAATCTGATGATATGGATGGTCGAAATGAAATGCTTAATGCTATTGTAAAAGGTAAAGATATTCCAAAACCTGGTATACCTGAGTCCTTCAAAGTATTAATGCGTGAATTGCAATCATTAAGTTTAGATATTTCTGCTTATAAAGTCGTAAGTGATGGTAGTCAAAATTTTGAAGCCACTGAAGTAGACTTAATTACGCCCTCAAAATTTAATAGCGTAACAAATAGTCAGCAACAATCTATCGATAATTTAACTGACACATCCCCAAGCTTTAATTTAACAAAAGATATCATACCGAGAAAAACAAACGGTAAGTAAACCTTTAGTCATATTTATATTTAACATATCTTTAAAATGATTAAATCTGAAGAGCATTTTGATTATATAAAAATAAAAATTGCCTCGCCTGAGCGTATAAGAAGCTGGGGCCAGAGAATTTTACCCAGCGGGGCTATTGTCGGGGAGGTTACAAAGCCGGAAACTATAAACTACAGAACACTTAAGCCCGAAATGGGCGGTTTATTCTGCGAGCGTGTTTTTGGCCCAATAAAAGATTGGGAGTGCCATTGTGGTAAATATAGACGCGTTCGTGATAAAGGTACGATTTGTGAGAGATGTGGTGTTGAGGTTACTGAGTCACGCGTTCGAAGACAGCGAATGGGTTATATTAATTTGTCCGCACCCGTTACTCATATTTGGTATTTAAAAGGGACACCAAGTATTATTTCCCATTTATTGGGTATGCCGCTTAAAAAAGTTGAAGAAATTGTATACTTTGTTTCTTATGTTATAACTGAACCGGACAATTTTCCAGGTTTATCTTATAAACAGCTATTGAATGAAAATGAATGGATTTCCTTAGAAGACAAACTTTTCCAACAAGATCAACGCTACAATGTTTGTTGCCAAATAGGTGCTGAAGCTATATTACTTCTGTTGAAAGATTTAGACCCTAAAGAGATGATTTCTCGTCTTCGTACGAATATTTTGCTTGTTAACGATAAAGGTAAACGAGAAAAATGGATCAAACGCCTTAGAATCCTCGAAAATTTTGTTCACACTAATTCAGACCCTTCTTGGGTTGTACTTAGCGTTTTACCAGTAATACCTCCGGATCTTAGACCTATGGTTCAGTTAGAGAGTGGCCGTTTTGCTACCTCTGATTTAAATGACCTATACCGAAGAATCATAAACAGAAATAACCGATTAGAAAGGCTTAAAGAAATTTTAGCTCCTGAAATAATCACTCGAAATGAGAAAAGAATGTTACAGGAGGCTGTTGATGCTTTAATCGATAACGGCAAACGCGGTCGAACGGTCTTAGGTGTAAACAATAGGCCGCTTAAATCGTTATCAGACATTATTGGTGGGAAACAGGGCCGCTTTCGACAGAACCTTTTAGGCAAACGCGTAGATTATTCAGGTCGCTCCGTTATTGTTGTTGAGCCCCAGCTTTCGTTGAACCAGTGCGGTCTTCCAAAAGAAATGGCCCTAGAACTTTTTCAGCCTTTTGTAATTCACAGGTTGATACATGAAGGTCTTGTAAACAACATTAAGGCTGCTAAAAAAATGATTAAACATAAAAACTCTATTGTTTGGAGTGTTCTTGATGAGATTATACAGCACCATCCGATTCTCTTGAATCGAGCACCAACACTTCACAGGTTAGGTATTCAAGCTTTCGAACCTGTCCTTGTAGAAGGCCGCGCGATAAAGCTCCACCCTTTAGTCTGCCCTGCATTTAATGCCGACTTTGATGGCGATCAAATGGCAGTTCACATACCTTTAACCTTAGAGGCGCAAGCCGAGGCTCGTTTCTTAATGCTAGCGCCTAGAAATTTTCTATCTCCAGCAACTGGAGACCCTATAGTTCTCCCAACTCAGGACATGGTTTTAGGCTGTTATTATTTAACTTTAATGAACCCTGAGCCCGAAACTAAAAACAAATATTTTGCATCTTTTGAGGATGCAATTAAAGCCTTTGAACATAATTTACTTGAACTCCAAACACCTATATGGATTAGGTATAAAGGTTTTGTTAATGATGATGATAATAAAGCTTTAAAAGTATATGTAGATAAAGATCAAATTGTTACTAAAGTTTTCCAAAACAAATATTTAAAAGAAGACTTTTCAGGAAACTTGATTACCCAATACATTCGAACGAGTATTGGTAGAGTTTTATTCAACCAGGTTATGGAAGAAGTTTTATAATTTAACCCACAAAAAAATGGAAAATCTTAGCCTTGAATCACGACTTTTTACTAATAAAGTTATTGATAAACGTCAGTTAAAAGGTTTAGTATCTGATATTTTTAATAAGTACGGGACCTCGAAATGTACTTATGTAGCTGACAAATTAAAATTTCTTGGATTTCGTTATGCTACCCAAGCTGGTATATCCCTAAATATTGAAGATCTTAGGGTTCCAGATACAAAAAAAGAAAATTTGAAGTCTAGTGAAATCTACATTGAACAAGTTGAGGAGTTTTTTGCTCGTGCCGACATAACTAGCGTAGATCGCTTTCAATTTGCTATAGATAAGTGGAGTTCTGTCAGCGATAAAATTAAAGATGAAGTTGTTAAATACTTTGTAAAAACTGACCCATTCAACCCAATTTACATGATGGCGTTCTCTGGAGCTCGAGGTAACCTATCGCAAGTTAGGCAGCTTATAGGTATGCGTGGTCTTATGGCTGACCCTCAAGGTCAATTAATCGGTTTACCTATTAAAAGTAACTTCCGTGAAGGCCTTACAGTTACAGAGTATATCATTTCCTCTTACGGTGCCCGTAAAGGTATCGTAGATACTGCATTACGTACAGCCGACTCTGGTTATTTAACTAGAAGGCTTGTTGATGTTGCACAGGATATTATTATACGTGCTTATGATTGTGGTACAAATCAAGGTATCAGTATAAAAACGAAATCAAATATAACTTTACAAGGAAGGACAGTTTTAAAAAACGTTTATGACAGAGACGGAGAGTTGATTTTGTCTAAAAATCACCAGATTAACCAATCTATGATTGAGCAGATTAACACCAACAAAATTACAACTCTAGAAATACGTTCTTCTATAACATGCCAATTAAATCACTCTGTTTGCCAACTATGCTATGGCTGGAACCTAGCCACTCGAAAAATAATCGATCTGGGAGAAGCCGTTGGTATTTTGGCTGCGCAATCCATCGGGGAACCTGGTACCCAGCTAACTATGAGAACTTTTCATACCGGCGGTACTTTCATGGGTACACTTTCCGACTCTGTATACTCATTTTCAGAAGGTCGTGTTAGGCTAATCGGTGAAAAATCAAATTTTAAGCCTGAACGTTTCTCACAAGGCGGTTGGAATATCAAATTAAAAGAAAAAGCTTCCATAGAATTAGAAATATTAGACGGTAGATTGGCGTCTTTACCCTTACCAAAAAGTTCATCGATACCTTTTTCGAGAAATGGGTCGTTAGTAAAAGCAAATCAACCTATATCAAAACCACCTGTTGAAGAATCGAGAGGCTCTGAGCAGGTTACTAAAAGAATATCCTCTGATAAACAAGGTTCTATATTTTTTGACAATCTATCTCCACTTGAAAAAGAGGATAAAAACGGGAATATCACTCAAATAGCACAAACCCAAGGTTTTGTATGGGTCTGCTTAAGTAACGTATTGACAATACCCACTAACACACTTCTTCAGGTTCAAAAAGGTGATGTATTAAAAACTAATAAATGTATTGTAAAGTCAACGGTATCAAATACATTTGGTGGCTTTTATAGTGGTGAGAATGGTGAAAACATTTATGATATTTTACTAGCTTCGTATTTCCTTCAAAAAGCTAGTATTAATAAGTTTGAAGACGCTTTTATACTCTCTTCACCATCTTTGTTTAACAAATATAAGTTAGCGCTTACAAAAAATTCTTTCAATATACAAACTCAAATCATATCAGAGTCCCCGCTGAATATAACTTTTAAGGCCCTTAGCGGACGTGTAAAGATTGAAAATCTGCCGAGTGACGTAACTAATAAAAAAACATTTGATTACTCACCTTTAAAAATACACATCGTCCCTGAGTATTATTTTGACTCTATTCCCGCAGCGACTACTATTTTTGTTAAAGCTGGAGATTTTGTAGAAGAAGGCTTAGAAATCTTTGCTGGTACATTCGCTGAACAATCAGGCATTGTAGATATTTTAGAAGTTGACGAAGACACTTTTGATTTAGTATTAAGACCTGGTTTTATAGTTGATTCGGCATTTAAATCGACTCTTGTAAAATCAAATAAAAAAATAATACTTCTTCCTGAAGAACTTAATCCTAAAAAAAACCTTAAATCTGAACAATACGTATATGTTGAACAGTTAGTATTCGATGAAGATAAACAATCCTTTTTAGTCTCACCTGTTGAAACCTTTACACTCCCATCAGAAAAAGAGCTTTTATTCAGCGACAAATATAAGAGTGTTGGTTTTAAGAAACCGTTTAAAATTTTTGAAAGGTTTACATGTTTAGTCAATGATGGTGACATTTTAAAAGATATTAATAATACAGATATCGCATTAAGTCATCTTATTTTTGATTTTAAATTATCAAAAGGTTACTTCAATACAAAGATTAGCCTTCTTCCTAATAAACCAGATTCTTATAGTCTTAAAATTGATATCTATGAGAAGTTGAATGCCCACTTGGAGTTTAAAAATACAGACACAATTAGAAAGCAAAAAATATTACACGATAAGCAGTATATTTATGCTTCTAGCCGATCGTTCGAAAATCAACTTTTATCGAAAGAAAGTAGTATTGTTAATTCGACTGAGCGTGTTTCTTCAAATCGTAAATTGCTTTGTTTGGCGAAAAAGTCAGACCATCAGATTTTTTCACCACCAAGAAAGCCTTTCTCCCAAATCAAAGACGGTTTGTTTATTCGAAGAGGTGACAAATTTGGCAAATTTGACTGCGCCCAAGCTGCAGGACGCATAACTCTATGCCCTAACGACTTTTCAATCGAACCAGAAAATTATATTCTTCAGAGGTCTAAGCCTTATTTGATAGCAAAAAATTCCTTATTAAAAACTAAGCAAGGTTATTTAATAAGAAAAAATGATTTAATCGCATTTTTAACCTATGAAGTGGCTAAAACAGAAGATATTATACAAGGTTTACCGCGTGTTGAGGAAATTTTAGAAGCAAGGCCGCCAAAAAGTAAATCAATAATCGCAACAATCCCAGGGTTCGTTTGTGTAATTGAAAATTTCTCAGCCGACTCAAACAAAGACGCAGACTTGTGCACCATTGTTATTCAGAATCAAAGCGGCCTTAGAGAAAAATACACAGTACCCAAGCTTCGCAAAATTGTTAAAACTGGCGACTTTGTTGCCTTAGGTGGTCGATTGACCGATGGGCAGCCAGATCTTAGAGAGTTACTACAAATAACATTCGATTTTTACCGCAAAATTGTCCAAATTAATAATTACTTGTCTGCAGTAAAAAGCTTTAGGCATCTTCAACTTCTTCTTATATCAGAGATTCAGAATGTTTACAAATCACAAGGCGTGGACATTTCTGACAAGCATATTGAGATTATTGTCAGACAAATGACAACCAAAGTAAAAGTCTCTGAAAGTGGTAAAACAACTTTGGTCCCCGGGGAATTGGTTGATCTGGAAAAAATACGACGTATAAACGCTATTGCACAATACCACGGTTTTAATACAGCAACTTACGTACCTGTACTTTTAGGCATTACAAAAGCCTCGCTAAGCACTGATAGTTTTATTTCTGCAGCAAGCTTCCAGGAGACTGCTCGAGTATTAACTAAAGCTGCGGTAGAGGGTAAAAAAGACTGGTTAAAAGGACTTAAAGAAAACGTTATCGTTGGTCGCTTAATTCCTGCCGGTACCGGGTACAGTAAAAATCAAGAAGAGCAGTTAACAATAAACGAAGAGTACTATGCAGAGAATTCCACTTTTGATGACATAATACTGGACAAAAGGATTGGAAATCTTGAATAATAAAATTACACTATTAAATTTAAACTGAAAATTTTAGGTATTTACTTATGGATACTTTAACACTTGCTGAATTATTAGAAGCTGGGGTACATTTTGGTCACCAATCACAGCGTTGGAATCCTAAAGCTTTTCCTTACATATTTTCTGAGAGAAATGGTATACACATCATTGACCTTGTACAAACAACACAACTACTTAAATACGCTTATAAGTATTTATATAACGAATCGAAAAATGGGGGCGAATTCCTTTTCGTAGGGACTAAAGCCCAAGCAGCAAAAATTGTATCTCAAGAAGCTGAAAAATGTTCATCTCACTATGTTAATCAAAGATGGTTAGGTGGTCTACTAACCAATTGGGAAACGTTGCAAACACGAGTTGCTAGGTTAAAACAGCTAGAAATAATGCAAGAGACTGGAGAATTTTCTACTTTACCTAAAAAAGAAGCTGCAGTTTTAGTTCGAGAACTTCAACTTCTGCGCAAAAATCTTGACGGTATCAAAAACATGAAAGCTCTTCCTTCAGCTATTATCGTTGTTGACCAAAAACGTGAAAAAGGTGCAGTAATCGAAGCTCGAAAGCTAGGAATACCTGTTGTAGCGCTTCTAGATACTAACTGTGATCCTGACCTTATCGACGTCCTAATTCCAGCTAACGACGACGCTGTAAGCTCAATACAGTTGATTTTAAGTAGGTTGTCAGATGCAATCCGTTTAGGGAAAGCTGAATCTTCAGAAAAGATGGGTTAAAAACAAAAATTTGACCTTATCGAATTTTTAGCTATACTATTAGGAAGATGTAGCTAAAAATTTTAGTTCATAAACGCGTCCTTAGTTCAGTTGGTAGAACGTTGGTCTCCAAAACCAAGTGTCGAGGGTTCAAGTCCTTCAGGGCGTGTAGCAAAGGTAAAATTTAATGATATTTTTCTTAATATTGAGTATATAATAAGGTTGTATAAACTGCTTTACTTTATAGGATCAAATTCACGAGTCCGTATAAAAACCGTAGTTTCGAATCAAGTACTTTATAAAAGAATAAATCTTGGAGAAATATATGACTATCTCAATTGGTCAAGAACAAGAACGCAGTACGTTTGACTTATGCGACGACTGGTTAAAACGTGACAGATTCGTCTTCATTGGATGGTCTGGTTTATTATTATTCCCTTGCAGTTACCTATCTCTAGGTGGTTGGTTTACAGGAACAACATTCGTAACTTCATGGTACACTCACGGACTGGCTAGTTCGTACCTAGAAGGTTGTAACTTCCTGACAGCAGCTGTTTCAACTCCTGCTAACAGTATGGGTCACTCACTTCTACTATTATGGGGCCCTGAAGCACAGGGTGCTTTTACTAGATGGTGTCAGATCGGCGGTCTTTGGGCTTTTATAGCATTACACGGATCGTTCGCACTTATCGGTTTCTGTCTTCGTCAGTTCGAAATTGCTAGACTTGTTGGTATTAGACCATACAACGCTATTGCTTTTTCAGGACCTATCGCAGTATTCGTTTCAGTATTCTTACTTTACCCATTAGGTCAAGCTAGCTGGTTCTTCGCACCAAGTTTTGGAGTTGCAGCTATTTTCCGATTCCTACTATTCCTACAAGGTTTCCACAACTGGACACTTAACCCATTCCACATGATGGGTGTTGCGGGTATTCTTGGTGGTGCGCTACTTTGTGCAATCCACGGTGCTACTGTAGAGAACACTTTATTTGAAGATGGTGACGCTGCGAACACATTCCGTGCTTTCAGCCCTACACAATCTGAAGAAACTTACTCAATGGTTACTGCTAACCGTTTCTGGTCGCAAATCTTTGGAGTTGCGTTCTCAAACAAGCGTTGGTTACACTTCTTCATGCTATTCGTACCTGTTGCCGGTCTTTGGGCTAGTTCTCTAGGTATCGTTGGTCTGGCTCTAAACCTACGTGCTTACGACTTCGTTTCTCAGGAGCTTCGTGCCGCAGAAGACCCTGAATTTGAAACATTCTACACTAAAAACAACCTTCTAAACGAAGGTATCCGCGCATGGATGGCTGCTCAAGATCAGCCACACGAAAACTTTGTATTCCCTGAGGAGGTATTACCACGTGGAAACGCCCTTTAATGCACCAATAACTGTAGCTGGACGCGATATCGAATCAACAGGCTTTGCTTGGTGGGCTGGTAACGCTAGACTTATTAATGTCTCTGGAAAATTACTAGGGGCTCACGTAGCACACGCCGGATTAATGGTATTCTGGGCTGGAGCTATGTGTTTATTCGAGGTTGCGCACTTTGTTCCTGAAAAACCTCTTTATGAGCAAGGTCTTATCCTTCTTCCTCACCTTGCCGGCTTAGGTTGGGGTGTTGGTCCTGGTGGTGAAATTGTTAATACTTACCCGTACTTTGTAGTGGGTGTAGTTCACTTAATTTCATCAGCTGTTTTAGGTTTCGGTGGTATTTACCACTCTTTAATAGGACCTGACACGTTAGAAGAATCATTCCCGTTCTTTGGTTATGACTGGCGTGATAAGAACAAGATGACTACAATTCTAGGTATTCACCTATGTCTTTTAGGTATTGGAGCTTTCTTACTAGTTGCTAAAGCTATGTTCTTCGGTGGTATCTATGACACATGGGCACCGGGTGGTGGTGACGTACGACTTGTACCGAACCCTACACTAAACCCTGGGGCGATTTTCAACTATGTTCTTAAGTCTCCATTCGGTGGTGACGGTTGGATCGTAAGTGTTAACAACTTAGAAGACTTAGTAGGCGGTCACGTTTGGATCGGTCTTATTTGTATTCTTGGTGGTGTTTTCCACATCATTACTAAGCCTTTTGCTTGGGCAAGAAGAGCTTTCGTTTGGTCTGGTGAAGCTTACCTATCTTACAGTTTAGGTGCTCTATCTCTTATGGGTATCATTGCAAGTATCTTTGTTTGGTACAACAACACTGCTTACCCTAGTGAATTCTACGGACCTACAGGTCCTGAAGCTTCTCAAGCTCAAGCATTCACTTTCCTTGTACGTGACCAACGTTTAGGTGCTAACGTAGCATCTGCTCAAGGACCTACAGGTTTAGGTAAGTACCTAATGCGTTCACCTTCTGGTGAAATCATCTTAGGTGGTGAAACAATGCGTTTCTGGGATTCTCGTGCTCCTTGGATCGAACCATTACGTGGACCAAACGGTCTAGACCTTAACAAGATCAGAAATGATATCCAACCGTGGCAAGAAAGACGTGCTGCTGAGTACATGACTCACGCACCGCTTGGAGCTATCAACTCGGTAGGTGGTGTAGCTACTGAAATTAACTCAGTAAACTACGTAAACCCTCGCTCTTGGTTAACAGCGTCTCACTTCTTCTTAGGATTCTTCCTATGGGTTGCGCACTTATGGCACGCTGGTCGTGCTAGAGCTGCAGCTGCTGGCTTCGAGAAAGGTATTGACAGAGAAAATGAAGCTACTCTATCTCTTAAGCCTTTAGACTAATTATTTAGTGAAAAAGACCATTAAATGTATATTTAATGGTCTTTTTTTTTTTAATAAAAAAATTGAATAAAATTGAGGCATTTTGATGTTTTGCAGGCCTCAATTTTATTCATAATATGGAGAGATATGTTAGTCGAAAATACGGCTCTTTAAAATATCTTCGGCTTGTAGTGTAACTAAATCAAGTTTTGTAAGAACTTCTTGATTTGAAGAGAAAATACGGTTGGCTTGTCTCATTCTAGCTCTATCTAAAGCGTTACGCATACTTCTAGCATTGGCAAAGTGCGGTAATTCACGTCTACGATCAATGTATTTGTACAACGCTTTTTCGGCTTCAGGAGTAAGAACATATTGCTGCTCATCTAATATAAGCTTTCCAATAGAGACAAGCTCGTCAGCAGTATAATCAGGGAAATCTACGTGGTTTGCTACACGAGAAGATAAACCAGGGTTTGACTCGTAAAACTTATCCATTTTCTCTTTATAACCTGCGAAAATCATAACTAACTCGTCACGTTTATTTTCCATAACTTGAAGAATGATTTCAATAGCTTCTGAACCGTAATCGCGCTCATTATCAGGTTTGTAAAGGTAGTAAGCTTCGTCGATAAATAAAACACCACCCATAGCGTTTTTTAGGACCTGCTTTGTTTTTGGTGCTGTATGACCAATATATTGTCCAACAAGGTCATCACGTGTAACTGTAAGAAGCTGAGCTTTATTTATATAATTTAAACGGTAAAGGATGTCAGCCATTTTTTCAGCAACAGTAGTTTTACCTGTTCCGGGGCTACCAGTAAACGACATGTGAAGACCAGGGCTAGAAGAACTTAAGCCCAAGTTTTTACGAAGCCTGTGAACTAGAAGAAGTGCAGCAATTTCTTTAATACGTTGTTTAACTGGTCGAAGACCTACTAACTCACTCTCTAATTGGTCTAATAATGTCTGGATCTGCGTGTTTTTATACTCTTCTTGTAGATTTAAAGCTATCATATTCAAAATTGTTAAAAATTATTTTATTGTAATTAAATTTACCTGGTATTTGATTTATTTATTTTCATTTTTCAAGACCGATCTGTGTACAGCCTTGAAAAATGAAAATGTTCTAAAGTATGAATGCCGCGTTCATAATCAATAAATAAGCAAACCCAGCACCACCAGCAGCGCCTACAAAAAATCCTGCAGTAAAATTACTCCAGCCTTGAGATGTCTGTAATGGGTCAGTTCCCTCATCATCAAAAGATACTATTCCGTACATTGTTAGAGCAGCAGTAAGGATAATAAGAAGGCCGTATGTCGAAATAAGTCCAGACAGAAGTGCAACTTCAGAATTTCTTAATGGACCAAACATGTAGAAAGGGCCTAGTAAGAAATAACCGTGCGCCATTCCGATTTCTAGACCTCTTAAAAGTGGAGAAAGTCCTTTTCTGTAAATAGGCAGGTTTAGCAACCAAGTTCTAGTAAAAGCAGAAGCTGTAACAGGTGTTGCTAAGTTACCAACGAAAGGGTCGTTATTATATGGCTTAATAAACTCAGACATGAAAAGTCTCCTTAAATATTGTGTGGATTATTAAAATTTTGGTTTATACTTTCAGTATAAATCATTTGATATTCATTTTATAAAAAGGAGTATAAGAATTGATAAAAATATACGATTTAATGTATCATTTAGATTAAATAGATGCTATTTAAATAAAAAATGCATTTTCGATTTAAAGGATTAAATAGGAATGAGTAAATCTATATTATATAACGAGAATGCACGACAAGCTTTAGAGCGCGGGATGGACATTCTTTGTAAAGCGGTGGCTACTACACTTGGGCCTAAAGGTAGAAACGTAGTTATTGAGCGAAAGTATGGTCCGCCACAAATCATCAATGACGGAGTTTCTATAGCTAAAGAAATTGAGCTAGAGAATCATATTGAAAATACAGGAGTTGCGCTAATTCGACAGGCGGCCTCTAAAACTAATGAAATCGCCGGTGATGGAACAAGTACAGCTACAGTTCTTGCTCACGCTATGGTTAAACAAGGTATGAAAAACTTAGCGGCTGGATCAAACCCTATTGCATTAAGACGAGGTATACAAAAAGCTACGGAATTTATAGTTAGTCAAATATCCGAATATGCAAGGCCTGTGGAGGATACAAATGCTATCATGCAAGTCGCTACAGTGTCATCAGGTAACGACAAAGAGACCGGACTATTGATAGCTGACGCTTTAGAAAAAATCGGCCGAGATGGAGTTATTTCTTTAGAGGAAGGTAAATCAACCGTTACTGAACTGGAAATTATTGAAGGCATGAACTTTGACAGGGGTATGATATCACCATACTTTGCTTCAGACCTTGAAAGACTAGAAGTAGTACAAGAAAATGCTTATGTTTTACTAACAGATAAAAAAATAACCTTAGTTCAGCAGGATTTGCTTCCTGTTCTAGAATTAGTATCAAAAACAGGTAGACCCCTATTGATAATAGCCGACGACGTCGAAAAAGAGGCATTAGCTACACTAGTGGTAAATAAACTTCGAGGAATAATTAATGTCGTAGCAATCAAATGCCCTGGATTTGGTGACCGAAGAAAAACCTTTTTAGAGGACATTGCAGTATTAACTAATGGTAAAGTGATTAGTGATGACATCGGTGCATCATTGCAGACAGTAGATATCGAAATGTTAGGTGAAGTTAAAAAAGTTATAGTTACAAAAGACAACACTACTTTAATTTCAGACTATTTTAAGGAAGAGGTACAAGCTAGATGTGT
>Ga0049083_10000610_pt1 | contig 12910 bp, 7 predicted proteins | sample GreLakmeMI27MSRF_FD_66719 | JGI IMG/M metagenome (GOLD analysis project Ga0049083, IMG submission 66719) | Freshwater lentic microbial communities from great Laurentian Lakes, MI, USA - Great Lakes metaG MI27MSRF | ecosystem: Environmental > Aquatic > Freshwater > Lake | place: Great Lakes...
GCGCCGCGCGCTGCGATGAGGTGCGCGAGGGCGCGCATGAGCTGCGCCGCAGCCTCTGCGGAGAGCAGCTGGGCGCAGGCGGGCGCCAGCAGCGCGCGCAGAAGCGCCGCGCAGCCCTCCCCGGCGAGTTCCGATGCGGCCGAGAGCGCGCGCGCGTCTAGGCGCGCGTGGCGCCAGGCGGCGAGCCAGTCGGGGGGGTGCTGCCGCGCAGCCACCCCCAGCTGCGCCACCAGGGCAGCCAGCAGCGGCGGGTCAGCCGCGTCCAGCACGCGCGCCCAATGCCCCCGCTCCAGACAGAGCAGCGAGAGCAGCAGCTGCGCCCGCTCGGGCAGCCCCTCATGCGCGCCCCCCGCCTGCAGGCAGCCCTCCAGCAGCCCCCCCCTCCCCTCCGCGTCGCCCTCCGCCTCCGTGCCCGCGCCCGCGTGCGCACCGAAGAGCTGCATGCAGAGCGCGGCGGTGGCCAGTGCGGCCGGGGGCTGCGACTGCAGCGCCGCTGTCGCCGTCGGCTGCGCAGAGCCCCCGAGCAGCGCGCTGGCCAGGGGCTGCGCAAAGACACGCAGCGCCCAGTCGCCCTGGAAGCGCGGGCCCGCGGCCTCGGGCGCGGGCGGCACAGCCTCGGGGCCCGCAGTGCGGCTGCGCAGGCGCGCGAGCAGCGCCTCCAGCGCGGCTGCCGCCCCCGCCCCACCCTCCCCGCCCTCCCCGCACGCGCAGCGCACAGCCTCCCCCAGCGCCGCCTCCCACAGCGCCGCGCGCGCGTGCGGAGCCAGCGACGCCTTGGCCGTGAGCGTCGCTGCGGCGTCCACAAAGAGAGCAGCCAGCCCCGACAGCTCGCGCTCCCCGCCTCCGCCGCGCAGCAGCAGCTGCAGCGGTCTGTGCACCAGCGCCGCCAGCGCCAGGTGCGCCTGCGCGGCGTCCGCCTGCTCTGCGGTTGCGCCCGTGAGCAGCGCAGCCTGTCGGCAGCGCAGCACCGCGTAGACGCTGCACTCCAGGTAGGCCGCCTCCAGCGCTGTGCGACAGCCCGCGTCCGCCTGCTGCGTGCCCGCCAGCCCCTCCCACAGCGCGCCCAGCAGCGACTCCAGGTGCTCCGGGGCTGGCGCTGCGCCGGCCAGGCGCTCCGGCAGCAGCGACAGCAGCGGCAGCGCGCAGCGGGCCGTGGCTGGCGCTGTGCCGTGGAAGGCGGCCGCAAAGAGGGCAGCCATGCGCTGGTGGGGCGGTGGCGAGCCCGCGCAGTCCCAGGCCTGGGCGCCGCCTGCGCGCCCACACGCCAGCGCAGCCTCCGCAGCCTCCGCCAGGCATCCCGCCGCGCGCTCGCCCAGCGCCGCGCCCAGCGCCAGCGGCGCGGTGGAGGCCAGGCATGCCACACAAGCGTCGGGGCAGTGGCGGAAGAGGGTGCCCAGCAGCAGGTAGGCGCCCCCTCGAACCTCAGCCCCAGGGTGCCGCACCTGCGCCCGCAGCCACCCCAGCTCGTCGCGCGCCAGCTGCGCGGCCCGCTGCGCAGCCTGCCGCGAATGGTCCAGCGCCCGGCTGTCCTCCCCTGCGCCGCCCTTCCCGCCGCACAGCGCGTCAGGCAGCGCAGCCAGGCAGCGCAGCGCGGAGGCGTGCGCCCGGGCCAGCCGCTCTGCCCCCTCATCCGGGCTGGCGGGTGGCTCGGGCAGCTCCTGCGGCGAGCGCATGCGCAGCGCCTGGGCGGCGGCCGCCACCAGCGCCTCCCAGGCGTAGGCGACCGCCTCGCGCCTCCTAGCGCCCGGGAAGGCCAAGTCCAGGCCCGCGCTGGCGGCTGCGGCCACCTCCCGCTCGCAGTCGAACTGCAGGGGCCAAAAGAGGGCCAGCAGAGGGCGCACGTGCGGCGCGACCGCACGCCCGCCGCGCGCCACCAGCTCGCCGCACAGCGCCGCGCTGGCTGCGCGCACCGCGCGACTGCCGTCACCCGCAAGGCGCGGCAGCGCCAGCAGCCAGGCGGGGCACAGGGCGGCGAGGGCGTCTGCCTCGGAGCAGCGCACGTGCTCGCGCAGCACCGCCAGCGCCTTCAGCTTCGTCGTCGCGTCGCGCTTCGCCAGCCGCTTGAGCTGGAACTCAACCTCCGGAGAAACGCCGCACGCGCCACTCTCCTCAGCCAGGCTGCGTGCCCCCGCAAAGCCACCGAAGCCGGACATCGTTGGCCTTGCCAGGGCGCCGCTGCCGCTGTGGCACCAGCCAGGAGCGAGGCGACAAAGGGAGGGCCAGGGGAGCTTGGGATGAGGGCCAGTGGCCGCCGCACGCACGACGAACAGTCGTACAACACTGCTAACGAGCGGCGGCGTGCGACGGTGATGCGACGGCGACGCGGGCCGTGCGAAAAAAATAAAATAGTTTAGTCCCCTCCGGGAAACGCGTGGCATGTCGCCGCAGGTTGCGCTGCGCATGAGTGCGCCGCTGTCGCGGCGTCTCGGGTTGGTCCTGTCGCGGCGCTGGCGCGTCTGCTGCGTGCGCTCGCTGCCGCCTGCGCACGCGTCCGCGCCGCCCGCGCTGTCAGCTCGGTCACAGCTGCTGGTCGGAGCGCCGGCGGGGCACGGGGCGTCGCGGCTGCAGCAGCTGGACGGATGCCGTGGGCGACGGCGAGCCTTTGCCACCGCCGCCAGTGCCGCTCCGCCAGCCGCTCCGCCCGCGCACTCTGGCGCCGCTTTCAAGCGGCCAGGGAGGATTGTGGACCTGAAGGCGCGTCGCCTGGCGGCCCAGCCCCCTCCTCGCAGCCTGAGGCCCTAACGTGTGCATGCGCCACCTACTCAGGCCGGCACCGACGGCGGCCTCTCCCGCGTCGGCGAGCAGGTCACGGTGCGCGGCTGGGTTCGCACGGTGCGGGCGCAGAAGACGTTCACGTTCATTGAGGTGCGGGCGAGGCGGGGACACAGCCGTGCGACACGCCCTGTGTCCTTCTCACCTGCCCGTCACCCCGCGCAGGTGAACGACGGCTCCTGCCTCTCCGGCATCCAGGCTGTGGTGCCCAACGACGCCGAGGGCTACGAGGCTGTGACGAGCGGCGCGGTTGCGACGGGCGCCAGCGTGCTGCTCAGCGGAGTGCTTGCCGCCTCCCCCGGCGGCAAGCAGGGCGCCGTGGAGCTCGCCTGCACCCAGCTGCGCGTGCTGGGCGGCTCGGACGCGGAGACGTACCCGCTGCAGAAGAAGCGCCACACGCTGGAGTATCTGCGCACGCTGGCGCACCTGCGGCCTCGGACCAACACCATCGGCGCCGTCTCCCGCGTGCGCAACTGCCTCTCCTTCGCCACGCACTCCTTCTTCCAGCAGCACGGCTTCCTGAACGTGCAGACGCCCATCATCACCGCCAGCGACTGCGAGGGGGCGGGCGAGCAGTTCGCAGTCACCACGCTGCTGGGCGACGGCTCCAGAGTGGTGGCGCCGCCCGCAGCCGCAGGTGCTGGCACGGGCGGCGAGGTTGCCGCGCTGGCGGCGGCGGTGGCTGCGCAAGGGGCTGCGGTGCGCGAGGCCAAGGCCAGCGGGGCCGCGGACGTGGCGGCGCGGGTGCAGCACCTGCTTGAGCTCAAGGCCAGCCTGGCAAGCGCGGAGGAGGCTGCTGCGCGCGCCTCACCCCAGCGCGTGGCCCTCACGCCCACCGGGGCGCTCGACTTCAGTGCCGACTTCTTCGGCAAGCCAGCCTTCCTGACCGTCAGCGGGCAGTTGAACGCGGAGATCTTCGCGTGCGCGCTGCGAGACGTGTACACCTTCGGGCCCACCTTTCGGGCGGAGAACAGCAACACGGCGCGCCACCTGGCCGAGTTCTGGATGGTGGAGCCGGAGCTGGCCTTCGCCGACCTCACGGACAACATGGACTGCGCGGAGGCGTACCTCAAGCACTGCCTCAGCGCAGTGCTGGAGCGCTGCGACGAGGACCTCGCCTTCTTCGAGAAGAGCACGGAGGGGCTGCGCCAGCGCTTGGCGGCCATCGCGGACGTGCGGCGCCCCTTCACGCGCATCACCTACACGGAGGCTGTGGATGCGCTGCTGAGCGCGATTGCTGGCGGGCACGCGTTCGAGTACCCCGTCCAGTGGGGCCGCGACCTGCAGTCGGAGCACGAGCGCTACCTCTGCGAAACCGTGCACGGCAGCGCGCCCGTCATCGTCTACGACTACCCCAAGCAGTGCAAGGCGTTCTACATGCGCGCCAACCCAGACGGGCGCACCGTGGCCGCCATGGACGTGCTGGTGCCGCGCGTGGGCGAGCTCATGGGCGGTTCGCAGCGAGAGGAGCGCCATGACGTGCTCTGCGCCCGCCTGGACGAGGTGGGCCTCTCGCGCGACGCCTACTGGTGGTACCTGGACCTGCGGCGCTACGGCAGTGTGCCGCACGCGGGCTTTGGCCTCGGCTTTGAGCGCCTGGTGCAGTACTGCACGGGCATGGAGAACATCCGGGACTGCATTCCTCACCCGCGATTCCCTGGCTCTGCCGAGTTCTAGGCGGGTCCTTTATAGCACTCACTACTCATAGCACATAGCACTCGCTCTCTCGCGCTCTGGTTCTACTTCTGCGCGGTAAGGGCAACCTCGTCCTGCAGCCGCACGTGCCCCCCTGCTGCCGGCCCCTTCAGCGCGCTGTTGGAGCCCATGTAATGCCCCACCGCCAGCGTGAAGAGCGGCAGGATGATGCCCAGCGCAGCCATGCTGCCCGGCCCGTACATCTTCCCCCCCTTCGCCGGCGGCTGTGCGGGCACGTCGCAGCCGCAGCCCTTCATGACGCTGCTCTGGCTGACGCCCATCGGGCCCATTGCAAGCACGCGACAGGGGTTGAAGACGTCCACGTTGCTCACTGCGGGCACCATGTTGAGCCACTCGTAGCTGTGCGAGAAGGCGCCGCGGCGGGAGAAGCCCACCACTTCGATGCGTTTGAGCAGGCGGTGGAAGTTCTCGCCCCGGTTTTTCCAGCTGCTGATTGGGAAGTAGTAGCTCGCCACACCGGTGTCGTTGCCAAAGGGTGTGGTGATTGTGAAGTTGCGGCTCCACCGCTCACACGAGATGCCACGCACGTTCTTCAAATTCACGCCGTCAAAGAAGATGGGCTGCCCGTCGCCCAGCGTGAACAGCGCAGCCGTGTCCTGCACCTGCCCGTTGCACTGCGAGAGCGGCGTGTTGCGGCAGGCGGTCGCCTCGCAGACGCCGTTGGGATAGGTTGCGTTCTGCAGCAGCTTGTACGTGACGTTCTTGGTGTAGTCCTGGATGGTCACCGTGCGCAGCATGTTGCTGTGCTCCACAACGGTGATCTTGTTCTCCTCCCGAGACTTGTACTCCTGGCGCACCATCGTGTACGCCTTGCTGAGACCAAAGTTGGCCTCTATCGTGACGCTGTACGTCTCAGGAAGGTCCGGCAGGTTGGGCACCAGGTCACAGCAGGCGGCGCGGGCGCCCGCGGTGACTGGCGCGTAACCCCGCAAGGCGGCGCCCTCGTGCAGCACGACGGAGAGGCCGCGGTCATAGTCCACCAACATGGGTTGCACCGCGCTGGCCATCCCGGAAGGCGGCACGCGCACGCCGAACGTGTTGCTCCCCTGCCCGCTGCCCGCAGGCGGAGGCACCGCCAGCGAGTCATCGGGCAGCGTCAGGTTCTGACGGTAGTGCTCCCCGCCCGCTGGACTGGCCGAGCAGCGCGCCGCGTGCAGGTGCGCCACAAGCAGCGCGCCGCTCGGCAGCGCCGTGCCGTTGAACTTCAGCGTGGTGAGCGAGACGTTCAGGCGCGAGCGGCCCGTCGCGCTGGAAGGGAGAGTGAGTGAGCCGGCAGCAAGTGCCACACAATGGCGCCTGCACGCACACTCCGTTGCCGTCGTTTCTGTTGAACGCAGCGGAGAAGGAGTCGAGCGGTACGTCCACCTCGATGCTGGCTCCGCCCACAACCTACCAACCACGCCAATGGGCAACGAATGAGCGGATGCTTGTCCCCCGCCAGCCAGGCCGGGCCAGGCGCACCTGGTACTTTGGACTGAGGCTGGTCCACCCAGTGCACTGCGTAAGCGTGTCCCAGCCGCCAGCCTCCTTGTTTGCCTGTGCCAACTGGTCCTGCGCCGCAACGGACGACAGCAGCAGCAGCGCGCCCAGCAGCCCGCTGGAACGCATGCCGCTGCCACGCATGCACGCAGCGCAGAGCGCGTGCACGGGAGAGGCGAGAGGGCCGCGAAATATGCACGTGCGCGTTTTGAGTTTTGGTTTTCACGCGGTGGGGCGGCGAGGTATTTGGCGGCGGATGGAGGAGGAATGACGGCGCTCAGGCTGCCGCACTGCCGGTCTTTGCTGCGCGCAGGAAGTCCTGGAGCGCATGTAGCCTGGCGTCAATGTCCGCGATGGCCGCCGCCGAGTCGTCCGTTCCTGGGCTGGGCGAGTCCGCGCGCGGCCTGGGCCTCCCCGCCGCGCCCTCCCCTGCCGCGCCGCGTGTGAACGCGCCCAGCCTGTCCTTGACGTCCCTCAGCGCCGCGCCGGGCGACTGCGCGCGCGGCTGTGCGCCCGGTCCAGGCGAGCCGCCGCCCCTCCACGGCCGCGGCGAGTGGCCGGGCGAGCGCCACGCGCCGGGCGACTGCGCGCGGCTGCCCGGGCCCGGCGATCCGCCGCGAGAGGCTGTGGAGCCGAAGGAGGTGCGCGCGGCTGGCGCGGCGGCGACCCGCTCGGCGCGCTGGGCCGCGTAGGCGGAGGGGTCGAACAGCGGCGCGCCCCCGCCGCGCGGGGAGGGGCTGCGCCCGCGCGGCGCGCTGGCGGGGCGGGCGTAGGGCTGTGAGGGCTGTGGCGGCCCAAAGGGGGAGGCGCCCCGGCTGCTGGCCGCGTACGCGTACGCGTACGGTGAGCCCGGGCGGCTGCCGCCCGCGCTGCTGGGGCGGCTGCCCGGCCGCGCGTAGGTGAAGTTGGCGGAGGCTGCGGCGCCGCGCAGGCCCACGCGCGCCTCCGTGGCCCGCAGCCGCCGGGTGAGGCCCTCAACCTCCGCCCGCGCGTCGTTGCAGCGCAGCCGCCACGCGCGCTCGCCCTCGCGCCGCGCGCACAGCTCCGCGGTGAGGGCCGCCGTCTCAGAGGCTGCCCGGCGCTGCAGCGCAGCGTGGGCGCGCCCCAGCGACTCCAACTCGCTCTCAGCAGCCTCCAGGCGAGCCTCCAGCGCGTGCGCGCTGCGCCCACGAGGCGCAGCTGCGGCCTGCTGCGCCGCGCTCGCGTCTGCATCACAGCGCAGTGCCGCGTTCTCTGCGCGCAGTGCGGCCAAAGCCTCCGCAGCGGGCCTTCTCCCCACCGCCGCGTCGCTGAGGCAGCGCTGCAGCGGCAGCGGGTAGTGGCAGCGGTCGCCGAACTCGGCTGCGAAGGAGCAGATCAGGTATCGCTTGCCGTTGTCAGCAGCAGAGGCGCCCTCAGCCTCGCTGCCTCCTCGCCCCTTGCGCCGCTTCAGCGCCTCCAGGTCTCCGCTGGTGAGCAGGTCCATGGACACGGCGGAGCTGCTGCCGGCCAGCCCTGCGCGCAGCATTGAAGCAAACGCGGCCAGTCTCTTCAGCGACCCCGTCTTCGTCGTCAGCTCTTCCACGTCTGCACCAAGGAGGGCGCAGCGTCAGAGTGTGGCGGGTGCGTGCGTGACAGAGCGTGTCGGTCAGCGCGGGGTTTGAGCGCGGCGAACGGCGAACGACCGCCGCGAAACGCCTGCTGGGAGACGCACAGGAGGCGGAGAAGTCGCCGCTCCACAGCGCGCCGTCCAGCAGCCGCTCGCAGACGACGCGCAGGCAGGGCGCTCCAGCGCTGCCCACTCGCCTGGACACCTGCAGCGCGTGCTCCTCGCCCCTGAAGCTCCTCGTCGCCTGCAGGGGAGCAGCAGTGCAGCCTCAGACACGGCTGCTGCATGCGCCTTGCGTGGCAACACGCGCCGAGAAGCAAAAGTCTTTGTCGCCCATTGCACGCGGAGAGTAGCAGGCCAGGCAGAGCTCTTGTATGCAGAGACGACACGGCGGGATGTCAGCAGCTGGCCAACAGGGCAGCGGGCGTGCGCATGATGGCGCGAACTTTGCCATCACAAAAAACGAAAGAAACGACAGGGCGTCCCGCTGCACCACGCCGGCATCATCGCCTGTCAAGGGCCGAATGGTGGCTTCTCCACGCCAGGTGACGCGTGCGGGTCGCGATTGGCGCGCTTCTTGATGTCCTGTGCAATCTTCTTGAGCTTGTCGCCTAGGCTTTGTGACGCAGACGACAGGTGGAATAGGTGGACGCCGTCCGCCTGTTTCGCATGATCCGCCAGCTTCTCAGCCTTGGCCAGGTATAGCGCATTGGTCTTGCGCCAGTCCGGCATGAGCGGTTTGAAGACGTCCGTGCGGCTCAGCATCGCAACCACGCGACCTTTGCTGACAACCGGCAGACGATGGACTCGATGCTGGAGCATCAGGCCGGCGGCGAAGGCGATTGGTGCGTTCTCCGGGACGGTGATGGCCGGCGAAGACATCACATGCCGCACGGGCGTCAAAAGCTGCTTGGTGTCGTCCCCGCCCCCTCGCGAAGATAGGTAGACGGCGACGTCCTTGTCAGAGAGAATACCGACCGCGTGTCCCAGCTCGTCGACGACAGGCAAGCCAGTGAAGAGAGCGAAGTGCGGCATAGCCTCGCCCAGCGTCGACTCTTGCGAGATGCTTGTTACCGAGGGACTGCAGAAGGAGCTCACGGGCTCGAACGGTTCCACCGCGATTGTCTCAGACTGACCCTCTCGCGGCTTCAGGCTCATACTGGGCGTCGCATCCTCGTCCCCGTGCGCCTCTTCCTCTGCGGCAGCTGCGCGGATGCAGCGACGGACTGCAAGTGCACGCACCCCAGCGCGAGCGCGTGGCTGGCAGCGGCGCAGCGGCGTCGCTGCGTGACATGCGGTGGACAGCATGTTGGAGGGGCGAGGGGGGCCTGCCGATGCGGCTTACCTGTGAAGATGAGAGATGAGTCAGCAGACGATGACACACCGGAGTGACACGCGGGGTAGTGACATATGCACAGTGTCTGGAAGAGCTGCTTAGAGCGCAACCGGCGCCGCACTAGCGCCGATGACGCCGCCAAGCCAGGGCAGCGATGCCTGGATCTTACGCTCGAACTTGGTGATCAGGTCAGCCTTGGCCAGCGTGAGGCCGATATCGTCCAGGCCATTGAGCAGGCAGTGCTTGCGGAACTCGTCAATCTCAAAGGCGAAGAACTCCCCGTTGGCTGTGTGCGTGTGCGGTCAGTGCGTGTACCAGCGCCGGCCTCAGCAAGCGCAGCGCACCTCGGATGACGCGCTGGGTGAGAAGGTCTACCTCTAGGGGCTGCTTGGCGCGCGCGTCGGCCAGGAGCACCTCCACCTGCGGGCGGCTGAGCTTGATGGGCAGCATGCCGTTCTTGAAACAGTTGTTGAAGAAGATGTCGGCGAAGGAGGTTGAGATGATTGCGCGCAGGCCAAAGTCGTTGAGCGCCCAGGGCGCGTGCTCACGCGACGAGCCGCACCCAAAGTTGTCGCCTGCAACCAGAATGCATGCACGCCGGTAGGGCTCCTGGTTGAGCACGAACTCGGGGCGCTCACCGCCGGCGGGGTCGAAGCGCAGCTCGTAAAAGGCGGAGACGCCCAGCCCCGTGCGCTTGATGGTCTTCAGAAACTGCTTGGGGATGATCATGTCCGTGTCGATATTCTGGATGTCCAGCGGCGCAGCCACGCCCTTCAGGCTGGTAAACTTGGGGATGCCGGAGCCGCCCCCTGCCGCAGCCTTGGCGGCAGCCTTGGCGACGCTGCGCTGGATGGGCAGCGTGCCCATGAACTCCTTCGCTTCGCGCGCCTTGACCGGCAGCGGCGCCAGGGGCGGCAGCGTGCGCACGTCCGCCAGATGCCCGGTGATAGCCGCCGCAGCCGCCATGCTGGGGCTGCAAAGGTGCGTGCGCCCCCCGTTGCCCTGGCGCCCCTCAAAGTTGCGGTTGCTGGTGGAGGCGCAGCGCTCGCCGGGCTCCAGCTTGTCCGGGTTCATGGCCAGGCACATGGAGCACCCGGGCTCGCGCCAGTCAAAGCCGGCGGCTGTGAACACCAGGTGCAGTCCCTCAGCCTCCGCCTGCTCCTTCACCAGGCCGCTGCCGGGCACAACCATGGCGTACACGCCCGGCGCAACCCTGCGCCCGTTGGCAACGGCGGCGGCGGCGCGCAGGTCCTCAATGCGGCCGTTGGTGCAGCTGCCGATGAACACCTTCTGCACAGGCACCTCCGCCAGGCGGGTGCCGGCGGTGAGGCCCATGTAGGTGAGCGAGCGCTCCATAGCTGCGCGGCGCGCGGCGTCGGGCGCGGCGGCGGGGTCGGGCACAACGCCTGTGATTGGCTCCACGTCCTGGGGGCTGGTGCCCCAGGTCACGGATGGCGCCACATCCTTGGAGTTCACCACCACCGTCTTGGCGTAGGTGGCGCCCGCGTCCGAGGCGAGCGTGCGCCAGTAGGCCACCGCACGCTCCCACTCTGCGCCCTGCGGCACCAGGGGGCGGCCCTGCAGGTAGTCGAAGGTGACCTGGTCCGGCGCAACCATGCCCGCGCGCGCGCCAGCCTCGATGGCCCTGCGGCGAAAAGTCAGTAATCGTTTGAATCGCGCGAGCGGAGAACGCACATGTTGCAGATGGACATGCGGGCCTCCATGGAGAGGGCGCGCACAGCCTCGCCCGCAAACTCAATCACGTGCCCCGTGCCGCCAGCCGTGCCGATGAGGCCGATGATGTGCAGCACCAGGTCCTTGCTGGTCACGCCCGCGCCCAGCGTGCCGTCCACGCGGATCAGCATGCTTGCCGCACGCTTCTGCACCAGCGTCTGCGTGGCCAGCACGTGCTCAACCTCGGAGGTGCCGATGCCAAAGGCGAGCGCCCCAAAGGCGCCGTGCGTGGCGGTGTGGCTGTCGCCACACACTGTGGTGCACCCGGGCACTGTGAAGCCCTGCTCGGGGCCAATGATGTGCACGATGCCCTGCCGCCGGTCGTCCAGGCCGAAGTAGGCGACGCCAAACTCGCGCACGTTCTCCTCCAGCGCCAGCACCTGAGGGGGTGTCAGATCCCGGCCGGCTGAGGGAGCACAGGGTTTCGCTGCGCCGCGCCTGCGTGCGGCTCTCCACCTCCTTGATGAAGGAGCCCACGTCCGTGAAGCCGGAGCGGTCGGAGGTGGGCACGTTGTGGTCGGACGTTGCAAGCGTGCAATCCGGGCGGCGCGCCGTGCGGCCGGCCACGCGCAGCCCCTCAAACGCTTGCGGGCTGGTCACCTCGTGCACCAGGTGGCGATCGATGTACAGCAGGCAGATGCCGTCAGGCGACTCGTCCACCACGTGGTCAGCCCAGATTTTGTCAAACAGCGTGCGAGGTTTGGCTGCTGCTGCCGCCGCAACGACGGCGGAGGCACCAGCAGCGGCAGACCGACGCATCGCCGCGGCGCGCGCGCGCTTCACGCTGCCACAGCGCGCGTCGCTGGGTGCGGAGCAGAGCGGGCGGGCGGAGACTCGAGGGCGCAGCGCACTGCAGGCGGCACTGCGGGAGGCACGCGGCACGCAGGGCGCAGTGCAGCGCACGCCCAGCGCGCTGCTACTGATGGCGCACGTCATCGTGAGACAGTGCACAGACGGAGGGAGCGAGAGAGTGCAAAAGACGCTAATAAAAAAACACATACAGCGGGCACGCACGGACAAGGAGAGCGCTCGTCAAGTTCATGGCAGCACGTCAGGATCACTGTCCGTGGTTTTCTGATGTTGCCTCCCGGTCTCTGTGCGCCAGAGCGAGGCGAATGAAGCTGAAGGAGATCCACTCAGGCAGTCGCGCCTTCAGCTCTTTCATGCGCCCGCGCAGCGCCGCGTCAGCGTCAGTGGCAGCGCCAGCTGCAGCCTGTGCAGGAGCATCAGAAGGCTCGCTCGCAACCGCCGCGTCGATGAGTGCCAGCGCAGCGTCGGGCACGCCCAGCAAGTGCCAGAAGTAGCCATGCCCCGCAACAAGCGCCTCCGCCAGGTAGTTCTCCACCGTCACAGGCTTGATGCCGCGCGCGGCGGCGATCTGCGGCACCGTCAGTCCCGCCAGGTGCATCTCCAGCACCCCTTGCTTGGCGTGCGAGAGCGCCGCCGGCGCTGCGACAGCGCTTGTGACAGCCGTGGATGCGGCGCAGCCCTGCAGCTGCTCCACCTGCAGCTCCGGCGGCGGCTCCGGCGGCGGCAGCAGGGGCAATGCGCGGAGCTGTGTGTGCAGGCGCAGCGATGCCCAGGCGTCCAGAGCTGCATAGCTCTCCTGCTCCCGCGACAACACGCGCGCGTCCCACTTGCCCAGCCGCACGCCCGGCGGCTTGGGCACCTGGCGCTTGAACACGTGGGCCACCAGCGCAGCCAGGCTCCAGCGTTGCGGCGGCGCAATGACACGTGAGGCCAGGTCTGAGAGCTCCACCACGCCGCGACAGTGGATTCCGAAGTCTCGAGTCACCTTCTGCGCGTCCGTGTTTGCGCCGACGCCAGCCTTGAGCACGCTCGCATCCTCCAGCAGAGCGCGCAGAGAGGGCGTGACGCCCGTGTGCGCCAGCTGCAGCAGGTAACAGACGGGAGGTCTGCAGGCCAGGGCGAACTGCAGGAGCGCGACCGGCGGGGGCGCAGCGCCAGGCTGGTAGTTCACGCACCACTCGATGTCCCATCCGACTGCGGCTGGCTGCTCTGCGTAGATGTGGCGCACCACCGCGTCCACCTGGTCGCTGGTTGCGGCAGTCTCCACGCGACCCAGGAAGAGGAAGAGAGGCAGCGGAGCAGTGACAGCGGGCTGCTGCATGGGCTGCAGCGGCACACGGAGCGGTCGCCCGCCGCGTGTGTTCGTCGGGGCTGCTTGGGGCTGCATGGCCCTGGCCTTCGCGAGTGCCTCATCCAGCGCCGCCAGTTCCTGCGATGGCACAACCTCAAAACTCCAGCGCCGCGACTCCTGTGCG
>Ga0049083_10000611_pt1 | contig 12906 bp, 8 predicted proteins | sample GreLakmeMI27MSRF_FD_66719 | JGI IMG/M metagenome (GOLD analysis project Ga0049083, IMG submission 66719) | Freshwater lentic microbial communities from great Laurentian Lakes, MI, USA - Great Lakes metaG MI27MSRF | ecosystem: Environmental > Aquatic > Freshwater > Lake | place: Great Lakes...
GGACGGGGGGGGGGGCGGCTCGGGCGTGCCCACCGCGCATGCAGCCGCCACAGCCATGCTTGCCACCCCTGCCGCGGCGGCGCGCATTCAGAGCCGAGTGTGGACGTTGTCGGACGACATGCAGCTGTGCGAGGCTGTGGGCGAATGGGCTTCTGGACAAACCGCGTTGCTGGCCGCCAGCACAAGCGCCGCATCCGTCACGGCGGCGGCATCGCTGGCATCGCATCTGCCCTTCGAGAGGGTGCCGTCGCTGCCGGCTGCTCCCGCACAGGCGCAGGCGCGCTGGCGTGCCGTGACGCGTGACGGGGCTCGTGCCGCCGTCGTCTCCAACTTTTTCGCCGCCGCCGCCGCGCGCCGCAAGGCGCACGTCGACGCGGCGGATGCGCGCGGCCAGGACGCGGCGGGTGACGCGACGGAGCGCGCGGAAGAGGCACTACGCAATGTCACGGCACGGCTGGTTGCCCTAAAGGGGTCCCTCCACGCAGCATTGGCCGCTCTCCATGCCTCCAAAGCCCCCCGCGCCGCCGCCGCCGCCGCCGCCGCCGCCGCCGCCGCCGCCGCGACTGCGCCCCTTGCGCCGCTGACGCTGCCTGTGCGCGCCACCATGGAGCTTTTGAAGCTGCACCTGCTGGCCGGCAACCCATCGCTGGCGTTGGGCGGCGGTGCGGCGGGGCCCCCGGGGCGTGAGGTTGTGTCTGCGGCGCTGCGGTCGATGGGAGAGCAGCCCGTGAGCGATGCGCTGGCACGCCTGCGCGCCCTGGGCCACGTGGCCGGTGCCCATGCGCCCGTGGCGCTCACCCCTTCCTTCCTGGAATGCTGTGCGCCGTCAGGCGCCTATCCGGCCGCCCTGGGCGCAGCCTGCGGTCCGCTGGCGGCGCGCCTGGCAGCCTGCTCGGAGGGCGAGGAGGCCCACCTGGCGCCCCAGCCGTCCAGCGGCGACGTGGCGCTCACGTTGACCGCCCTCGCCACCGGCGGCGCGCGCCTCACCCTTGCGCCGCCCCGGTCCAGTGCCGGCAGCCTGGACGCCCTATCGCCCATCACCGCTGAGCCGCCCCGCCCGGAGGCGCTGTACCGCAGCCTGTGCTTGTCCCTGTGCAAGGCTGAGGACGAGGGGTGCGGCGACGGGGCGGAAGGGGGGGGCGAGTCCGGATTTCATGCGGCGCCGCCTGCTGTGGAGGGAGCACCCGCCAAGGCGGCCAAGGAGGCCAAGGCGCACAAGCGCAAGCAAGCGGGGCCGGACGTCGATGCGATGGCGCCATCGGCGGCCGCCGCCGGGGGGGGTGACGTGGATTGGGCAGCTGCGCGGTGGGCAACCGAGACCGGCGGCGACGAGGCGCGCCTTCGAGCGGCCTGGGACGCGCTGTCATCCGCAGGCGTGGCGGGATGCGCAGGCGGGACGCCCGGGGCGGAGGGCCACCTCGCCGCGTGGGCATTCCTCGAATCCTGCGGCCTCGCCTGCTCCGTGTCCGCCGAGGACACCTGCGACGAACAAGCCGCACCCATGCGCTACGTGGCCGCGCAGCATGCGGCGCCCTACCGCCTGGCCATGCCTGACGGACGAGTGCTCGCTCCGGCGGCAGCCGTGGCTGCGCTCCTGCATGAGCCAGCCACCAGACGCGCGGCGGCGCTCTCGCTGCGCATGCCTGGCGCGCCAGCGCAGCTGCTGGTGGCGCACCTGAGCGCATTGGCGCCCGCGCGTGCAGCTGCGCTGCTGGAGGAGATGGTGGAGCAGGGGCGGCTGCTGAGACGCGATGTGCCTCATCTCCCCGCGCCGCCATCCAAGCGCATCAAGCGCAGCGTCGGCGCGCAACCGCCCACGGTGCACTACTTTCCGGCGCCCATGGCGGTGCAGTGGGTGTGAGAGGGTGGAAGGAGCGCTGAACAGGCAGTGACGACGAGAAGAAGAGATGAGAGGGCAGACGACGAGAGGACACGGACCCCCGCCACTCCTGACGCGTGCAATGCCACGCGGAGCACTTTGCTTGCAGACGCCAGATGACGTGGCGCTCAAACGTGGTGCCCAAGGCCCAAGGAAGCGTCGGGAGCTCAGGACGCGCGGCCTTTGGACTCATTCTCTCTCCCGCCCCCTCGTCACGTCATGGCGGCTGCGCGCGAGAACATCCAGTGCGTGTGCGACCTTCGCGCCCCTCTGCCCCGCGGCGGCACAATCCCTCAGCTGGGCCTGGGCACCTGGCTGGCGGGGAAGGGCGACGTCATGGAAGCCGTGCGCTACGCCGTGCTGGAGTGCGGCATTCGCCACATCGACACAGCAAGCGTGTACGGCAACGAGGCGCAGGTTGGCGACGCGCTCAAGGAGGTGTTGTCCAAGGGGGTGAGTCGCGACCAGCTCTTCGTCACCGGCAAGCTATGGAACTCGGACCACGCTCGCGTGGAGGACGCATGCCGCAACACTCTCCGCAACCTGGGCCTGGATTACCTGGACCTGTACCTCATCCACTGGCCCATCCCCACCGCAGAGCCCGCGCTGAGTGAGACCTGGGCTTCAATGGAGCGTCTGGTGGACCTTGGGCTGGTGCGCGTCATCGGCCTCGCAAACTTCAGCCACAAAAAAATCGAGGCGCTGCAGCAGACGGCTAGCAAGCCAATCTCGGTGATCCAGGCGGAGCGCCATCCGTATTGGCTGAACCAGAATTTGGTCAACTGGGCAGACGCGCACGGCATCCACTTCAGCGCGTACTCTGCTTTGGGCTCCCACAGCAGCATGGGCCAGAAGGGCGTGCACCAGGCTGGCGGTCCTGAACTGGTCGACGACCCGCGCCTGTGTGCCCTGGCAGCCAAGCTCGGCAAGACGGTGCAGCAGGTGTGCATCCGCTGGGCGCTGCAGGCGCGCCCGCAGGGCAGCCTGATTGCCAAGAGCACCAAGGCGGAGCACATCAAGAACAACTGCGACTGTTTGGGCTGGTCTCTCTCAGATGACGACATGCAGGTGCTCAACAACCTGCCTCAGCGCCGCATGCTCACCGGCCAGGGCTTCCTCAGCCAGGAAGGTCCCTACAAGACCATCGCCGACCTTTGGGACAAGGATGAGAAGTACGCTACCCAGGCATGAGGAGGGCGGGTGGGAGGAGGAAGGAGGGTCGCAGCAAGATGGACGATGAAGAAGAGACGCGCAGAGACGCGAGATGCACGATGGCGGGACGCTTTGCCGCCAGACTAGCAGACTTGTGCTCTTGTGGCAGACGTCAGCTGTTGCACAGATACCGCGTCGCCTTTTGTCCGTCCGTCGTACGAATCTACATCTGAGCGCCCTCCGCCTGCGTGTTCGCCATGGGCAGCGCCTCGAACCCCAAGGTCTCACAGCTCAGAAGGAGCGTACCGGACGCCTCAGACGAGGAGGAGCCCAGCCCGGCGGCCTCTGCCGTGAGCGGTTCCTCGCCCGCTCCCGCGGCCTCGCCTGCTTCTGATGTGGCCTCCAACCTGCTGGCAGCATTCTCCACGCTCGGCGTAGCGGCGGATGCCGAGGCGACGCCCAAGCGCGCGGCCACACAAGCAGCTGTACCTGCCACACCTCCCAGCTCCGGCGCGCTGTGCATGCGCCCGGACGGCTCTCCCAAGGAGCCATTCAAAGGCGAGCGGAGTGCGTACCTCATTCCCTCAGTCGGCACGGGCGCCAAGGGCGAGCTGCGCTGTTTCTTCACAGCGACGGAGGCGTCACTGCGCGAGCTCACTTTTACCTCTTCTGAGGACGGGTGGTGGCTCACTGTGCCGCTGTGTTGCTTGCTGGACTTCGAGAGGAGTGGCCTCCGGACGCTTGTGCTCAAAGTCTGCCACGAACAACTGCGCTGCAGTCCCGAGGCGCCCGCGTGGGCGTCGGAAACGCCGGTGAAGCTGGAGCTGCACACTCCTAGTGTTTGTAGGGACGTGCTGGAGCAGCTGGAAGCTGCTTTTGTGCGCCACGACTTCAGCGCAGCATACATCAAGACGGAACTCCTCTTCAGCGCAGGCGCGGGAGGTGAGGTCTGGAGAGCCCTGCCCAAGCACGCACCGTCCGGCACGGCACGCCCCGTGGCAGTGAAGATCCCCCACGTCGGAAACGCGGAAGCTTTGGCCAACCTCCACAAAGAGATTCAAAACCTCCGTCTCGTCGCTGATTGCCCCTACATCGTGCGCCTCATCGCCTCCTACGACGTACCAAATGCGGCGGGGCTGCTGGTGCCCCATCTAGTGATGGAGATTGCCGCTGGAGGTGACCTCATGAGCACTCTGATCCAACGCGGGGCGGTGAAAGACGCGGCATCGTGCGTGCTTGTGAGCGATGAGGAGGCCAAGGTTGTCACCTGGCGTCTGCTCAAGGCGCTCCAGTTCTTGCACTCTCGCTCGCTGTGCCACCGGGACGTGAAACCCGACAATTTGCTGCTCCTGGAGAAGCTCAGCGCAGCCCAGGCGCACAATGCGGGCAGCCCCGCCGAATGGGCGCAGTTCGGAGACCCATGCAGCGCCAAATTGGCCGACTTTGGGCATTCGCGGCTCAACATCGGCACCAGCAACATGCGCAGCCTCAACGTGGGCACCGTGTCCTACCTTTCGCCAGAGTTTGTGGCGCTGCTCACACAGCAGGACGGCGCTGCGGAGGGTGGCGCACAGAGCTTCACAAAGTCTGTGGATCTCTGGGCGGCTGGGGTGACACTGCTGGCGATGCTGAGCCAGGCGCTGCCGTTTGGCACATTGCAAGGAGAGCGAGGGACGGCCGAGGCTGAGGCGTCCAAGATGCTGGTCTTCCACCACATCACGCAGCGCAAGCTTGTGAGCTTCTCGTCAGAGCAGCAGACGGTGCTGCTTGGTCGCCCGCTGGCTGCCAAGCTGTTGGTGGATGCGCTGTTGAATCCGGACCCTGAGGAGCGGCTCACTGCAGAGAATGCGCTTGAGAGCGAGTGGTTCGCCGGCCTTGGAGCAGGCGGATTGACCACGTTATCAGACTGACAGACAAACAACCGAAACGGAAACACAGACTGCACGCACGCTTGCTTCACACGCCTTTGCGGTCCAGCGCTCGTCCCCCGTCCAGTGGCGCCAGGCCCCTCGCCCCGCGCCTTCTCCGCGCGCACGCGCCGCGCAGGCACACCGCCGTGCCGCCCGCCGCCGCCGCCCAGGCCAGCAGCACCAGCGCGCCCGCGCGCTCCCCAACAGCAACCCCTGCGCTGCTCTCGCTCGCCCACTCAACCGCTGGGCGGAGCACCTGCGGCGCGCTCGGCGCGCGAGGCGCAGCCAGAGCAACCGCATTCGGAGCGGACTGTTGTTCCGCGACCGGAGCCTCAGCCTCGGCTTGACCGGTGACGTGGGGCACGATGAGTCGATCCGGAGTTGCCTGCTGCGGCTTGAGCGCCGGGTCGATGTGCTCCCCGCCAGCCTCTAGGGATGCAGCGCGGTCTCGAGGCGCGCTTTTGGAAGGCGCAGCGTCAGAGATTGCGACAGGCGCGCGCAGCGTTGCCGGAGGGGGCGGCTTGGCTGCTCTGCCGCGCGCGCGGGGCGGCGGGGCACATGCTGCTGCCACCTTGGCGCCTTTGGAGGGGCCGCACAGGGAGCATGCGAGCGGGCAGGAGTCGGTCATGAAGCTGGGATTCTTGACGCATTCGCCCGACAGTGCCCACCCGCAACAGCTCTCCGTGGCATCCACGCACGCTGTGCCCACGCCCGCGGCGCCGCCGCGCAACGCGGCGGATGCGCGTGGCGGCGGCGGCGGATCTAGGTCACCCGGCTGCTTTTGCACGCATGAGACGACGTTGTTGGAGGATGTGGAGCAGCGGTATCGAATCTTGGGCGGATCAAGGGGATTGGTGAGGCCGCACACGCTCACCGCGTGTGCACGGGTGGCGTTATACAGACCCCACCCAACCGTCAGCGCAACATCTGCACGCCTCTCCTCCGCAGAATCAGCCTCCAAGCCCAGAGAGGCCAGCTCCGGCGGGCGCTGAAAGAGCTGGCTTGGACAGCTGGTCATGTCGGTGCTCATGTACCAATGTTTGTCAAATGCGTACTCGCCCATAGAATACGTGATCCCGTAGTGCAGGACAACCGGCCAGGGCTCGCTCGCCGGCGGCACGTACCCTGGATAAAGCATGAATTTGTCGCTCACCTTGAAGTTCAAACCAACTTCAGCGCACGCAAACACGTAGCCATACATCTCGGCGATCCAAGGGGGCCCCGCTTTTCCGTTTGCGTTGAATATATCCCCTGTGTTGCCCCAACTCTCCGGGTCGGAGCGCACCTCCTCGGTCCATTTAAGCCAAAGGGGAGCCACCCGGCGCAGGTCCGAGACGTGCATGACGCTGAACCCTCCAACCTGCTGCGCCTTCTCCACGTTGCGCACCTTCTCCTTCACCTTCATGTAATGGTCCGGGAATATTCCGACCAAATAACCGTAGTGAGCGCTCACAGGACGGCCAAGCTCGACCTCCAGCAGGCTCGCGTTCATTGGGCGCCGCAACACCATGTCCGCGTCCAAGATCACGATGTACTCTGCCGTCGTCTGCCCGTGCTCCAGCCTAGAGGGGCGCGTCAGGCGGCCCGCCTGCGCGCAGGTGCCTGCCAAGCACGCACCAGTGAACGATGCTCGCCGGCTTGTTATACGGACTGTAGCGGTCGCCAGTCACCGGGTGAACGGCCCAGTTGGTGTGTGTGTGTGTGTCCACGTCCACATTGGTCTTGTAGTGCGGGCTGAGGGCAGCAGAGCGTAAGGCGAACCAACGCTAGTGGAGAAACAACGCATGACTAAACGCTGTGCTGGTGAACGCACTCGTTGCAGGCCATGAGGCGCGTGATGGGCCCCTCCTGTCCCACGTGGCGCGCGCTGTGCACCAGCCCCAGCGACTGCCTGCCAAGAGAACAAGCCGCGAGGGTGAGAGCGACAGCAGAATGCGACAGCAGCCACCCACGCGCCAGTCGAAGTATTTGTTGCACTCGGTGCTGAAGATGGTGTGGATGGTTCCCGGGATGAAGCCCTCCGGGCGCTGTGCGAAGGCTGCGGGGGAGCAGAGCACGGCGAGAGCAACGCAGGCGAGCCCCGCCACGCCCGGCGCGCCCCTCCGCACGCCCATCCCCGCACAGACGCGTCAGGCACCCCGGAGAACCCCGGTGATCCGCAGGAGCGTCACAGAGCCGCCGAGGGGACCTCTGGATGGAGAATTTTGGTCGCCGAGTGGATCTTTGATCGCTAGAGGCTATCACTGCCCACCGCTCCCTTCCGAAGCCCTTGAGAGACTGCTGATTCGCACCAAGATGTCGCGTCGAGGCGGGCAGGGTGACGCGATGCGCGTGGTGCAGCATGCGGACGACGAGGAGGACGAGGCTGAGAGCTCTGAGGACGAGGAGGAGGGCGACAACAGCGACGAAGCGGCTGTGAGCGACGGCGGCGAGGAGGAGGAGGAGGGCGCTGCTGCCGCGACTGTGCCGCGCCGTCGCGCCACGCAAACGCCGCTGCCGGCAGGCCCTCTCGCGCCCGCAGCACACGCAGCCCCGCGCGCCAAAATCAAGCTCTCGTTCGCTGCTGCGAAAGCGGCTGCGATTGCCGCGGGAGGCTGCAAGGTGTGTTGCCAACATTGCGCTGACAGCACGCTGCCTATGCTCGCCTGACCCACGCCTATTTGCAGGCGTGTGGCTCCATGGAACACACCTGCGGCTTCGTGGGCAGCGTATACCAGGACTGTCCGAGTCGCGCGTGTTTCCTATGCAAGGGGCTGGGCCACACCACAGCCACCTGTCCTTTCCGCACCGGCGTGCCCGAGGCGGCCCAGCCTGCCACTTCACGCGGCGCTGGCGGCGCGCTGTGGCGGCTGCGCATGCGCGAGACGCGCAGCGTACGACCGGGGTGCGCCTTCCAGCGCTCTGCTGTGGAGTACGCACCTCCAAAGGACTGGAGAGTCACCGCCGCTGTGCTGAAGCTGCACAGTCGCCGCGTCACCGCGCTGGAGTTCCACCCGGCGCGCTCCAGCCTGCTTGTGAGCGGCGACAAGCGCGGACAGCTGGCGCTGTGGTCCCACGCTTACGTCACGGAGAAGACGGTGGTGGAACGGGGTCTCGCGCACCAGTGGCTCATCTCAGCCATCCGATTCCTGCCATCCGACTTGGATTACTTGTACTCATCCTCCGTGGATGGCACCGTGGTCAAGACGCACTGCGACACCGCGCAGTCCCTCCGGGTCGGTAACCTTAACCCGGGAATGGTTTGGACCGACGACGAGTCACAGGACTGGCGCAGCGCATATTCCATGGACGTGGACGCATCTCGCAACGCGCTGTTAGTGGGCGACGACATGGGGCAAGTGCACTTGGTGGACCCTCGCGCAAGCAGCACCCAAGGGTGCATGCAAGCTGCGAAGCGCCGCAACAAGATCGTCTCGGTCAGCTGTAACTCGGTGGACAGCAACCTGTTCTGCGTCGCAGGGAACGACCATTTTGCACGGGTGTGGGACGTGCGGCGTGTCAGCACCAACGGCGCGAGCTCGTCCGAGGCCGGGCTGACCACGGCACAGAGCAACAAGGCCCTGAGCTTGGCGCTGGCTACCATGGCGCACCCGAGGGTGGTGTCCAGCGCGCTGTTCAGCCCCGTGACGGGTCGCAAGATGCTCACAACCTGTACGGACAACCGGCTGCGTGTGTGGGACAACCTGGCATCCTGCAACGGCCCCCCGGCGCAGGAGATCGTGCACAGTCACGACTTCAGCCGCTATCTCTCCCCCTTTCGCGCCGTGTGGGACCCAAAAGACCTCACAGAGAGCTGCGTCGCTGTCGGGCGCTACATCTCCGAAGATTTCGGGGGAACCGCGCTACACCCCATCGACATCTTCAGCGCATCCACCGGGCGCGCCATGTGCGTGCTGACGGACATCAACGTGCAGACCATCTGCCCGGTAGTGGCCATCTGCCCGTCGCACGACATCATCGCAGTGGGCTCCTCTCGCAACCTGTTTGTGTGGGAACCGGTGCCTCCCGAGGATGAGGCTGATGGCGCGGTGCGCTTGGAGGACGAGGCGCGCGGCAGGGCGACTCAGGCGGCTGCTGCGCGCTACGCGCCGCGCATGCTGGACCTGGACGAGGGCAAGAAGAAGGGCGGCAAAAAGGCGCGAGACGACGACGACGACGACGACGATGAACCGTTTGGCAAAAAGAAGGGCAAGCGGGAGTGAGCACAGCGGAGGCAATCAACGGACTAGCGCACGGACTAGCATACACAATGCTTACAGCGAGCAAAACAGACAGCAACTGAGCTTCTATCGGCTCCTCTCAGAATCCGGCTCGCCCGCCGACTCGTCACAGTGAAGCGCGGGAAGGGCAGCCTCAGACAGCAAGGGCTGGCGCAGCGAGGCGGCGGCCCCTCCTTGCTCCGGGTCTTCACGCTCCTCTGTCGTTGCCACGCGCCTGGCCAGCGCGCTGCAGCACAGCAGGCATGCGTACAGTCCCCCGCCGACGCCGCTCAGCGCCGCAGCAGCAGCAGCCGCGAGCACCAGCGTGCGCACCGCGTTGTCTTGCCAGGCCGGCACGGCGCTGGGCGAGCAGCTGGCTATGCCGGCGCCATCGGGCGGCTTGACCAGCCGAAAGGCGTCCGTCACCTTGCCGTCCGACGCGCGCACGTTCTGCAGCGTCAGAGCGTTCACATCCGCTCTGACGCGCAGGTACCCATGCTCCTCACGCACCGCTGCGAACAGCCGCGGCGTCCAGTGGGACACGGCGGACAGCCCCGCGCCGCCATGGCCAGCCACCACGTGCACTGGCGCTGGGGCGCTTCCGTCGCCGCATAGACGCACGCAGCTCCCGTTGAGCACCGGGCAGCTCCTCTGGTAACTGTGGTGGTGTCCTGTGAACGTCAAATCCACCGCGTATCTACGCCAAAGCGGCTCCAAAGCCTCCCGAAACTGAGACGCCATGGAACCGTCTTCCAGGAAATAGCTGTCGATCAGGAACGGACGGTGCCCGCTGAATACCAACCAGGGTGTCACTCCGCGATCCACCGCCGCCAAATCAGCCTCTAGCCACGCCAACTGTTCGCTGCCGGGCGCGAAGGCGTGTTCGGTGCTCATCTGCGTGAAATGCACCGGCCCTAGATTGAAGCTGTACCAGGGTCGACCGGGAGAAGCACCAGGCATGGAAAGGCGCGCATCGTATGCTAGGCCGCACTCTCCGCCAGAGTCGGTGTGCCCCGAGTCGTTGAACAGGTCGCCGTGGCCAGGCCAGTTGCTTTCATGATTGCCGATGCACGTCATGTACGGCACGTGCGAAATGGCGCCTCCGTGGAGCTCAAAAAAAACGTCCCATAACGCAGAAAAGCCCCGCGCATAACTAATATCGCCGTTGTGCAGCACCATGGAGTAGCCAGCCGCCACGTCAGAGGCCATGCGGCGCGCCACATGGATGGACGGCACCATCGAAAAGTACGCGCGCTGCCGCGGTGAGTTGGTAGGCTCGATGCTGGCCAGAATGTTGCTGCCGTCAACCTCTGCTTGACCCACGTCCGCCGTCACGAGGAAGGAGACGGGCGCGGAGGGTAGCGGCAGCGTGGTGAAGGTGCTGATTGCAGACCAACCGAGTCTGGAAGCGTTGGAGCCTTGGTCACCCACTGCATAATGGTAGAGGGTGTGTGGCTCAAGGTCCTCCAGCACCGCCGTGTGCAGCGCGCCTGGGTGCATCCAGCCCAGGGTGCGCGCGTAGCCTCCGCAGAGCTGGTCGCGCGAGTAGGAGGTTGTCACAGCGAGCGCAGCGCTGGTGAGCTCCTCGGCACGTAAGCCGTACCGTACGACGGGCACAGCCGCGTCGCGCGTGGTCCAGTGCACTCGCAGCTGGCCGGGCAGCGGCGCAAGGCTGAGGCGCAGCGCAGTAGGCTCGTTATAGTCCTCAAAGAAGAGCACCTCCGACGAGGCGACGGCAACGGGCGCCTCCAGGCCGCCTTGGTACAGCACGAAGCGCCCCGGCGCGCGCAGGTTGAGCAGCCTGAAGGCGGCCTCGCCCTGCTGCGCCCCGAGCGTGGGCTGGAACTTGACGGGCGCAGAGCCTGTGGTCAGCGCGCCCTCTGCAGGTACGTGCCACGCCAGGAAGTCGTCCGCCGTGGGCGCCGCCACCGTCCAAGAGACGCGCACCCAGTCCAGGTGGCGCAAACCAGAGGTGACGTTGACAACGAGTGTGTGCCTGCCGGTGCCTGGTTCCGACGAAAACAACAGCACGGGTGCGCGCACGCTCGCCCACCCCTCCAGCGCGTTGTGCTGCAGACCGCTGCACAGCACCAGCCTGGTCAGCAGCGCTAGCGCCAAACAGCGGCATGCCATGGGCCCTCCACCCTCCACAGCACACGAGACCCGCGAGCGTGCGACAGTGACCTGCACGTCCGCACCACCGACGACCTTTAATCACAACTGTTCAACACACACTGCAACCTCATCGCGACTCCTCTCCTCTCCTTTCATCGGTATGCCACCTTAGGCATCCGTTGCGGGATCCCTGAATCGCTTGTAGAGCGTAGCCACCTCAGTGAGTAGCTCCTTTGACAACCCCAGGCCCTCAAAGGCGTCGATGTTCTCCTTGAGCTGTGCCATGGTGGTTGCGCCTATGATGGTGCTGGTGACGAACCATCTGCTGTGTACAAAAGCAAGCGCCAGAGCAGATGGCGAGAGGTTGTGCTTTCGCGCCAGCGCGCTGTACTGCGCAACCGCCTCTCGCGCCAAGCTCTTGTTGTAGCGCTCCATGTAGCCTTTGAAGAGCGAAAATCGCGCACCAACTGGCGCCACGGCGCCGCCGTATTTGCCAGTGAGGGAGCCACCAGCCAGAGGGCTATAGGCCAACAAGCCGACGTTGCAGTTGCGCGGCGAACACGTCTCCGCCAAATCCGTCTCAAACGCGCCGCGCTGCAAGAGGCTGTAGCTGTTCTGGATGCTCACGATATTGGGCAGATCGCTCTCGCGTGATGCGCGAGCCCATTCCGTGACGCCGTAGCTTGTCTCGTTGCTCACCCCGATGTGGCGCACCTTGCCCGCGGCTACTAGCTCGCTCAGCGCGCGCAGCTGTTCCACTATCGGCACCGCTGCGCGCTCCTGTGCCACGTCATAGGCGGAGCTGCCAAACAAGGGCACGTAGCGGTCTGGCCAGTGAATTTGGAGGAGGTCGATGTAGTCGGTGCCCAGACGACGGAGGCTCTTGTCCACCGCCTCCATGATCTGCGCCCGGTCCACCCGCGTGCCACGGCCGCCGTCTCGCAGCCAGGTGAGTCGCTCAGACGCGCCTGCCACCTTTGTGGCGAGCACCACGCTGTCGCGTGGCCGACCGCGCAGCCAGCTACCCACGTATGACTCGGTGCGGCCCTGCGTGGTAGACTCCGTAGGCACCGGGTACATCTCAGCCGCGTCCAGCCAGTTCAAGCCTCGCTCAAACGCGTAGTTCAGCTGCTCATGCGCCTCCGCCTCCGTATTCTGCTTCCCCCAAGTCATGGTTCCCAAGCCAACTGGGTGCACCAGCAAGTCGCTGCTGCCCAGGCGCCGCAGGTGTGTGCCAGAAGCTGCGGCTGCGACGGCACGCGAGGAGCTCCGGGACTGCGCGACGCTCGGGGCGACTCCTCTCGGAGGCGCGCACGAGCGCATGGGAAGCATCGGTGATGGATCCGTAGAGCAGGCGGAGGCGTGGCGCGTGCCTGTCAAAGAACGCAAGACGACAGCGCGGAATTTGGTGTAGCCCCAGCCCGTAGAGTCCGGTACTATTGGTGGTACTATTGTGAGTGATTCCTCCCGGCTTGACTGTTGGTACTATTGCCTCTTGTACGACATGTCTAAAGCGGGCGCCCCGCGCGGCACGCCTAGGCGTCCCGCCACGAATGCCTGGCCACGTCACTGCGACGTCCTGAATGGCGCGGCGCAAGTGCGCGCGCCACGCGTTGCTGGCCGCTGGCGCAGCGCCGACCTTTAACGTCGT